>Ga0208725_1000323_pt1 | contig 10781 bp, 10 predicted proteins | sample MicForSoSWNH13_O_FD_188004 | JGI IMG/M metagenome (GOLD analysis project Ga0208725, IMG submission 188004) | Forest soil microbial communities from Harvard Forest Long Term Ecological Research site in Petersham, Massachusetts, USA - MetaG HF011... | ecosystem: Environmental > Terrestrial > Soil... | reverse complement strand
CACGCTCTGGTTCAGCTTGTAGGAGTAGCCGAGGTTCCCGTGCAGCACCTGGTTGATGTACCGCAGGTACTGCTCGACCCACGGTTCATCGAAGCCGTGCTGGCGGTTCCACTGCGCGATCGTGAGCTTGTTGGCGTGCGGGCCAAGCACGTCTATCGCGGGCGAGGGGTAGATCACATGCAGCATCAGGAAGATGAACACCGACACACCGAAGAGCACCACGATCGCCGTTGCCGCCCGGCGGATCAGGTAAGCCGTCACAGGCCGCGCCCCTACCTAGCCGACATCCCACCCTTGGTCCCGTCACTTCGTGAGGTACATCAGCTCGGTGTTCAGGTAGTACTGGGTCATGGCCTGGATCGCGGCGGGCTGGCCGGAGACGTCGTCCTTCCACACGATGATGTTGTCGGGGTTGGGCTGGAACAGGCTGGGCTGCTGCTCGGTCAGGTAGGACGCCTCGGCCTTGACGGCGTCCGGGCTGCCGCCGGTCACCGACGCGTTGATCAGCTCGTTCGCCTCGGCGTTGTTGTAGAAGCCGCCGTTGTCCGAGCCACTGCCGTTGAACTCCCCGAACGTGGTCGGGTACGGATTGTCAGTGAAGCCGCCGTAGTCCGACATCGCCCACTGGTTGATGGTCTTCGGCGAGCCCGGGTCGTCGGCCACGTCCACGACGTGGTCGAACGTGCCACTCTGCAGTGTGACGGCGATGCCGACCTTCTTCGCGTCCGACGCCCAGTCCGTGAGCATCTCGCCGAAGTACGCTGGGTCGTTGATGTACAGCACGTTGAACGCGAGCTTGGTCCCGGCCGGGATGCCGCTGCCGCACTCGCCGGCACCGGTGCCGGGCTTGGCGCAGGTGCTGACGCCGCCGGCCACGACGTTCCAGCCGTGCGACTTCAGCAGGTTGCCTGCCGTGGTGATACTGAACGGGTATGGGTTCGTGATCGCGTTGGCCGGGCTGTACGGCGATACCGGCACCGCGGGCACCGGCCCGTACGCCAGCCCGCCAGCTCCGTGGAAGAAGGCGTGGACGTAGCCCGCCTCATCCTCTAGGTGCGCCAGCGCCTGCCGGATGTAAAGCTGGTTGATGATGTTGTTGAAGTCGCCCGTCTTGTCGGCGAAGTTGTAGTTCACGTACGTGAAGCCCCAGTCCGGGTAGCCGAACACGTGGTACCCGGCCGACTTGACCCGGGCGATCTCCGGCACGTCGGACTGCGGTATGTAGCCGATGTCGATGCTCTTGGACAGCACGCCGTTGAACTCGGCCGTGTCGGACGTGTACGGCACCGCCTGCAGGGTCGGGACCACGGCCGACTTCGGGCCGTCGTAGCTCGGGTTCGGCACCATCGTGTACGCGCCGGTGGTGTTGTTGAACACGGTCAGCCGGTACGGCCCGTCCACGACCTGCCAGAGCGGGTTGGTGGCGTAGGTGCCTGTTGAGCCCGACGCCGCGGCCAGGAAGTTGTAGATCTTCGTCGCGTTCGCCGGGCTGGTGAAGTTGAGAACGGGCCCGTTGGCCGAGGACTTGGCCCAGGCCTGCACCGGCATCGGCTGGACGTACTCGAGGTTGTTTTCGGTGAACCACGTGGGGTTGACCGGCTTGTTCAGGTTTATCACCAGCGTGGTCGCGTTTGGCGTGCTGGCGCTCACCACCTGGTCGGGTATCCCGACCCCGGGGGAGTAGGGGCCCCAGTTCGCTCCGCTCTCGCGGACGGCCGCGCGCACCTCGTCAAGGTAGAACAGCGCGTCACTCGAGGTCACCGGCTGGCCGTCGTTCCACTTGTAGTTGGTCTTCATCCGGACTGTGACGGTCTTGTCGCCGTTGGAGTACGTCGGCAGATAGGCCAGGCTCAGGGCCTGGTCGATCGTGGGGCTGACGCCGCTCTGGGTCCAGTACAGCGGCCGCCACGACTCGTAGTTGAAGTCGTCGGAACTGTAGACGGTGAAGTCGGCGCCCGGTTCGATCGGGAAGATCCAGGTCGGCGCCGAGCCCGGCGGCTCGGCCCAGGTGATCGTGCCGGCCGTCGGCGTGCCGGTGGCGGCTGGCACGGTGCCGAACGCGCCACTCGACGAGTTGACCGATCCGCCGGAGCTGCCTGTCGAGCAGGCGGCAAGACCCATGGCCGCGGCGACGACGCACACCGCGAGAATTCCTGGCCGGCGCGAAATGGACGTGTGCGGTCGGAGCATGGCCGTCACCTTTCTCATGACCAACCTGATCGGGCGGCGCCGATGCCACAGATCTTGGCTGCTTAGCGGGTTGTGGCGAGCATATGGAGTGCCATGTGGCGATCTGGGGCGAATATTGTCACAAGTTGCCATCGATGTGAAGACGGGCCCAGGCAAGGCTCGCCCGCATCTGGGCTCCCCGGCGCTGTCCCAATAACGGCAGGTCGGCGCTTGCTCAGGGCATGGGAAGAGAATCCGGAGCGACTCTTCAGCTGACGCCCCGGCCCAGCGCGGCAGCCGCTGAGCCTGGCTCTATCCGCGGCGGACGGCGGGCAGCACCCGGCGGCCGAGCAGCTCGATGCCGCGTGCGGCGGTCAGCCCGTGCGGCGTGCCGAACTCGATGCGGGTGGCCCCGGCTTGCAGCAGCGCCTCCACCTGGCCGGCGACCTGGCCGGGCGTCCCCGAGAACGCGAACCGGTCGAGGACCGCGTCGGGGACGAGCCGGCCGGCCGCCTCGTGGTCGCCCGCGCGGACCAGCTGCTGCATGGTCGCCAGCTCGGCCGGGCCGAGGCCGGCCGGCCCGAGGTCAGCCTCGGCGTCCAGTGCGGCGACGACCGGCAGGTAGGTGGCCACCTCGGCCCTGGCCAGGCGGCGGGCGGTGGCTCCGTCGTCGTCAACCACCGTGACTGCGCCGCACACCAGGCCGACCTCTTCGGGCGGGCGGCCCGCCCGCGCCGCGCCGCGGGCCAGCGCCTCCCGGGCGCGGGGCAGCAGCGCCGGGTTCGCCGAGCCGCCGATCTTGACCTCGGCGGCAAGCTCGCCGGCCAGGGCAAGCCCGAGCGGGCCCCACGCCCCAAGCACGAGATCCACGTCCGGCCGCAGCGGGCGGTACGCCAGCCGGACGCCGGGTGCCACCTGGAAGATCTCGCCCTGGTAGCCGGCGTCGTCGCCGCGCAGCAGGCGGCGGACCACGTCGACGGCCTCACGCAGCCGGCGCACCGGCCGGTCCTGGCTGACCCCGACGGCGTCCAGCCACGCCCCGCGGGCCAGCCCGAGATACGCCCGGCCGCCGGAGACGCTGTCCAGCATGTGCAGCTGGTTTGCTATTTCCACCGGATGCAGCAGGTACGGGTTCAGGCACGCCGGGCCGAGCCGGATCCGCCGCGTGGCCTGGGCGGCGATGATCAGCGGCAGCAGCGGCGACGGGTAGCCCAGGTCGGCGTAGACCGAGATGGCGGCGAAGCCCAGTTCCTCGATCCGCGGCGCCAGGCTGGCGTAGGTCGCCAGGTCCTCGTCGGACTGCAGCGCGATGCTGAGCTCGCGGGTCATGTGACGTCGCCGAGCACGACCTCGCTCCGGCCGGTGCGCTCGATCCGCATGATCAGCCGCTCCTCGGGGTCCGGGCAGGCGACCAGGCTGTCGCTCTCCAGCCAGTCACCGGGGCTGAGCTCGCGTTGCTTCGCGGCGAGCAGCGGCAGCACCGCGGCGAGCGCGTACACGCAGAAGAACCGGCCCGGGCAGGTGCGCAGGTGGCTGCTCTCGGTGAGCTCGAACCAGTCGCCGGCCCGCATGCCGCACACCGAGCGCCCCTCGATCCGCTCCACGACCACCCGCAGGTCGTGGAGGGTGACCTGGGGCGGGCGGGGCAGGGCCTGGGGCGGGCGGGGCACGGCGGAGTCCATGCCGCCGGCCACCTCATCCATGCCGCCGGTCATCTCGTCCATGCATCGTCCCGGTAGACGCGCCCGTCTTTCATGACCCAGTGCAGCGTCCGCAGCGCGGACACGGTCGTCGTCGGGTCTTCATTCATCGCGATCAGATCCGCCCGCTTCCCTGGTTCCACCGAACCTACCTGCTCGTCGATGCCGAGCCAGGCGGCCGGCACCCGGGTGGCGGCCAGCAGCGCGTCGCGCGGCGACAGCCCGAACGCCTCCATGTGCTCCAGCTCACGCACGGTGGCCGAGGTGCCGTCGGTCTGCCAGAACGGCGGCAGGTCGCTGCCCAGCATCACTGAGACCCCGGCCGCCAGGGCCAGGCGGTACGACTGCTCGTGCTCGGGTGCCGCGCTCAGGGACCGCTCCTGCATCCAGGCCGGCACGCCGAGTGAGTCGAAGAAGTCGCCGCACCTGGTCACCGACAGCGTCGGCACCAGCGTGACCTCCCGGTCATACATCTGCTGCGCCACCGCCTCGGTGAGCTGGTAACCGTGCTCGACGCAGTCGAGGCCCTGCTCTACCGCCGGGCCGATGATGCGGGCCGGGCCCGCGTGCGCGGTCACCTTGCGCCCCCAGGCGTGTGCGGTGAAGATCACGGCCGACAGCTCATCCGGGCTGAGCGGGACCGTGTCCATGGTTTCGTGCAGCCCGGCGATGCCGCCGGAGATCATGACCTTGATCAGGTCGGCGCCGGCCTTGATCTGCGCGCGGGTGCCGCGCACGAACCCGTCCGGCCCGTCGCACTCGAGCGTGCTCGACGACTCGTGGCCGTGCCCGCCGGTGCACACCAGCCCGCGCCCGGCGGTAAGGATGCGCGGTCCCTCGGCGCTCCCGGCCGCGATGGCCGAGCGCAGCGCGAACTCCACGTGGTCCATTTCCCCGACGCAGCGGACCGTGGTCACCCCGCACAGCAGGGTCCGCCGCGCGCCGGCCGCGACATAGAACGCCAGCTCGTGCGGTGTCATGGTCCGGACCGACTCGGCCAGCGCTCCCGGCAGCGCGAGCGAGAAATGCGTGTGCATGTTGAACAGCCCGGCCATCAGGTACGACCCCTGCAGGTCGACCACTGCCGCGCCGTCCGGCGCCGGGGCCGATCCCGACGGCCCGATCTCGGCGATCTCGCCGTCCCGCACCAGCACGTAACGGTCCGGCAGCACCCCCGGGCTGCGGCCGTCGAACACGTTGCAGTTGATCAGGACCTTCGTGTCAGGCACCGGCGATTCCCTCCATCAGTCTGCCCGGATCGTGGACCGGCTCCCCGCCCGTCGCGGTGGCCAGGACCTCGACATCCGGCAATTCCGCGGCCGGGCGGGACAGCGGATCCGCCGAGAACACCGCCAGGTCGGCATCCATGCCCGGCCGCAGCCGTCCGCGGCGCGTTCCGGCCCCGAGCAAGGCCGCTCCGCAGCGAGTGTAAAGATCAAGCGCGACGCCGGGATCCACGGCCTGGCTCTCGCCGATCGGCCCGCCGGACCTGGCCGACCTGGTCGCCATGAACGAAACGCCGCGCAGCGGGTCGAACGGCGGCACGTCCCCGTCGCTGCCGGCAGCGACCCGGACGCCGGACGCGACCATGTCGCGCACCGGGGCGGCGCGTGCGGCGCGCTCCGCGCCCCAGTACCGCCGCACGTCGTCGGCGAACTCGTACACGATGCCCGGGTGCACCGACACGCCGACGCCGGAGGCGGCCAGCCGGGCGATCGTCTCCGGCGCGCAGCTCAGCGCGTGCTCGACCACCAGGCGGCGCGGGTCCGTGGCCAGCCCCGCGGCCAGCGCCCGCTGGTAGGCGCCGAGGACCATCCGCACCGCCGCGTCGCCCACCGCGTGGCAGCCCACCCCCGCCGACCGGCTCAGCGCGCCCTCGACGATCGCCTGCAGGTCCGGGGGAGTGAACCTGAAGTGATCCGCGTCGCGGTCGTCGCCGATCGCGGCGTCGGCTATCCGCCCGTCGACGAACGCCTTAACACCGGTCAGCCGCAGCCACGGATCGTCCGCCGGGCCGGGCGGCGGCATCGCGGCGATCCGCTCGCGCGCCGCGTCGGCGTCGCTGCCCTCCGGGATGCGCCACAGCAGGTCACACCGCAGCGGGAGCCGGCTCTGGTCGCGCAGGGCCTGGAATAGGCCGAGTTCGGCGCCGTCGACCCCGGCCTCCCTGATCGTCGTGATGCCGCGGGCGGCGAACCGTGCCAGGACCGCCGCGAGGTCGTCGCGACGCTGCCGGGCGGTGGGCTCCCCGGCGAGGTCGAGGGCGCGCGCGATCAGCGGGTCGGCGTGGATCTGCCCGGTCTCCGCGGCCGCATCCGGCAGGGCCGCCCGCCCCAGCAGCGCGATCGCGTGGGAGTTGGCGACGGCGAGGTGGCTGCCGCGCCGCAGCAGGAGCGGCCCGGGCAGGCCGAGCGCGTCGAGTTCGGCCCGGGTCGGCAGGCGGCCCTCGCGCAGCCTCGACTCGTGCCAGTTGCGCCCGGACACGGTCCACTCCCCGGGTGGCCGGCCGAGGCCTGCCTCGCGCACCGACGAGAGCAGCCCGCCCAGGGTGACCACCTCGCGCAGGCTGACCAGGCGGATGTCGGCCGCCGCCTGCAGGGCGTGAATGTGGGTGTCGATGAAACCCGGTGCCACGCAGGCGTCACCCAGGTCGGCCCAGCGCGCCGAAGGCCCCGCCGCCCGACCCGCCTCATCTGCGGTTTTCGCCAGGGCCGTCACCGTGCCGTCGGTGATGACCAGGAACCTGAACGAATCGCCCGAGACGTAGTCTGGCCGGATCGTCTTGGCCGCGAGCACGGTCGCGGGCCGGCGCACACCGGTCAATAATCCCTCCCTCTCGGGGCACGTAGCGCTCAGGCGGGAACGGGCCCTCGCACATGATCACTATGCCCTTCCGGGCGCTGCCGCGGCATCCCAGCCCCCCGTGACCTGCCGTGTTACCGTGCGGCCCATGGATTGCTCACGGAGTGTGATGGCTTCAGTGCGAAGAGTGGCAGCAGGGGCGTGCGCGGTGATTTTGCCATTGGCCCTGAGCGGGGGTGCCGCGTCCGCCAGCCCGCCGGCGCCGGCGACCATCAAGCACTGGGGGGCGTTCATCGGCGGGCTGATTGATCACACTCCCTATGACCTGCAACTATCGCCGGTTCCGCTGAGCCTTCCCGGCCGGATCGCCGAGATCGCGACGTCCAACTCGAGCCAGTACGCGCTGCTGACCAACGGCAGCCTGTACGCCTGGGGCCTGGGCAAGAACGGCCAGCTCGGCGACGGCCGCACCGCGAACTCGTTCACCAGGCCGGTGCGGGTGCGCTTCCCGGCCGGAGTGAAGATCGCCTCGATCCCCATCGACGCCATGCCCTTCGATACCGCGCTGGCCGTGGATACCACTGGGCACGTGTGGGGCTGGGGCTTCAATACATTCGGGCAGCTGTGCCTTGGCAACCGGACTGAGTACAACACCCCGGTCCGGCTGCCGCTCAGCCACGTGACGCTGCTGGCCGGCGCGGGCGGGCATTCCCTGTTCGACTCCCGCGGAAGGGTCTACGCGTGCGGCAACAACACCTACGGTGAGCTGGGGAACGGCAGCAGGAGGTCCAGCAAGGTCCCGGTGCGCGTCACCGGGCTCCGCCGCGGCCAGGTCACCTCGCTGGTCGCGGCGTTCGCCAACTCCGGTGCCGTGCTCGCGAACGGCAAGTACTACGACTGGGGCTACAACCGCCAGGGCCAGGTCGGCAACGGGGTCCTCGGCAGGCCAGTCGACGTGCCGTTCCGGGTGCGCCTGCCGGCCGCGGTGCGTCAGCTCGCCCAAGGGGGCTCGCTGCCGGGCAACGGGCAGACGATCACCCTGCTCGCCAACGGCTCGCTGTACGTGTGGGGCGCCGGCAGCGCCTACCAGCTCGGCACCGGAACGACCGCGAACCAGCCGTCCCCGGTGCGGATCTTCGCGCCGCGGGGCGTGCGGTACCGGCTGGTGGCAACGGGCGGCGGCACCTCCTACGGGGTATCGAGGGTGGGGAACGTCTACGCCTGGGGCGGCAACATGGTCGGCGAGGTGGGCAACGGCGGCACCAGCAACGTTCGCTACCCGGTGTGGGTCGCCTCCGGGGCCACGTCGATCTCGGCAACGTCCTCCGACGTGATGATCAGCGTGCGCCAGCGCTGGTGAAATGACTGCGTGATCGGGTTCCGGGGAGCTGCTGGCTCAGCAGCCCAGGGCGTCCGCGAGGGCGGTCAGGCTTTCGGCGTCGACTAGGCCGTCCAGGTCCGGCGGCTCCTCGGCGAGCCCGTCCGGCCCCCACTCGAGCGGGCGGCGGATGAACAGCGGGCGCAGGCCGAGCGCGGCAGCGGCCTGCAGGTCCGTTGCGTGCGCGGCGACCATGCCGGCGTCGCCGGGATCGCATTCCAGCAGTTCCAGTGCCGTCAGGTACACCGCGGGGTCGGGCTTGTAGCTGGCGGCGAGCTGGGCGGACAGCACCGCGTCGAACCGTAGGTCGCCGAACTTGAGCAGGTCGGCGAGCAGCGCGACGTGGCCGTTCGACAGCGTCGCCGTGACGTGCCCGCTGCGCAGCCGGAGGAGCCCGTGGCGGCTGTCCGGCCAGGGCCGCAGCTGCCGCCAGCCGCGCACCACGGTTTCCCTGTGCTCGGCCGACAGGGGGGTGGCGTGGCGTACCAGGCACTCATCAAGGGTGCCCCGGTGCACGGCATCGAGATCACGCCAGGCCGCATCCTGGCGGGCCTTCTCCAGGGCCGGCTGGTAGCCGCGGCGCCAGTCGTCGACGATGGCCGGCCAGTCGGCCCGGGCACCGGTCGCCTCGGCGATGTCGATCAGGCTAGATCGCCAGTCGACGACCGTTCCGAAGACGTCGAAGAGAAGAACGCGCACCGGGCTCATGAATGGTCAGTATGCCAATGCCGGGGGCATTGATTTTCGCGGCGGGCTCAGCGATGCTGCGGCGATGATCTACGGGATGGCGCGGCGCCGGGTACTGCCGCCGCTGCTCGCCGCCATCCACCCCGGTTCTCCACCCCGGCGGTGGCCACCTTGATCATCGGAGCGATCCTCGTGGTCGTCACCTGGGTATATCTGCTGTCCACCTCGGTCGCGAACGCGTTCACTCAGGTGATCGACGTGACTGGGCTGCTGTACGCCGCGTTCTACGTGCTCACCGCGTTCGCCGCGGTGACCTACTTCCGGCGGCGCATCGTCAGCAACGCCGCGGACCTGGTGCTCGTCGGCATACTGCCGCTCGCGGCCGCGGCGTTCCTGGTCTGGCTCATGGTCAAGTCGCTGCTCGCCGCGTCGGCGTCGCAACTCTGGTCGGTGGTCGGGGTGGTCGTCGTCGGTATAGTGCTGATGTTCTTGGCGCGTTTTGTCCTGCAGTCGCCGTTCTTCCAGGTCGAGCGGGAGAGCGCGCCGCGGGAAGGCTGACGAGCCGGGTGGGGGAGCCTGATGACTGATCGCTTCACCGACGAGCTGTGGCAGGGCTCGGCGGACATCTACGACGCGATACTGGCGCACCCGTTCCTGGCCGGCCTGACCGACGGCAGCCTGCCGCAGGATGCCTTCGTGTACTACGTGCTGCAGGACGCGCTGTACCTGCACGGCTACGCGCAGGCCCTCGCCGCGGTCGGCAGCCGCGCGCCGGACGCGGCCGGGATCGAGATGTTCTCCCGCGACGCCGCCGACATCGTGACCGTGGAGCGCACCCTGCATGACGCACTCCTCGGCGACCTGGGCATCGACCCGGCCTCGATCGAGAAGGCAGAGCCCGCGCCGACCACGCTGGCGTACGTCAGCTACCTGCTGGCCGCGGTCCGTGGCGGGTCCTACGCCGAGGGCGTCGGCGCTGTGCTCCCGTGTTACTGGATCTACTGGGAGGTCGGCAAGCAACTGCTGCAGCGCGGTTCGCCCAACCCGCGCTACCAGAAGTGGATCGACACCTACGGCGGCGAGGAGTTCGGTGACACGGTCCGCAAGGTGCTGGCCGTGACCGACGCCTTGGGCCCCGGCTTGGCCCCGGCCGAGCGCGCGCTGGTGCACCGGCACTTCCGCGCGACCAGCCGCTACGAGTGGATGTTCTGGGACATGGGCTACCGCAAGGAAGCCTGGCCGGTGTAAAGCGTCGCCGGTCAGGCCCGGCCAGCCGGGCGGCGCGGGCCGTCGGTAGCGTGGCTGCTGCAACGGTGACCTGATTGGAGGAACGGTGACGTATCCCAAAGTGCCGGGCCGTGTTCCGGCCGGCGCGACAGCCGAAGGCGACGGAATCGTCATCGGGAACGGCCCGGCACGGGTTGATGCCTACATCGACTTCCTGTGCCCGTACTGCAAGCGGTTCGAGCTCTCGGCCGGCCCGACGCTGGCGAGCATGGCCGCCGACGGGCTGGCGAGCATCGCCTACCACCCGATGAACTTCCTCGATGAGGCATCGACGACGAACTACTCGACCCGCGCGGCCGCCGCGTCGGGCTGCGCAGCCGACCAGGGCCGGTTCCTGGACTACGCCAATGCCCTGTTCGAGTACCAGCCGCACGAGGGTGGTCCGGGGCTGAGCGACGCCGAACTGGCGAGCCTGGGCCGGGACGCGGGGCTGGCCAGCACGCCGTTTGCCGCCTGCCTGTCCGAGGCCCCCTACCTCGACTGGCCCTCCTACGTGACCGCCCGCGCCACTTCGGCGGGGGTCGAAGCGACGCCGACGGTCCTGGTCGCGGGCGTGGCGGTGGAGCCAGACGCCCAGGCGATCACCGCCGCCGTCGCCCGGGCAGGCCGCGGGCGGTAACGCGGCCCTCTCAGCCCCTCGCGTCAGCAGGCTTCTCGCTGTGTCATCCGGGCCATCCGCGACCTGCTCGGCGAGATCGGCAGCTAACGGGCACTACGGCGCTGCCAGCGTCAGCCAGACAGAGCCTCACGGGCGGCCC
>Ga0208725_1000322_pt1 | contig 10820 bp, 10 predicted proteins | sample MicForSoSWNH13_O_FD_188004 | JGI IMG/M metagenome (GOLD analysis project Ga0208725, IMG submission 188004) | Forest soil microbial communities from Harvard Forest Long Term Ecological Research site in Petersham, Massachusetts, USA - MetaG HF011... | ecosystem: Environmental > Terrestrial > Soil... | reverse complement strand
GATGGCCCATTGATGGCCCCTCCGGAAACGGCGGCGGCGAGGATGCGGCCGATCGACGACCGGCCGATGCCGGTGAGGGGTGCACGCGGTGCCTGCTCAGGCCGGCCCCGACCGCCGTCCCCGCCCCGAGCTGCGCGCCAGCAGCGACGGCCAGCCTCGTATCGGGACGCACCCCGGTGACGACCAGCGCCAGGTCGGCGAACCGGGTCAGGTCCTGGCCATCGACACCATCGGCCTCGACATACAGACGGCCGCTGTGATCGTCCCCGGCTTTGCTGATCTGCCGGACCGCGGCCCCCGTCAGGACCTCGACACCGTGCCCGGCCAGTTCGGTGAGTACCAGCGCGCCCAGAGCCGGATCAACGGTAGGCAGCACTTCGGGCAGCTGCTCCATCTGCGTGACCGGCAGTCCGCGGGTGGTCAGGGCACCGCCATTTCCAGGCCGACGTAACCGCCGCCGACGATGACCGCGCTGGCCGGGGCGGCGTGACGAGCAGCTTGCGCCAAGGCGATGAACGGCAACGGCGTTGCGGAACGGCTCGCGGCGCCCGTGAGCAGTCGCCTCGGCATGTATCAAGAGCCTGCACTGCGGCTCACTCTTACGCAGCATCCACGCTTTCGGGGGATCCGTTGGCAGCGGGCAACCTCTGAGTGGCAGCGCAACTACCTACGCCGCTAAGGAGATTCGCCGTGCTTCGCTCTTATCGTATCGGTCTCGCTACGCTCGCGGCGTGCGCGGTCATCACCGGAGCCCTTCCAGTAAGCGCAGCGAGCGCCGACCCGTTCCAAGATCAATGGGCTGGCAACATCCAGCTGAATTACACCGGGCCTGACGGCATTCAGCATCCTGGGCTTCAGCGTTTTTCGCAGAATCCGCCAGCAAGCCTCGGCACGATCTTCAGCACCGCATGGGCCAGCGTCACCGCGGCCGACCCAAGAACTGGCGTAAGTCCCATCTGCAGCAACCTGCAGACCGAGGTTAGCCAGCAGCTGACGGCGCTCGGGTACGGCATGGCCTCGTGGAACAGCTGCTCAATCCCGGCGACCGGGGACCTGCAGGCGGCGCTGACAGCCCCCGGTCAGGTCGAGCTCCACTTCCTGGTGCCCGGGAACTCCATAGCGTTCGACGTCGCCGCCTTCAGCGACCCCACAGTGGATGCCAGCTTCAACCTGGAGATTGATGTCACGCTCGCGGTGGACGCAACGATCGATGGCGCTGACCAGTACACGACTGCAACGCCGGTCAGCCTGGTCTCAGCAGTTGTCAGGTTCTCCAGCGCCGATGTCTCCTCGAGCAACATCCTGTTGAACACCGAGGACCCGTCGTTCGCCACGAAGGCCGACCAGACGCTGGACCAATTGGTCGTACCGCTTGGCAGCATGGGCCCGAACCTGGATGCCGAGGTGATGACCGCCAACCAGCAACTGCACACTGCCGCCCAACAGATCAGCGCCGCCGCCTTCCTGCCAGGCACCGCGGCAGACACCCAGGGAGCGAACGAGTTCTTCGAGCTCGCCATCACAGTTGACCCTGACAACCTGAACTTCAACCTCAGCCGCGCCGGCGTCCCGCCAGCCGCCCCCATTGGCTGCACCTACTCGGCGCCGCCGAGCAACAGCCCGCTGCAAGGCAACGTTTCAGCGATCTGCGCCGCCCAGCAGCCGGCTGGCGTCACCGCGCTGACGCTGCAGATGTCCGATGGAAATGGCGGCTGGATGGCGTTCATCGGCGATGCCGATGACACGCTTACCGCAGGGAGCTGGGCGGTTCAGACGGCGAGTGGCCAACCCCAGCTCGACGGAGTGCCGCCCACCGACAGCCCCGTCGAGATCCGCGTCTGCAGCTTCAACGAGTGGGGCAGTAACTGCGCCGCCCCGGCGACGGTGACACCCTCAGGCCCGCCACCGGCGAGTGGCGGCCCGGTCGGCTCGCCGTTGTGCGGTCCAGATTCCCACCCGTACCAGCCCTGCTACACCTTCGAGATCGGGCCGACCGAGATCCCCACTGTCCAAAGCCCCCTCAGCCCCCTCAGTCCATGATCCGGGCCGCCGAGGGAACCGACGTTGCGGGGGGGGTCAGGGCTGGGTGGGCAGTAGGGGTTTTCCCTGGTGGGTGACGTAAAGGTCGGCGCGGAACCGCCGGGCCAGCTGGTTGTAGGCGGCCTGGATGTCGTCGATGCTGGCGGGGTCGCCAGTGCTAAACAGGGCGGCCATGCTGTCTTCCCACCAGGGCATGTTGCGGCGGTTGCCCCATTGGGATTCGATCGGGGCGCGCAGGTGGGCGTCGGCGTCGGTGGTGGCGTACATGGCAAACAGGGTGGTCATGAACTGGTGGTAGGCGGTGAAGAGCTGGCCGGAGAACAGCACCCGGTTGGCGTACATGGCCTCATCTAGGTTGCGTTTGATGGCGATGGCCTGCCTGGGCTGGATCTCTTTCCAGCCGCCGACGAAGGTGGCGAAGCACAGCAGCTGGTTCAGCCCGGGGGCAAGCTGGGCGAAGATGTCCAGGCGGCGGGTGACCACGGTCTGGTTGGCCCACTGGACCTGCTCGATCCGGCGGCTAGTGCGGGCGACCAGGACACCGAGCCCGGCGACGGTGACCGGCGTGAGCGCCTCGACGGCCAGGGTGGCGATCTGCAGGCTGGTCCACGACGAAGCCATCACACCTCACTCCCGCCGTCGGCTTGTTCGTCTGCGCTTTTCTGGGTGGCGACGAGCCGTTCGACAGTCGCCAGCGGGTCGGGGTCCAGGCCCGCCGGGATCAGCCGGGCGTGCAGGGCGTCGGCGTGTGCGACCCATCCGCGGTCGGTGTGCTCGGCGTGGTCGAGGGTGGCGTGGGCGCGCAGGGCGTCGAGTTCGTGCCAGGGCAGGTTGTGGCGGGTGGCTAGCCGCAGCGCGGCGTCGGCGGCGTCCCGGCCCTGGTAGATCAGGTCCGGGCCGGCGGCAGTGGTAGTGGCCTGGGCCGCCCGGATGCGGGCGCGGGCGGTCAGAGCGGCGCAGTGGGCGAGCACTAGGCCCCGAGGGGCGGCGATGGTGATCGCTTCGGCCACGTGGCGGTCGGCGCCGTCCAGGTCCCCCACCGCCCGGGCGTGGTCGGCGAGGTCGGCCAGGGTGCCAGCGAGCTCGGTCAGGTAGTCGCCGTCACGGAAACACCCGGCCGCCATGGCCAGGTGCTCTCCGGCCGCGGCGGTATCCCCGGCGGCCAGGGCGAGGCGGCCCAGCATCCAGCCGCACCGGGCCAAGTCCGCGTTCCAGCCGTATTCCCCGCAGATGTCGGCGTTGCGGCTGGTCAGTGCCTGGGCCGGGCCGGTCCGGCCGGTGCGGGCCAGCCATTCCGCCCACTGGATCCCGCGAAATGAGTACAGGTGTTTCCCTGCTGGGTCGTCGGCGACCTCGATCTGGTCGGCGGCGGTGAACTGCTGCCCGGCCTCCGCCGTGTCACCGGCTAGGCCAGCCAGCCACCCCACGTACGCGTGCGAATCGCAAATGCTGTTTTGGTCGTCGGCGGCCTCGGCGCAGGTGAGCGATTCGGCCGCGGTGTCCAGAGCCGGGCCGGTCTGCCCGAGCTGGCCGAGGCAGTCGGCCAGGTTCCGCAAGCAGAACGCCAGGTTCGACATGTCCCCGGCCTCACGGTCCTGACGGATGCCCAGGGACAGGTATTCGCGTGCCGTGGCCAGGTCACCCGCGATCGTCGCCAACAGGCCGACCTCGTTCAGATAGAAGCCCAGACGGCGAGGGCTGAGGTCGGTGGCACATGCGGCGCGGCGGTCGGGGGTGGCCACGAACGCCGTGGCGGCGCGCTGCCCGGGTCGGGCCGCCGGCATATGCATCCATACCAGGCCGTTGTCGCTGCGGTTCGTGTACATGTCGTCGGCGGGCTGCCATTGGCCGGCGTCGAGCAGCAGCTCGATGATCTCGACTACCCGCAGCGCGTCCGCCCGGCTGGCCACGCTCCCGGCCGGCATGCCGGCCAGGGCGGTCTCGGCGGCGGTCTCGGCGGCGTCGATGACCAGCGGCCGGAAGCTGTCGCGGACCAGCGGGTGGGCGGAAATGGTCCCGTCGGGGTGCCAGGACGCCAGCCCGCCCAGCCGCCCGCGCACCGCGGCCTGCACCATGTCCGGGGTCCACCCGGCCAGCCGGGAACCGAACACCTCATGGGCGGCAATCGCGAGGACTGCCACGGCGTCGACCGGCCGGGCGAACAGCGACACCCCGGCCAGCAGGTACCGGTCCGGCTCAGCCAGCCGGGCGGCGTAGAACTCCAGCACCCGGCTCACTCGCGCATCGGTGCGGGTTGCGGCGGCCAGGCTGGCGTGCAGGGCGGCCAGATCGGCATCGGGGGGGCGGTCGGCCAGCAGCCCGGCCAGCACCCCGGTGGCGAGGGCGTGCCCGTCCACCGCCGCCACCAGCTCCCGCCGCTGGTCGTTATCCAGCCAGCCGGCGCCGGCGGCGGCCAGCAGCGCCGACCCCTCGGCGGGTGTGAACCGCGGCACCTCCAGCATCCGGGCGCTGCCGCCGTCGAAGCCTTCCAGGTCGGCGAACGGGAACCGGCTGGTCAGCACCACCAGCCCGCCGTGGGGCTGTCGGCAGGTACCGGCCAGCACCTCCCGCAGCGTGCCATCCAGCAGCCGCCCGAACCCGTCCCCGGCCGGGCCCTCCTGCACCACCTCCAACCCGTCCAGCACCAGCACCAGCGGCACCACCCGCAACAGCCCCAGCACCGCCGGCGCCACCCGGTCGGTGCTCGCCACCGCGATCCCCAGGTCCCGGTGCGCCCACTCCAGCAGCTCGCTAGCCCAGTGCTCGGCCGACGGGTCGGCGTAAAAACTCCACCCGAACACCCCCCGCACACCGCCCCGCCGGGCCAGCCCGTCCGCTTCCTGGATCCAGTGGGTGACCAGCGCGGTCTTGCCCGCACCCCCCCACGCGCTCACCCCGACCAGGGCGACCTGCGGGTCGGCGGCCCAGCGGTCCAGCCGTGCCAGCTCCTCACCCCGGCCGGTGAAATGCTCCACGCGCTCCGCCGACGGCACCCATCTCACCGGGATGCCAGTGCCGCCCGGGGCAGCTCCCGCCGCTGGGGGCTTGCCTGTCACGCCGGTGTGGGCGGGCAAGTGAACGGCAGGTGGGAACCGGTCGTCGGTCTGCGTCGCCAGCAGCAGGCCCAGGGCGGAATGATCACCGCCCGGCGCGGGATACAGCACCGCCTGCGCCCCGTACTCGATCTCGGCCCGCTGAGCCACGGTTTGCGGGTCGTTGCCGTCCGCCTCGGGATCCCAGGCCATCACCGCGACATGACGCGGCTCACCGCCGGGGTCGATCCGGGTACCGGTTCGGTCGGCGATCTCCCGCAAGATCGCCGTGATCCGCTGGTCAGCGAAGCTGAACCCGATCCACACCAGGTGCCCGTCCATCAGCCGGGTCAAAACTCCGGGCAGCTTTCCCGCGTAGGCGCGCCGGTACTCCGTCGTCGCCAGGACCACACTGTCGGGCCGGCTGTGCTGGCCATGAGCGAACAGCACCGGCAGCTCGGCCTCGCCGAACACGTCCCCGGTCCGCCACCGGTCCAGCCCCAGCTCATCCTCCCAGGTCATGAACCCCGTCGCCGACGCCCCCGGCCGCACCCGCATCCGGGCATCCACAACCCCCGGGTCATAATTCGTCGTCACCACGGCCTTGAACGCGCACCGGCACACGAGCTCCTGCACCGGCGTCCAGGACCGCCCCGACACCGGGTCAGTCCGGACCCGCAGCACGCCCCGCAGCACCGATAGGTACACGCCCGGGCCCAGACTGCGGCGCACGATCTCCACGGCCGATTCCGGGCTGGAGGAGGCCAGCGCCCGGCAGGTCGCGGCCTGCTTCTCCGATAGCCGCCCCGACGCGGCGTCAACCAGCTCCCCGATCAGCCCGTCCCATAGCGGGTACAGCGGCGCCGACACTCCCGCCCCTAAAAACGCCACCGCCTGGCCCGACGCCAGGTACTCTTCCAGCGCTGCCAGCCCTGGGCCATTCACCCGGGCCAGCCCCACCGCCTGCGCAGCCGGCAACCCACCCAGATAACCAGCGGCGAAATCCGCCCTCATAGACCTGATCCTTCCGCATGACAACAGCCACCACCACGCAACAGGCCAATCTCGCATAGCCGCTGAGCGCCCTACGCGCAGAGCACTGGTCGGCGTGAGGTCCGGCGGATGGCGCAGCGCTGAGACCAAGTTCGCGCGCGGTGGCAGCCCCATAAGGCCAATCTTTGAATTACACGGCGCAATTTCCTGGAAGTCAATCACGATTACTCCGTAACCGCGTTACTGAATTATTCAGTACCTCCATTCCTGAGTACCTGAGAATGTTTCTTAGCGTCGTTGCATCCGGTTTCCGGTTGCGTTAGCCTGAAGGCCAGAAGGTAAACAGTAGACCATTGCACTCACAGTGAGTTTCGGTCGGCTCAGGCACCCACCCCCCACGGCAGCCATTACAGCACGGCGGACGGCGGGGTGACCGCTCAGCAACCCTAAACTAAGTTACTGAACCATATTCAACTTCAGAGGCCATGCGTGTCATTGATGGCCCTTGCATTCCCGCATAACGCAAGAACCGTAGTTATCCCACGACGTGACGTCTCTAACCGAGTCGAGATGTCACCCCAGACGCTGACTAGTGGTTTGGAGTCTGTGAGGTAGTCGAAGAGGTATAGGCCCGCCGGGCCGGCGATTGCAAGCGTGCAACGGTCTGGCAAGGTGCCTCCGCGCGGCGAAGGCCTGGCCCTCCCTGGCTGCAGCATCCTCGCCGAGAGCGAGCGCCGCCGCGAACCCATCACGGGCAAGCTCCCACTGCCCACGGCAAAGGGAGGACGCCGCCGTCGTCTCCCCGTTCACGATCACTTGCCAAGACTAGAGATCTGGGGGTCGGTCAGCCTGTCCGTGGTGCTCCGGCTTTTCCCGCGACGGCAACGTAATCAACCAATCGATGAGGGTTGGCGGGCAGGGGTCCCGACCGTCGATGACCGCTTGTACGCGCTCCACCCGCTCCGGGGGCACGACGTGGCGTTCCATCAGGCCGGCAATCAACTGTTGCTGCTCGAAGGTGGCCATACGCCAGGTGCCCGGCCGGCCCGGTACCGGCTTGGGGCCCGGTCCGACCGCGATCGGTGTCGTCTTAGGCGCTGACAGGCCGCCGCGTCGCCAGCCCGCCTGGTCCTGCGCACGGACCCGATCGCGTGCCTGCTCGGCACGCAGCTCGGCGAGGATCTCTTCCTCGGGGCGAGGCACGACCATAGCTCATTCTACGTTTGTGTGACCTGTCGTAGAAAGGCGGCTATTGGCCGCAGAAACAACGACGGACGCTAACCAATGCGCCCCCTACTGACCGCCCTGCACTTACCCGTGTTGCCCTCGGGGCCCTAGGCCTGCTGCTGTACGGCCCGCCCCTATGCATACACAGAGACCTAATATCGGTATATCCTGGGATGGTGTACCGACAACGGGGAGGAGCCGGTGAGGCTGACCATCTACCTGCCCGATGCGCTCGCCGCCGAGGTGAGGGCCGGGCTGACCGAGACGAACATCAGCGCGGTCTGCCAGGCGGCGCTGCGGGTCGAGCTGGAACGGGAGAAGGCAATGGAGAAGATCGACGCTGACGCCTACCAACGGGTGAAGCTCTACGACGGCAAGCAGGAACACGACATCGCATTCCGGGGTCGCAAGATCGGCAGCAGCGCCAAGGCCGACGCGTGGCTGACGCCGAAGGGGACGATCGCCGTCTACGACCACCGCGAGCAGGAGCTGTGGACCTACGACGAGTACGGCGCGTTCGAGGATGACGAGGGCCTGGACAACAGCCTGCGGGAGCAGGTCGCAGAGGCGCTGGGCGCGAAGTACGTGGAAGAACTCGACATCTGACTAGCCTGTTCGCAACGGTCGGCTGCCGTCTCCCGCCCGTGCTGGCCATGTGGGCCACGCGCGCAGGGGCCGGGTACGGGCCGGGGAATCGGACTGCTGGCGAGCAGCCCCGGGTCGTGGGGGTCTACGCGTACCCGGACGGCGAGCTGGCCGGCCGGGACCGGGCGGCCGTGTCCGTCTCTGACGACGGGCACCAGGTGACGCGGCAGCGACCCGGCGCCGGCGCGGGCCCGGACGCACCCTTCGAATGCGATCTTGCCAGTATGACCGGCATGCTGGCACTGGAGCAGCAGCAGAAAACTGCGCGAAAGCCATTGTCGGCGCGGAAATCCCTGCGAATGGGGACGTTAATATCTTCCGGCATGGATCGGTGAATTACGCTTTCTGCGCACCAGGTCAAAAGGTGACCGATATGCTACAGACGGCAGCGCAGGCACGGGATAAAGTCGGCAAGGAGAACTAAATAATGCGAACGCGAATCGTGCGCGCCATGCGGGCCGCCGTATTAGGTGCTGCGGCGACATCGGTGACCCTGGCTGCGATAACCCCGGCGAGTGCTGCTGGGCGGGCTGCCGCGCGGGCCGCCGATCCTCTAGGCAGCGGCCTCGACGCCGGAACGCCCATCCTCCCCGGACCGCCTGCGCCGACCGACGCGGCAACCGTCTACGTTGTCAACAACGAGTCGAAGACCGTTACCCCGGTCAACACGGCTACCAACGTCGCGGGCAAGCCGATCAAGGTGGGCAGCGACCCAGACCCGATCGCGGTCACGCCGGACGGCGCGACCGTCTATGTCGCCAGCGAAGGCGCGGGCACGATCACCCCGATCAACACCATCACCAACGTCGCGGGCAAGCCGATCGCGGCGGGACCCTCGCCGCTGGCGATCGCGGTCACGCCGGACGGCAAGACTGTCTACGTCGTCAACCAGCAGAATTCCGGCACTGTCACGCCGGTCAGCACCGCGACAGGCACCGCAGGCAAGCCGATCCCGGTCGGGACCGACCCCGTGGCGATCGCGGTCACGCCGGACGGCGCGACCGCCTACGTGGTCAACCGGCTCTCGCGCACAGTCACCCCGATCCGGACGTCCACGAACACCCCCGGCACTCCCATCAAGATCGGGGCGGGGGCCATCACGCTCGCGATCACGCCGAATGGGAAGACCGTGTACGTCGTCAATGGTGGCAGTAACAGCGTTACTCCCATCAACACCGCGACCAACACAGCGGGCAAGGCGATACCGGTCGGGACGTTCCCCTTGGGCATCGCGATCACCCCGAACGGCTCAACCGCGTATGTCGCTAACATAGATTCCAATACCGTTAGTCCCATCAACACAGCGACCAATACGGCGGGCAAGGCGATACCGGTCGGGACGTTCCCCTTTGGCGTCGCGATCACCCCGAACGGCTCAACCGCGTATGTCAACAATGAGGGTTCCAATTCGGTCACGGCGATCCGGACTGCCACCAATACCGCGAGCAAGCCGATCCTGGTGGGGGACTCCCCACTCGCCATGGCTGTCACGCCCGACGGGAAAACCGTCTACGTCGTCAACGGCTCGTCGAACACGGTCACGCCGATCTCTACCGCAACCAACGTCGCGGGCAAGCCGATCACGGCCGGGACCTTCCCCGTCACCATCGCAATGGCGCCCTCACCCGAATTAGCGTCGCCTCTCGCAGCCGGGGAGCGCGCCAGCTACGGGTTTGGATGCCCGGTCAGGAACGATTCGACGAGGGAAGCGAAGCGCGTTCCTTCCTGGAACAGGAACCCGTGCCCGGCATCGGGGTAGAGCACCAGTCTGGACCTGGGAATGAGGCGGGCGAGGGTGTGGTCATTGGCGACCGGGTCGAGTTGGTCGTCCGTGCCGTCCGCGATAAGCGTGGGCACTGAGATCCTGGCGATCTTGCGTCCGGCGGCGTCGGTGCCGTCCCACCACTTGGTTACGGCGGCCGCCTGAGCAGTTTTCGCATCGGCCGGCGCGGCGGGGGCGGCTGGGTATTCCGAGATCGCTGCCGTGAACGCGTTGTAGGCCTCGACCTGGTTAGCAGGGAAAAGGCTGCCGGTCCGGATTGCCGCCTGCGAGGGCACGACTGTGCCGGTCCCGGGGTACGTGGCGCACAGCACCAGGCGGCGCACCTGGGCAGGGTGCAGGACCGCCAGGGCCTGGGCGATCATGCCGCCCATTGACCAGCCCAGGACGTCCGGCCTGCCGAGGCCGAGGGTGTCGATGAGAGCACTGGTCTGGTCGGCCATGGCGTGGATGGTAAGTTTCGCGGCCAGTTCTCCACGCAGTGGCTGCGTACGGCCAACCCCGGCGTTGTCGAACATCACCACCCGATTGTGCCGGGCGAGGGCGTGAATCAGCCGCGGATCCCAGACCTCCATGGTCCCGGCGTAGCCCATGATCAAGATCAGCGGCGGGCCGGTCCCGACGACCCGGTACCCGATGGGGCCGAGCCTGGTGTGAGCGATTCGGACGGGCGCCGACACGACTAAGGCTGTTCCCGGTGCGATCGCCGGTGAGGAGCCGCATGCGCTCAGCCCGACCGACACCAGCACCGCGACCAGGCCCAACGCGATCGCATCAGCAACCGTGGACCGCTGAGCTGGACATCCCATATGCCTCCTCTCCTGCCTCGCCGAAACCGGACTGGGCGGCCGACCTCCAGGTCGCGGTACAGCGATGACCTCGGCACCTGGTTCGTCCACTTTCTGACCCAGCTCGGCCTGATAAACGAGTATCGCCTGACCAGCCGTCAAGCCTGAAGTGACTGCGGCCGGGCCGGGTCTTTAGTGCCGGGAGGTGTCCCCGTTTTGGGCCCGGTCGGGTTAGAAGCTAGCGGTGATGCGGGGGCCGGGGGCGGGCGGGCACACTCGGCGCATGCCGTTGCGGTGCATCATCGTCGATGATTA
>Ga0208725_1000320_pt1 | contig 10861 bp, 10 predicted proteins | sample MicForSoSWNH13_O_FD_188004 | JGI IMG/M metagenome (GOLD analysis project Ga0208725, IMG submission 188004) | Forest soil microbial communities from Harvard Forest Long Term Ecological Research site in Petersham, Massachusetts, USA - MetaG HF011... | ecosystem: Environmental > Terrestrial > Soil... | reverse complement strand
CAGAACGGTCGCCGTGGTGGTGCCGTCGCCGACGATGTCGTTGGTCTTGATCGCCGCTTCCTTGACCAGCTGGGCGCCCATGTTCTCGAACTGGTTCTTGAGGTAGATCTCCCGCGCGATCGTCACCCCGTCGTTGGTGACCACCGGCGATCCGGTGATCTTCTCCAGGACGACGTTGCGCCCCTTGGGCCCGAGCGTTGACTTCACGGCCTCGGCGAGCTGGTCGACCCCGGCCAGCAGCAGGCTGCGGGCATCCTCGCCAAAGCGGAGTTCCTTGGCCATCGATCAATCCTCCGGGTCAGTTGCTGACGGGTCCGGCATAGCCAGCGGGCCGGCTACGGGACGAGAATGGCGCGGCCACGGACGCGGCCCGCGTCGAGATCGGCGATCGCTTCCGGTGCGGCGTCGAGCGGGTAGGTCCTGGTGTGCAGGGTGACCTTGCCGGCCTGGGCCAGGACCATGAGCTCGGCGAGCTCGTTGTAGGTCCCCACGATGTTCCCGATGATGTTGCGCTCGGTCGTGATGATGTCCAGCGTCGGGATCGTCAGCGTCCCGCCGTAACCGATGACGAAGTACGAGCCGGCCCGGCCGGTCATCGCCCAGCCGTCGTTTTCGGCGCCCTGCTCGGCCACGAAGTCGAGCACCACGTTGGCGCCGGCGCCATCGGTGAGTTCCTGTACCGCAGCCACCTGGCCACCGTCCGCGACGACGGTGTGCTGCGCGCCGAGTTGCTCGGCCAGCTTGAGTGCCTCCGGGTTGCGGTCGACCACGATGATCCTGGTTGCGGTGAGCGCGGCCAGGCACTGGACGCCGATGTGGCCGAGGCCGCCGGCGCCGATCACCACACACGTGGTTCCCGGGTACAGCAGCGGGATCGCCTTGCGAACGGCGTGGTAGGCGGTGATGCCGGCGTCGGCGAGCGCAGCGACGTCCTGCGGCTGGGTCTTCGGGTCGAGCTTGATGCAGGCCCGCGCCGAGGTGAGCAGGTACTCCGCCATCCCGCCGTCCCGGGACAGGCCGGGAAACTCGCTGTTCACGCAGTGCATGTCGTCGCCGGCCCGGCAGGCCCGGCACAGCCCGCAGGTGGGCGTGGGGTGCAGGATCACGGTGTCCCCCACTGCGACGTTGGTGACCGCGGAGCCGACCTCATGCACCCAGCCCGCGTTCTCGTGGCCGAGGATGTAGGGCAGCGGGGTGTGCATGGCCGCGTCCCACTGGCCCTCCATGATGTGCAGGTCGGTGCGGCAGACTCCGGCGCCGCCGATCTTGACGATCACGTCGAGCGGGCCGCTGATCGTGGGCTCGGGCACCTCGTCCACTACCGGCGGCTTATGAAACTCGTGCAGTCGAACGGCCTTCACCGCTCCTCCTCGCCTAGTCCTGGAGAGTCATACCGATGCCGGAGCATGCCACGGCAGATGCCGCCGTTCGCCTCGATGCTGATCCGGGTGACCCGCGCGCGCCGCAGGTGCAGCGGCACCCCCTGCTCGCTGACCCGCTCGCCGGTCACCGGGTCGATCATCAGCGGGGCATCATCGCCGGCCGGCAGCCCCAGCTCGGCCCGCCGCTCGCGCAGCCGTCGCAGCGGCCGGGACGGCGGCACGTCGCCGAGCGTCAGCTCCAGCAGGCCGGCCGGATCGGCGCCGCCTGCCAGCAGCGGCCGGCACACCTGGTCGGTGCCGGCCATGACCGCCTTGCGCAGGAAATCGGCGCGCAGGCCGTGCAGCTCGCTGACCGCCTCGCCGTCGAACGACTGCACAAAACCCGACTGCGCGGCCACCCCGCCGTTGATCGCGTCCGAGGCGAAGTGGTCCTCGAGCACCACCTCGGTGCGGCGCACCCCAGGCAGCGCGCTGACGGCGTCATACGCGTCCGCGACCATCAGGAACGCGAAGTTGGGCGCGCAGAAGTACGTCGGCAACCGCAGCCTGACCTGTGCGTCGCCGCCCCCGGAGACGGTGCACGAGGTCACGAAGCCCAGCGAGGTGATCGGCTCGTCGAGTTCCGGGTCGCGCACGGTCTGCAGCGCTGCAAGCAGCGCGCTCTCGCGCGGGGGCGACCCCCCGGACTCCACGGGCCCCCCGCCGCGGTCCGCTCGGGCCGACAGGCCGGCCGTCGCGGACCGCACATCGCTGCCAGCTGAGGCAGTCATCCTTTAGTCGTCAACCAGCGCAGCGTCGTCCCGCGCGGCCGGCTCCCCCGCGTCGGCCGGCAGCCGGAACTCCGCCGGCACCTCGATGTCGTAGAGCTTCGCCGCGTTCAGGCCGAGGATCTTCTTCTTCCCCGCGGTGCCGAGCCTCGGGTAGTCGGAGAACTCGTCGCTGGGATAGTCCCAGTCGACGAATCCCTCGACCTGCCACTTCGGCTCCCAGATGCCGTAGTCGCTGCCGAACGTCATCTTGTCCTCACCGACCCAGAACAGCAGCTCGCCCATGACCTTGGCGAAGAACTTCGGCCGCGCGTACATGAGGCCGCCGATGACCACTGACAGGCCCGCGTAGACGTTGGGCTCCTGCGTCGCCATGAAGCAGAAGTCCTCGATCCGCGGCAGCCCGACGTGCTCGACGATGAAGTTCAGGCCCTGGAAATCGGTGGCCGCGTGGTCGACGTCGGCCACGTCGAACGCGTCCTTGTCCAGTGGCCAGATCGTCGGGCCCTTGTGCACGTGGATGTTCTTGATGCCGAGCTCCTGGGCGGCCTCCAGGAACCGGTACGCCGCAGGGTCGCTCAGCTTGTAGCCGCGCGAGCCGTTGTTCCACTCGGCGGTGTACAGCTTGACGCCCTTCGACCCGTAGCGCTCGACGTCCTGGCGGAGCTGCTTCAGTCCCACATCACCGTCGCGGGGGTCAAACCGGGTGTTGTAGATGAACTTGCCCGGGTGCTTCTCCCCCATCGTGTTGTTGCGCTCGGTGGTGTTGAAGCCTTCCTTGTACCACTCGAGCAGGTAGGTGGGCTGGAAGACCGCCACGTCGACATGCCCGTCCTCGAAGACGTCCTTCATCAGGTCATCCTCGGAGTACTTCTGGAAATGCTCGATGCTCCAGTGGGTCTCCGGCGGCCCGAGCCCCTGGTAGGCGTGGAAGCACTCGATCCAGCCCTTGGCGTACTGCTCGGCTCCGGGCACCCAGTTGTCCGGAGCGGCGTTCCAGTAGTGCATATGACTATCGACAACGAAATACTTCTCGCCATCCTTTTCGTACATTAATGCCTCCTTACAGGCCGAAATGCAATGCTCTTACCGCTCCGCTAGCCGGACAGTTGCGGGCCCGGCGGCCAACGTCTCTAGCACAGCCGCTGGGCCCGGCAACCGCAAGGCCTACTCGGCCGTCAGATCGAATCCGATGTATTCCGCCGCATCCTCGGGGTTCGCGAACATGATCGTCCGGTCGTCCTCGTGGATCATGCGGCCGTAGTGCGTTGACATGTTCTCCTCGAACTCGGCTGCGTCGAAGAAGCCGGGTTCCTCCCCCAGCGCCTCGGAAATCTCGTCGTAGACGACGTCCATCCGCCGCAGAGCGTCGACCCGGATCATCGACGGCAGCGGCATCACCCGCACGTTGGGCTTGGTACTCATGACCTCGGCCACGACCACGCCGACCTGATTGTTCATGAGCGTGAAGCCGCACATGTTGGACGCCGTGTGGTCGGACTTGTACGGGCTTTCCGTTGTCGTGAACGTGGTCACTGTGCCAACTCCTTCGGTGTTTCCAGGCCAAGGTCGGACAGGATTCCGCTGAAACGGCTCTTCGCCGCGTCCAGGCCATCCTCGAAGCGAGGCGGCTTCGCGTCGGGCTGGGACCAGAGCGGCTGCAGCGTGCGGGATGCGGTGATCGCGCGCGGCACCCAGGTCGACAGCCACTGCTGCAGGATCGCGTTGTTGTGGTCGGCGAACTCGCGGTCCTGGGTCAGCAGGTGGAACATCGCCGTCGTGTACCGCAGGTCCCGCTCAGCGAAGTCGTACTCCTCCGCGCCGACGACCGTGGGCGTGACGAAGTCGCCGTTGCGCGGTGCCGCGTGCTGCACCAGATGGCTCCGGAACAGCTCGCCCACCAGCGGCTCGAACACCACGTTGGCGGCGAAGATAGCCTCGCACCAGTCGTCGATGGCAGTCAGCGCCTCGGCGGTCTCCCGCACGCCCTGCCACGCCGGGTCGCTGTTCCAGGTCTCGATGTGCGCCGCGCCGTCGAATCCGTCGATCTCCTCGGTCAGCGTCAGGTTGTACAGCGCCAGGTCCTGCGCCGACCGGATCCGGTGCATGCTGTTCACCGAGATCGCGTTGTTGTGCATGTTCGTGGGAGCCCGCCGGTTGGCGTTGGCGTACAGGTACAGCCCGAGCCCGTGGTCGACATGCATCCAGGCGCCGACGTTGCGTTCCACAAAGCGGACCCAGTTCCGGTTCCACTGCTCGAACGCCTTCGACTGCCTGGCGGCATCGATGTTCTGGTTGAGCTGCCGCACGACGTTGGCGTTGTAGCGGTAGAGAGTGAGCTCCCACTCCTCGTTCGGGTCGCGGAACAGATGCCACCCGTGGGCCGGCCAGTCGTAGCCCTTGCCGCCGGAGCCCGGGAAACGTTCCGGCTCCGGCCGGTCTGACCCCCACGCCTTGAGCACGGTCCAGTCCAGCGGGTAACCGCCCCTGCCGTCGGAGAACCCGTACAGCCAGCCCTGGGCGAGGTAGTGCCGTGGGTCGGGCTGGACCTCGACGGTCACGTCCTCGTAGTGGGTCTGCTTGCGCTTGGCCGGGGTGTAGTAGTTGAACCTGCGGGCGGTCGAATCCGGGAATTCCTTGGCGCCAGCTTCGGCATCGGTAAAGACGGGCTTCGGGAGGTCGCGTTCCGTAGTGGTCATGGTCTTCCTTCACCTTCGCAAGATCCGGCCGATGTCTCCACCGGGCGCCAGCGGAGCTGGCGTCTATGAGTCGGTAGCCCTTCATTCCTCGTCAGGGTCACCTGTGGTGGTGAATTTGTCGTAGTAGATGCGTTTCTCCTCCACGCCCAGCGTGCCGAGCAGCGGCATCGCGGCCTCCACCATCGGCGGCGGCCCGCAGACGTAGGCGTGCGCGCCCTTGAGGCCGGCCTCATGCCGCTTCACCACGTCGGTGATCAGGCCGACCTCCCCGTCCCACCCGTCATCCGCCGCGGGCTCGGAGAGCGCGGGCACATACCGGAAGCCAGGCAGCGACCTTTCCAGCGCGCGCAGCTCCTCGTCGAAGCACAGGTCCCTGCGGCCCCGTGCGCCGTAGTAGTAGGTGGCCTTGCGCTCGATGCCCTTCTCGGCCATCGAGCGCAGCAGCGACAGGATCGGCGCCATCCCGGCCCCGCCGCCGACGAACACCAGGTCGGAGTCGTAGCCCTCGCGCAGGGTGAACACCCCGAACGGCCCGGTCAGGTCCAGCCGGTCGCCGACCGCCAGCTCGGCGTCGAGGAAATGCGAGAACAGCCCGTCCGGGTAGACCTTGATGACGAACTCGAGCTGACCGCTGGCCCGGCTCGAGGTGTTCGCCATCGAGAACGACCGGGTGGCGTCCGTTCCGGGAATGGCGATGTCCACGTACTGGCCCGGGAAGAACCTCAGCTCCTCGGGCTCCACCAGGCGCAGCACCAGGTGCCGCAGGTCGTGCGTGACCGGCTCCTTGGACACGACCTCCGCCACGGCCTGCACGATCGGCAGCCCGGACCTGATCATGTCCTCGTCGTAGTTGAGGAGCTCGATCGTCACGTCCTCGTAGGCGTGCGCCCGGCACAGCAGGGTGAAGCCCTCCTCGCGCTCGTAATCGGGCAGCGCGAAGGTGGAGTACCTGTCCAGCTCGATGTCTTCACCGTCAAGCACGAACGACTTGCAGGCGGAGCACTGGCCCTCCTTGCAGCCGTGCATGAGCATGATCCCCTGCTCGGCCGCTGCGCGGAGGATCGTCTGGTCCTCATCGACCTCGATCTCGATGCCGACCGGCTCGAACCGGACCACATGCTTGTCGGCCATGACTTCCTCACGGGCTGCGCACGATGGGACTGGCGCAGGAAGGGGCCGCAGGCCGGCCATTGCGTCTCCGGCCCCTTCCTGCTTGCTTGATGGGCTGTCTCCTGTCTGCCCGGCGGCTCAGGCCTCTGCGGGCGCGGGCCGCCCCGCGGGGCCACCGCGGATGTAGTTGGCGTGGAACGCCGCGCGCTCGTCGGCCGTCATCGCGTTCAGCAGCACGTTCGGGCTCTGCACCTCGCCCATCCGGCGCAGGTGGTCGAGCGTCCACAGCTTCTTGGGGTCGTCCAGGTTCAGGTGCGGCTGCGCGACCATCGTCTTGCCGTCGTCACGCACGTAGCCCATGTCCGACACCACGTCGGCCCAGTTCCAGCCGTGGTACAGGGTCTCCCATTCCCGCTTGCCGATGAGCTGGCCCATGTTCGGGGTCTCCCGGCCCTGGTAGGTCGGCCGGAAGGCCACCTCGTCGGTCCACTGGCATTCCTTGTGGCAGTACGTCCGCCACTGCCCGTCGACCTCCGCCATGGTCATGTCCTCGCGGACGAGGCACGGCACCATGCAGGTCCAGCAGCGATGCGGGTACTGGTAGTCGACGTCCTCGGCCACGATCGGGTGGTGCCCGTTCGGGGTCGACAGCCGGTTGTAGTTCTCCCACCACTTGCCGTACCGGTCATACCAGCCCGGGTACTTGTACTCGAACCACTCGAAGTCCTTGTCGGTCATCGGGTCGATCCGCCAGTAGTTCGCCAGCCAGCCGGTGGCGAAGAACTGGGCTACCTCGTGCACGTAGCCCTTGTTCCAGATCTGGTTCCACGCCTCCTCGATGAGGTCGTGCGGGATGACCAGGCCGTACTTCTCCAGCGGCACCAGGTAGCTGCGGTAGTAGTCGTCGTAGATCCACCGCCGCCACATCTCCGCGTAGGACTCGCGGTCCTTGCGGCGGTCCTTGGTGCCGTACTCGATGAACGTGCCGATCGCCGCGTCCACCACCCGGTGGTTGTTCCACCACGCGTAGCGCAGGTCGCGCTCGAGCAGCTGGTGGTTGCCCTCGTCGGCCAGGGCCATCAGCAGCGTCGCGTAGCCGTTGCTGATGTGCCGGGACTCGTCGGACTGCACCGAGTGGAACACCGTCGGCAGCAGGTAGTCGCCATTGGCCGCCGCCTCGGCCGGCATGGCCACGAACAGCGTGTTGGTGAACGCCGTCTCGGCCACGATCGTCAGGTAGATGCTCGCCGCGGTGATCGCGTCACCGGTGATGAACCCCTCGGCGAACTGCCGGCCGATCGTCCCGCAGTAGTCGTTCTGGAAGTTGCGCAGGCTCGAGTTGAAGCCCGCCGGGTCGATGTAGTTGTTCATGTACAGGCGCTTGAGGTTCTGCTGGATCGTCGAGTGCCGGACCTCGTCGATCATCTGGATCGCCTGGCCGTTGTGCAGTTCCGGGTTGGGCACCGTGCGGAACAGCAGCGGCATCGCTCGCGCTGCCGAGATTTCGGGCAGCGGGATGATGGACAGGAACAGCTTCTGCCACTCCAGCCACCGCTCCTGGACCTGACGGAACATGTTGCCGCGGATCGCGCCGTCCGAAGCGCCGTAGACCCGGTGGTCCTTCTCCTCCTGCATCGGGAAGTACGAACGCAGGACCTGCTTGAGCGGGTCCTTCTTCTGAGCCTTCTGGAACGTGTAGTCGGTTCCGTACTGTGACACTGGCTCGTGATAGAGCGGCTCCCAGGCGAGTTCCTGAATCTTCTGGTGGGCCTTTGCGACGCTCTGGCGACTCATGGTCACCCCTTCCTTGCTCGGGCCGGCTGAGACAGCCTGCCTGCCTCCGTTTTCGTGTCCGCTGGCGTCGCCGGATGAGTGCGCCACCGGACCGCGAGCTCTGCACGGCCGAAACTGCCGGTGACCTGCATCACACCTCCTGGCTGGCCGGTCGAGGTTCTCAACATGAGACAGGACCCGGCGAGCGGCGGCGCCGTTGCGCGTCAGTCGTCGCCGAACACCGCGCTGCGGATCTCGGCGAGGTGCTCGCGGACGTCATGCGAGATCTTCAGGTTTCCCTCGGCGGCCGGCTGGATGCCAAGCGCCCGCAGCAGTTCCGCGGCGGGCGCGCCCGGGTCCCCTGCTTCCCCGAGGACGGGATGCAGGCCCTGCTCGGCCAGGTGGTGGAACACCAGGTTCACGATGCTCCACGGATTGAAGGTCTCGTGCTGGGGTTCGCCTGGTCGGTCCATGGGGTACCTCCTACCCGAGACCGTCGGAGCTGGCCGCGAATCGGCGGTCTCAACTTGAGACACCTGTGTGTTACGGCGTTGTTACATTTGTAGCTACAACGCACACCCCGGACGACCCTCGCGGGCCAGGTCCGCCACCCACGAGAGCGATACCGGGAGGCAGGAGGGCCATGTCGCCTGCAGCAGCGCGCCCGCCGACCCTGACCGATGGCGAACGGCTAGCTGAGACCCGGGAACGATTCCTGACTGCCGAGCCGGTGGACCCGCAGCGGGTGCGGGACACGATCCTGGCCTCGTGGTGGCGGTCCCGGCGGTGGAACGTGGCTGCTGACCACATCGACCTGACCTACCGGGGCGACCCCGACCTGGACACGCCGCTGACCCGCAGCGCCCTGCCGGTGCTGCAGCATCTGCGCGAGCACCTGGAGGGCCAGCCGATCAGCGTCATCCTGACCGATGCGGCGGGGGTTGTGCTGAAACGGCTGGTGGCCGACCACGACCTCGACCGGCACCTGGACAGCGTGAAGCTGGCTCCCGGATTCAGCTACTCGGAGGAGTCCGTCGGCACTAACGGCATCGGAACGGCGCTGGAAGGCGGCCGTCCCATGCACGTGTTCGGCCACGAGCACTACGCCGAGAACCTGGAGGACCTCGCCTGCGCCGGGGTCCCGATCCGGCACCCGATCTCCGGTAAGACGCTCGGCGCGGTCGACCTGACCTGCTGGCGCAAGGACGCCGACCCGCTGCTGATCACCCTCGCCAAGACCACCGCCGACCAGATCACCCAGGCGCTGCTCACGGACAGCAACGCCCGGGAGTTCGAGTTGCTGCAGGAGTACCTGCGGGCGTGCCGGCACAGCGCCGGGATCGTGCTGGCGCTCAACCACGACGTGGTGATGATGAACGAGTACGCCCGGCAGGCGCTCGATCCCGGCGACCAGGCGGTGCTGCTCGGGCAGGCCACCGAGGCGCTGGCCAGCCGCCACTCCGCCGCCGTTGAGCTGGAGCTGCCCACCGGGTCACGCGCCCGGATGTACTGCCGGCCGCTGCACGGCGAGGACCGGCTGGCCGGCGGCGTCGTGCACGTGAAGCTGGTCGAGTCCGGCAGCAGGCCGGCGGCCCCGGCCGGACCGCAGGCCCGGATGATCCTGCCCGGCCTGGTCGGCTCCGGAACGCTGTGGCTGCGCGGATGCCACCAGGTGGAAAAGATCCACGACTCCGGCGAGTGGCTGGCCATCGAGGGTGAGCCAGGAGTCGGCAAGCTGGCCGCGGTCCGTGCCGTGCACCAGCGCCGGAACCCGGCCGGCCGGTTCCATGTGCTCGACGCCGCCGACGCCGCCGACCAGGACTGGCAGGTCACGGCGCGCCGGGAGCTGCTGACGGGATCCGGCTGCCTGGTCATCAGGCACGTCGACCGGCTGGGCCCGAAACGCCTGCACGCCCTGTCGGCCGCGCTGCAGGAGACCCGCGCCGCGGGCCGGCCGGACGAGCTGTGGGTCGTGGTCACCCTGGCCTACGGCCCGGCCAGGGGTGACCTGGCGGAGCTGCTCCGGTTCTTCCCGAGCACCGTGGAGCTGCCGCCGCTGCGCCATCACATCGAGGACCTGCACGACCTTGTGCCGTTCCTGCTCGCGAAGCTCAACCAGCATCCCCGGCTGAGCTGCTCACCCGAGGCAATGCAGATCCTGCTGCGGTCGAGCTGGCCGGGCAATACCGAGCAACTGTGGCAGGTGCTCAGGCGCGTGGTGCAGCACCGGCGCACCGGGAGCATCCGCCCGGCCGACCTGCCGCCGGAGTGCTGGACGGTCAGCCGCCGGCTGCTCAGCCCGCTGGAATCGATGGAGCGCGACGCGATCGTGCAGAGCCTGCTCGACTCGGGCGGCAACAAGGCCAAGGCGGCCCAGTCGCTCGGCATGTCGCGGGCGACGATCTACCGGAAGATCCACGAGTACGGCATCGTCGCCCCGTCCGGCTAACCCCGGCGTTGCCGCGTCGGTCACGTGGCAACGCATTCTATGATCACGTGCCGTTCGGTGATGTCGTGCACCGCGGTGACCTGCAGACCGGCGCCAGCGGCGAGGGATGAGTAGTCGTCGATGGTGCGCTCGCGGCCACCGGTCAGGACGAGCATGCGCAGGTTCATCTCGGCGAACCCGGCAGAGTCGCCGCCGGGAGCGCCGTGCGATTCGATCACCAGCACGCGGCCGGTGCTGCCCGCCGCTTCGGCGCAGCGGCGCAAGATCGCGGTCGCCGCGGCGTCGTCCCAGTCATGGATGACGCGGCTGAGCAGGTAGGCGTCCGCGCCGGGGGGCAGCGGGTCGAAGAAGCTCTGGCCGACGACCTCGCACCGGCCGCCGAGGCCGAGCCTGGCCAGGTGCTGCCGGGCGCGGGCCGCGGTTTCCGGCAGGTCAGCCAGCGTGCCGCGGAGCCGCGGGTTGCGCTGCAGCACCTCGGCGATGAGCGTCCCGGTTCCGCCGCCGATGTCGGCCACATGCCGCACGGTCGTCCAGTCGTAGCGGTCCGCCACCGCGATGTTCCCGGCGTCCACTGCCATGGTCGCGTCGAAAGAGGCGCTGATCGCGGGGTTGGCGTCGAGGTAGTCCCAGAACGGCTGGCCGAAAACCTGCTCCCAGGCCGGCTCCCCGGTGCGCACGGTG
>Ga0208725_1000319_pt1 | contig 10873 bp, 5 predicted proteins | sample MicForSoSWNH13_O_FD_188004 | JGI IMG/M metagenome (GOLD analysis project Ga0208725, IMG submission 188004) | Forest soil microbial communities from Harvard Forest Long Term Ecological Research site in Petersham, Massachusetts, USA - MetaG HF011... | ecosystem: Environmental > Terrestrial > Soil >... | reverse complement strand
GGGAGCCGATCGCCGCGGCCGGCTACGGCGCGTACTTCGTGCATCGCACCGGCCACGGGATCGGCCTCGAGACCCATGAGGATCCGTACATCGTGTCCGGGAACGCCGAGCCGCTGCAGCCCGGCATGGCGTTCTCCATCGAGCCGGGCATCTACCCGGGCCCGCACGGCGCCAGGATCGAGGACATCGTGATTTGCACCGAGCAGGGGTGTGAGCGGCTGAACAACGTCAGCCGTGAGCTGGTCTGCGTGGACGGGCGCGCATGACACCCGTCGAGCGGGACTGCCCGGACGAGGAGACTCGTGCCCTGTTCGAGCTGACCACGGAGCTGGCCGATGAAGTGCTGCGCCCCAGGGTCGACGCGGCCGAGCGGGACGGGTTGTTCCCGCGCGAGGAGTTCCGGGTGCTTGGCCGGGCGGGCCTGCTCGCGCTGCCCTGCCCGGAGCGGTTCGGCGGCGGCGGGCAGCCCTACCAGACGTACCTGCAGGTCGTCGAGGAGCTGTCCCGGGCGTGGCTGGCGGTCGGCCTTGGGGTGAGCGTGCACACGCTGACCTGTTTCCCGCTGGTGACCGCGGGAACCGCGGAGCAGCAGCAGGGCTGGCTGCCGGGGCTGCTCGGCGGGGAGCAACTCGGCGCCTACTGCCTGTCGGAACCTGCCAGCGGCTCTGATGCGGCGGCGATGCGGACCACAGCCGTGGCTGACGGCCCGGATTACGTCCTGGACGGGGTCAAAGCGTGGATTTCGCACGCGGGCCGGGCCGATTTCTACACCGTGTTCGCCCGCACCTCGGGTGATCACGAGGGCCCGGACCGGGCCAAGGGGATCAGCTGCCTGCACGTGCCGGCCCAGACGCCTGGCGTGTCGGCCGCGGCCCCCGAGCACAAGATGGGCATGCGCGCCTCGGTCACCGCACAGATGATCTTCGATGCTGCCCGGGTGCCAGCCGGTCACCTGGTCGGCGACGAGGGTGGCGGGTTCGCCCTGGCGCTGGCCGCGCTGGATGCCGGGCGGCTCGGCATCGCTGCCTGCGCCACCGGCGTGGCGCAGGCGGCGCTCGACACGGCGGTCGGGTGGGCGCGTGAGCGGCGCCAGTTCGGCCGGCCGATCGCGGACTTCCAGGGCCTGTCGTTCCTGCTCGCGGACATGGCCACCGCGGTCGAGGCGGCGCGTGCCCTGTACCTGTCCGCCGCGCGCCGCAAGGACCAGGGCCTGCCGTACGGGAAGCAGGCCGCCATGGCCAAGCTGTTCGCGAGCGACGCCGCGATGCGGGTCACTACCGATGCGGTGCAGGTCCTCGGCGGTTACGGCTACGTCGAGGACTTTCCGGCCGCGCGGCTGATGCGCGAGGCCAAGGTGCTGCAGATCGTTGAGGGCACCAACCAGATCCAGCGCGTGGTGATCGGCAGGTCGCTGACCCGGGAGCCTGGCGCCGCCGGCGTGTCCCGCGGCTGAAGAGCCGGGCCTGCCCGGTCAGGACCTGGCCTGGGCGTGGCCGATCGACAGCCCGCTGTCCGGGTCGAAGAACTGCAGGTTGGACGTGTCGACCGCGAGCTCGGCCGGCTGGCCGGCCCGCACCTTGCTGCGCGCCGCGACCCGGGCGGTCCACAGTGACCGGCCGCCATCCAGCGGGATGGCGTCGCCGTCGTCGCTGCCTGACACCGCGTCGGCGATGCCCGAGTGCTGGACCTGGGGAGCGTCGATGGTGAACAGGACGTGGATCTCGCTGCCGAGGTCCTCGGTCACCCCCGCCGTCACCGGCATCCGCGCCCACCCGGCGTCGGCCAGGCCCGCGTCCTCGAAGTCAGACGGCCTGATGCCGAGGATCACCTCCCGCCCGAAGTAGGCATCCAGGCCGGGCCTCGCGGTGATCAGGTCCTCGGGCACGGCCAGCCGGTGGTCGGCAAACGTGACCGCGGGCCCGTCGTCGCGCACCAGCCGCGCGGTGACGAAGTTCATCGCCGGCGACCCGATGAAGCCGGCCACGAAGAGGTTCACCGGGGCGTTGAACAGCGCCTGCGGCGTGTCGGCCTGCTGCAGCCTGCCCTCGCGCAGCACGCAGACGCGCTGCCCGAGCGTCATCGCCTCCACCTGGTCGTGGGTGACGTACACCGTGGTCACACCGAGCCGTTCGTGCAGCTGGGACAGGGAGGCGCGCATGGACACGCGCAGCTTGGCATCCAGGTTGGACAGCGGCTCGTCCATCAGGAACGCCTGCGGCTCGCGGACGATGGCACGGCCCATCGCCACCCGCTGGCGCTGGCCACCGGACAGCGCGGCCGGCTTGCGCTTGAGGTAGTCCTCCAGGCCGAGCATCTTGGCCACCCCGGTAACCCTGCGCCGGATCTCGTCCTTCGGCGTCTTGCGCTGCTGCAGCCCGAACGCCAGGTTCTGCTCCACGGTCATGTGCGGGTAGAGCGCATAGTTCTGGAACACCATCGCGATGTCGCGGTCCTTGGGCGGCAGGTCATTGACGACCCGGCCGCCGATGGAGATGGTCCCCGAGGTGATCTCGTCAAGACCGGCGATCGACCGCAGCGCGGTCGACTTGCCGCACCCGGAAGGCCCGACGAGCACCATGAACTCGCCGTCGCCGATCTCCAGGCTGAGCCCGTCGACCGCCTTGACCCCGCCTGGGTAGACCTTGTCCACTTCGTCCAGAACGATCTGCGCCATTCCGCTGCTCCCGATCTTCCCGCTGCTCGTCCCGCTCGCTTCGGCCAACCGGTCGGCCCGGGCCTCGGCGCCCGTGTCTGCCGGAGCGTATCCCGGTTGTTACCTGGATGTTAAGGTCGGCGATGCTGGTGTTACGAGAGCGTAAACCGCGATATCGGGCCGTTATCTGCGGAAGCCGCGGCGCTCCGACCGGTGCCGGTGGGTATGCGGGGGGCGCAGTCCGCCGCAGGTCGCTACGGTATCGGGGTGGAGGAGATCAATCGCACCATCATCTCGCTGCTGGCCCGCGACGGCCGGATGAGCTTCACCGAGCTGGCCAAGCGCACCGGGCTCTCGGTGTCGGCCGCGCAGCAGCGGGTGCGCCGGCTGGAACGGCGTGGCGTGATCAAGGGCTACGCGGCGATCATCGATCCGGAAGACGCCGGGCTGCCGCTGACCGCGTTCGTGTCCATCAAGCCGTTCGACCCCGCCGCTCCCGATGACGTGCCGCAGCGGCTAGCCCACCTGACCGCGATCGAGGCCTGCCACAGCGTGGCCGGGGAAGAGAACTACATCCTGAAGGTCCGGGTGGCGACCCCGGCCGAGCTGGAGGACCTGCTGCAGGAGATCCGCACGGCAGCCAGCGTGTCCACCCGCACCACCGTGGTGCTGAGCACCCCGTACGAGAACCGTCCGCCGCACATGTGACCGCACCGCCAGCCGCACCCGCTACGACGCTACGGCGAACACCCGCAGCCGCTCGCCGGCGCCGACGGCCACGCTGCCTGCCGCGATCATCGCGGTGCCCTGATAAACGTCGGCGGCCGTGACCAGCTCGTCGGCGCTCGCGGCGACCACGGTCGCGCCGCGGAGCAGAGCGTGGTCGAGCAGCGAGGTGTACGACCGGCCGTCGCCGATCGGCGGAGCGGCCAGAACGACATCCTTCTCGCAGATCCCCGCCTCGATCTCCAGCCGGCGCAGCAGGGCGGACATGTCGTGGTGGCTGACCGGTGCCGGGCTGAGCATTCCGTCGGGGTTACGCGTGTACGGCAGCAGCGCCGGGTCCTGCGCCCGGGCCGCGGCTGGCTGCAGGGTGCCCATCCCGAGCAGCGCCCTGAACTGGATCGTGCCTGGCGCCTCGCCGAACGAGATCACCTGCCGCACCCAGGACCGGTCGGCGGCGGCGAGCGCGGAACTGGCCAGCGGCGGCGCGGTCAGCAGCATCCGCGCGCCGCAGTCGGCGAGCTGGCCGGCGATCTCCGGCACGGTCAGGCCGGTGGCGACCGGCGTGGGAACGCCACCTGCGGTCCGGATGGCGTGCGCCGCGAGTACATAGCAGGCCGCGTCCGGAACGTAGACGCCGATGACGTCCCTGGGCTGCAGCCCGCGCCAGGCCAGGCCTGCCGCGGCGGCCTGCACCGTCGCCGCAAGCTCGGCATAACTCCATGCCGGGTCGGCTGGGCCGCCGACGAGGGCCCGGTGCTCAGCGCGGGACGGCGCTTCGGCCAGCAGCCGCTGCGTGACCGTGACCTCGCCGAGCGGCGCCTCACTGGCCGTCGTCATGAGCTGGGAACCTCCAGGTGCGGACAAGGCTCAGCCCCCCGTTCGCTCGACGTTATGACTTGGTAGCGGCGCGCCGCATCGTCAGGACTATGTAGTCGGGTATGTAGCCGCCGCCGGCCCGGCGCCCGTACGGGCCGGCGGGGGAGCGCTAGCGGGCCCCGGAAGATGCCCGGGGCCCGCCTGCGGGGGCCTGGCCAAGGCCGGACATCCCCCTCCAGGTGGCCGGAGCGAGTCCAGGACCCCGCGTTAGCGCTCTGGTCATCACGTTAGGCAGCCCGGTGCAATTTCACATGCCCAGAATTGGCCATCCGGATGTGCATTCCGGAGCCGTGCCGGATGTGTACGCCTGGCGGAGGATATGTATGGCTTGACGTTGGGCTGGCGGCTAGCCGGGGCTCCCGGTCTCGCGTTGCACTGCCCACGCGGCGACCTGCGCGCGCGAGGTGAAACCGAGCTTGCCGAAAATGTTCGCGACGTGCCGGGCCGCGGTGGCCGGGCTGATCACGAGCTCGTCGGCGATGCCCCGGTTGGACAGGCCGCGGGCTATCAGCGCGGCGATCTCGAGCTCGCGCGGGGTCAGCGCGGTCGCCGCGCCGGAACCGGCCGACTGCGGCGGAGCCGGAACCTGGGCCGCGTCGCCGGACGGGTCGCCATCGGACGTGACGGCGAACCTGACCGCCTCGTGCGCGCTCATTGCCGCGCCCTCCGCGAGCAGCGCGGCCGCGGCCGGCTGGCCAAGCTCCTGCCCCGTTGATTCAACGAGAGTGTCGAGCCTGGACCGGGCCAGCGCCGACAGCGGGTGGCCGGCCGCCTCGCGGAGGCCGAGGGCCGCGCCCTGAAGCTTCACGGCTCTGCCCGGCTGACCGCTGGCGACCGCGAGCACGGCGAACGCCTCGAGCTCGCGGGCCACCGCGAGGCGCTGCCCGGTGGCCAGGCTGAGCTGCAGGCTCTCGGTCAGGCTTGACCGCGCCAGCTGCAGGTCGCCCTGGGACAGCGCCTCCCAGCCGATCCCGGTCAGGCACCGGGCGATCTCCGGCCGGGCGTCGATCTCGCGGTACAGCGCGAGCGCGTCGCGGAAGTGGCCGAGCGCCTCGGCGTGATCACCGCGTGCCCTGGCCAGGCTGCCGAAGCCGTACAGGGTCTGGGCCACACCCCAGCCGTTGTTGTCCCGCAGCAGCTCTAGCGCATCGGTGAAGGCACGCTGAGCCTCGTCCAGCAGGTTCTGGTGGGCCATGATCGTTGCCTTGACCGCGAGCGCCAGGCCTTCTTCCCACTCGTCGCCGTCGCTGCGCGCGGCCTGCGCCCCGGCCTCGATGCTGGCGGTAGCGTCCTCGTAGCGTCCCGCGCGGAGGCTGACCACCGCGAGCACGCGCAGCGCAGCCGCCGCGCCGGTGCCTCCATACGCCTTGCAGAGGTCAAGCCCGGCCTGCGCGAAGTCGTGGGCGGCCGGGTAGTCCTGCTGCTCGAAGGCCACCTCGGCCCGCGCCATCAGGGCCCGGGCCCTGACGCAGGCAGACACGTCGCTGTGGCCTTCGGCGGCGAGGAACCGGTCGAACCAGGCCGCTCCCTCGGTCGCATCACCGTAGGCGACCCACGGGCTGCGCATCCCGGTGCAAAGCCGCAGCCCAAGCTCGGTATCACCCCGGGATAGGCAGGTGGCCAGCGCGGCGCGGCAGTTGGCACGCTCGGCCAGGGCCCTGCGGTACAGGGCAACCCGCACCGGCCAGGGCGGGTCTCCGCGCACGAACGCGATGTCCACGATGCTGTCCATCAGCCGCAGCATGTAGTCGCGGTGCCGCAGGCGTATCGCCGGGCCTTCGCCTGATGCGTCAAGCCGGCCGGTCGCATATTCCCTGATCGTGTCGAGCAGCCGGTAGCGGGCGTCCCCCTCGAGCTCGCCGTCCAGCGTGACCAGCGACTTGTCGATCAGGGCGGCCAGCAGGTCCAGCACCTGCTCGGCGGGGATCGCCTCGTCGGCGCAGACCTGCTCGGCCATGTCCAGGTCCCAGCCCGCGAACACGGCCAGCCGCCGGAGCAGCAGCTGCTCCGGCTCGGTCAGCAGCTCGTAGCTCCAGTCCACCGCAGCCCGCAGCGTCTGCTGGCGGGCCGGGGCCGTGCGGTCGCCCGAGGCCAGCAGCTGGAACCGGTCACCGAGCCTGGCGGCGATCTGCTCGACCGACAGGGCGCCGACCCGCGCCGCGGCCAGCTCGATCGCAAGCGGCATGCCGTCCAGGGTCCGGCACAGCCGCACTACAGCGCGGGAGTTGTCCGCGTCCAGCGCGAACCCGGGCCGCACCGCGGCCGCCCGGTCGGTGAACAGCCGGATCGCCTCGTGCTTCTCCAGCTCGGCGGCACTGAGGTCACGGGCGGCGACGGGCAGCTCGAGCGGTGGCACCCGCCACACGGTCTCGCCGCGGACCCGCAGCGGCTCCCGGCTGGTCGCGATCACGCGCAGGCCAGGGCAGCCCGCCAGCAGCTGCTGCACCAGGGCTGCGCTCCCGTCAACCACGTGCTCGCAGGTGTCCAGGATCAGCAGCAGCCGCCGCGGCCGCAGCGCGGCGGCCAGCGTGTCGACCAGCGGCCGGTCGGGCTCTTCCCGCACCCCGAACGGGACCGCGACCCGGCGCGCCACCAGAGACGCGTCGTCAGTGTCGGCGAGCTCGACGAGCCAGGCCCCGTCGGGGAAATCCGGCACGACCTCGCAGGCAAGCCGCAGCGCGAGCCGCGTCTTGCCGATGCCCCCGGGTCCGCACAGGGTCAGCGCGCGGACGTCACTGAGCAACCTGGCAAGCTCCGCCAGGTCCCGCTCTCTGCCGACAAAGCTGTTTGGCTCCGCCGGGAGATTCCCGTCACTAATCGCGGTCTGGATGGCCATGGTCCTTTGTGCTCGCTGCGGTCACCGCCAGGGTCTCGATGGTGGTCACCGACAGTTTCTCATCCACGCGCCGCCGGCGGTAAGACATGGGGTGAGCATGGGCATATCAGCTGACGAGTCTGCCGAAGTCACCCGCGACCATGACAAAACTATCCGGTGACGACCATGACCGACGCCGACTCGCTGTAACGGACCCGGCCGAAGTACATCACCTTGACCAGCGCCCACCAGTGCTGCCCGGGGCGCGCCGTCGCCGCGGGCGCGACCGTGATGCCCAGGGTGACTTCGCCGCCGGGGTCGGCGGCAAACCCCTGCGTCCACGGGCGCGCCCCGGCCCAGCTGCCGAACGGGGAGACCAGCTGCGCCTCGCCGCGGATCTGCGTGGCCGTGGTGTTGCCAAGACGCACCGCGATCTCGCCGCGCTCGCCGGGCCGCAGCCGGAGCTGCGGGGTCAGCAGCGCCAGGTCAAGCTCGGCGGCGAGCTTCTGCTGGTCGGCCAGGTAGAGCGGGAACAGCTCGTTCAGCGGCAGGTCGAGAGCGGGCGCGGCGGGCTCGCCGACGCTGACCAGCACCGCGTCCTCGAAAACCTGACCGCCGTCGGCGATCCGGGCGGTCACGAAGTGCCGCCCGTGCGCCGCCCCGGGCAGCGCCCGGACCGAGAGATCCCAGCTCGCATGTGCCCGAGCAGCCAGGTCATAGCGCAACGGCCCGGCGGGCTCCAGCGCGAGCTGCGCTCCCGGGTCAAGCTGCACGGTGCCCGAGGCCGGCGCCGTGCCGCAGGCCACGGTCAGGCGCAGCCGGGCCGCGGCACCCCCGGCCCCCTCGGCGCCGGGCAGCAGCGCGGCCCGGGCGGGGGAGAGGTGCACGGCCACCGGCAGGTTCCCGGCGGGGGCGGGCCCCTTGCCATGCAGCCAGTAGCGGGTGAACACCGGCTGCGCAGGCTCGAGCGGGTCGGCGGCGGGCAGCGCCGGCCCGGCCGGCGCGGCGGGTGACGCCTCGGCGGGTGCCAGCGGCCGGTCCGGGGTAAGCACCACGGTCACGATCCCCGCTGGCGGCAGCTCCACCGCGACGGAACCGTCGCGCACCGGCAGCGGCAGGCCGCCGACTTCCTCGCACGGGCCGGTGCCGGTGGCTGCCGTGATCCCGGTGAACAGGGTCACCGACGCGCTGGTGGGCTCGGTTTGCCCGGAGACGTCGCGCAGCCGGGCCACCACCCCGTCCCGCGGCCCGGGCTGCCCGTCCGCCGCACCTGGAGCCGGATACAGCGGATTGCCGCTCGGCTTCAGCGCGGACACCAGCACGGTGGGCGGGTCGGCGGCGGCCAGGCTCGCCGTGGCCGGGAGCGGCCCGTCGTGCAGCCCGGTCTCGCAGGCCAGCAGACCGTGGTTGTAGTCCTGGCCGGCCAGCGGGAACCCGGCGCTGCGCCAGTCACCAGGGCCGGCCGCCAGCGCGTACTCGAACGTATGGCTCCAGTGCTGCAAGGCGAAGCTGCTGCCGTCCGGTGTCGCGCGCTTGTCCCCGTCGATCCACACGCCGGACGGCCAGCTGCTGCAGGACCGCATCAGCGAGATCAGCAGGGTTCCGTCCGGGGTCACCAGGCTGCCGGGCGTGCCGCGGTTGAGCAGCGCGACCGAGAGTCCGCCGAGCTGCTCGGCGCCGCCGCCCGGGCCCGCGCCGTCGCGCGCCTCGATCACCGCGTCGGCCAGGTCGCCGGCCAGGCCGGCGATCGCCGCGGGGAGGTCGCCGCCGGCCACGACGAGCACCGGGAGGTCGGTCACGCCGCGCAGGTCGCTGCCGGGCGCGAAGGCGTCCTGGCGGGTCCGGCCGCCCGGCACGAAGACCGCTGCCGGGCCGCCCCCGGCCAGCCCGCCGGACAGCGCCGCCGCGGCGGCCGGCCCGGCAGCGGCGAGCACCGCGGCGGTGAAGGGGTTCTCGGCCGGGCCGCCCAGCGCGATGCGGACGTCGGGAAGGTTGGAATCCACGTCGATCGCCCCGTACCGCGGGCCGTCCGGCCGCGAGCAGGTCGCGGTGACCCCGGCCCGGGCCAGCGCCACCATCAGGTCCCTGACCGGCTCCTGGCACCCCTCGGGGACCTGGGGCGCGATCACCTCGGCGACGCCGATCGCGTACATCCGGCGCCCGCCTGCCGGGCCGGCGACGGCCACCCGGGCGGTGGATCCGACGCCGAACCACTCGTGCGCGGGATTGTCCAGGGTGTACTCGTGCTCGGCCACGTCGGTGTCGGCCGAGCCGGGCGACCGCCCGATCACCGCCAGCGCCGTCTGGTACACCGGCAGCCCGCCGGGCACCCGCGCCGGGAACCGTACCCGCAGCAGCCGCTCCTGCCCGACCGAGCCGTCCACGTGGGTCCGGAACTCGGCCCGTTCGGCGCCGTCCCAGAGCAGCGTCTCCTGGGTGATCCGTAGTTCCTCGGTGCTGAACTCGGCGATGAGGCGGGAGCCGACCGGGCAGCGCTCCGCGCGGACGGCCGCGGCCAGGCCGGCCGAGCCGCGGCCCGGCCCCTTCGGGCACAGCAGCCACGGGCCCTCGTTCCAGCGCGGGTGCTGGGCGTATTCCTCCTGGAGCACGATCTCGTTGCCGGGCCCGGCGAGCAGCTCGGCACCGGACCGCTTGTCCAGCAGCCTGGCCAGGGTGCCGCCGCGCGCCGGGTCCGCCTCGGCCAGAAACGCCGCGTTCTCGATCACGTTGCCTTCGATGGGCAGCCAGCCGGCATCGCGTTCTGGCCCGTCGGCAGCTTCGGCGAGGTAGGTCCGGTACCCCAGGGCGGGCAGGTCCTGGGCCCGGAAGGTGAGGGTGAGGCCGGCCAGGGTGCCGTCCCGGTGCCGGGTGGCGCCCTCGGCGAGGCAGGGCACCTCGTCGCCGGCGTCGTCACGCAGCACGGCCCAGCCGGGCCCCGGCTCGGCGAATTCCAGGGTGATCCGGGCCAGGCCCGACCGCGGCTGGGAGAGCGTGTTGAAGACCACGACCGCCCGGGCCTGGCGGCCGGTATCCGGGCCGGCCACGGCCGCGGTGGCCGCGAGGCCGGCCAGGTGCCGTGCGGCACAGATGCGCGCCTCGTCGCCGCGCTCGAAGGCCTCCCGCCACCCGCCCAGCAGGTCCAGGTAGACCTGGTCGCCCTCGACGCCGGTGATCGCGTCGTGGTGCGCGCCGAACAGCAGCTGGCGCCACGCCTTGTCCAGCGACGCCGCCGGGTACTCGGCCCCGGCCAGCCAGGCCAGGGTGGCCAGCCGCTCGCCGTCCTGGACCGCGGTCTCCGCGGCCCGCTGGGCCTGCTTGGTGTCGATGTAAGACACGTCCTTGCCGGTGTACACCGGGTTCATGTCCCTGGTCTGCGGGGTGATCCAGACCTCGCGCTCGGCCGCGTCCTTGCGCACCGCCGCGAAGAACTCCGACGGCAGCGCGGTGACGAACCGCGGCCAGACGTAGCGCTCGTTCCAGTCCCGGTGGATCCCGGTGACCCAGCGGGACGGGATCACGTGGTCGGCGCCGACCGGCAGCAGCACGTTGCGGGTGGCCGCTACCGGGGCCAGCTCACGGAACTGCTCGTAGGCGGCCTGCTCGGCTGCCTCGAGGCTGGCGGCGGTGGCGGTCACCCAGCCCGCGCCGTAGTGGTTGGCCATGTAGCTGGTCAGCAGGCCGCGGCCGTCCGGGGACAGCCACTCGAACTCGGACGGGAACTGCATCCGGCGGTTGTCGCCGACCATCCGGTTCGGGCCCCACTGGTGGAACGGGCCCCTGGCCCACGACGACTCGGTCATCCC
>Ga0208725_1000318_pt1 | contig 10948 bp, 10 predicted proteins | sample MicForSoSWNH13_O_FD_188004 | JGI IMG/M metagenome (GOLD analysis project Ga0208725, IMG submission 188004) | Forest soil microbial communities from Harvard Forest Long Term Ecological Research site in Petersham, Massachusetts, USA - MetaG HF011... | ecosystem: Environmental > Terrestrial > Soil... | reverse complement strand
TGCGAAAAGGGTGCCGACAGTTGTGATCCACGTGCTCCATGTCGTAGCTGCTGTCGCCGAATTGTTCGAATCTTCCAACAATTTCTGTGCTGTGTTGTCCGCCTGCTCCAGCATCGCCGCGGACTTGCTCAGCCACGAAGCAGGATCGTGCTGCAGGTAATAAATCTGCAAATCAGAAACCGTCGCATCTCCCGCATCCACCTGGTGCCGCTTCGCGATCATCGGCTTCGCGAAATTCTCCGACCAGCTCGTTTCCGCGTCTCCCACTTGCGCCAGAGTGCCGCGCACGCCGGCGTCAGCGGACTCAGCTTCCGCGTCTTTCAGCAGCGCCAGCAGATCTCCTACGCCCTTATTGGTCTTGTCTTCATCCCTCAGGTCGCCGCTGAGCAAGTAATTGCTCAGATACAGGCGGTCCTGCATCATTTGCGAGCGCGCGTTGCTGATCGCCGTCTTCGTCGTTTGCGTGGCTTTCGCCGCGGCCTGCGCGGCGTACTCCCTGCGCACGGTGATCACGTTAATGAAGAACAAAACCAGCATGATCGCCAATATCGTGCCAAACCCGAACCAGAGTTTCTTCCCGATTGTCATGAGAAATGCCTCCGCTCCCCGCCTGCGACCGCTGCCGCAGGCCCCCATTCACGCGCCCTCAGTTGTGCCCCGAGAAATCAAACTCGATCACTTCCACCGATTCCTTCGTCGCCGGCTCAAACTTCCATTTCTTCAGCGCGTCCGTCGCCGCACCCACCAGCAGCGGGCTGCCGCCAATCACTTTGGTGCTTGTCACGCGCCCATCCGGGGAAATTGTCGCTTCGATTTTCACTTTGCCAGTCGCATTGATCTGCCGCGCCAATTCTGGATATTCCGGCACCGTCTTCGTTTTCACTTTTCGTTTCGCGTTGTCCTGCGAATTTTCCTGAGCACTTACTCGCGGAGCGACTGCTAGCGATCCCCCCAGGATCACCGCCAATCCAAAGCCCAGCAGTCGTTTCTTGCCGTTCATGCGTACGCCTCCTCAATCGAGGGAAAGGTCCCGCATCGGAAATTGCAATGAGGATGCCATCGGGAAATTGTTATTCGTTCACGAACGAAATTCGCCAACGTGCCTCATATAGCGCTGATTACACGGCGGTTAAGTCAATCATCGCCACCGGTCTCCATCGCTCTCCGCCGGCCTAATCGTCTCAAATCCCCGCCACCATCCGCTAACGCGTCTCACCTTGCGACGAGCCGAGATTGCCGGATACGGCACTTTCCGCGGCCCCTTCGCTTGACTCAAATTGAGAACACACCGTAACGTCATTTCTCGTATAGGCGTAGCGCGCGCAGTGCCCCCTTGACCTCCATGCGTGCACTAAAAAGAAGTCGCGATGTCTCATCTCGTCTCAATGGCTCCTTCGAGAGCCTGCTGGCGCAGTTCTCTGCCACCACGCTGGAGCTGAATCCTTCCCTTGGCGCCGCTGAATTCTCACGGCGTCTCACCGCACGCGCCGCCGAAATGTTGGGTGCGCGCGCCGCTGTGCTGGCGCTCGCGCACGATGCGGAATGGGAAATCGCGGCGCTCAGTGGACCCGCGCATCGCTGGGATCCCATCACGCAGCATCACCTCGCCGGCATTCTCGCCGAGCAAGCTCGCGTTCCCGGTGAAAAATTACGCTCAGGCTCAGCGGCAATGCTTCTCGGTCGCGGCCTTGCGGAAGCGCTGGTGTGGGACGAATTGGTGCTCGCCCGCCTCTCTGGCAGTGAAGGCGAACTTCTAGGCGTGTTGTGTCTGGTGGATCTTTCCCGCGAACTTTCCGCCACCGAACGCCAGCTCGTCGAAGCTCTCGCAGGCCACGCCGCAATGGCTCTTGAAAATGTCCGGCTCTTTTCGCGCGTGGAGCAATCCAGAAAACAGTGGGTCGAAGACTTCGACGCCATTTCCGACTTCATCGTCGTGCACGACGCTGGAAATCGCGTCCTGCGCTTGAATCGCGCCCTTGCCGAAGCCCTCGGCCTGCGCCCTACAGAAGCCATCGGCTACGAAATCGACCGCCTGGAAATTCTCGATTCGCCGCCCAAGGAAGGGAATTGCCCCTTCTGCCGCAATCCGCGCCTGGCGCACGAGGAATTCATCCACGAAGCCGCTGAGCGCACATTTTTAATTTCCGCTTCGCGCATTCACAACGCGCAAGGCAACGACTGGCGCACGATTCACGTAATGAAAGACATCACCGATCGCCGCGTTGCTGAACGCCGCTATCGCCGCGAGCGCGATTTCAACAAAAACATTCTCAACAACACGCAAAGCATGATCCTCGTGCTCGATACCGCCGGCCTGGTCAGCTACGCCAACCGCCGCTGCTTCGAAGCCGGCTATCGCGAGCAGGATTTACTAGGGCGACCGCTGGTTGAGCTGATTCCGCCCGCGCGCCGTCCTCTGCTCGCCGAAGCGCTCGAGCGCACTTTGCAAGGCGCCGCGCTCGATAATCTGGAAATCCCGCTCTTCCGCGGCAGCGGCACGCCCGGACAATTTTCCATCAGCCTCAGCCCCATGCGCGATGAGCAGGGCGAAATCAATAGCGTTGTCGTGGTCATGACGGACATCACCGACGCCGCCAGCCTGCAAGCAAAACTGATGCACACCGAAAAAATGGCTGCGCTCGGTCAACTTGTTTCCGGCGTCGCCCACGAAGTCAATAATCCGCTGGCCGCCATCGTCGGCTTCACCGATCTATTGCTCGAAAATCCCGCAGTCCCCGATGACGCTAAAGAAGAGCTGCAAGTGATCCTGCAGGAAGCCCAACGCACGCGCGTGATCGTGCAGAATCTGCTCAGCTTCGCGCGTCAGATGCCCCCGCAGCGCGAGCCCGCGCAAATCAATTCCATCCTGCGCCAAACCATGAAACTGCGCGCCTACGATCTGGAAAACCATGGCGTGGAGCTAACCGAAAAATATGCCGTCGAGCTTCCCATGGTCATCGGCGATCCACACCAGCTGCAGCAAGTCTTCCTGAATATTTTGAACAACGCCTACGACGCCGTGCAGGAAATCCGCCGCACCGGTAGGATAGAAGTTCAGACGCTGTATCGCGCCGACAAAATCGAAATCATGTTTCGCGATAACGGCCCCGGCATCTCGCAAATAGACCGCATCTTCGATCCCTTTTTCACCACCAAGGAAGTCGGCAAAGGCACCGGCCTCGGTCTCAGCATCTGCTACGGCATCATCCAGGCCCATCGCGGCGAAATCATTGCGAAGAATAATCCTGATGGAGACGGTTCCACCTTCATCGTGCGCCTGCCCATCGCAGAAAAAGCCGCGGAAATGCACGCTGCGAAGGCTGCCGAATGACGGCCACTCCCGCGCCCGTGCCGGCGACCCGCTCGCACATCCTCGTCATCGAAGACGAGCCGTCGGTCGCTGCCTTCGTGCGTGCCGCTCTTGAGCGCCACGGCTATGAAGTGACGTCATCTTCCTCCGCCGTCGAAGGCCTGCGCCTTCTCGCGCTCCATGATTTCCGTGGCGTCATTTCCGATTTCCGCACGCCCGGAGGAATCACTGGCTCCGACGTGCACGATTGGCTCCAGCGTCACCGGCCCGAAATGGCTTCGCGAATTATTTTTATTACCGGCGATACCGCCAGCGACGAGACCATCACGCTGCTGGCCCTCGCCGGAACTCCTTGCGTCGAAAAACCCTTCCGCGTTCAGCAACTAATAGACGCGGTCGAAAAGACCATTGGAAAACCATGACCGACGAACTGAAACTCCGCTTCTTGATTGTGGATGACGAACAGAGCATTCGCCGCCTGTGCATCACCGTCGGCCAGGGGCTCGGTTACAGCTGCGCCGAAGCTGAAACCGCCGAAGCCGCGCTCGAATCCCTGGAAACCTGCGCGCCCGATTTGGTGGTCACGGACCTAAAGCTGCCCAGCCTCTCCGGCGTCGACCTGCTGCGAAAAATAAAAGAATTATTGCCGCGCGCCGAAGTCGCCATCATGACTGGCCATGGTTCCGTCGAGACCGCCGTGGATGCCATGCGTCAGGGTGCCTACGATTACATCGAGAAACCCTTTCGCGTCGAGCGCCTCCGCCAACTCCTCCAGCGCATGGCTGAAAAAGTCCGTCTGGTAACCGAAAATCAATTTCTGCGCGAGCGTGTGAACACCGTCACCGATATGGACGGCATCGTCGGCACCTCCGCGAAAATTCAAGACGTCCTGCGCATGATCTCGCGCCTGAAAGAAACTCGCACTCCCGTGCTGATCACCGGAGAAAGCGGCACCGGCAAAGAACTGGTCGCCCGCGCCATCCATTTCCGCGGCCCGCTCGCGGAAATGCCGTTCGTCGCGGTGGATTGCGGTTCGCTCGTTCCCACGCTGATGGAAAGCGAACTCTTCGGCCACGAGAAAGGCTCTTTCACCGGCGCGCTGAAGACCAAAGCCGGACTTTTCCAGGCAGCCAACGGCGGCACAATTTTTCTCGATGAAATCGGCGAGCTTCCCCTGGAACTGCAAGCCAAGCTCCTGCGCGTCCTCCAGGAAAAAGAAGTCCGTCCGGTCGGCAGCAATGAAAAAGTTCCTGTGGACGTCCGCGTAATCGCCGCCACCAACCGCGATCTGGAAGCCGCTTACCGCACTGGGACATTTCGCAAAGATCTCTATTTCCGTCTCAACGTCGTAACTGTCCACGTTCCCGGCTTGCGCGAACGCCGTTCCGACATCCCGCAGCTCGCGCATTACTTCCTCGATCGCTACGCCGCCGGAGAAAATATTCAGGTCACCCCTTCGGCGATGAAAAGTTTCCTGCAATACGAATGGCCCGGAAATGTCCGCGAGTTGGAGAATTGCATCGCGCGCGCCGTGGCACTGGGCGATCATCACACGGTTGACGTCGAAGATCTCCCGCCCGCCATCCGCGCTCCACAGGATAACAACGTAGCATCCGGAGATTCCGCGTCGCTTTCTACCACAGCTCTCGCCGATCTCGAACGCATGACCATCCTCCGCGTCTTCGAAAAAGCCGGCGGCGATAAAGCCCTCGCCGGAAGAATGCTAGGCATCAGTCGCGCCACCCTCTATCGCAAACTGAAGCTCTACAACATCCCCCTCCGCGCCATGCACAAACACGACGTCCAAATGGCCTCCTGAAAAAATTCGGACCAGCGAACCGATTCCGCGTTCGGAGTTCGCGCCGCATCGCTGAGACGCATCTGTATCACCCTGAGACACCCGCAAGACCGCGCTGCCGACCTCCAATCCCCAACTCACACATAAAAAGCCACTTACCAACCTAACCCGCCGCCAACCTTTGGCCGTCTTCGTGCAAACATCTCCCCGGAAGTCTTTCTGCGTTCGTACCACTGCGCCATTTTTCGCAGACTGACCATCACTCTGGGGGCTCCGTGATCAGTGAAGCCGTAGCAGACGCACTCGATACATCTCAAACGTGCGTCGAAAAACTTTCGCAACTTTTTCCCAGCGCCTCGCCCATGCGAATCCCGGTACGCGTCGTCACGCTCGCAACAGCCCGTCGCTCCTTGCACGAACAAACCGTAATCGAATTCGGAACCGCGCAGGAAGTTCTGTTCGCTTCCACGCTCCCGCTGGAATTTGAAGATGGCGTGCGCGTCCTGAACTCCGATGGTTCGCTGGACGCTCGCGCGACAGTCGTCGCCGTGCGCTATCACGACGGACGAAAGGCCGTCGCTGCCCGGTTCGTGGGAGAAGTGGGCAACTGGATCATAAAACGATGACCCCTAAATCAGACGTCACCACTTTGCAGCCGCCGTCCCCCGCGCAATCGGGCTCCGCTGATTTTGTCGCACAATGGTCGGAAGCGCGCAACGCGTATCCTCTGTATGCGGCTCTCGCCACCCAATTTAGCTTTGGCGCGTTGCCACATCCCGCTGGCGAACTGCCTCCGCAACGGCCCACGCGCGAAGTATTCGATAACGTCATAAAGTGGCTCGACGGAATTGATGCGCGCGTCCGCGCGTTTCAGATCCGCCAACTTCCGCCGGAAACTCTGAACGCCAGCGAACAGAACCTGCGCGCCTTTCTCCAGCGCCAATTGCGCAAACACGAAAAGACTACCGCCGATCGCGACAAGATTGACCTGCTCCTCGTCCAATATTTCGCCTTGTGCGCGCCGGAAGAACTGTACCGCAAGGAAATTCACCTCGAAGATGTCGCCGAGGTTCTGCAACCCGTCCTCACCGCCGCGGACGCCACCCGCCTCGATTGGTGCGCGCCGCTCGATCAAATTCTCGACAAGGTCGGCCACTGCGAAAGCCTGCGCGACATGATGGAGCTCGGCCTCCTCGAACAAGGCCGCCTGGTAAAAGAATCCGCCGGCGCCATGTTCTACGACCCCGCCGCGCTAGTAGCTTTCTGCCGTTTCAATTTTCTTCTCCGCCGCGCTTTCATCCGCATGCTGCACGCGGATTTGAGCGCCGTGCGCCAGGCCGCCGAAACGCTTGACGCCAATGGCGTAAAAACCGTGGACTGCCGTCGCGCCGGTTTCTCAGCTGCCGAAACCACCACGCAGCTGCGCTACTACTGCGAAAATTGGAAGCAGCCCTTTCATAAGGACTACACGGAAACGTCCGTCACGCATGCTTTCGAACAACTCCTGGCCTTGCGCGCCGACCTCGAAGAAGCTCTCGCGCCTGGCAAATCCGGCGCGTCTTCTCCGTCTACCGCCGCCGAAACGCGCCAGCCCGACAAACGTTCCACCGTAGATCAAACTTCCAAGCCAGCGAAGCCTGTCACGCCGCCCGCCGCCGCTGTCCAAGTATCGCCGGCGATTCCGCCCGCGCCGAAACAATCCAGCACGCCCGCCGCGGAAAAATCCGAGTCGCCAAAACCCGCAAGCTCAGGCGCCACCGCCGATAAAGCAGCGCAACCGTCCGCCGATGCAGCAGCGCAGCCAGCCGGCGCTCTGGACAAAGAAAAATGCCTCGAATCCATCTGGGAGCAGCTCATCGCCGAGCCGCCCTCTCGTGGACGCTCCATGTCCACCATCGTTCTGCAGAATACAAAAGTTCTGCTTTCCTCCTGGGAAGTCGCCGCCTTCGTCGCCGATGGCGATCAGGAAGCCGAAGATCTGCGCCGCGCCGTAGTCGCTCGCGCTCTTCTCGCCGTGGCCATGGAAGAACGCAAACGCTCCGGCGATCTAAATCAGCTGGCCACAGCTCTCACGCTGGCGAAAGCTGAAGTTTCCTATTTCCAGGGCCGCGTCGAACAAGCCAAGCGCGCCAAGAACACCGAAGCTGCGGTCAATCTCGGGATCAGCACCAAGCGCCTCCTCTCCTTCATAGAGGAAGCCGAAAAATTGCAACCGTAAGCGCTCCGCGCGTAGAACTTGGCAATCTTTGTAGGTCGTGGCTTTAGCCACGGCATCACGTACACAAAACGAAAGCGGCTTTAGCACCTGAAGATCCAGCTTCACGGTTTTCGCTCGGGCCCAGCAGCGAAAATCGTCTTGGGAGAATGGTCTTGTCTCACTCCAGCGTCCTGATCGTCTCGGACGACACTGAATTCGCGCGCACCGTTGCCGCTCGTTGGCAAGCCGAACGCCGTGTCCCGGAGATCACCCTCACCACGAGCGACGTCTGGCAATCGTCCGCAGCCGAAGGCTACAATCTCGTAATCGTCGGCCCCGTTCGCGACAACAAAATTTCCGCAATCCTCTCCGCGCTGAATGCGATCCCAACTGCCGCGACCATATACGTCTCCACAGAGGCGAAAAATGTCCTGCAATTGGCCGCCGAACATCCGCACGTACTAATTATCCCGCGCGAAGACGGCTGGATCGGCACCCTGATCCTGGTCGCAGGCGAAGCCCTGCGCCGCGCCGCCGCCACCACACGCGCCCAACGCGCCGAACGCATCTCCGCCGAAGCGCAACGCAACGCCGCCCTCGGCCGCTACATGCTCGATATGCGTCCCAGCGTAAACAACGCGTTAACCTCAGTCCTAGGCAATGCCGACCTGCTGCTTCTCGAACCTGGCCAGATCCATCCCGACGCGCGCGAACAAATCCGCACCATTCACACCATGGCGCTGCGCCTGCACGAAATCATGCAGCGTTTCTCATCGGTCGCCGCCGAAATGCGCGCTGGTGAGAAAGAATCTCAAGCTGAGACAAGCAACGCGTCGCAGATTTCCCCAGCTGGTCTCGCGCGGTAGCGCCCACACCCGTAACCAGCTGAATTAAAAAGCCATTGCTCTCTAGTCGCAGAACGCGAAAAACGCACTGCACATGGTCCTGCAGTTGCACTTCTATCTGCGGGTATTTCTGTGGAGGTCTGCCGTGCCGAAAAAAGTTTTGATCGTGGATGATTCCCAGGCGGAACTCCACCTCATGCAGTCCATGCTGCAGCAGGGCGGCTTTCATTCCGTGGGAATTTCCGATCCCACCAGAATTGAAGAGGCCATCGAAGAAGAGCGTCCCAGCGTAATTCTCCTCGATGTCGTTATGCCGCTGCGCAATGGTTTTCAGGCCTGCCGCGATCTGAAAAGCCAACAGCCCTACTCCAGCATTCCCGTGATTCTGGTCACGTCCAAATCCGCGCCCAGCGATCGCTACTGGGGCGAACAACAGGGCGCGAACGGCTACGTTTCCAAGCCCTTCACGCCGGATGAACTGCTGAATGCGGTGAAAAGGTTTGCCTGATGTCCGTCGAGCGCGAAAACACGGCGCTTTCCGCTGAACTCGATGGCGGCGCATTTCTGGAAAGTGAAGTTTTTTCCGAGGAGCGCTTGCCCGAGCGCCAGTATTGCGTCTTCCGCGCCGGCCGCGAACGTTTTTGTTTTTCAGTTCTCGAAGTGGAAGAGGTGGTGGATTGGCCCATCGTCACGCGCATTCCGCTCACTCCCGCTTTCCTCATGGGAGTGTTCAATCTGCGCGGCACCATCGTTCCGCTGATTGATATCGCCTTCACCGAAGGCCGCCGTCCCGGGCTGCTGCCCAAGCACGTGGTGGTCGCGCTCTTGAAAGGCGACGCGCATCGCGAAGACATGCGGCTGGGAATCGCCGCTGATGAAGTCATCGGCACATTCTCGGCCACCGAAGAGGCGCTGCTCGATCAAGCGCCCGCCGACGTGCCGCACTGCCGCGGCATGTTGCGCCACGACGATCGCCTGGCGCTGGTAGTTGACTTGCGCCGCCTGGTTGACGTTTTTCCGGTGCCGGTGATTTAACGCCGGCGGTTAGCGAAGCACCCGAAATGGGCGAAAGCTTTTGGGGTCGTAAAATTTCTAGGCCGCGCGCACGAACCGTTCCGCACCACGGACCGGCGGGGCAAACGCAAATGGGCGCACAAGTTCTTGGGAGGAAGTCATGAAAGCTCGTCTGAGTTCCACAGTCTGGCTGCTGGTTTTCTGGGTCACACTGTTGCTGATCGCCGCCGTAGGCTTTTCCTACTACGCCGGCTCCCACTCCGCCGCCGCAGACGCCGCCGCGGTGCCCGGTGGGGCCAATGGCGCGCTAGTGGGTGCCATCACGCTCGCACTCGTCGCGGTCATCTCCATCGTCTACGTGCTCAGCAAGCGCGTCCTCACGCCTGTGGACGAGCTCGCGAAATTCTCCGAGCGGGTAGTCTCAGGAGACGTGCGCGCGCGCGTCGAGATCAGCTCCGACGACGAGTTCGGCTTCATCGCCGAAAATTTTAATCGCAGCGCCGCCAAGGTCGCCCATGCCGTCACCAACCAACAAGCCCAGGACTCCTTGCAGCGCAGCATCACCGATCTTCTCAACACCATCAATCAAGTAGCCCGCGGCGACTTGACCATCCGCGGCAAAGTCACCAACGACGCTCTCGGCAATGTCGTGGACTCCGTGAACTTCATGCTCGACAACTTCACCAAAGTTCTCGAGCGCGTTCGCAAAGCCGCCGTGGACGTTAGCGGCAGCGCCAATCAAATTCTCGACGCCGCCGACGACATGACGGCCGGCGCGACGCAGCAAGACCAGGAAATCACCAACACCTCGTCCGCCGTCGAAGAGCTCACGGTCTCGATGAAACAAGTGTCCAACAACGCTGAAGCCAGCGCCGAAGCCGCACGCCGCGCTCTCGACGCCGCTGAACAAGGCAACCGCGCCGTGCGCGATACGCTCGAAGGCATGCAGCGCATCCGCGCATCCGTGCAAGCCACCGCCAAGAAAATTAAATCGCTCGGCGATCGCTCACTGGAAATTTCCGAAATCATCAACGTAATTAATGACATCACCGAGCAGACCAACCTGCTCGCGCTGAACGCCGCCATCGAAGCCGCTCGCGCCGGAGATGCCGGCCGCGGTTTCGCCGTCGTCGCCGACGAGGTCCGCAAACTCGCCGAACACTCCCGCAGCGCCACGAAAGACATCGCCGCGCTCATTAAAGCGATTCAAGCCGAAACAAACGAAGCCGTCGTCGTCATGGAAGACGGCACGCGCGAAGTGGAAGTCGGCGCCGGCCTCGCCGATCAAGCCGGTAAAGCGCTCGAAGCAATTTCCAGCGTCGTGCGTCAATCAGCCGAACTGGTCCAGGAAATTTCCCTGGCCTCGAAGCAGCAGGTGCGCGGCACGGAAGGCGTGGCCAACGCGATGCAAATTATTTCCGGCATCACGCGCCAGACCACTCAGGGCGCGCGCCAAACTGCCTCCACCGTCGGCAACATGGTCAAGCTCTCGGAACAATTAAATGAAGCGCTCGCGCAATTCCGTTCTGGCCGCGCGGGCGAAGCGGCCGAAGAACCGCGTCCGGCCGCGCCCGTGGGTGCGCATCGTTAGGTCGCCGTGATTCCTGGCGCCGGTGCAGCGCGCCGGCCCAGAACGTGCGCCGAACATGAAACTACATCCAGTTACGACGACGAAGCTCAGCGAGTCCGAACTCGATGATATCCGCACGTTGATCGAGCAGCGCTCGGCCATTCTTTTCGATGCGTCGCGCGAGCGGTTCTTCTCCGCCCACATCCGCGAATAC
>Ga0208725_1000317_pt1 | contig 10957 bp, 12 predicted proteins | sample MicForSoSWNH13_O_FD_188004 | JGI IMG/M metagenome (GOLD analysis project Ga0208725, IMG submission 188004) | Forest soil microbial communities from Harvard Forest Long Term Ecological Research site in Petersham, Massachusetts, USA - MetaG HF011... | ecosystem: Environmental > Terrestrial > Soil... | reverse complement strand
CTTTGGCATCGGGGCGCCGGGGGGAGTATGCTGCATTGGCGTCATGCGAGAGCAAGAGACAGGCATGTACGCCACGGGTCGCTAGTCATCCCCGGCTTCAGGCGCCCTCCCAGATTTGGGAAACACTGGCACGATACATACGCGAAGGCTCAGGACTGTGCGCACTTTCAGCCCGAAAGACAGTGACATCAAGCGGCAGTGGCATGTCATCGATGCCTCTGACGTCGTGCTTGGCCGTCTGGCCAGCCACGCGGCAGTGCTGCTTCGGGGCAAGCACAAGCCGATCTTCGCCCCGCACATCGACACCGGCGACTTCGTGATCATCGTCAACGCGTCGAAGATCGCACTGACCGGTAACAAGCTCGAGCAGAAGAATGCGTACCGGCACTCCGGTTACCCGGGCGGCCTGCGCGCCGTGTCCTATGCGGAGCTGATGGCCAAGAGCCCGCAGCGTGCGGTCGAGAAGGCCGTCCGCGGCATGCTGCCGAAGAACTCGCTCGGCCGTAAGACGCTGAGCAAGCTCAAGGTGTACGCGGGCCCGGACCACCCGCACGAGGCACAGCAGCCGCAGCCGTACGAGATCACGCAGATCGCGCAGTAGCGCGCACAGTTGTCAGAGGACAGTGTAGTTAAACTGAACGTGAGGGAAACCGTGGCTGAGCCCACTGGCGCGAAAACGCAGGCCGAGGACGACGTCGAATACCCGGAGTTCGCGGACGACGAGTACGGCGCAGACGTCCCGTCGGAGTACACGACGGAGTCCGCGCAGGACTCTCCGGCGCGCGCCGTTGCCCGCCGTCCGGTGGTCACCGGGCACGCGGCCGGGACCGGCCGCCGCAAGGAGGCGATCGCCCGGGTCCGCATCCAGCCCGGCACCGGTGAGTGGAAGATCAACGGCCGCACGCTGGAGAACTACTTCCCTAACAAGGTGCACCAGCAGCTCGTCAACGAGCCGTTCGTGACCCTGGGCGCGGAGGGCAAGTTCGACGTCATCGCCCTGATCACCGGCGGCGGCGTCACCGGGCAGGCCGGCGCGCTGCGCCTGGGCGTGACTCGCTCGCTCATCCTGGTCGACCCCGAGAGCCGCCCGGCCCTGAAGAAGGCCGGCTTCCTGACCCGGGACGCCCGGATCAAGGAACGCAAGAAGTACGGCCTCAAGAAGGCTCGTAAGGCTCCGCAGTACTCCAAGCGCTAACCGCAGCCTCGCCCCCGTCGGCTCAGCCGGCGGGGGCCGCTGCGTTGGCAGCAAAGTATTGGTACCCGCAGGGGAGACGGGCGGAGCATATGGGTACGCGTTTGTTTGGTACGGACGGGGTCCGGGGCGTTGCTGGCCATGACCTGACCGCCCGCCTGGCGATGAACCTTTCCCAGGCTGCCGCCCAGGTCCTGGGCCGGGCCGCCGGCCAGAAGACCCGGCCGGTAGCAGTCGTGGGCCGCGACCCGCGGGCGTCGGGGGAGTTCCTGGAGGCAGCCGTTGTGGCCGGCCTGGCCGGCTCGGGGGTAGACGTGCTGCGGCTTGGCGTCCTGCCCACTCCCGGCGTTGCCTTCCTCGCTGAGGCACTGGCGGCCGATTTCGGCGTGGTGATCTCCGCCAGCCACAACCCGGCCGAGGACAACGGCATCAAGTTCTTCGGCCCCGGCGGGGTGAAGCTGCCGGACGCGGTCGAGGACGAGATCGAGGCGGTGCTGACCGGCGACATCGCGTTCACGCCGCGCGAGTTCGGCCGCGTCAGCGACGCCAGCGCCGAGCACGCCCGCTACGTGGACTACCTGCTGGGCACGCTGCCGCCGGGTCAGGCCCGTCCCCTGCACAACATGAAGGTCGTCGTGGACTGCGCCCACGGTGCCGCCTACGCCATCGCGCCGCAGGTGCTGAGCCGGGCCGGGGCCGACGTCATCGCGATCGGGGCCGAGCCCGACGGCCTGAACATCAACAAGGGCTGCGGCTCCACTCACCTGGACACCCTGGCAGAAGCGGTCACCGCCAACCAGGCTGACGCCGGCATCGCCTACGACGGCGACGCGGACCGCTGCCTGGCGGTCGACGCGGCCGGCCGGCCGCTTGACGGCGACCAGATCCTCACCATCTTGGCCACCGAGCTCAAGGATGAGGGCCGCCTGGTGGGGAACGCCATCGTGGTGACGGTGATGTCGAACCAGGGCCTGCACACCGCGATGCACGCGGCCGGGATCGAGGTCAAGGAGACCCCGGTCGGCGACAAGCACGTGTCGGCGGCGATGCGTGACGGCGGCTACGTGCTCGGCGGCGAGCAGTCAGGCCACATCATCATGATGGAGCACAGCAGCACCGGCGACGGCGTGCTGACCAGCCTGCAGCTGCTCGCCGCGGTGAACCGGCGCGGGCTGACCATGGCGCAGGCGGCGGCGATGATGCCCCGCTATCCGCAGGTGCTGCTGAACGTGCCAGGTGACGGCTCCCGGCTCGGCCCCGGGCTGGCGGCCGCGGTGCTGCGGGCGGAGTCGCAGCTAGGCGGCGACGGCCGGGTGCTAGTGCGGCCGAGCGGCACCGAGCCCAAGATCCGGCTGATGGTGCAGGCCAGGGACGAGGACCTGGCCGAGCGGGTCATCGGCCAGCTCGCGGACGCGGTCCGGCTCGCACTAGCGGACAGCTGAGGAACGAATGCGTCAGGCTTACCGGGTCGATACCATCCGCGCGGCCGAGCGCGCGGCGATGGCGGCCGTCCCCGAAGGGACGCTCATGCAGCGCGCCGCCTTCGGCCTGGCCGCGGCCTGCACCGCCATCCTCCAGCGCACCCCCGGGTGCGTGTACGGCGCGCACGTGAGCGTCCTGGCCGGCACCGGTGACAACGGCGGCGATGCCCTGTACGCGGGCGCGCTGCTGGCCCGCCGCGGCGCTCAGGTCAGCGTGATCCAGGTGAGCGCGATCACCCCGGGCAAGGTGCACGAGCAGGGGCTTGCCGCCCTGGTCCAGGCGGGCGGCCGCATAGCCGACGCGGCCAGCCTCGAGGACGCGGACCTGATCATCGACGGGCTGCTCGGCATCGGCGGCCACGGCGGCCTGCGCGAGCCCTTCGCCGCCCTGGCGCGGCAAGCCGGCCAGACCGGAGCGACAACGGTAGCCGTCGACCTGCCGAGCGGCATCGACGCCGACACCGGCGCGGTCGACGGCCCGGCCATCACCGCTGACGTGACGATCACGTTCGGCGCGATCAAGCCTGGCCTGCTGATCGACCCGGGTGCCAGTAAGGCCGGCGCGGTGCACCTGGTCGACATCGGCCTCGACCTGTCCGCCGCCGAGCCGGCCGCTCAGGCGCCCCAGCGGGACGACATCTCCGCCCTGCTGCCGAGGCCGGGCGCCGAGTCGGACAAGTACCGCCGCGGCGTGCTCGGCGTGCTGGCAGGCAGTGACCGCTTCGGCGGCGCCGCCGTGCTCGCCACCGGCGGCGCGATCCGCGGCGGCGCGGGCATGGTCCGCGTCGTCACCAGCGACCAGGCCGCCCCCGCGGTCCGCCAGTACTGGCCGGAAGCGGTGATCACCGGCTACGGCGCCGAGCCGGGCCGGGTGCAGGCCTGGGTGGCCGGCCCCGGCATGGGCACCACCGACGAAGCCCTTGGCCGGCTGGGCAACGTCCTCGCCGCCGACGTCCCGGTCCTGGTCGACGCCGACGGACTGACCCTGCTCCCGCGGCTGGCGGACGCGATGAAGGCCAGGACCGCGCCGACCCTGATCACGCCGCACGCCGGCGAGCTCGGCCGCCTGCTGCAGGCCAATCCGGACGACATCGAGGCGCACCGCCTGGACTACGCGACCCGCGCCGCCGCCGAGCTGAACCTCACCGTGCTGCTCAAGGGCTCCACCACCGTCATCGCCTCGCCCGGCTGTGCGACCGTCACCGTGAATCCGACCGGCACCCCGTGGCTGGCCACCGCCGGTTCCGGCGACGTGCTGTCCGGCCTGGCCGGCGCCCTGCTCGCCCAGGGCCTGTCCACCGCGGAGGCGGCGATGGCGGCCGCGTACCTGCACGGCCTGGCGGGCAGGCTGGCCGCGGACGGCGCCCCGATCGGCGCCACCGACATCATCGACGCGCTGCCCGACGCCATCCGCTCAACCTCGGGTAGCTTACGTTAGTGATAGACAGGCAAGTGCACGTTGACCTGGCGGTGGTGACCGCGAACACCGCCGCCCTGTGCGAGCGGGTCCGCGGCAGCCAGGTGATGGCGGTGGTCAAGCAGGACGCCTACGGTCACGGCGCGATTCCCTGCGCGCGGGCCGCCCTGGCGGGCGGCGCCAGCTGGCTCGGCGTCGCCCACATCGACGAAGCCCTCGCCCTCCGCCAGGCCGGCCTCACCGCCCCCATCCTGTGCCTGATGGCGGTGCCGGGCGAGGCCCACGCGGAAGCGATCGGCGCCGGCATCGACCTGACGGCGGGCTCGGCCGATCACCTGGACCGGCTGGCGGCGGCCGCGCGCCAGGCCGGTAAGCCCGCCCGCGTCCAGCTCAAGGCCGACACCGGCCTGTCCCGCGGCGGTGCCCCGCGCGATCAGTGGCCGGCCCTGATGGACGCCGCCGCGGCCGCGCAGGCGCAAGGCTGGATTGAGGTGACCGCCCTCTGGTCGCACTTCGCCTGCTCCGACGAGCCCGGTCATCCCTCGATCGGGCGGCAGCTCACCGCGTTCAACGAGGCCATCGCGAGCGCGGGCAAGGCCGACATCAGCCCCGAGCTCAAGCACATCGCGAACACCGCCGCCGCGCTGACTGTCCCCGAGTCCCGGTACGCCATGGTGCGCTTCGGCGGCGCCCTCTACGGCCTGTCCACGCTGCCAGGCGGCGCCCCGTCCTGGCTGCGGCCCGCGATGACGCTGAAGGCCAGGCTGGCGATGGTGAAGCGGGTTCCGGCCGGCACCGGCGTGTCGTACAACTACCGGTACGTCACCGACCGCCCGACCACGCTGGGGCTGGTACCGCTCGGCTACGCCGACGGCATCCGCCGTACCGCCAGGAACCGGACGCTGGTCGGCTGCCGCGGCCGCCGCTGGCCGATCGCGGGCACCGTGTGCATGGACCAGTTCGTGGTGGACTTCGGCGACGAGCCGGTGGCTCCGGGCGATGAGGTGGTGCTGTTCGGCCCCGGCGACGACGGCGCGCCGACCGCCCAGGACTGGGGGGAGGCCCTGGACACCATCTCTTATGAGATAACGACCGGCCTCGGCCCGCGAATACCGAGAACCTTCAACCCGAACGGCCTGTTGAGCCCGCCACCGGACGGTGATGCGTGATGAGTGAGCTGATAATCCCCGCCGATACCGACATGCGCGCCCTGGGCGAGCGTCTGGCGTCCGAGCTGCGCGCCGGTGACCTGCTGATCCTGTCCGGGCCGCTCGGTGCGGGCAAGACCACGCTGGTGCAGGGGATCGGCACCGGGCTTGGCGTACGCGGAGCGGTCACCTCGCCGACGTTCGTCATTGCCCGGGTGCATCCCGGTCCGCGGGTGCCGCTGATACACGTGGACGCCTACCGGCTGGGCAGCGTGACCGAGGTCGATGATCTCGACTTGGACACGGCGAACTCGGTCACTGTGGTGGAATGGGGGGCAGGACTCGCCGAGGTCCTCGCCGATGACCGCCTGGAGATCTCGATCTCCCCTGATCTCGATTCGCAGCGGCGTACCGTGCGGATAACGGGATTCGGGACAAGGTGGGATGCGGTGCTCACCGGCGCCGAAGATCGTCTATAGTTCCGCTGTAACCGGGCTGTAGTCGATGTGCGCTGGCCCCAACAGTAAACGGTCTGGAACCTTCGACCCCCTCCCGGAGGCGCGCCGTGCCCGAGCAGGACCCCATCCCGCCTCGTCGTCATGCCAGGCGTAATTCGCCTGGTGAGGACGACGATCCGCCGCCGTGGGCAAACCTGCCGCCAGTGCGCCCGGCCCGCCCTGGCGCTCCTTCCCGCCCGGCCGCTCCCGCACGCCGTCCCGACGGCCCGCCCCGTCCCGACGGCCCGCCGCGCCATGACGGCCCGGCCCGCCCGGACGGCTACGGGCGCCCGCTGACGCCTCCCGGGGGCGTGCCCGTGCGTCCCGCGGTCCAGCCCAGCGGTCCCGGGTACCAGGGCCAGCCCGGCTACCCCGGCCCCGGCCAGCCCTACCCGGGCGGCCGCGGATTCCCCGAGCGTCCCCCGGGCAGCCAGGGACCTGCTGGCAACGGCGAGCCCAGCAGCTTCTTCGGTCCGGTGCGCCCCTATGGCAGCACCGATCCTGGCCAGCAGCTTGGCTCCTACGGACCTGCTGGCTTCATCGACCCCGAGGACCTGGACGACGACGCCCGGTGGGCGAACCCGCCGGAGGCCGCGCCCGACTACGACGAGGGCGCAACCGGCGGGCGCGCGCTGCAGCGGCTGCTGCGCAGGCGGCGGCGCCGCTCCTGGGTCGCGATCGGCGGCGTGATCGTGCTGATCGCCGCCGTGGGCGGGTATTTCGCCACCCGCGGCAGCGGCAACACCGCGGTACTGACGGGTGGCCTGGTCACCAGCTTCCAGAAGGGTGAGCTGCAGCAGGTCCCGAATGCCTGCACCGTGGTGTCGAGCGGGATCGTGCAGCAGTACCTGCCGGGCAAGGTCAAGGTGGCGGCCCCCCAGGCGATCGACGGCAAGCTCGGCTCGGGCTGCTACTGGACCGTGGACAAGGCGCCGACCTACCGCCTGCTCGAGCTGAACCTGCTCGCCTACGCGCCCAGCGGCCTGGCGGCCGGCGACGGCAGCGCCACCGAGAACGCGATCGGCAACTACGCGCAGCAGCTGCAGGATATGCAGACCCCGACCAAGAAGTCCTACGCGCCCAAGGCCACCGTGACGGTGCTGTCCAACCTGGGCAACCAGGCCTTCAGCGCCATGCAGGTGTTCCACCCTGCTGGCGCCACCACTGACGTAGCCTCCGTGGTGATCCGCTATCACAACGTCATCGTCCAGGCCATCATGAACGCCCCCGGCGCCGTAGAGCACACCAAGAAGGGCATCTACCAGCCCGCCGTCGTCTCCCAGCTGCAAGCCGCCGCCCTAGCCTTCGCCCAGGCCGCCGAAGCCGCCCTCACCACCTCCTAACCCGCGGAACATTTACGCTCGACGGAAGAAAACTGTCGGAAACCGGCCGCTTTCCTGAGGAGCACCCATGACCCGCCGCCAGCGCATCGAGGACCTGACCACGCTCGCACTGCCCGGTGAGGACGATGCCACCCACTGGCAGCGGCGGCTGGCCATCGACGAGGGCCTGCTCGACCTGGACGCACCGCTGGCCAAGGTGCTGCCGGAGCTGCGGCTGGCCGACCCCGACGTTACCGGCCGGGTGACTCGCCGCCGACGGCACCCGGGTCCTCAGCCCGGACTGCACCCGGGCCATGACCGAATCCCAGGTCGAGCTGCCTGACAAGTACACCCTGGGCGACTCGTGGGGGCTCGGCTGGATCCGCTTCGGCTGGGACGGCCAGCGGCTCATCGGCCACGATGGCACCACGATCGGCCAGTCCGCCTTCCTGCGGCTGCTGCCCGAGGCCGGGCTGGCGGTCGTCCTGCTCACCAACGGCGGCAACGCCAGCGACCTCTACCAGGCGCTTTATGAAGAGATTTTCTCAGCGGACAGCCAGAGCTGGATGCCGGTGACGTTCTACCAGCTCGCGACCGGGGAGAAATACCTGCACTTCGGCCTGCGCGCCACCCCGAAGGCGAGCTGAGGGTGGATCTCGTCAGCGACATGACCAGGCGGCTGCCCGCGATGCTGGCCGATATCGAGGAACTGGTGAGCTGCGAGTCACCGTCGGCCGACCTGGACGCGCTGGCGGCCAGCGCCGACGTGGTGGCCAGGGTGGGCGGGCGGCTGCTCGGCGCCGAGCCCGAGCGGATCGTCATCGACAGCCGGAACCACCTGCGCTGGCGGCTGGGCAGCGGCCCCGCCCGGGTCCTGCTGCTTGCCCATCACGACACGGTCTGGCCGCTCGGCTCACTGGACACCCACCCGTTCACGATGACCGGCGGCGTGCTGCGCGGACCGGGCTGCTTCGACATGAAAACCGGCCTGGTGCTGGCGCTGCACGCGACCGCTGCCGTCGGGGTCCCCGATGGGGTGACGATCCTGGTGACCGCCGACGAGGAGGTGGGCTCGCCGACGTCCCGCACGCTTATCGAGCAGGAGGCGGCCGGCTGCGCCGCCGCGCTCGTACTCGAGGGGGCCGCGGCTGGCGGTGCCCTCAAGACCGAGCGCAAGGGGGTATCCCTGTACCGGATCCGGGCGGAGGGGCGGGCCGCGCACGCCGGGCTCGAGCCCGAGCGCGGGGTGAACGCGACCGTCGAGCTGGCGCACCAGATCCTCGCCGTCATCGGCCTGGCCGACCCCGGACGCGGCACCACCGCGACGCCGACCAGGCTGGCAGCGGGCCACACGACGAACACGGTGCCCGCCGACGGCGAGTTCGCGGTCGATGTCCGGATGTGGGACCGGGCTGAGCAGGACCGGATCGACGCGGTCATGCACGCGCTGCGCCCGGCCGTGCCTGGCGCCCGGCTGGTGGTCAGCGGCGGGCCGAACCGGCCGCCGATGGCCGCGGCGTCGTCAGCGGACCTGTTCGCCCGGGCCGCGGTCCTGGCGGCCGGGCTCGGCCTGCCGCCCCTTCGCTCGGCCGCGGTGGGCGGTGCTTCTGACGGCAACTTCACCGCCGGGGCCGGCACGCCGACCCTCGACGGCCTCGGTGCGGTGGGCGGGGGTGCGCACGCCGACGACGAGCACGTGCTCATCGACGCCCTGCCCGGCCGCGCCGCGCTGGTCGCGGCCCTGCTCGGCTCGATCGCACTCCATGATCGTGGGTAGAAGCGACCAGTATTTGGTCGTTTTCTACCCATGATCATGGAGTGGACCTGGTGCTCGGCCTGGCGACTGTGACGGTGGCACTAGGCTGTGCGGGTGCTGGTGGTTGGGTTTGATACGGCGACGCCCGCGGTGAGCGTGGCGCTGCATGACGGCGAGAAGATCGTGGCGTCGGCGCTGACGGTCGACGCGCGGCGCCAGGGGGAACTGCTCGCGCCGATGATCGCTGATGTGCTGGCGGAGGCGGGCGCCAGCAAAACCGACCTGACGGCGGTCGCGGTCGGGGTCGGGCCGGGGCCGTACACGGGGCTGCGGGTCGGCCTGGTGACCGCCCGGGTGCTCGGAGCGGTGCTGGCGATTCCCGTGTACGGCCTGTGCACGCTGGACATCATCGCCGCCGAGGCCGCTCTCAAAGGGGAGTTCCTGGTGGCGACGGACGCGCGCCGCAAAGAGGTCTACTGGGCGCGCTACAACGGGCCCGGCACCGGGGCTCACGGGCCTGTGGTCGGCCCGGCCGCCGAGATCGAGGGTGCGCGCCGCCTGCCCGTCGCCGGGGAAGGCGGCAGCCTGTATGCGGCGGCCTTCGGCGAGGTGGTAGAACCTGCCTACCCCGATGCCCGGACCCTGTGCACGGTCGTCACCAGGCGCCTGCAGCACCAGCCTGGCCCCGGGCTGCTTGCACCCGACCCGCTGTACCTGCGGCGCCCGGACGCCCGTGAGCCCGGCGCGCCCAAGAAGGTCACACCGCAGTGAAGCTGCGGGATATGGTCATGGACGACGTGCCGGCGGTGATGGCGCTGGAGCGGGACCTGTTCCCCGACGACGCCTGGACGCCTGACATGTTCACCAGCGACCTGAGGAAGCCGGGACTGCGCACCCGCTACCTGGTGGCGCAGGACCAGACGACGATCATCGGGTACATCGGGATGCTGTTCCCCGGCGGCGACGAGGCGGACGTCCTCACCGTGGCGGTCGCTCAGGCACACTGGGGCGAGGGGATCGGCACCGCCCTGCTTGAAGCCCTCTTCAGCGAGGCCACCAGCCGCCGCTGTACCCAGGTTTTTCTCGAGGTGCGGGCGGACAACCCGCGAGCCCAGAACCTTTACACCAGGCACGGGTTTACCGAGGTGGGCGTCCGCAAGGGCTATTACCAGCCCTCCGGCGCCGATGCGATCGTGATGCGAAAGGACCTGAACCAGTGACCGCGCCCCTCGTACTCGGCATCGAGACTTCCTGTGACGAGACCGGTATCGGCCTGGTCCGCGGGCACGAGCTGCTGGCCGACTCGGTGGCCTCCAGCGTCGAGCAGCACGCCCGGTTCGGCGGCGTGGTGCCCGAGGTGGCCAGCCGCGCGCACCTGGAAGCCATGATCCCCACCTTCGACCGCGCCCTCGCCACCGCGGGTGTCAAGGCCAGCGAGATCGACGCGGTGGCGGTCACCGCGGGTCCCGGCCTGCAGGGCGCGCTGCTGGTCGGCGTCGCGGCGGCCAAGGCGTACTCGATCGCCCTCGGCAAGCCGCTGTACGGGGTGAACCACCTGGCCGCCCACATCGCCGTCGACCAGCTTGAGCACGGTGCCCTGCCCGCCCCGGTCATCGCCCTGCTGGTGTCGGGCGGGCACTCGTCCCTGCTGCTGGTCCCTGACGTCACCGGCGATGTGCGGCCGCTGGGGGCGACCATCGACGACGCCGCGGGCGAGGCCTACGACAAGGTGGCCCGGGTGCTCGGCCTGCCGTTCCCCGGCGGCCCGCCCATCGATAAGGCAGCCAGGACGGGAGACGGCAAGGCCATCGACTTCCCGCGCGGCAAGGCCCACGACGGCACCCTGGACTTCTCCTTCGCCGGCCTGAAGACCGCGGTGGCCCGCTGGGTGGAGGCCCGCCAGGCGGCGGGTGAAACCGTGCCGGTGAACGATGTCGCCGCCTCCTTCCAGGAGGCCGTGGTCGACGTGCTGACCCGCAAGGCCATCGCCGCCTGCCGCCAGCACGGCGTCGATCACCTGATCATCGGCGGCGGCGTCGCCGCCAACTCGCGGCTGCGGGCCCTGGCCGCCGAGCGCTGCGCCGGCAACGGCATCGAGCTGCGGGTGCCGCGGCCGGGCCTGTGTACCGACAACGGGGCCATGG
>Ga0208725_1000315_pt1 | contig 10993 bp, 10 predicted proteins | sample MicForSoSWNH13_O_FD_188004 | JGI IMG/M metagenome (GOLD analysis project Ga0208725, IMG submission 188004) | Forest soil microbial communities from Harvard Forest Long Term Ecological Research site in Petersham, Massachusetts, USA - MetaG HF011... | ecosystem: Environmental > Terrestrial > Soil... | reverse complement strand
CCGCCCTGGGTGCGGCCGATGGCGCGATCACGGCGAACACCTCGGTCTGCCGAGACCAGTCGGCCTTTGTCGGCCCGGACAGCTAAAACAGGTTGCTAGGCAGAGCTGATCGCCGGGGCAGCCTGCCCCGGCGGATCGCTGCCGGCCCGCGGGTCCCCGGTTGCGGGCTGCCGCAGCCCGAGCCGCGACACCTCCAGCCACAACAGCAGCGATGCGGGGTAGATGAAGTAGCCGAAGCGGGTGGCTGGCGCCAGCGTGAACATCAGCGTCAAGCCGATGACCAGCCGCCAGACCGCTGCCGGGACGGTCTTCGGCGGCCGGACCACCAGCGAGAACGCGATCGCGGCTCCGGCAAGCACAAGCAGCCCAATGGCGATCAGGTGGCCGATCGGGCCGGTATCGGCGATCACGTGGCCGGGGAGCGGGCTGGCGGCGGCCGACTTGACCCCGGCCAGGCCCAGCGGGAACTCGATCGTGTTCTCGACCAGGGGGCCGGGCCAGATGGCCGCGACTGGCCCGACGATCACCAGGCACGAGGCCACCGCCCATCCGAGGAAGGTGAGCATCGGCTTCTTGCCGTCACGCGTCCCGACCAGCACCGCCGCGACGGCCACGGCCGGCCATGCCGTGGACTTTGCCGCCGACGCCAGGCCGAGCGCGATCCCGGCCAGTGCGAAATGGGGGCGCCGCCAGAGCAGCGCGAACCCCAGGCACATCAGGGCCAGGATGGGAATGTCGGTGCCGCCGACGGCGAGCTCGAACGCGATTACCGGCGATGCCGCAATGAATACCGTCCAGCGGATGCAGTTCCTCGCCCCGGCGGCCCGCAGCGCAAGCCAGAAGATGACCAGGAACGCGAGCCCGAACCAGACACGGGGATCCGTGATGACATGTGAGCCGAACAACGCCCGCGGGACGCCGAAGAGCGACATCACCGGCAAATACGGGTTGTAGGCATTTGGGTTGTGGACCGCGGCCAGCGACGCGGCGCTCTGATACGGGGAGTCATGATTCACCAGCTGTTTGGCCGACCGGGCGATCACCCCGACCTCCGGCTGCTTCCGGCCGGTGGCAGCGTTCAGGAACAGCGGCGTGATCAGCGCCCCGCAGACGCTGAGCACCAGCGCCAGGTCGATCCCCCGCGACCGCCAGGCCAGCACCCCGAGCGCGGCCGCGACATACGCGCAGGTCGCGATCAGCCCCCACAGCCGGTGCAGGTCGTTCGTGCTGAAAAGCGCCACGCCGCCAGCGAAAGCAGCGCAGACCGCGAACGCAGCGGCGGCCCAGTACCGCGGAACGCTGACAGGCAGCATCCGCCTGGCCAGGGAACCCGACGTCCAGGCCTGCGGCGGCGCTGCCTTCAGGGAAAGCATAGGAATAGATAGTCCTCCACTGCCGCAAGCTTAGCGTGCGCTGGACGGACGCCCAGGAGGTGCTCTGCGTGCCTTTAGATCACCGGAGGGCGGCCAGCCCGGGTCATCCGCCAGGCCGTACCCAGGGATATCGGATGCCGGCCCGCAGTGTCCAGGCGCCAGCCCTCGGCGAACCCGGCAAGCCAAGCGCGCACGGCGCCAGGCGACCGCTCCCTAATGACGGTCAACGCCATCCAGTTTAGGAGATACACCCAAGCGAGCGGCCACGGCAGGTTTCGCCGCGCGACCAGCACCCGGTTCCGGCCGTCCTGCCGGTACCAGGTCGCGTGCCGCGCGTTCGGCACGGCGGGGTGGCACATCCGGGCCTCGCCGTCGTATTCAATGCGGTAGCCGAGCTCGATCAGCCGCCAGGCCAGGTCCGTCTCCTCATGGGCGTAGAAGAACTGGGCGGGCAGCCCGCCGGCCTCCTCGAACGCCGAGCGCCTGATCGCGCACGCGCCGCCGGCGAACGTGGTCACCACGGAGGACCGCTCCGGATCACCGGCCCGCAGCCGGGGAACATGCCATCGCGCGCCAGGGCCGCCCTCGGAATCGACGACCCGGAACGAGAGGACGGCGAGCCGCGGATCGGCCGCGAACCGGCTCGCGACGTGCTCGCCGAGGTCCGCATCCGGGTACCAGCCGTCATCGTCCAGGAACAGCACCACGTCGCCCGAGCACGCGGCCAGGCCGGCGTTCCGCCCGGCCGCGACGCCGACGTTCTCCGGCAGCCGCACCGTTACCACGCCGGTCGGCACCGTCGGCACGTCGGCGCCGTTGCCGACCACCACGACCTCAACGCCCCCGTCCTGCGCAGCGCCGCCCAGCGCAACGGCGCTCGCCACGGCCCGTTCCAGCTCGGCCGGCCGGTTGCCCATCGTCAGGATCACGCAGGACAGCTTCACCGCAGCCGCCTCGACCCGAGAATCGCCACGAGATGCGCGAGGACCATTGCCGCCGCGACCACCAGGCACGCGACGACCAGCACCCGGGTCGCGACCAGGCCGCCGCGAGCCGTATCCACGATGGCGGCCGCGAGAATCAGCAGCGAGAGCTCGACCGCCTGAGTGATCCGGTGCACCCGCAGCACGCTGGCCAGGCGGCGCGCCAGCGCCAGCCGCCCGGAGCGCGGCGCGAGGGCGGCCTCTGGATGCGTGCCGGGCAGGCCGGCCTTGGCCCGGGCGACGATGACGTTATCGGTCTCCGCCTTGACGATCGCCGCGAGCAGCGCAGCCGCGAGGCCCGCGCTCACGTAGCCGCCGGACAGGGTGAGGTGACCCTGCGCCCGGATGCCGAGCCCGACGAGCAGCGCCGACTCGCCCAGGTAGTGGCCGATCAGATCCAGGTAGACGCCGGAGGCGGAGGTCCGCTTGCTCCACCGGGCCAGCTCCCCGTCGGAGCAGTCGAACAGCAGGTAGGCCTGGATCAGGATCGCGCCGACGATCGCGGTCCACAGCCCGCCGAACGCCACCACCACCCCGGCGGCCACGCCGCAGACAATGAACGCCACGGTGACCGCGTTCGGCGACCAGCCCAGCCTGGCGAACACCCACGTCGCCCACGGCGAGAACTTGCGCATGTACAGCCGGCCGGCCCAGTGCTCGTCGTTCAGCCGGTCGATGACGGACGTTGGCTGTCCCTCGGCCCGCAGCTCAGCCAGCGTAGGCCCGGACATACTCCTCAACTCGCTTCGCTGTCTCTGCCTCCGACATGCCGAGGCGCTCCAGGATCGTGTACCGCCCTGGCCGGGTTTCCGGCGCGAACGCTACGGCCCGGGCGAACTCGGCCGACGACATCCCGATGTCGCCCGGGGTTCTCGGCAGCCCGTGCCGGGCCAGGCAGCCGGAGATCAGCTCCGCCTGGGCGGGGTCGTCGCGCAGGTACGCGCAGAACAGCGCGCCCACGCCGGCCAGCTCGCCGTGACTCGCAGTGCCCGGATAGAGCTGATCGATCGCATGCATGATCTCATGATCGCCGCCGCTGCATGGCCGGCTTGAGCCGGCGACGGCCATCGCCAACCCGGACAGGATCAGCGCCTCGGCGAGCACCGTAAGGAACTCGTCCGACCGGGTGTCTCCCGGCTGATGCAGCACGGCGTGGGCCGCCGACCTGGCCATGGCCACGGCAAGCCCGTCCACCTTCTCTCCGGTGTCGGCGGCGGCGAGCTCCCAGTCCGCCACCGCCGACAGGTTGCTCACCGCGTCGCCGATCCCCGCGCTGGCCAGCGGATCGGGCGCGCTCCGCACCCGGTCCAGGTCCACGACCACGGCGACCGGCATGACCACTCCGTACGAGGCCTTCCCCGACTCGTGGTCAAGAGAGCTGACCGGCGAGGCGATGCCGTCGTGCGCCAGGTTGGTGGCCACGGCGACCATCGGGATGCCCGCCATGTGCGCGGCGAACTTGGTGACGTCGATGGTCCTGCCGCCGCCGATCCCGGCCACGGCCTCATAGGCCCCGGCCCGCAGTCGCTTGCCGAGCGAGACGGCGCCGCCCTGGCTGCCATCCGTGACCCGGAACACCTCGGCCGCCTCGATCTCGAGATCGGCGAGGATGCTGTCCCCCTGGCTGGGGCCAACCGCCACGGCCACCCGGCCCTCGGTGGCGATGCGCCGGTCGGCGAGCAGCGCGCCCAGGCCGCAGATGGCGCCCGGCCGCACATCGACGGTCAGCGGCGCGGCGAGCATGCGGGCCAGCAGCGGCATGCCCGCGAGATTACGCGAGATTAGCAGTGGCCCGCGATCTCCCGCGCCCGGCGAAGGTCGCTGTGGTTGTCCACCTCCACCCAGTCGACATCGCCGATCGGCACCGCCGCGATCTCCCCGCCCCTGTCGGCGAGTTCCTGGTAGCCGTCCTCGTAGTAGAGCCCGGGATCGCGGCGCCAGGTCGTCTCGAGCGCATCGGCCAGCGGCACCGCGGCAGAGGGCTCGATGAGCGTGGCGCCGATGTACTCGCCGTGGGCTTTTGCCGGGTCCATCTGCTTCGAGATCCTGCTCAGCAGTCCCCTGGCGTCGAGGATCACCTTCATTTCCTCGTCGGCCAGCGACTTGACATTGTCGATGGCGAGGATGACCCGCGCCCGCCCGGCTGGGCCCGATCCCCTGGCGGCCAGCAGCGTCTTCTCGACACTGACCGGATGCACGGTGTCGCCGTTGACCAGCAGGACCCCCTGGCTGAAGTACTCGCGGGCAAGCCACAGCGAATAGGCGTTGTTCCACTCGAGCGCCCTGCCGTTGTGCACGAGTTCCAGCGTGACCCCGTGCACGCCCTCAAGCTCAGCAGTCCGGTCGGCGATCGCATGTGCCGCATGCCCGACGATGATCACGACCTCGTGCAGGCCCACCGCGGCCAGGTTGCGCAGCGCAATATCCAGGATCGTGGTCTCCCCGGCCACCGGCAGCAGCGCCTTGGGCAGCTCGTCCGTGTCCGGGCGAAGCCGTCTGCTGGCGCCGGCCGCGAGGACCATGCCGATCACCGGTACTCCCCTTCCCGAGCCACAAGGCGGCTTGCGAGAACACCCGCGCCGATCAGCAACACAAGATACGCGGCCAGCGCCAGGTAGGCGACCGTTGCTATCCCGACGACGGCGCCGATGCCGGCGATGAACATCCGGCCCTCCCAGCCCAGCTTGGTACCGGGGATCTGACTGGCATCGGGCCGGATGCGGCCGGCGAGTTCGAGGTAATGCAGCGCGGTCAGGCCGCACACGGTGAAGGTCAGCGGCGGCGGGACCCGGAACGCGAAGCCCAGCGCGGCGAAGTACAGCAACTGGCCGGCCAGCAGCACCGCGGGCGTCAGCCAGTCCAGGCGGCCGTCGTGCGGATGCCTGGACCCGAAAGCCGCGAGCAGCATCACGACCAGGGGCGTGAACAGCAATATCCCGGGAAGCTCCCGCATGCCCAGCCACGCGAGCAGCGACGTGGCGGCCAGCCCCGCGACCGCGGGCGGCAGCGGCACGAACTCCCCTCTGACGACCCGGCCGAGCCAGACCGCCACCGCACCGTCATCCCGGCATGCCGCCATGGTCGCGAGAGCCTGCGGATCCGCCACGGCCTCCACCTTCGGCTTCCGCCGCGGCGCCCGGCCAGCGTGATCGACGGGATGAGCGGGGATCAGCAGGTCAAGCGCTGAGGTCGGTTCTGGCGACTCGGCCGGGGACAACGGCAGTTCCATCTGGTCCGCCGAGGCGATCAGCGTTACCGGCGCCTCCTCCGCGAGCACCGGCGGGCCGTCCCGGACCGGCGATTCGACCCAGGCCGCCGATTCCACCCAGGCCGCGGACTCAGCCCCGGCCGCGGACTCGACGGGGACCGCAGGTTCCACCCGCGTGCCGTTTATGGCCATCGGGCCGGCGGCCAGGGCCGCCGGCTCCGCGACACCGGCTGCCTGCGTCACCGGGACGCGGTACGGCCCGTGAGCGGTGAGCGCATAGCCAGTGGCGATGATTCCCCACTCCAGAAGGACCAGCAGCGTGGCACGATCACCCCAGATCGGCGCGACGAGGGTGATCAGGGCGATCCGGGCGCCGGGCGGACAGTTCAGAAACCCCCGGACCGCCTGGACGGCGGGGTTGCGGTCAGCGTGGACTTCGGCGGCCGATCCGCTGCATGCGACCGCTACCTTGCGCACCGCCTGCACGATCATCACCGCGACCGCGAGCTGCCACGTGTCACTCCAGCGCTGCTCGTATCCGCCCACGGCCAGCCCGGCGTAGACGGCGTACTCGGACAGCGCGCCGCACCACTCCGCCAGCCGCCGCCCGTCGGCGTCGGCCGGCCGCGCCGCACCACGGCCCGGGCTGGCGAGCTGCCTGGCAGCGCACCCCACCAGGTAACTGGCGCACAGGGCAAGTGCCCCGTTGACGTTGCCCGGCCTGGTTCCTGCGCTGAACCAGCCCGCAGCGCAGACCGCGAGCGCAACCGAGATGCCGGCCACCGAGACTGGGGCAAGGGAGCGGTTAACCGCCCAGCCGGCAAAACGGCGCGGCAGGTCGTCGAGCGTTTCCGGCACGCTCATGCCAGCGCCCTCGCGAGCCGTTCACCCGGCCCTACTGCGCCCATCCGGCCCATCCCGCTGATTCCGGCTCCCAGTACTGCACGAGTCCGCCAAGTGACCTAGCGTACCTATGTCTACCCACCCAAAGCGGAAGGCAGACCTCGGGCGAGCCGCGTGCCGCGCACGGCCCAGCAGGTAAGGTCCCCTCATGCGGACGGTGGCGGTCGTGCTGGCCGGCGGGACCGGCCAGCGGTTCGGCGGCGACAGGCCCAAGCAGATGCAGGTCCTGGCGGGCCGAACGCTGATCGAGCACTCGGTGGCGGCCTTCGAGCAGGCCCCGGGCGTGGACGCGATCACGATCGTGATGCCGGCTGGCCTCGCGGGCCCGGCGAGGAAACAGTTCGCCGCCGACGGGCACCCCAAGGTGACCGCGGTGATCGAGGGCGGCGCAGCGCGGACGGACTCGACGCGCTGCGCGATCGCAGCGCTCGGCGAGGACGAGTGCAACGTGCTCTTCCACGACGCGGCCAGGCCGCTGCTGGATCAGAGGATCATCGCGGACTGCGTCAGCGCGCTCGCCACCGACCGGGCGATCGGCGTCGCGGTCCCGTCATCGGACACGATCGTCGAGGTTGCCGACGGCGTGGTGACCGGGATGCTGCGACGCGAAACCCTGGCCCGCTGCCAGACGCCGCAGGGCTTCCGGCTCTCGGTGATCAGGCGGGCCTATGAGCTGGCCGACGCCGACCCGTCCTTCACGCAGCGGCAGGCTACCGACGACTGCGGGGTTGTGCTCCGCTATCTGCCCGGCGTCCCGGTCCGCCTGGTGCGGGGCAGCGAACGCAACATCAAGATCACCTATCCAGATGACCTAGAGGTCGCGGAAACGCTGCTCCGCCAGCGCGGCTAGCGAGGCGGGTCAGCGGCGCCGTGCGCAGCGACGTTCCCCGGGATCAGGCTGCGCGGGCTGGTCAGGAAGCCGACGCCCCAGGCGATGTGCATCGTGGCCAGCGCGGCAGGAAGCCGGGCGGCCACCCTGAGGGGCAGCCGGCGCGCCGCCATCATGGCAACCCCGGTCACTCCTGCGGCGTACAGCGCAGGGACAACGAACCCGCAGGCCAGTAGCGCGGGCCAGATCCCGGCAGCGCCGCTAAGCAGGCCGGCGACGCCGGCGACGCCCGCCAGCACCCCCAGCGCCATGACCAGGACGGCGGCCGGCGGGGCCAGGTAGCGGGGGTTGATCGTGCCTGCGTGCTGTCGCGCCACCACCCGGCGCCACCGGCCATAGTGGAAGTACTGCGCCGCGAGCATACGGACGCTGGGCCGCGGCCGGTAGGTGACCCGGAGCGATGGCTGGAACCATATGACCCCCCCGGCCAGCCGGATCCGGTGGTTGAGCTCCCAGTCCTCGGCGCGCAGGTAGGTCTCGTCATAGCCGCCCACCTGCTCGATCGCGGCCCTGCGGTACACGCCCAGGTAGACCGAGTCGACGGGCCCTGGCCGCCCGCCGGTGTGGAACTTGGCGGCGCCCACCCCATACGGGGAGGTCATCGCCCAGGCCACCGCCTGCTGGAACGGGGTCACGCCCTCCGCTGCCATGATCCCGCCGACGTTGGCGGCGCCCGTCTTCCGCAGCTCCTGAACCGCGGTGCGCAGGTAGCCCTGTGGCAGCAGGGCGTGCCCGTCGACCCTGGCAACGATCGAGTGCCGGGACGCCTTGATCGCCGCGTTGACCGCGCACGGGATGTGGCCGGCCGGATTGGGAACCACGGTCACGCGGGAGTCGGCGGCGGCGATCCGCTCGGATAGCTGCATGGTCTGGTCCCGGGAGGGGCCAACGGCCAGCACGACCTCGAGCTTGCCCGGATAGTCCTGGTCGAGCACGCTGCGCACCGACTCCGCGAGGTTCAGTTCCTCGTTCCTGACCGGCATCACGACCGAGACAGACTCCGACCCCGGTTTGTCCCGTTCGGTGGCGCCTGCCCGAATGCCAGGTGAATGACTCATGACAGGCATCACCGTATCGCGCCGGACGTGATCGCGTGAGTACAGTGCGGAGTAAAACTCTAGTAAATCTACCTGAGAACTAGAGAACCGCGTCCTCCAGCATCTCCGTGACCAGCGCGGCGATTGGCGACCGCTCGGAACGAACGAGAGTGACGTGCGCAAACAGCGGATGACCCTTGAGTTTCTCGATGACGGCTACCACGCCGTCATGCCTGCCAACCCGCAGGTTGTCCCGCTGCGCGATGTCGTGGGTGAGCACCACCCGCGATCCGCTGCCGATCCTGGACAGCACGGTGAGCAGTACGCCGCGCTCGAGTGACTGCGCCTCGTCCACGATCACGAACGAGTCATGCAGCGACCGGCCGCGGATATGGGTCAGCGGCAGCACCTCGAGCATCTCCCGGCCCAGCACCTCGTCGATCACGTCCTGGGAGGTGACGGCCGACAGCGTGTCGTAGACCGCCTGCGCCCACGGGTTCATCTTGTCCGCCTCGGAGCCGGGCAGGTAGCCGAGCTCCTGGCCGCCCACCGCGTACAGCGGCCGGAACACGACCAGCTTGCGGTGCTGCCGCCGCTCCATCACCGCCTCCAGGCCGGCGCAGAGCGCCAGCGCGGACTTGCCGGTGCCTGCCCGGCCGCCCAGCGACACGATCCCCACGTCCGGGTCGAGCAGCAGGTCGAGCGCTACCCGCTGCTCGGCGCTGCGGCCACGCAGCCCGAACACCTCGCGGTCGCCGCGGACCAGCCGCACCGACTTGTCCGGCTGCACCCGGCCGAGTGCGCTGCCCGCGCCGGAAGCCCCGCTGACCAGTACCAGGCCGGTGTGGCAGGGCAGCTCCCGCGCCGCCGCGCAGTCCAGCTGCCCGCTGGCGTACAGCTCGTCGATCTCCGCCGCGCTGACGTCGAGCTCGCGCATGCCGGTCCACCCGGAATCCGCCGGGAGCTCAGCCCGGTACTCCTGCGCGGTCATGCCGATCGCGGCGGCCTTCACCCGGAGCGGCAGATCCTTGCTGACCAGCACGACGCTCTCGCCCTCGGCAGCCAGGCTGCGCGCGACGGAGAGGATCCTGGTGTCGTTGTCACCCAGGCGGAACCCGGCAGGCAGCACCGTCGGGTCGGCGTGGTTCAGCTCGACGCGTACCGTGCCTCCCAGGTCGCCGACCGGAAGATCGGCGTCCAGCCTGCCGTACTCGACCCGCAAGTCGTCCAGGTAACGCAGCGCCTGCCGGGCAAAGTAGCCGAGCTCCGGATGGTGCCGCTTGGCCTCAAGCTCGGTGATGACGACCACCGGAAGGACCACCCGGTGCTCGGCGAATCTGCCGACGGCCGCCGGGTCGGCGAGCAGGACGCTGGTGTCGAGGACATAGGTGCGACGTGCTGGCGAACTGGCCACTCGCTCTCCTCTTGACGCTCGGGGCGCCATATTGGGACAGACGTGCCAACGGGACCGGGACCGGCCAGCAAGGGCCGGGCGCCGGCCCTTCGCTCACCACGCCTGCGTACCAGGACGCGAAGCTCGAGGATCTCGAGGGCCTTCCCGGCGGGTGGCTACACACCACCCGTCACGTAAGACGTTACCCTCGGTGAGCCGTTCCCCGGAAGTACCACCGCAAGCTGTTAACGTGACCGACACCGGGCGTGCTTACTGGTCAGGGACCTGCGCCGGTGCTCAGGTGCCGAACCGGCGGTGCCGCGCGGCATAGGAACGCAGCGCGCGCAGGAAGTCCACCCGGCGGAACGCGGGCCAGTAGGCGTCGCAGAAATAGAACTCGGAATGGGCGCTCTGCCAGAGCAGGAACCCGCCGAGGCGCTGCTCGCCCGAGGTCCGGATGACCAGGTCGGGGTCGGGCTGCCCGGCGGTGTACAGGTGCTCGGCGATGTGCTCCACGTCGAGGATCTCGGCGAGTTCCTCGATCGTGGTTCCCCTGGTGGCGTGGTCCTGCAGCAGCGAACGGACGGCGTCGGCGATCTCCCGCCTGCCGCCGTAGCCAACGGCGACGTTGACCAGCAGCCCGCCCTGGCTGACCGTTGCATCCGCCGCGTCCTTGAGTACCTGGGCGGTGTCGGCGGGCAGCAGGTCGAGCGCTCCCATCGGGTTCACGTGCCAGTTCTGCGCCACGAGCTCGCGAACGGTGTCCTCAATGATCCGCAGCAGCGGCTCCAGCTCGGTCGAGGACCGGGACAGGTTGTCGGTCGAGAGCAGCCAGAGCGTGACCACCTCGACACCCGTCTGCCGGCACCACTGCAGCACCTCGAAGATCTTGTCGGCGCCCGCCTGATGACCGCTGCTGACATCGGCCAGACCCGCCGAGCGTGCCCAGCGGCGGTTACCGTCGCACATCACCCCTACGTGCCTGGGGATCGCCCGAGGCGAAAGCGACGCTTCTATTCTGTGCTCGTAGAGCCGGTAGGCGAGATCGCGTACTCCCATCCCGCACCCTTCCTCGCTGCCGCCAGGATGGCTTGCCGAACCTGGCCAACCTTATCCCCGCTGTCGTCGCCGTCGCGCCGGACGCACAGCCTGCGACCGCAGCACCGCCCGGTTCCCTAAGCACCGTATCCAAGAATGTCACCAGTTC
>Ga0208725_1000314_pt1 | contig 10995 bp, 9 predicted proteins | sample MicForSoSWNH13_O_FD_188004 | JGI IMG/M metagenome (GOLD analysis project Ga0208725, IMG submission 188004) | Forest soil microbial communities from Harvard Forest Long Term Ecological Research site in Petersham, Massachusetts, USA - MetaG HF011... | ecosystem: Environmental > Terrestrial > Soil >... | reverse complement strand
CGGCAGGCCTGAGTTCGGCATCGACGAACAGGGAAAGCTCGCGGACCGTGCGCCGCAAGATCTCTACATAGAGGCCCAGGGCAATGGCGGCAGGGTCATGATAGAGAGATATGGAGCCCTCGATCGTGGCTCCGTCGATGTATACCGGCACTATCCGTAATTCACTGAAACGGTCAAGCAGCTCAGCCTCCAGCCGACGGAGAAGATGGGTCTTCCCGGTTCCGCGACGGCCGAAAATTATCTGGCTCCGCTTGTTCTGCAGCGTTGACAGAAAAGCTGTGTCAACGTACGTGGCAGTTGGGTTGGCGATATCTTCCGCCCTGTCCGCCAGACTCGTTACCGCTTCGTACCAGGCCTCAGCGCTTACGATATCAGACATAGCGGCTAAATGACTCCTCGCAATTAACCCGCAGCAGCACGCTCTTTGCGCTGCTGGCGAGCCGGTATTTCTCCAGCTTATCGGCTCAACGGCAAGCGCGCCATGACGCACAGGAGAAAGGCGGGCAAAAGGGTTCGCCTGGCCGACTCGCAGTGTGTGGATATTGCGTAATGGAAGGGGACATCTGATAAGCAGTGTTATGGCCCGGCTATCTCCGCACGGCAAGCCTGACTTGCCACTCCCGCTCGGAGAAATCGATCTGCATGCTGGCCCCGAGTGCCGAAGCCAGCCCGTCGAGTGATGCCCGGGCCGTTGCCGGGTCGCCGATCGTATCGTCATCCTGGACGGATGTGAGGCGCAGGTCGATCTGGATCAGCTGGTCATCCGTGTGCACGGCGACGTGTGCCTGCGCTGACGCCGTGGCCGCTTCCGACGCGAGCAGCATCAGCTCGACGATGTCGGCCATGAGGGGCGCCTCGATCGCGCCGGGCACCCCTTGCCGCATGTCGTCGGCCACGGTCGCCGGCGCGGCGAGCAGCCACGCGGTCCGCTGGTGAATGGCTTCGGTCAGGTCAGTCTCACTCGGCAGGAACGGCCAGAGTTCGTCAACCAGCCAGCGCAGCGACCTGGACGCCGCATCAACCTGCCGCAGCAAGGAATCGACGTACGGCGCCGGACTGGGCGGAACTAGGCGCTGCATCATCTGCAGTTCCATGCTGGCAGCCGCGAGTTCCTGTATCGGGCCGTCGTGCAGAAAGTCAATGAGCCCGCGGCGCTCACGCGCGCGAAGCCGGCGGACGATGCTGAGCATCTGCAGCACCTGGGGCTGGCCGGCGGCCGGCTGAGACCTGGCTCGCGGCACCAGCGCCGAGAGCTGGATATCCGGATCCGCAGGGACGTCCGCGACTGCACCGGGCTTCGTCACGGTCGCGGGCTGCTGCAGCGCGCGCACGGCGGCGAGCAGGTCGCTCAGCTGGAATGGCTTGGCCAGGATCGGCACACCTTCGGGAAATATCTCCGTGGCGCCGCCCGTGAGTATCAGGCACCGCCCGGCCGCTGCCGGGTCCTGCGACCGCAGCGTTTCGATCAGCTCGATGCCCCGCTCCGAGCCCAGGTGGGCGTCTACGAGCACTGCGTCATAGCCGGCCAGGTCCATTCCCTGAGCCTCGGCGAGCGTGCCCGCCACGTCGACTTCGTATCCATTTGCGCTCAGCGCGCGGCGGATCAGGACTCGCATCTCGTCGAGATCGTCGACGACCAGAACTCGCTGCGCCACCCGAGCCCTCCGCCCATTGTCAGGTCCTGCAAGCAGTCGTCGTGCGAGAAATCGATACTAAGCGTAGTGTGAAGATAACATATTGTTAGCCGTAGTTGTTCGATCTAGACGACGGAAACAGCCGTCCATGCGAGGCCTCACGGTCGCGGTCAAGTCTCGGCAAGGCCGGGAGGGAGTGGTCGCAGGTGAATGACATCAGCGCCGAGGGGAACCGCGGGCACTTAGGGCCGATCAGGATCTTTCTCCTCGACGATCACGAGGTGGTCCGGAGCGGCGTGCGGAACATCCTCTCAGCGGAAGCCGACATCGAGGTGATCGGCGAGGCGGGCACGATGGCGTCAGCGCTGGCCCAGCTGCCGGAACTGCGACCCGACGTCGCCGTCCTCGACGTGCGCCTGCCCGACGGTGACGGCGTGTCGGTGTGCCGGGAGATCCGCTCGACTCTTCCCGACACTAACTGCCTGATGCTTACCTCTTACGGGGATGATCAGGCGCTGCTTGGGGCGATCATGGCCGGCGCGGCGGGTTACGTACTAAAGCAGACCTGCGGCTCGGACCTGGTCAGCGCCGTTCGCACGGTGGCCAGCGGCCGGTCAACGCTGGACCCGGACGCGGCGCAGTCGGTGATGGAGCGACTGCTCGAGCGGATGGAAAACGTCGACCCTTTGACCGCGCTGTCCGATCAGGAGGGGCATGTTCTGGGGCTGGTCGCCGAGGGGCTGACCAACCACCAGATCGCAGAACGCATGTCCATAGCGGAAGAGGCGGCGAAGGACTACGTGTCGTCCGTGCTGACCAAGCTGGGCATGCAGCAGCGGGCGCAGGCCACGGCCTTCGGTGCGCGACTCGCAGAGAGCCAGTCCGACTGACCCGCCCGAAAGGCCTGACCCGAGGGTTATGGTTCTGGTCATCCGCCCAGGCTCTGGTCATCCGTCCAGTTCAAAGGGTATCCTGGTAAATGGGAAACCCACTACGGAATGGCTCGTCTTATTCGTGCCGACTTGCCCCTGTTGGCTACTGATCTAGCAAGGCGGGAGAAGCCCGTACCAGATGAAGCCAATGAATGATGGCGAGCGGTATAAAGTCCTTCAGGATCAGCTAGATCGCCGATTCGATGAATTAAGATATCAGACCGAGATGACCAGGGTGGCTATGGAGAAGCGCCTGGATGGGATGAACGAGTTCCGCGACCAGTTACGGGACCAAGCCGCGAGGTTCATCGGCCGCGATGAGCTGAATGCCCTCGTCAAGAACAATGAAGAAGGCCAGGTGCGCAACGCTGACGCGACCCAAAGGCTGGCATCACGAATGGACCTGATGCAGGGCAGCGATACTGGCTCGTTTAGTTACCGGGCAGAGCATCGCCTGGACATCGGGCAGCTCATCCAGATAGCCGTCATGCTCATCATGGTGGCATCGGTGATCGTGCTGGTCGCGCGCGGTGGCGGGTGAAGCCCATGCCCCTACAGCGGCAGCATCTCGGGACGCTTGGGCGGAATGCCGTCGCCCGAGGAGGCACCCCGCAGCCGCCTGCCGATCCAGGGCACGGCGTACTCCCGCGCCCAGCGCGCGTCGAGCCGCCTGGCCTTGAGCCAGTCGGCCGTCTGGGACAGCGCCGCCGCCCGTGACCCTGACGCGGGCTTGGCCAGGACCTCCTTGGGGCGCAGCCGAGGAGGCAGTGGCTCGCGCCAGTCCTCGTCGACGCCGATACCCATGACCTCGCAGGCCCGCAGCGCGACCCGGCGGTGCCCGTCCGAGCTCAGGTGCAGCCGGTCCACGCTCCATTCGCGCGAGTCGTCGAGCACCCGCATCGACCAGAGGTCCACCAGGTGGCAGTCGTGGCGGTCGGCGATCGCGCGCAAGTGCATGTTGTAGGCGGCCACCTTGCCGCGAATCAGCCGGACCAGGGGAAACGTGCGCGGATCAAACCCGGTGAACACTATGACCTCGCAGCCGGCCGCGCGCAGGTCGGCGACTGCGGCGCCGAACACCTGGGCCAGGGCGTCGGGATCGGCCCGCGGCCGGAGCAGGTCATTGCCGCCCGCGGCGATGCTGACCAGGTCGGGCGCCATCGCGATCGCGACCGGCACCTGCTCGGCGGCGACTTCCCCGACCAGCTTGCCGCGCACCGCGAGGTTCGCGTAGCGCAGCCCCGGCCGGCCGGCGGCCAGCCGCTCGGCGAACCTGTCGGCCCAGCCGCGCCAGCTCCAGTCGCTGTGGTCCAAGCCCCGGCAACCGGCCCCGTCGGCATACGGATCCCCGAGGCCCTCGGTAAAACTGTCCCCCAGCGCGACGAAGGAGCCGAATTCCGGCATCGTGTCCCGCATTAACTCACCCGTTCTCGCTGATCTGCGTGCCCCCACGGCAGCCTTACCCGAAAAAGGGTAACCAGACGCGTCTGGGCGGCCCCGATCCGGGGCCGCCCAGTGGCGTGACGAGCGCGCAGATCAGCCCGGCGCGCCCGGTGTGATCGTGAACGGGTACTGCTGCGCGAACCGCGCCACAGAGTCGTCCAAGATCGCCTGCCACAGCTTCCGGTCGAGCTGGTTGTTCAGGTGCACCGGCTGATCGTCACCTGAGGTCGGCGAGCCGTTCAGCACCTGCGCGTCCACGAACGTCCCGTCCCGGCCCCTGAGGTCGCCCAGGCGCAGCGCGAGCTGTTCCAGCTGCCCGTTGCTGAAGTTGCTGTCCACGCTGAGCGCGGCCACGACGGCGTCGAGCACCCGGAAGTTCGTCGCGACAAAATAGCGCTTCGCGGCGATCTTATCCAGGATGGCCCGCACCAGATTCTCCTGCAGTTCCTCGCGGCCTATTTCGCTGACCGCTGGCTGGCGTGCATAAGCGAGCGCGTCGGCGGCATTAAGGCCGTTTATGCCAGCGTGGAAGGTGAAACCGCCGGTGGTGGTGGTGTAAGGCACATCTACGTCAACACCGCGCAGCGCGCCGACGACGTCGGGCAGGCTGGCGAAGTCGATCGCCGAATAGTGGTTGATGCGGACATCGGTGAGCCGCTCAAGGGTCTCGATGAGCAGCGATGGCCCGCCGATTTTCAGCACGACGCTGAGTTCCATCCGCCCGTGGCCGGGGACCCGGACGACCGCGTTGGCGGGAATGGAAACCACGGCGCCGCTGTGCCCGCTGGCGTTCAGGTGCAGCAGCTCGATCAGGCCGGTAGCCGAGTCGTTACGGGGAATGACCTGAGTATCGGTGAGCAGGACCGTCATGCTTCCCGGCACGCCGCCCGACCACGCCGCCTGGTTCTTCGCGTCCAGCGCGACGATGCCAGGGATGCGGTGCACGCTGGTGGCCAGGTGGTTGGCGTACAGCGCGCCGCCGCCTACCACCAGGCCGGCCAGGACCACCAGGCTCGCGCCGGACGCGATCAGTATCACCTTGAGCCGGCGGCGCTTCTTCTTGGGCCCGGGCGAGCCCGGAGGCTCGGGGCCCCGTGCCTCCGCCGCCTGCTTTGTGTAGAAGTCCTCTACCGAAATATCGGACATATTTCCGTTTCCCCCTCGATGCCTTTTGGCTGAGCCCTGCCGGTGATGTCACGCCATTTCTTCTAGCTACTTAACGCATCAATCAAAGCACGCAGAGTAATGTAGCCGACGCGGCGGCTGTATGCCAGTGAGAGCGCGCCGTTCGCAACCGCGGGTTGTTATTCAGGAACTAGCCAGAACGGGGAATTCGTGAGTAACGGTGCGCTCGGCCACAGTTTGCGGCCGCGTCAGGCTGGTATTGCCCGAATCCGGCAGCGGATAAGCCGGACAACCGCGGAACTTGGTTACGACATCATTGCGTGGATTTGGGGCATGCTCGTCGCCGCCTGGGTCACACACGACCTTCCCGACGCGGCCGTTACGCAGTCCTTTTCGCTCCGCGTAGCGGTGGCCGTCTGCGTCCTTTCCCCGGTGTCGGGCCTGCTGGCCGGCCTGTACCAGAACAGGTACCAGCGCGGCAGCCTGGCCGAGCTCGTCGGCGTTGGCACGGCCGCCCTCGGGACGTGCGCCGCGCTCTCCGTGCTGACCATATTCCTCGTGCCCGGCCAGCAGGCACCGCTGGCTACCGTGACGGGCGCGGCCGTGTTCGCGTTGCTCGCCATGCTGGCCGCCCGTTACGTCCTGTTCGCGGTCCGGCAACGGATCCGGACACCCGCGACGGCACAGGCCACCGTAAAGGTGATCGTGTTCGGTGCGGGCGAGGCTGGCAGCCAATTAGTGCACAGCCTGCTGACCCAGCCGGATGCCGAGTACCGGCCGGTGGCCATGCTGGATGACGATCCGGACAAGCGCAGGCTCCGGGTATTCGGCGTGCCGGTGCTCGGCGACCGCTTCGCGATGGCGGAGGCTGCGATCACGACAGGAGCCACGGTGCTGGTGATCGCCATCGCAAGAGCCAGCGGTACGGCGATTCGCGACCTTACCGCCGAAGCCGAGCAGTGCGGCCTGCTGCCGAAGGTGGTCCCGTCGATCGCCGAACTGCTCAGCGGGGTCGAGCGGATCGAGGGGGTGCGTGATCCGCGCATCACCGACCTGCTCGGCCGCAGGCCGGTGCAGACCGACGTGGCATCGGTCGCCGGCCACTTCGCGGGCAAGCGGATCCTGGTCACCGGGGCCGGGGGCTCGATCGGGTCCGAGCTCTGCCGCCAGCTGCATCGGTTCCGGCCTGCCGAGCTGATCATGCTCGACCGGGACGAGTCGGCGCTGCACGCGGTGCAGCTTGACCTGCACGGGCGCGCGCTGCTCGAGTCCGACGGCTCTGTGCTGGCGGACATCCGCGACCAGCGGCGGATCTGGCAGGTCTTCGAGCAGTTCCGGCCGCAGATAGTGTTCCACGCCGCCGCGCTGAAGCACCTGCCGTTGCTCGAGCGCTACCCCGCCGAGGCATTGAAGACGAATGTGTGGGGCACCTGCACGGTGCTCGAGGCGGCCGCGGCGTGCGGGGTCGAGTCCTTCGTGAACATCTCAACGGACAAGGCAGCCGACCCGGTCAGCGTGCTCGGCTACTCAAAGCGCGCCGCCGAGCGGCTCACCGCGCACATGGCACGCCGGGCCGCCGGCACCTACCTGAGCGTCAGGTTCGGCAATGTTCTTGGCAGCCGCGGCTCGGTGCTGACCGCGCTGAGCGCGCAGGTGGCGGCGGGCGGGCCGGTCACCGTGACCCACCCCGAGGTGACCCGGTACTTCATGACCGCGGACGAGGCGGTCCAGCTCGTGCTCCAGGCGGCGGCCATCGGCCGGGATGGCGAGGTTCTGGTTTTGGACATGGGTGAGCAGATCAGGATCGCCGACATGGCCCGCAGGCTGGTCGCGACCGTGCCGCGGCAGGTCGACATCGTCTACACCGGCCTGCGGCAGGGCGAGAAGCTGTCCGAGGACCTGCTCGGCGAGGGCGAACGAGACGAGCGCCCCTACCATCCGCTGATCCGGCACGTCCCGGTCGCCCCGCTGTCACCCGAGGCGGTGATCAGCCTGGACCCCGCCGACGCCCTGGCCGCGCTGCGCAAGGCCCTGGGCGACGACGCGGCCCGCGGAGCCGCGCGCGCCGGGGTCATTCCCCCGGCCAGGTCCGACCCGGACGCTCGGCTGACCCTCAAACCGCGGTAGCCGCCCACAGGACACTGCCGTCGTTCTCATACCCAGCACAGGCCGACCATCTGGTCGAGCAGACCGCTGAGCATCGCGGCGGCGCCCGCGTACCCGCCCAGCGGGCCCCCGGTCGGGTCGGCCACGTCGTCGGCGGCGCTGTCCCCGAGCAGCGCCGTCCGTTCCCGCCCGTCGTGCGCGCGGGCGAGCCAGCCGTCCAGGCTCTCCCCCGGTGCCCGCGGCCCCACCGCCTCGCCCCGGCGGACCAGTTCTTTGAGGGTGAACGCGCGCGGCCATACGGCGGGCGCCGTGACCACGGCGTGGCGCAGGTTCTCCCTTGCCATGGCGAGCATCAGGTCTGCTCGTTCCAGGTCCTCCGCGGTCACCCGGTGGCTGCGGTGCGCGGCGATATCGAGCCCGTAGCCTGCCATGACGGTGATCGCCTCGGGACGGGCCGGCTCGCCGTCGCCGAGCATGCCGGCGGAACGGACGGCCGCGGCCGATCCCAGCGCCGACAGGCGATTGGTGAGCAGGGCTTCAGCCATCGGCGACCGGCATACGTTCGCCGTGCAAAGGATGAGCACTTGTGACCCGGAAACCATCACCTACCCAGCGTAGCCATAAGTACACTCACCGTTGTTACCCACGGCACCCAAGCCTGGAGGCAATGAATGGCCGCCGAGTTCGGCTCAGATCCGACTCTTCGTTCCTACGCCCAGCTCGTGCGCAGGCGCAAATGGTGGGTTATCGCGCTTGCCATGCTCGGCTTAGCGGTCAGCCTTGCCATCTCGCTCACCGAGGCCAAGCAGTACGCGGCGTCCGCCCAGGTCCTGGTCCAGCCCTCCAGCCAGTCCAGCGCGCTCGGCTCCGCGCTGGAGCCAGTCACCGCGACCGAAGTGCAGACCATGCTGCAGCTGGTGACCAGCGCCCCGGTCACCGACGCGGTGCGGAAGGAGCTGGGTCACGCAACCTCGGTCACGGCGGCCCAGGTCGCCCAGACCAACGTGATCTCCATCACCGGCATTTCCGGGACCCCGGCCCAGGCTGCGGTCGTCGCCAATACCTACGCCAAGGCGTTCGTCAGCTACCAGCAGTCGGTAGCGATCAACAACCTGACACAGGCGGAGGCGCAGTTGCGGGGCCAGATCCGGTCGATCGGTAAGCAGCTCAAGCAGCTGCGTGCAACGGCCGGGACCACCCAGGAGCAGACCGCGCTGGTCAACCAGCAGGCCGTGCTCAGCGAGCAGCTCACCCAGATGCAGGTCAATAGCTCAGCGGGAACTGGCGGCCTGACGCTGGTCACGCCCGCCCAGCCCCCGGCGGCGCCGAGCTCGCCCAAGCCGACCGAGGATGGGCTGCTCGGCCTGGTGGCCGGCCTGATCCTGGGCCTGGCCGCGGCGTTCCTGCGGGAGAGCCTCGACGACGCGGTGGCAACCAAGGAGACGGCGGAAGAGTTCGGCGGGTCAACGGTGCTGGCCGCGGTGCCGATGGTCACCTCGTGGAAGAAGCGCCAGCGGCCGCTGGTGGTGTCGCTGGCACGGCCGATGTCGCCGGCCGCCGAAGCGTACCGGTCGCTGCGCACCTCGCTGCAGTTCGCCCGGCAGGAGCGGGACCTGCACACGATCCTGGTCACCAGCCCGGCCGCCGCCGAAGGCAAGACCTCGACGCTGTCGAACCTGGGTGCGATGTTCGCCCAGACCGGCCAGCGGGTGGTGCTGGTCTCCTGCGACCTGCGCAAGCCCCGTCTCGGCCAGTTCTTCGGCGTGGACGAGAAAACGGGGCTGACCACGGCGATCCTAGGCGAGCAGCCGGTCGAGGAACTGGTCAAGGCCGTGCCGGGGGACGACAACCTGTGGGTGCTCGGCAGCGGCGAGCTGCCGCCCAACCCGGCCGAGCTGCTGAACGGCAGGCGGATCCAGGAAGTGTTCTCGGCCCTGCGCGAGCTCTTCGACCTGGTGCTGATCGACAGTCCTCCGGTACTGCCGGTCACCGACGCCGTGGTGCTGGCCAGGGACGCCGACGCGACGCTGCTGGTCGTGGCGGCCGGCCAGACCGGCCGGGGCGACCTGCAACGCGCCGCGGAGAAGCTGGCCCAGGTGAATGCCCGGGTGGTGGGCCTGGTCCTGAACGAGACGACGAAGCAGGGCAGCGGCTACGGATCTGCGTACGCCTACGGCGGCACCTATACGACCGAAAAGCCGCCACCGCTCCCGGTGCCCGCACAGCTGAACGGCTCGGCATCGGCCACCCACCGCGGCTCTCGGCGAGCCAAGTAGCCCGATCCGGCCGCGAGTCAGGCCGTCCGGCGGCCCATCGCCCGCGCCGCCGGGTACAGCCGCGTGGCAAGCTGACGCAGCATGGGCACTTCGCTGAAGGCCCGGTGACACTGGTACCAAAGCCGAGGCGGGAGAACAGCGAGCAACGGCGACCGTCGCGCGTACAGGGCCGTCGCGAACGCTTGCGGATTGAGGTCGATGTAGCGCGGGACGTTCGTGAACCAGTTGCTGCTCAGAAGGGCCCCGGACTGAGCCGGCTCCAGCTCCGCCTTGCGCTGCCGCTCGTAAGCCTCCAGCGCCGGGTCTAGGCGATCATGCCGGCCGAGGCTATCGGCGAGCGCGATCGCGTCTTCCATCGCCGTCACCGTGCCGAGCCCCGTGGTGAAGTGGATGGCATGAGCACTGTCCCCGACAAGCACGACATTCCCGGCATGCCAGCGCTGGTTAGTGACGGTCCGGAAACTCGCCCATTGCCCGCTGTTCTCGTCATCGCCCTGCCCGATCAGCCGGTAACCCGCCAGCGGCTCCCTGAACAGCTCCCTGAGAACATCGAGGCTATCGGCCGCCGGCATGGTGCCGAAGCCCAGGCCTGACCAGGTCTGCTGAGTGCAGTGGATGAGGAACGTGCTCGGCGCCGACTGGACGCCATAACCGACCGCCCACGCCCATCCGCACCCTGTTTCCGTGAAAAAGAACTCAAGCGCGCCAAACGGGCGGTCCGTACTTAGCCAGATGTATTTATCGCCCGTCGGGGTGATTTCCGTGCCGAAAGTACCGATCTCATTACGCAGCCTGCTGCTCACTCCATCCGCGGCGACGATGAGGTCGGCGGCCGCCAGTTGCGACACACTCGACACCTCTTCGCCGAACCGGACTAGGGCACCCAGTTCCCGCGCCCGATCAGTTAAGACAGCGACCAGTCGCGCCCGCGTGACGTTGGCGAGGTCAATGTCGCTCACGTGGACCACTCGCTGGCCGCGGATGTTGAGGTACTCCTCGTGCCACCGGTAGATGTCCCGTTCGATGACGCGGGCGGACTCCGGGTCCGCCCGGTACAGGCTCTCCAGATTGTCAGCGCTGAACGTAAGGCTCCAGCCACGGGTTTGCCGCGGGGCGTCGCGTTCGATGACCGTGACCTCATCTGCGGGGTTGCCCAGCTTGGCGAGGATCGCGAAATAAAGGCCAGCGGGTCCGGCCCCAACGCATGTGATCCGCACACTGTCTCCTGACGCCGGCCTGCCACGGCAGCGGCCGGATGTGATCTGCGCCGGGTCGCGGCTATAACCTACCGTAAGTAAGTCACTACGCATCGTCGTTCTAAACGGTGACCGCAGTTTCGCGACGTACGATCGGCCTCTCCCGCTGCTGCTCGCCGCCGGCCTGGCCGTCGCGGCCTCGGTCGTTGTCCGGCCACCTCGTGACGTACCGGCAGTAACCCGGCGACTGGCGCTCGGCCTGGCCCTAATGTTTGCGCTCGGG
>Ga0208725_1000312_pt1 | contig 11067 bp, 12 predicted proteins | sample MicForSoSWNH13_O_FD_188004 | JGI IMG/M metagenome (GOLD analysis project Ga0208725, IMG submission 188004) | Forest soil microbial communities from Harvard Forest Long Term Ecological Research site in Petersham, Massachusetts, USA - MetaG HF011... | ecosystem: Environmental > Terrestrial > Soil... | reverse complement strand
CCGGAGATCTGTCCATCTTCGCCGACCTCGGCATCGACGAGATGGACCTCGGCGCGCTCTCCGGCGACCTGGACATTTTCCCCGACGAGGCGCTGGAGAGCATCGCCCGGAGGCTGGGGTTCGAGACGCCGCTGAAGCGCGCCCTCGACGGCGCGCTTGGCCCGTGACTACCGGCTACCTTTCATCGTTCGAGCCGGCCATGCGCCTGGCGCTCGACCTGGCGGCCGGCCTTCGCGGCGGGGACGACACCGAGGTCCCGGTCGGCGCCGTCGTCCTGGACGCTGCGGGCGCGGTGGCCGGGGCAGGACGCAACCGCCAGGAGGCCGACAGCGATCCCACGGCGCACGCCGAGATCGTGGCCATCCGGCAGGCGGCGGCCGCCCGCGGGAACTGGCGGCTGGACTCTTGCACACTGGTGGTCACGCTGGAACCGTGCACGATGTGCGCGGGGGCCCTGCTCGCGGCGCGGGTGGACCGGCTGATCTACGGTGCCGCCGATCCCAGGGCTGGCGCCGCGGGATCGCTGTGGGACGTGCTGCGCGACCGGAGGCTCCCGCACCGCGTCGAGGTGATCGGCGGCGTGCTCGAGGACGAGTGCGCGGCACTGCTGCGCGGGTTCTTCGGGCGCCGCCGCTGAGACAATCCGGCAGATCCCGAACGGATTTGCTCTGCCGGGCGGCCGGACATCCGCGTCGGGTAGGCTCGGCGGCGGTGGAGTCGCCTAGTGGCCGAGGGCGCACGCCTCGAAAGCGTGTGAAGGGGCAACCCTTCCGTGGGTTCAAATCCCACCTCCACCGCGACGCGCCGGACCGGATCGGGACGCACCCGTGTGGTGCACGGCGCGATTGTCAGAAAAGGGAACCGACCCCGGCTTCCGGAGTGTCCATTGGAACCGCAAAGCACAGCGTTCTTTTTGCTGCTGATCGTGGTATTCGGTGGCCTGATGTGGTGGATGGCTGTCGCGAAACAGCTGGTCTTCCGCATCCTCGCCGCCTGCCTCGCGTTCGTCCCCGCTATGGCGTTTGGCGTGGCGGCGGTCAACAAGTACTACGACTACTACCAGAACTGGAATTCGGCCATCTCGGACTTCACCGGCCAGAGCAACCAGGCCGCCGAGGTGCCGGCGGCCGACAGCGGTTCCGGGACGAAGTTCAGCACGTTCCTGGGTAGTTCCATCGACCAGGCGGTGGCGGCGCAGTTCGGCTACACGGCGCACCTGGAAGTGCCCGGCAAGCTCAGCCACATCAGGCGCAGCGTCTACGTATACCTGCCGCCTCAGTATTTCCAGCCGTCCTACCGCAACTACCGCTTCCCGGCGATCGAGCTGCTGCACGGCTTCCCTGGCACCCCCCAGGACTGGATCACCGTCGTCGGCGTCACCACGCTGATGCAGGAGCTCATCAGCAGCGGCCAGGCGAAGCCGGCCGTTCTCGTCATGCCGGATGCGAACGGCGGCCGGACGGTTTCGCTGCAGTGCCTCAACCAGTTCCGCGGCCCCGAGGACGCGACCTACCTCGCCCAGGATCTTCCCGCGTACATTGCCCAGAACCTGCGGGTGATGCAGCCCGGCGCCGCGTGGGGCATCGCGGGCTACTCCGAGGGCGGGTTCTGCGCCGCGAACCTCGGCCTGAAGTACGGTAACAACTTCGGTTTCTCCGGGGTGCTCAGCGGATACTTCGCGCCGTCAGCCAACCAGCTGGGCAACCCGCCCAGGCTGGTGAATCCATTCGGCGGCAGCGTCAAGCTGAAGCGCGAGAACACACCGGACGACCTGGTCCTGTCACTGCCGCCCGGCACCAGGGTCCCGCAGTTCTGGCTCGGCGTCGGAAGCGGTGACCGCTCGGACCTCCGGAACGCCCAGATCTTCGAGCAGCTGCTGCAGACCCGGCAGCCTGGTGTGGTGCTCAAGGTGGTGCCGGGTGGCGGGCACACGATGTTCACCTGGCGGGCGCTGATGCCGTCGCTGCTCGAGTGGATGACGCCGCAGCTTGCGAACAATGACAGGACCCTGCAGGCCCGGGCCCAGCAAGCCCGCCAGGCCGAGCAAGCCCGGAAGGCCCAGCTGGCCCGGCAAGCCCGGCAGGCAGCGGCGGCCAAGCACAAGAAGGCCGCCACCCCGAAGGCGACACACAAGAGCTAGCGGCTGGCTAGGTCAGTCCAGCTCCAGAACGCGGACGTGCAGCACGGTCCGCTGGTGCAGCGCCGCCCGCAGCGCTCGGTGCAGCCCGTCCTCGAGGTAGAGCTCACCCTTCCAGCGGATCACGTGCGGGAACAGGTCGCCATAGAAGGTGGAGTCCTTCGCCAGGACGGTATGCAGGTCAAGCACGTTCTTTGTGGTGATGAGCTGGTCAAGGCGCACGGGACGCGGCGGTATCTCGGCCCATTCACGTGAGCTCCGTGCGTGATCGGGGTAGGGCCGCCCATCGCCTACCTGCTTGAAGACCACACCTGCCGAGTTTAGATGGGCCTGCGGTCCCGCCAGACAGAAATCCCGTGCTGGCAGGGGATTGCGGCTGCTGAGCGGGCCGTCTGTCTGGCCAGCGGTGGCCAATTTGCGCCCTTGACGAACCGACCGCGTACCCTTACGGCGTCGTCACTGGTCAGAGTCAGGCAAGTTGGGTGATTCCGGCTCGTGGCCGGCTGGGCCGTGGCAGTGTGTCCGATAACGGCTGTTCGGGCTTGGACCGGGCCGTGGGGAGAATAGATCATGAGACGCCGTTTTTGGGGTATTGCCATGGCATTGGCGATGACTGCCGCCCTTGCCACGGCCTGCTCGAACGCGCAAGGCTCCCAGACATCGTCGTCCGGTGTCGAGCTGCACCATCTGAACATCGCCGCCGTCCCGGCTGCCGACTCGGCGGGTCTTTACATCGCGGTGCAAGACGGCCTGCTCGCCGCCCAGGGCCTGCAGGTGTCGATCACGCCGGCCATCAGCAGCGAAACCGTCATCAGCCAGCAGCTGCAGGGGAAGTACGACATCACCAGCGGGAACTACGTCTCCTACATCCTGGCCAACGTGAAGCAGCAGGCGAACTTCGAGATACTGGCCGCGGGATCGATCATGCAGCCGCAGGTTCAGCAGCTGATGATCCCGCCAGGCTCACCGATCCGGACGGTGAGCCAGCTCAAGGGCAAGACGATCGCCCTCAACGCGCTCAACGGCATCGGCCAGTTGCTGGTCAGCGCGACACTCACCGCCAACATGGTTTCCCCCAGCTCGGTAAAGTTCACGACGATCCAGTTCCCGGCCATGGCCGCCGCGCTCAAGGATCACAAGGTAGCTGCGGCGTTCATGCCCCAGCCGTTCGTGACCAACGCCGAAGACTCCGTCGGGGCCGAGCCGCTCGCCGACCTCGACCAGGGCGCCGTGACGTCGCTGCCGATCAGCGGATACGTCGTCACGAAGTCGTGGCTGCAGAAGTACCCGAAGACCGCCGCGGCCTTCCGCAAGGCGCTCGAGGAGGCCCAGCGGATCGCCGACACCGACCCCGGCGCGGTCGAGAAGGCGATGGTGACTTACTCCCCCGGCGTGACCCACACGGCGGCCGCGATCATGGCCTCCCCGCAATTCCCGCTGGACACCGACCCGGTGCTGATCCAGCGGGTCTCCGACCTGATGCAGGAATTCGGGCTGCTGCGCCAGCCCTACAACGTTGCGCCGATGATTCCCTGACCGGTGCGCCCGGCGCCGCCCAGCCCGGGCCTGGCCCGGCCGGTCTACGGCCAGCCGCCGCGACGCTGGGGTTCGCCGTAGATTGCCGCCAGCAGCTTGGTGCGGGGGTCGTAGCCGGGGCCGACGATGTCCTCGGTCCAGGCGCGGATCTGCGGGAACGCCGCCCTGGCCAGCCGGAGCAGCACGCGGCCCCGGGCAGGCTGCCACGGGGCGTCGCGGAACGCGGGGTTCCCGTCGTCACGGCGCTCCCGGTCGAACGCGACCGAGGTCCGGGCGAACTCAATGTGCTCCGCGTGGCCGAGGAAGAACGGCCTGATGAACTCGAGCCCGGACAGGACCGCCGCACGGGTGGTCCGGTCGACCAGGTCGGGCGCGTACAGCGCCACCTCGACCAGCGGCTGCACGGCGGCGACGTGGTAGTGCAGGGCGTCTCGCTGCAGGAAGTCGAAGGTCCGGCCGTCACGCTGCCCGGACGGGCCGGCGACGAAGTTCCGCGCCACGAAGTCGCTCAGCATCCCCGGCATTTCCGCGCGCCCCGCGGCATCCCCGGCCACCGTGCAGGCCACGGTACGGATTAGCAGCCGGCGCGCCATCCAGTTGTTGGCCCGTGCGGAATTGCCCGCGGCCTTGCGGTCGTAAAAGCCGTCCCCGCTGGTCGCGAAGGCCTGCGTCCAGTCGCGCAGGGCCGCTTGCTCACCGGGAGCGAGGGACCAGGCCACCAGATCGACCGCCTGCAGCAGCGGCACGAAGAACCATTCGTCGATCGGGTTCCCGGTCGGCCGGTAGGCCCGGGCCCAGGACAGCAGAGCCGAACCGGCGGTGGCCCGGCTGCAGGTGCGAAGCGGCTCCCGGGCCCGGTAGCCGGCGACCGCGAGGGCGAAGATGCCGGGGAAGTTCTGCTTCGCCCGGTCGGACCGCACATGGCCGGGATGGCCATTGAGGGTGCCTGCGAGCTCGAACCGCTCGATCGGGCGTGCCACCAGGTTCAGCGACTCCCCGGCGAGCTGCCACATCCGGGCGAGATCCGGCGGAACGCGCGCGGCGCGGTCCGCGTCGAATGCAGCCAGCAGACCCCAGTCCAGCCGCGGACCGGCGCTCACGCTGACACGGCTACTTGGCGCTGAGCAGGACACCAACCATGACGGCCCGCTCCGGCGAGCGGTTCTGCCAGTCGTGCGGGACGCCGGGCTGCTGAACGACGGAGTCTCCCGGGCCGAGGGCCACCTCGGTGCCGCCCACGACGAGCGTCACCTGGCCGCTCAGGATGGTGACGTAGTCGAGCGTGTCCGTGGCGTGGGCACCCTGGAATTCCGGATGGTCGTCGGGGCCGCCGCCGCCGGCGGCCGGCGCGATCTCGACGATACGGAAGCAAGCGCCGCCCGGTGGCGGCTCGAGCGCCCACTCTCGGGTCGAGGTGTCGATGTCAGCCGCCGCGATCGGTCCGCTCTCGGACACCCACAGCTCAGTCGTCGTGTACCTCCCGGCATGGATGACGACCGGCGGCTCGCCCTGCCGGATGACGGCCGGGTCGCCGTTATCGTCATAGCCGGTGACCACTCTGTTCATGCGCGCTCCCTCGCTGACAAGTGCTTATGCACCCATCATGATCGAAATGAACGCGCTGCGCTCAGCGCCGCCTGAAGTCGCGCCGCATCCCGTGTCCCCCGGCCAGCCGCCGCACGATGAGCAGCGCGACCGGAATGACCCACCAGATTCCCCGCGCATGCATGCCCGCGCTGGCGCCGAGGGTCAGGGCGACGATCGCCAGCACGGCGAGCGGGACGACGAGCGGCACCATTGGCAGGTACCCACGCCGGCCTAGCGGGGCGACCGGGGCGGTCCGCCCGCCCGGCGCGGCCGATCGCGGAGCGGGGAGATCGACCGTCAGCTCGTCGAGCTGACCGAGGGTGCGGGCCGCCAGGGCGCTTCCCGTCCGCTCTTCGAGTTCCTCTGACGTGAGCCGGCCTGCCTGGAAATGATCGCTCAGCGCCGCCACGACCGCATCGCGGTCGGCATCGGAGGCCTTCATCTGCGGAGGCCGGTATCTGTCCTGCTCCGTGTTCATCGCTACCTGCCGTTCTCCCTGCCCGCCGTGGTGGCGCCGGGCAGTTGCACAGTCGGGGCAGTCCGTCTGCCTGTTACCAACTCTCCAGCGCTGTGGGCCAGAACGCGACCGCCGGATGTCATGAGCCGAGGATGACATCTGTCACGATGCGCCCGGTCTCGGCAGGTCAGATAGGCTCGGCCGGTGCAGGTCCCGGAGGCTTGGGCGAAGGGAGTGCCGCATGAACGCGAATCCGGCGGCCGATCTGGTCGTGCGGGCGGCCCGGGTGCGGACCATGGATGCGGCGGCGGGCCCAGTGACCGCGCTGGCGATCCGCGATGGCAAGATCGCGGCCGTGGCGGCCCCTGGCCAAGAGCGCGACCTGCTGGAAGCCTGGCACGGACCGGACACGGACGTGCTCGACGACGCCGGGCTGGTTGTGCTGCCGGCGTTCGTCGACACGCACAACCACCTGATGCTGGCCGCCCGCAACATCCTTGGGGTGCCGGTCTCCGGGGCCAGCGACATCAGCCAGATTGTCGCGCTCGTCAGGGAGCGGGCCGTGCACACCCCGCCCGGGCGGTGGATCATCACCGCTGCCGACTGGCATGAACTGCAGCTAGCCGAACGCCGCCTGCCCACGTCCGCCGAGCTTGACCAGGCCACCACCGATCACCCGGTGCTGCTGCTGCGCGGCGGCCACAACGGGGTGCTCAACTCCGCCGGGCTGCGTGCGGCCGGCATCGGCCCCGGCACCCCGGACATGCCGGGCGGCTTCATTGCCCGTGACGCGGCGGGCCATCCGTCCGGCTGGTTGCAGGATGCGGCGCTCGAACACGCGCGCCGGGTGCTGCCGCCCCTCCCGGAGGACGCCCTCGCCGCCGGCCTGGCCCAGGCATCTGCGCGGTACGCGGCGCACGGTCTGGGCACGGTCCGCGATCCGGCTGTCGGACCCCGGGAATGGCACACCTACCTGCGCGCCCAAGCTGCGGGACAGCTGTCCGTCCGCAGCCACGCCATGATCTTCTCGACGCCTGCGGCCATCGAGGCCGCCGGGTCGGTGAATGCCTACCTTGACGCCCTGGAAGACCAGGGCATCAGACCGGGTGCCGGGGACGCGCGCTTGCGCCTGTGGGGACTGAAATTCGTCCTAGACGGCGGCGTGGAGGCGGCGGCTCTGGAGCAGCCCTATGCCGGCCGGCCCGGCTACCACGGCGAGCTGATGTGGAACCGTGACGATCTCGCCCGGGCGCTGGCCGCCTGCGCCCGGCGAGGCTGGCCGGTCGGCACGCACGCGATGGGCGACCACGCGGTCTCGGTCCTCGTCGACGCCATCAGCGACGCACGCGAGCAGGCCGGCGCGATGCCCGCCGGGATGCTGGTGATCGAGCATGGCGGGCTGATCGCGGGCCGCATCGCCGACGCCGTCGAGCTGGGCGTGCACATCACCGTCCAGCAGGCCCTGCTCGCCGGGCTCGGCGCGGCGTTCGTCGGCGCGTGGGGCGCCGACCGCTCCGCGGCACTGTTCCCGTGGCGCGAGCTCGTTGACGCGGGGGCCTGGATCAGCGCCGGAACCGACCATCCCATCGGCCCGCTCGACCCGCTCCAGGCGGTCCACGGTATGACCACCCGCGCCACGCCCGTCGGCCAGCTCGGGCCTGAGCATGCGATCAGCCGGGCGGAAGCGCTCCGCCTCTACACCGTGGCGGGGGCGCAGTTCCTTGGCCAGCCCGCCACCGCGACCCTGGTCCCCGGCGCACCCGCCGATCTGGTCGCATACCCCGAGGACCCGTTCACCTGCCAGCCCGAGCGGCTGCTCGACCTCGAGCCCTCAGCCACCGTGGTAGGCGGCGTGCTGACTTACCGGCGCTAAACAGCTCGGCCGAGTGCCCCGTCGGGCAGCAGGGCGTGCACCCCCCAGGTCTGGTTGACGACCTGGGTGACCCGCAGGCTGACGGCCACGCTGGCCAGAGCGAGCGCGGTGGGCCTGTCCACTTCGAGCAGCAGGGTCAGCCAGGTGACCATCGCGTCCAGCGCGGCGATCATGGCCTCGTTGAGGTCCGGGCTGAAGCCGAAGGTGATCTTCCCGGCTGGCGTGGTGGCATGGATGGAGGGCAGTGGCGGTTCGGTCACCAGGCTCAGCGTGATTTCCGACGTTATCCCGCACTCGATGGCGGTCCCGCTGACCTCGCCGTCCCCCTGCGCGGCGTGGCCGTCGCCGACGCACAGCATCGCCTCGGGCACGGTGACCGGCAGGTAGAGCGTCGATCCCGCGACCAGTTCGCGGCAGTCGATGTTGCCGCCGCCGAGCGAGCGGGGCGGGTAGGTCGGATGCTCGCCGGGCTCGGCCGGCGGCATCCCGATCACCCCCAGGAACGGGGCGAGACGGGTGGTCACCCCGCCGCAGGAACCCGTCAGCTCGTCCGGGTCCAGGTCCCATAGCAAGAACGCCGGCGGGCCGTCAGCCACACCGAGCCTGCGGTTGAGGTCGCTGCGGTCCGACCCGGCTTCCGTGCGGCCCCACGTTCCCGGCCGGGCCGACTGCAGCTGCACCGCCAGGTTCATGCCGGGCTCCGCGCCGCGAACCGCGATCGGCCCGGCCAGGCAATGCCCGCGGGGAGGGTCAAACATCCGCGGAACTCCTGACCCCCGTCCGTCCGGCCGCTCCAGGTACCCCTGGGCGTCCAGCGTCCTGACGACGAGGGCGTCGCCGGGGTCTACCGCCAGAACCGCCGGCGCAGCCGGTGAGAAGAACTGGGTCACGGTCTCCGGCGTCGGCTCGAGATAGTGCACGGCCATCGCGTTCTCGCCTCATCTCAATGTGTCCGCAGCCAGCGGCGGAAGTCCTCGGCCAGGATGGCCGGGTCCTCAAGGAAATATCCAGCGGGGAGCTGCGCGGTGCTGATCCGGACCCGGACGAGGACCGGACCTTCGGTCGTCAGCGCCCAGGCCGTGGCGGCCGTCAGTTCATCGGCGGTCCGCACGTCGCGGGCACCACGCCAGCCGCAGGCGAGCGCGACCGCTGCGAAGTCGATGTCGGCCGACGCGGTGGGCTGGCCGCCGGTCGCCAGGTAGACCCCGTTGTCGAGGACAAACACCACGAGCCGGTCCGGCTTGAGATGACCGACCGTGCTGAGGACGGACAGGCCCATCAGCAACGAGCCATCGCCCTCGATCGCGATCACCTTGCCCGCGGGCGCCCGGCCGTCGAGCCCGAGCGCGAGGCCCAGTGCCAGCGAGACGGTCTGCCCCATCGCGTCCAGGCTGACGAACTGGTTTCCCTTGCGCCCGGCCACGGCGAGCATCTCGCGGGCGATCCCGCCGAGGCTCAGCACCACAGGCGAATCGGGCGCCGCGGCGTCGATGACGCGAAGCACGTCCGCGCGGTCAAGATCCGCCATGGTCACGAGCCCATCAGGTTCACCAGCACGAACACCGGCCGGTGCGTCGCGCGCGCGAACGCCCATGCGCGCTCGATCTCAGCCGCCCAGCGCCCGACCGGGGTGCGCACATCCAGCTGGAACCACCGGACGCCGGCCGCGTCCAGCAGAGCCTCGGCCCGCTCGCTGATCGTGTGGATCATGGAGTTGTACTCGCCCAGGCCGCCGCGCCGGCTCACCACGGCCAGCAACGGCAGGTGATAGGGCTGGCTGAGCGTGAGCAGGGCCGTGAGCAGGTTTCCGATCCCGTTGTCCTGGAAGATCAGGACCGGGCGGGCGCCTGCCAGCTCGAGGCCGGCCGCAATCGCGACGCCTTCTTCCTCGCGCGGCATGGCGAACACCCGGCGCCCCGGCCTGGCGCCGGGACCGTCGATGAAGTGAGCCAGAACGATCTTCAGCGTGCTGCTGGCCAGGTGCAGTACATGATCAGGATCGATCGCCTCGATCCCGGCGATGACCGCCGCGCTGCGCCGCTGAAGCACCTGCTGATCGGTCTCGCCGGTCTCCTCAGCGGCTTCCTCGGCGCCTGTCAAAGCTGCACGCCGCGAGTAAGCGCACCGTCCACGACCAGGTTCGTCCCGCTGGTGAAGCTGGAAACCGGGCTGGCCAGGAACGCGACCGCCGACGCCATCTCCTGCGCCGTGCCCATCCGCCCGGTCGGGATCAGCGCGAGTATCTGGTCGAAGAACTCCGGGCGGTTCCGCTGCGCGTTGTCCCAGGTGCCGCCCTCGAACAGGGTGTTCCCGGGGGAGACGGTGTTGGCCCGGATGCCGCGCGGCGCGAGCCTGTGGGCCAGACCCTGGGTGTAGTGGACGAGCGCCGCCTTGATCGATCCGTAGGGTCCCTCGAAGGCGTCGATCTCCCGGCCGGAGACGCTGGAGATCGACACGATGGCCGCGGCGTCACTCTGGTCGAGGTACGGCAGCGCCGCTTCGACCATCCGCACCGTGCCCATCAGGTCGATGCCGAAGCACTTGGCCCAGTTCTCTTCGGTATCGGCGGTCGACATCGCGCTGACGTTCGCGACCAGGATGTCGATCCCGCCGAGGGTCGCAGCGGAATCGGTAACCCAGGCGGCCAGCGCGGGCCCGTCACTCACGTCGACCACCGAGCCGGCCACTGTGGCCCCGCCGGCCCCCAGCTCGGCCTCAGTCGCCGCCACGGCGTCTGCGCTCCTGGCGCAGAACGCGACCGCGGCTCCCTCGTCGAGGAGTGTCTCGACGACGGCACGCCCGATCCCTCTCGTTCCGCCGGTGACCAGCGCGCGCAAGCCAGCTAGGTGCAGATCCATAGGTGTAACATTCCCCTTTTCTTGGGCGAGCGCGACTGTCTGGAATCAGCTATTTTACGAAGTACCAGTTCTCCGGGAGGATGTCTAGCGTCGGCATCTGCGGAGTGACGCCTCGCAAATTACTGGCGACCTCGGTCAGCTGGTAATCGGCGAGGGGCTGCCACATCTGCGGCAGCAGGGGTGCCAGATAGTCCTGCCACTGGAACATGTAGGACAGGTTGCTGCTGGTCAGCGTCTTATTTATGAGCGAGTCATCCTGCTTGTCGCAGAAGCCGCTCGAGTTGGGGATTGCGCCGCAGATGAACAGGTCTTCACCAGTGGGGAGATAGTCGGGGAAGAACGTCCACGCGCCGCCGTAGTTGGCCATGTCCCAGTTGCAGGGAAGATGCGCGGATATGCAGTTGCCGCCAGCAACCTCGGTTACGTCGGTGGGCACCTTGGGCTGCAGGTTCAGCTTGATGCCGAGCGCGGCGGCGTTGGACTGCAGATCCTGCATCTCCGAGGCGACCCAGGCGGTCCCCGTCGCGTAGATGAAGTTGAAGTCCAGGCCCTTGCCCGTGGGGATCCCCGGGCCGCACAGGCTCGCGTCGGTGCAGGTGCTCACCCCATTGGGGACGAT
>Ga0208725_1000310_pt1 | contig 11093 bp, 10 predicted proteins | sample MicForSoSWNH13_O_FD_188004 | JGI IMG/M metagenome (GOLD analysis project Ga0208725, IMG submission 188004) | Forest soil microbial communities from Harvard Forest Long Term Ecological Research site in Petersham, Massachusetts, USA - MetaG HF011... | ecosystem: Environmental > Terrestrial > Soil... | reverse complement strand
TGTGTTGTCGCGACAGGTACCTGGCTGGCCATGCCTCAGCATAGGACCGGGGATCCTGGCGTCCCGAAGCGCCGGCGAAGTCACGGTGCCTGATGAACGAAGCTGGTCAGCCTGAGCCGTGGGCGTTGAACAGGTGCTGCCCGGGTGCTCCGGGCAGCCACGCTAGCTTCTTCTCGAAGCTGACGGTCCTGCCCAGGCGGTCGCTGCCGGTCAGTTGCAGATTGTCGACCACCGCATCGATGATCTTCAGGCCGCGGCCGTGCTCGGGGGTCGCGGCCAGGAGATCTCCGGAGGCGGTCACGTCCTCGCCAGTCCAGCGGTCGTCCGCAGGCCCGCCGGTCTGGCCGTCGCCGGGCGCGGGCCCGCTGTTGATGACCTCGATGGCACACCGCCCGTCGCCGACGCTCACCTGTACCTCGTACTCCTGGCCAGGTCCGGCGTGCAGGATGACGTTAGCGCAGGCCTCGCTCAGTGCCAGCGCGATGTCGTCCCGCGTATCGGGCGTGACGCCCAGACGCTGCAGGCAGCTGTCGAGAACCTGCCGGCTGACCGTCACGCTGGCGGCATCGCGGGGCAGATTCAGCACCATCTTGACTTCCACGCCGTCCACCTCCACTGCGGAACCAGGCCATTTGGCCCGCTTGAACCGTTGTCCCTCGGGTGGGCGATCCCAAACACGGCGACCCGATCGCCCGGCCTGGGCGAGATCGGCCGTGCGCATACCAGCGCGGCAACCGCCCGGGTTGCGGTCGATGCCGCCGTCACCGCGGTGCAGGCCGTGCTGGCCCAGGCGGGTGCGCAGGCTGACAGCTAAGCGGCCGGACGCTGGTCGGCGATCATCTTGGCCAGCTTTTCCAGCGAGTCCTCGAGGTCCTGCGTGGTCACCACGTCGGACAGGGCCAGGCGCACGGCCGCTAGCTCGCGGGCGAGGAACTCCGTGTCGGCCTGGGTGCGCGCCGCCACCGCCCGGTCGCGCTCGATGCTGGCACGGTCCCGGTCGTCCTGCCGGTTCTGCGCGAGCAGGATCAGCGGCGCGGCGTAGGCCGCCTGGGTCGAGAACGCCAGGTTGAGCAGGATGAACGGGTACGGGTCCCAGTGCCTGACTAGTCCGACGGTGTTGAGGATGATCCAGGCGACCACCATCACGGTCTGCCAGAACAGGAAGCGTCCGGTGCCGAGGAACCGCGCGATCCCCTCGGAGAACCGCCCGAAGGTGTCCGCGTCGTACCTGGCTCCCATCTGCGGCGTGCCGCGCGGAACGGACAGATCAGCCCGTTCGCCGAGGCGGAGAGGAATCCGCGCCATGTCAGCCTCCTGTCTTTCGCCAGCCCGCAGGCAGCAGGTGATCGAGGACGTCGTCCACCGTAACCGCGCCAAGCAGGCGGCCGTCCTCGTCGCATACGGCGACGCTGACCAGGTTATAGGCGGCGAGCTTGGCGGCCAGTTCACGTTCGGGCAGATCCGGCCGGACGAAGACGCTGTTGTCTTCGACGCACTCACCGATCAGGATCGAGGGCGCCCGCCGGAGCAGGCGCTGGAATCCCACGCTGCCCAGGTAACGACCGGTCGGTGTGGCCGCGGGCGGTTCACATACATACACCTGTGCGGCCGCGGTGGCCGGGACGCTCCTGCTGCTGATGCGGGCCAGTACCTCCGCGACTGGCGCATCCGGGGTGACGATGATGGGCTGTGAGGTCATCAGTCCGCCCGCCGTGCTCGCGCCGTAGCCCAGCAGTCGTCGCAGGTCCGCGGCCTGCACCGATTTCATCGCCGTGAGCAGCTTCTCGCGCTGTTCTGGCGGCATCTCGGCCAGCAAGTCGGCCGCGTCGTCGGGCTGCATTTCTTCAACGACGTCGGCGGTCCGCTCCAGCCCGAGGCTGGCGAGCAGCCGCACCTGGTCCTGCTCGGGCATCTCCTCGAGCAGATCGGCCAGCGACTCGTCATCGAGAGCGGCGGCAAGCTGGTCGCGGCGGCTGGGCGGCATGCCTTCTACGGCGCTGGCCAGGTCAGCCGGCCTCAACTCGCGCAGGCTGGCCAGCTGCTCAGCCTCCGCACCGGCCTGGAAAAGCCCGGGGTACTTATCCCATGGGACGATGGCCGGCTCGCGGAACCGCAGCCCGTGCGCGATGGCCAGCGCCGTGACCTCCCAGCCGGTCCTGCCCAGCTCCACGGGCCTGATGGCGACGTCGGCCACGATCCCGTCCTCTACGTGTCGTCCATGCAGCTCAGTTGCCAGCATCTCCCCGGCGCGCTGGGTGAAGCGCTCGAGATCGACTGTGGCGCCGAGCAGGTGCGCGCCGTCCACGGAGATCTCCGCTATCCGGCCGAGGTTGACGAAGATACGGCGCCGCTGCAACAGGACGACCAGTCCCAGCGCGCGGGGCGGGTCGCTCCCGGCGGTGGGCAGGATCACGACGTCGCGGATCCGGCCGATGGTCAGGCCGCCGCTGTCCAGCAGCGGCCGGCCCTTCAGCCGAGACGTGAAGATCTGGCTGTCCGTCACCGTCAGCTCCTACTCCCTCAAAGGTTGACGCTCTACCCGCCACAGGTAATTGGACACCTGCTGCTAGGCCATCAGCCAGTCCGCAGCGAGTGCCAGTGCGGATGCGTGACCGCGCCGGCCGTGGTCAGCGGCCATGAAATGGTGGCCGATAGCCAGCGAGAAGGCCAGCGTGCTGCGCGCCTCCACCTCGTCCTCATCATGGCAGATCTCGGTGAACAGCTCTCGCAGGTAGGCCATCCGCCGGTTATCGACGCGCCGCAGCCGCTCAGCGACCGCCGGGTCATGCCGGGACCAGTCGCGGATGGCCAGGTCGATGGGCAGCAGCTCGGCGGAGAAGGTGAGCGCGCCCGCTCGGCGCAGCCTGCTCCGCACGTCGCCGCCCCTGCGCTCGGCCTGCTCGACCGTCTCATCGGCTGCCCGGCGCTCCCAGGTGTCGAGCATCTCCGCCAGGAGCGCGTTCCGGTCAGCGAAATGACCGTAGAAGCCGCCCTTGGTGACGCCGAGTGCCTGGGCCAGCGCCTCGACCCGGACGGCACCGGGGCCGCCGGCTGCTAGCGCGTGCAGGCCCGCCTCGATCCACTCACCGCGGGGCGTTCTGGTGACGGCAGTCATGCGCCGACTATACGACACCGTATACATGGCTTAAAACGTGGTGCGTTTCGCTGAGCCGCTATCTACGCTGGCGGGCATGGAATTCACCGAGGTAATTAAACGCCGCAGGATGTTCCGCCAGTTCACCAGCGAACCGCTACCGCCGGGCACCGCCGACCGGCTGCTGCAGGCAGCCGAACGGGCTCCGTCAGCAGGCTTCAGCCAGGGGTATTCGTTCCTGGTGCTGGAAGGTGCCGAGCAGTGCGCGCCGCTGTGGAAGATCCTCGCCGACGCTACCGATGCAGGGGGCGGCACGGCGGACGAAGACCCCGCGGAGGTGGTGGCGCTGAGTTCTGCGCAGCTGGTGATCGTGCCGCTGGCCTGCAAGGACGTCTATCTCGGCCGGTACGCTCAGCCGGATAAGGGGCTGTCCTCCGATGACGAGTCACAATGGATCATCCCGTGGTGGTATGTCGACACCGGTTTCACCGCGCTGCTCATCCTGCTTGCCGTGACTGACGAGGGCCTCGGCGCCCAGTTCTTCGGCTTCGATCCGCGTACCGTGTCCGGGTTCCGCACGCAGTAAGGGGTGCCGGACGAGTGGATGCCGGTCGGGGCCATCGCCATCGGTCACCCCGACCGGGGCAACGACCCGATCCCGCCGTTGCGCCCCGGCGAGCGCAAGCCCCTAGCCGACCTAATCCACCGCGCCCACTGGTAGCCACCGCACGACTTCTCCATGCTCGTGGATAGTCCTGCCTGCTCTCTCGGTACCAGGGGGCGCCGTGGTGCTCGCGGGGCGTCCTATGGGGCCGGTTGTATTCGTGATTATGGAATCGGCTTGGCGTCGTCACAATGCGGAGTTATCCTGCTGCGGTCTGTTGTCTCGTAGGCGGGAGTGCGGGCCATGGGCGGTGATCCCCTTGGGGCCGGCTTCCGCGGAGTTCAAGGGCTGCAGATCGGTCACGGGAACCGGCAGACCAATATCTACGTGACGGTGACCGGCGGAAGTCCGCAGGCGCCGCCGCTGGTCAGCTCATCAGGCTCCATAAGCTTTCCGTACCGAGGCCTGAACTCCTTCGGAGAGCTCGATGCCGGCCTCTTCTTCGGCCGGGAGACGGCAACGACTCAGGTGCTGGAGCGGATATCCCGGCTGCAGCAAGGCACTGGGGCCCTGGTCGTGTCGGGAGTATCCGGTGCCGGCAAGTCGTCGCTGCTCAGGGCGGGTGTCCTGCCGCGGCTACGCGGAACCGGGCTAGCCGGGGTGCCCGAGGCCGCTGCCTGGCCATGCCTGCTGCTTACCCCCGGAAGTGATCCGCTCGGCGAGCTGGCGGTGGGGATAGCATCGATGACCGGCGCGAGCCCGGGAGCACTGCACCGCGAGCTGGCCGATGATCCGGAGGGCTTCGGGCTTACCGCCCGCAGCCTGGCCTACGCTGGCCGATCAGCGGACGCGGCTGCGCAGCGAAGAGTGCTGGTCATAGTGGACCAGTGTGAGGAGCTGTTCACCCGCTGCCAGGACGATGACGAGCGGCGGGCATTTCTCACCGCGATGCGGGCCGCATCCTTGCCCGGCGGGCGTGTCCATCCGCCGGCTCTGGTGGTGCTGGTCATCCGGGCGGATTTCGAGGCCCGCCTGGCTGACTACTCGCTGGCTGACGCGGTGCGAGACCGTTACCTGCTCACCGCGATGAGCATGGCGGAACTCCGGCTGGCCATCACCCGGCCGGCCGTCGCGGCTGGGGCCAGCGTAGATCAGGAGCTCGTTCAGGTCCTGCTGGAGAGCTCGGGTGCCGGGGCGCTTCCGCTGCTGTCGCACACCCTGGACCAGGCGTGGCGCGACCGCCGCGGCCAGACGCTGACGCTGGAGGACTACGTGCGAAGCGGCGGCATCGAGGGTGCCGTGAAGACGAGCGCCGAGCGTGCTTACCGCAAGCTGACCCGGACACAGCGGGAACTGGCCCGGCAGGTGTTCATCAGGCTGGTCGTGACCGATGCCCAGGGAACCGACAGCGCTGCCCGGGCGAGCCGCTCCGGCCTGCTCGCGCGGGCCGATACCCGCGCGCATGACGTCGAGGCGGTGCTGGCCGCGTTCGCTGCTGAGCGGCTGCTCACCCTCGATGCCGAGAGCGTGGAGATCAGCCACGAAGTGCTGCTCACCGCGTGGCCACGGCTCAGCGACGACTGGCTGGCCGGCACGCATGCCAGCCGGATCCTGCTCACCGGACTGGAGAACACGGCGGCGGCCTGGACCGAGGCCGACCGCGATCCCTGCTTCCTCTATTCCGGCAGCCGCCTGGAGGCAGCCTCGGCCCTGACCCAGGACCCCGGGTCACCGGTCGGGCCCGCCAGCCGCACCGCGGACGCGTTCCTGGGTGCCAGCAGGCGTGCCGCGAAGCGGCGGGCCCGCCGGACGCGAACGGCACTGGCCGCGCTGATGGCGCTGGCCACCGGACTGGCGGCCGCCGTGGTGCTGGTCGCGGGCGCGGATGACAGGGCGACGGCCGCGGCCGCGCAAAGCGCCCGTGAGCTCGCCGCCGCGATCTCGGCCGACCTGGCGGGGCAGGCACTGGGTGATACCGACGCCTCTGCCGCTCAGATACAGGCCCTGGTGGCCTACGGACTCGACGGCTCGTCGGCCGAGGCGTATGACGCCATGCTCAGCAGCGCCGCGAACCCGCAGCTCGCTACCCTGCCGACCGGCAACCTCGGCTTCAAGTCCCTGCTGTTCAGCTCGAGCGGGCAGGTCCTGGCCACGATAGGCGGCGAAGGCCAGGCGCAGCTGTGGAACCTCAACACCCTCCAGCCAGGCAGCGCGGCCTTCCCGGGAAGTGAAAGCAGCGTTCCCGGTGCGGAAGCGTTCAGCCGGGACGAGACGATGCTCGCCGCTGTTGTCAACGGCTCGGTCCAGCTCTGGAACGTCGCCGCCCACCGGAAGATCGGCGGCCCCTTTACCAGCGCCGACGGCGGGGTCCAGTCGGTGACGTTCAGCCCGGACGGGAAGCTGATAGCTACCGTGACCGGTGCTGGCGCCGTTCAGCTGTGGTCCACCGCCACGAGATCTCCACTCGGCACCCTCTTCGCCAATGACCAGACGACATCCGTCACGTTCAGCCCCGATGGGGAAACACTGGCCACCGTCGCGGACGGCGTCCGGCTGTGGCACACCGCGACTCAGACCCCGATCGGCGGCTACTTCGGGCGTGGCGACAGCGCCACGTCCGTGACGTTCAGCCGTGACGGCACGATCATCGCCACCTTCGACAGCGTCAACGCGTCAAGCCCGGTACGGCTGTGGCAGACCGCCACCGGCACGCAGCTGGGAAGCGCGTTTGCCGACGGAGAGGGCGTGCAGTCGGTCGCCTTCAGCCCGGATGGGGAGCTGCTGGCGACAGCCGACTCCGATGGCTCGGTGCGGTTGTGGGATACGGCCACCCGCACGGTGCTCGGTACTGCTCTGTCCGCCGGAATCGGGCCCGGTACCGGTTTCGACAGCCTGGCACCCAGCGCGGTCGCTTTCGGCCCGGCCGGCAACACGCTGGCGGCCGGCTATCCGGACGGCACGGTCCGACTGTGGAACGTGACGCAGATTACCGGTGAACCCATGAGCAGCCTGTTCACCGGCAAGCCGGGCAGCGCGTCGGTGACGTTCGCCCCTGAGGGCAATCTGCAGGCGACTGCCAGCAACGGCGAAGCCGTCCAGTTGTGGCACGCGACCACCGGTGAGCCTGACGGTGGCCCCCTGCCAGGCGTGCAGGCGACCGGCCAGGCGGTGTTCAGCCCAGACGGCAAGCTATTCGCCGTCATCCTGGCAAGCGGGCAGGTCCAGCTGTTCACCACGGCGACCCGCGAGCCGCTCGGCGGCCCGTTCGCGGGCGGCGATGACGGGGCCGCGGCCGTCATGTTCGGGGACGACGGGACGCTCGTCACGGTCGGCCAGGGCGATCCGTTCGAGACAGGGAACGATGGCCCGGTGCGAGTCTGGGCGGTCGCAACCCGGCACCAGATCGGCGGGCCGTTCGGAACTGCCGACGGCGGTACCGCGGCCGCGGCGCTCGACTCGTCCGGTTCGCGGCTGGCCACGGTTAGCCTGGACGGGCAGATCCAGCTCTGGAACCCGCGCACCCATGAGAGGGTAGGCGCAGTGTTCGGCACCGGCGGTACCGGCCTGCTCGCCAGCATCGCATTCAGCGCGGATGGCACACTGCTGGCTGAGTGCGATCTCCTGGACGGTGTGGTGCGGCTGTGGAACGTGGCAACGCACCGGCAGGTCGGCAGCCCGCTAGCAAGCGGCACCGGCGGCATCATCACCATGGCGTTCAGCCCGGAGGGCCCGATCCTGGCAACCGTCGACAAGACCGGCGCGGTGCGCTTCTGGGACGTGGACACGGGCCAGCAGATCGGCAGCGCCCTCGCCGGGGCGGACTTCGGCCCGATGTCGTTCAGCCCGGACGGTACGACGCTCGCCACGATCAGCCGCGACGGCAAGGTGACGCAGTGGGATACCAGCTACCTCACCGACCCGCGGGCGCGGATCTGCGCCCAGATCGGCGGCTCGCTCACCCCCGCCGACTGGTCGCAATACGTGCCCGCAGGTCTCGCATACCGGAACTTCTGCCGGTTAGTCGCGCAGGGTCGCAGCTGCGTCTAGCAGCTCGCCGACGGTGCGGCGAGGCGGGTCGGTGCGGCGCAGCAGTGCTCTCCTGGCGGGTTCTGCCTGCCCGCTGGCGACAGCGAGCAGCAGCCGGTCCTTCTCCGCCTCCGGCATGCCCTTGATGGTGGCCGCGAGCGCGGCCGGGTCGTCAGGGGCGGCCTGGGACGCGACCGTCAGCAGGTCGTCATCTAGCCGCAGGAAGGTAGCGAGGGCCTGCTGCGCACCGGTGAGCTCATCCAGGCCAGCCGGTACCGGCGGCTCCACGATGTCCTCGTCCTCGTACTCGAAGATGGACTCGTCGCGTTCCCATTCACCGTAGGCGGCAAGCCAGGCCAGGTACAGCGACCGCAGGTCGCCCGCGGCGATCTCATCCCTCACCCTCGCGATGTCTTCGAGGGTGCACTCGCCTTCGCCGTCGGCGTCTTCGTGTTCGCGTTCGAAATCCTCACTGACCAGGTCGAGGAGCACGTGCTCGCCCTCGGTGCTGACGCTGACCCGCTGGGGCACGCAGTACTGCACGGCCGTATCCGGATCGAGGGCGGTGCAGGGGAGCTTCAGCATGATCCTGCGGCTGCCGAAGTTGGCGCTGTACAGGTGCGCGTCGTAGTAATGGTGCATCAGGTAAGCCGGATCGGCTCCGAGCTCGCGATGGTTGTACTCGACGCTGAACCTGGTGGCGGTGATCGTGGCCCCCTTGTCGAACTCGCGGATCTCCGCCTGCTGGGCGCGGCTCAGCGGCCGGTCCGCCGCAAGGAACTCGTAGTACTGAATCTCGCTCACGGCCGCAAGCGTAGAGCAGGAAGCACTCTCATATGCAACCGAACCGGGCGTAAGGCTCAAGTCCGGGTTGCACCCTGGTGGCGCCGGTTGATCCAGTAGCAGTAGGCGAGGATCCACTCCGCGCCTTCCGGCAGCGGCTCGGGGAGCGGCAGGTCAGTCAGCGAGATCTCCTGGCGGTGCTCGCCGTGGACGCAGCCGACGCTGACGATGCCGTTCGCGTACGTGACGCTGTCGACGGTCACCGGGATGCCCAGGACGGTCGTCTCGAATCCCAGGACCAGGTTCTCTTCCAGCTGATCGTAGAGCGCCTGGACCTGTTCCTCGTCGCCGTAGGCGTCGGCTAGGGCTTCCTCGATCATCTCGGCCAGTTCGGCCCCGCTGAGCTCCTCCACGGTGGCAAGCGTAAAACAGCGGGAGCTCCCGCCGCCGGGCATTTGCGGCTTTGCGGGGGCCTACCGTGACCGCCTGCCCGGATGGTTGTGGCAGCCACCCGCATAGAACCGGGTGGCTGCCACTTCCATCCGAACAGAAGCTCGGTGTGAGTTACGCCGGGGCCTTTGAGCGCAGGATCGACATGAACTCCCGCATCCAGGCCGGGTGGTCGGGCCAGGCGCGGGCGGACACCATCTGCCCGTCGATGACGGCGGCGTCGTCGACGAACTCGGCCCCCGCCGCCCGCACGTCCGGGGCGAGCGCCGGGTAGGCCGCGGTGCGCCGCCCGCTGAGCGTGCCGGCCGCGGCCAGCACCTGGGCGGCATGGCACAGCTGCGCCACCGGGAGATCGGCGGACATGAAGTGCTGGACTATCCGCTGGACGTCAGGGTCGTTGCGGATGTACTCGGGGGCACGGCCGCCCGGGATGACCAGGGCCACATAGTCGGCCGGGTTCACGTCCGCGAACGCCACGTCGGCCTGCAGCGTGTAGCCGGGCTTCTCGGTGTAAGTGTCGTACCCGTCGACGAAGTCATGCACCACGAACTGCAGCTTCTTCGCCGACGGGGCCGCGATGTCGACCTCGTAGCCCTCTTCAAGCAGTCGCTGGTACGGGTACATGACCTCAAGCGACTCGGCGGCGTCGCCGGTAATGATCAGGATCTTTGCCATGCCTCAAGTCCAGCCCCGCCACGCCCCTCCGGTCAAGCCCCGGCTACTGCCCGGGAGGCGTGACTTGCGGGGCGAGGGTGGCGGACAGGGCATCGAAGTGGGGTTCGGTGGCCCAGGTTTCGCGATTGCCGATGATGTAGAGACGGCGGCGGGCGCGGGTGACAGCCACGTTGAGGAGGTTGGGGGCCTCGGTGGCGAAACGGCGGGCCCGGGGCCGGGCCGGGTCGCCGCCGAGGACCAGGATTACCACGTCGGCTTCGTTGCCCTGCATGGTGTGGACGGTGCCTACCCACTGGGCGCGGTCCCTGGCGCTGATGTCGGGGAAGACCGACTCGTGCACCCGGTGCGCCTGGGCGACGACCTTGCGGAACGGGCTGATGACACGGATCCCGGCGGCCGGCAGGCCGGCGTCGCGCAACCTGGCCAGCAGGGCGTGCAGGGCCTGGCCTTCGGCCGGAATCCAGTGGCCCTCGGCGTCGGCCGAGCTGATGTGCCACCAGCCATCGCGGCCGGGGAACGGATCGCGCTCCTTAGTGCCGAAGACCATCAGGCCGTCGTACGCGATCGTGTTGCTGATGTCGAACATCGGGCGGTCACACCGGCGGTGCACCCGCAGCGGCGTGCCCACCCAGGCCGGCTCGCCGGTACCGGCCGCAGGCAGCCACGTGCCGTGCTCGGCGGTGCGGTCGGCGAGCTGCTGCACGCTGGTGCGGCCAGGCGCCCACTGCTCGCCGACCCCGTATTCGCGGGCCAGCGCCCGCTGTCCGCCCCACGGCAGGGTCACCACCGGCTGGATCTGCAGCGGGTCACCCACGATCACCGCCCGGCGGGCCCGCCACAGTGCCCCGGCCGCGTACTGCGGGGCCGCCTGCCCCGCCTCGTCAACGAACAGCCAGCCAAGCGACTCGCGGCCGAGCCCGGTGAACAGCCGGTCCAGGGACGCGAACGTGGTCGACACCACCGGTACTACCAGGAAGAACGTCTGCCAGGCGGCCAGCGCGGCGGCTTCGCCGGGTGTGCCCTTGCCGCCCATGATGTCCATCAGCGCGCTGAGATTGCGGCGGATCGTGGGTGCTTCCGCGCGGATGAACGCCTTGTGCAGGGCGAGCGCGGCCAGGAACAGGGCGGTGCGGGCGGCGGCGAACTCCTCATCCGCCCACGGCGCCGACTTCTCCCGCTGCTCGATTGCTTCCGTGGCTTCGGTATCGGCGTACTCGGGGCCGTCTGGCACGTGGCCGCCCCAGCGCCGCCTGGCGTCCGCGATCTGGTCGCGCAGGCCCGCTATCTCGCGGTCGAGGACGGCGACCGCCTCCGCGGTCTGCGCCTGGTCGTGCCGGGAGGAGGCGATGCGATCGGTCAGGTCCTGCACGGCCCCGAGGGCGGTGTCGCGCTGGCGGGTCAGGTTCAGGAGCACGCCTTGCAGCTCAGCATGCTCGGCGGCCCAGGCCCGGCGGCGGGCCC
>Ga0208725_1000309_pt1 | contig 11112 bp, 10 predicted proteins | sample MicForSoSWNH13_O_FD_188004 | JGI IMG/M metagenome (GOLD analysis project Ga0208725, IMG submission 188004) | Forest soil microbial communities from Harvard Forest Long Term Ecological Research site in Petersham, Massachusetts, USA - MetaG HF011... | ecosystem: Environmental > Terrestrial > Soil... | reverse complement strand
GCCTCGTCGAAGCACTTCACCTCGGCGTTGGCCGCGCTGCCTTCCGTTCCGGCCATGCCGGTGATGAACCGCAGGGCGGCTTCCCGGTTCTCCCTGCCCCAGCAGCTGTAAACCCCGGCCCAGCGAGACGGGAGCAGCCGCAGGTAGCTCGCGGCGCATGGCGCGCCGATCGCGGTCATCGCGGGTAGCTCCCCCAGCAGCCCGGCGAGGAATGCCGCACCTGCCGCCGTCATCCCGTGCGGGCCATCGCCGCCCGCGAACAGGTTGGCGCCTTGCTGCCAGACGCTGAGGTGCACGTGCCCCCCGTTGCCCATCGGCCCGGCAAACGCTGGCGAGAAGGAGGCCCGGTATCCATGGCTCGCCGCCAGCGCGTGGATGGTCAGCCGGGTGAGCACGTTCGCGTCCGCCGCAGCGATCGGGTCAGTTGGGGCGAAGGCCAGCTCGAGCTGGCCGTTGGAGTACTCGCCGTTGATGGCCTCCACACCGACGTCCTGGCGCTCCAGGGCTTCGATGAGCTCGCCGACGAACTCCGACAGCCGGATCAGCGGCAAGGCTCCGACCGCGGGACCGTCGTGCACCGGCACCGCCGGGCCGTGGGCGGACTCGGCCATGAACCACTCGAGCTCAAAGCTGATCTTCAGCGTCAGGTCTGATTCCGCCGCGCGGCCTGCCATCTTGCGCAGGTAGGACCGGGAGCAGCAAGGGTGGCGCGTTCCATCCTGGTTGAACTGGTCGGTGGGCGCCCACGCCCAGCCTGGCTGCGCCGCAAGCAGGCGCAGCGCACCCGGGTCGGGGAGCAGGCGGATGTCGCCGGTGGGATTGCCGACGTAGGGGCTGGAGGTGACCGCGTCCGTGGCGGTGACGGTATACCAGGCCGAGCTGAGGCCGACCCCCCTCAGCGCTGCGCGCTCGAACAGCCGCAACGGGATCGCGCGGGCCCTGGTCACGCCGGCGTTATCGACGAACGTCAGCAAGACGACGCGCACGCCAGCGGACTCCGCCCGGCCGACCGCCTCCCTGGCCACTTCCGCCTGGGCGGCTCCCGGGGCTGGCGACTCCGCACCGCCTGGCATGACGACCCCCACAGCTCACCGATCTGAAGATCTTATCTAGTCAGGGGTGTCGGCCAGGTTGGCGAGCTGCGCGTGCATGGCCAGGCGGCGCGCGTGCTCGGGGCCCTCGCTGAGCCAGGGAGCCTCGCCGTCCAGGTCGAACGTCAGGGCCACGGCCACCTCGGCATCGCCGGGCCAGGCGGGAAAGTGCGCGGGCTGGTTCTCCATCATCGGTCCAATCGCCAGACGCACCACGGCATGACGAGTCTGCCACTGTGCCAAGGTGGTGGTCCTGCGCCGCCACCGCTTCCGGGTCGGCCTGCGAGCCCCGTTAGGATCACGTCACCGCGGCTCACCAACGAGAAGGGGCAGACGGTCATGGGGGTAACGATCCTTCGGAACGCCTCGGTGCTCGACCCCGAGCGGGGTGAGCTGGCGGAGGGGCAGTCGGTGGCCGTCGAGGCCGGCCGGATCGCCGATGTCGGCCCCGGGCTGACCGGCCCGGATGACGCGCTCTTCATCGATGTGGCTGGCCGGACGGTCATGCCGGGCCTGATCGATGCGCACACCCATCCGGCGATCGTCGACGCGGACGTGTTCGCCATGGCCGAGTGGCCGCCCACCTATGTGGCGGCGCGGGCCGGGCGGGCGCTGGAGGAAATGCTGGCGCGGGGGTTCACCACGATCCGCGACGTCGGGGCGGGCGATTTCGGGCTCGCGCGGGCGGTGGATGAGGGCTACTTCACCGGGCCGCGGATGCGGTTCGGCGGCAAGCAGCTTTCCCAGACCGGCGGCGCGGGTGACTGGCGGGCGCCCAGCCGCCGGGTCTACGACGACAACTACTACGCACCGGCCATCGGGGTGATCTGCGACGGGGTGCCCGAGGTCCGCCGGGCGGTCCGGGAGGAGGTGCGCCGGGGAGCGCATCACATCAAGGTCTATCTCAGCGGCGCGGTCGACTCACCCAGCGACCGGGTGGATTCCACCCAGTTCTCGATCGAGGAACTGAACGCGATCGTCGAAGAGGCCACGGCCGCGAACATCTACGTGGCCGGCCACGCGTACACCTCGCGGGCGATCAACCGCGGGCTGGAGTGCGGCGTGCGCTCGATCGAGCACGGCAACCTGATGGACGAAAGCAGCATCCCGCTGTTCCTGAAGCACGGGGCGTTCTACGTGCCGACGATCGTCACCTACCAGACCCTGGCCAGGAAGTCCCGCGACGGCGAGCTGCCGGCGGATATCGCGGCCAAGCTGGCCGAGGTCATCGACGGGGCGCTCGGTGCGCTGGAGATGGCGCACGCGGCCGGCATTCCCATTGTGTACGGCACGGATCTGTTCGGCGACATGACCGATCAGCAGCTGCAGGAGTTCGTGATCCGCTCCCAGGTCCAGCCTCCCGCCGACCTGATCCGGTCGGCGACGACTGTAGCGGCGCAACTGCTGTGCATGGTGGGGCAGGTGGGCGTCGTGGCGCCGGGGGCTTACGCCGATCTGCTGGTGGTCGACGGGAACCCGCTGCAGGACATCCGGGTGCTCACCACCCCGGAACGCAACCTGAAGCTGATCATGAAAGAGGGCCAGATCTACAAGAACGAGCCCTAGGAGCGGCGCCCGCCGCGGACGGCCCGCGTCATCCCAATCCGGTCGAGAGCCTTGACACCCAGGTTGCCCCACGGTTAGGTAATCCTTACTTAGGAATGCCTATCCTAACGTGCCAGCTCTCGGCGCTGGGAGGGGGACGCGAGTGCTGCCCACGTTCGTGATTGGCCTGCGAGAAGGCCTCGAGGCGGCGCTGATCGTGGGGATCATCGCCGCATTCCTGGGCCAGCAAGGCCGTCGTGACGCGCTTCGCCAGGTGTGGATCGGCACGGCCGCCGCGGTGGCGATCTGTATCGGCATCGCGATCGCCCTCCAGGTGATCTCCTCTGGCCTGCCACAGCAGCGGCAGGAGGGGCTGGAGACCGTCGTCGGTGCGCTAGCGGTATGCATGGTCACCTACATGATCATCTTTATGCGGCGGCACGCGCGGGACCTGAAGGGCACTCTGCAGGGAGCGGCGGCCTCGGCCCTGGCGTCCGGCTCTGGCCGGGCGCTGGTGGTCATGGCGTTCCTGGCGGTGCTGCGCGAAGGATTCGAGACTGCCGTGTTCCTGCTGGCTACCTTCCATGCCTCCGGCGACGCCACGCTTTCCTGCGTCGGCGCGGTCGTCGGCATCCTGCTCGCGGTGGCGGCCGGCTACGCCATCTACCGGGGAGGTGTCCGCCTGAACCTGGCCAGGTTTTTCCGGGTCACCGGGCTCGTGCTGGTGGTGGTCGCGGCGGGCCTGGTGATGACCGCCTTCCGCACCGCGAACGAAGCTGGCTGGCTGACGATTGGGCAGGCACAGGCGTTCGACCTCTCGTGGCTGGTCCGGCCCGGCACGCCGGTGTCGTCACTGCTGACCGGCGTGCTGGGAATCCAGCCCTATCCGGCGTGGATCGAGGCCGCGGCCTGGATTGCCTACCTGGTGCCGATGATCGTCATCGTGGCCTGGCCCTCCCGCGCCCGCAGGGGAAGCGCCGCGGCGTCCGCACCAGCCCAGCCCGCTGAGCAGTAACCGGTCACCCACGGCAAGGGAGCAAACCCGCCATGCACACGGACGGTAACGAGAAAGGGCGCCGCGCTCGCTGGCTGCCAGCGAGCACCGGCGTCGCCGCGGTTGCCGGACTCGCACTGCTGGCGTCTGCCTGCTCGAGCTCGCACGGGTCATCGGGATCCGCGGCGGCCACCGCGCGCACCACCACGGTCACCATCGACCTGACGCCGCACGGCTGCGCGCCGAAGCCCGCGAAGATCCCGGCCGGGCCGGTCCAGTTCAACGTGTCCAACGCCGACGCCGACGCAGTGTCAGAGGCCGAGCTGCGCACGTCGGACCTGGCCAGGATCCTGGGCGAGCAGGAGAACCTCACTCCCGGCCTGTCCGGTGAGTTCTCGCTGAACCTCCAGCCCGGCACCTACAAGATCAACTGTCCGGGCGCGGCCCAGCAGCACTGGGACTTCACCGTCACCGGGAAGGCGGCTGGCCCGTCCTGGCAGTCCAGCCCGCAGCTCGCCGCCGCGGTGCGCTCCTACGCCGGCTATATCGACCAGAACACCGCGGGCCTGGTTGCGCACACGCAGGCGTTCTGCCGGGCCATCGACGCGCGAAACATGGCCCAGGCGGAGGTGCTCTACCCGCAGGCCCGCGTTTACTACGAGCGGATCGAGCCGGTCGCCGAGGTCTGGGGGAGCCTGGACACCGAGATCGACGGCCGGTGGGAGAACCCGGTCACGGTGGCATCGCAGTTCATCGGCTTCCACAAGATCGAGCAGCTGATCTGGGCGGACAACACCCTGGCCGGGGCGCCGAAACTGTGCACCGGACTGGTCGGTCACGAGCAGCAGCTGCTGACCCTGGTGCGCAGCGTCCAGTACAACCCGCTGGAGATGACCAGCGGCGCCACCGACCTGATCAACGAGGCCGCCACCTCGAAGATCTCCGGCGAGGAGGAGCGCTACTCCAACACCGACCTCCCTGTCTTCCAGGCCAATGTCGACGGAGCGATGGAGGTCGTCGGACTGCTGCAGCCCTACCTTCAGGACAAGGACCCCGCTCTGCTGTCGCAGATCCGGCAGCGCGACGCCGCGGTGGCCGCCCTGCTGGCCAAGTACAAGGCCAGCCCGGGCTACGACGACACCGGGTACGTCGAGTACTCCACCGTCCTCGACCCGCAGCGCCGTCAGCTGTCCGCCGCGGTGAACGCCCTCGCCGAGTCGCTGTCGAAGCTGCCGGTCCAGGTGAGCGGCTGATGTCCGGCGACGCCGGGCGGCCGGGTCCCGCCGGGTGGCCAGATCCCGCCGGGCGGCCGCGTCCCGCCGGGCGGCCGCGTCCCGGCGAAGGGGCAGGACCGTCCAGGCGGCGGCTTCTCGCCGGAGCGGGAGCGGCGGGCGCCGGCGTGCTCGCGGGCGGCCTGGCCGGCTACTTCGCTGGGCAGGGCGGCGGAGCTGCCGCGGCCGGGGGCGACGGCAGCGATCAGACGATCCCGTTCTACGGCACGCACCAGGCGGGCATCGCCACGCCGGCGCAGGACCGGCTGGCGTTCGGCACGCTGAACGCCGTCACCGGGACAACCGCCGGTGACATGCGCGACCTGCTGCGCGCGTGGACGAAGGCGGCCGCGGACATGACCGCGGGCCGGCCGGTGGGGGAAGACACGCAGCCGTACGCGCCGCCGGTCGACACCGGCGAGGCAGCCGGGTCGCCGGTGTCCCGGCTGACCATCACGATCGGCTACGGACCGTCGCTGTTCGACCACCGGTTCGGCCTGGCCGACCGCAAGCCGTCCGCTCTTGCCGACCTGCCGCCGCTGCCCAACGAGAACCTCGGCCCCGACTACACCGGCGGGGATCTGTGCATCCAGGCGTGTTCCGACGACCCGCTCGTGGCCTTTCATGCCGTGCGCAACCTGGCCAGGATCGGCATGGGCGTGGTCGAGCACAACTGGATGGAGCTCGGCTTCGGCCGAACTTCAACCACGACGGCCAGCCAGCGGACTCCCCGCAACCTGCTCGGGTTCAAGGACGGCACCCGCAACATCAAGGCCGAGCAGGCGAGCCTCATGAACGATTACGTCTGGGTCGGCGGGGAAACCGACCAGCCGTGGCTGCGCGGCGGCAGCTACCTGGTCGCCCGCAAGATCCGGATCTTCGTGGAGAACTGGGACCGCGACTACCTGCAGGACCAGGAGAACACCATCGGCCGTGCCAAGGTCTCCGGCGCCCCGCTGTCGGGCGGAACCGAGTTCAGCGCCCCGGACTTCACCGCCGCCGGCGGCGACGGGCAGCCCGCCATCCCGGCCCGCGCGCACATCCGGCTGGCCAGCTTCGAGCACAACCGCGGGACCCGGATCCTGCGGCGCGGTTACTCCTTTACCGACGGCATCGACCCGCAAGCCGGAACGCTGCTCGGCGGGCTGTTCTTCATCGCGTTCATGAAGGACCCGGGCCAGTTCATCCGCCTCCAGCAGTCCCTGGCCGACGATGCGCTCAACGAGTACATCCACCACACCGGCAGCGCCGTGTTCGCCTGCCCGCCGGGCCTGCGCCCCGGGCAGGACTGGGGCAGCTCTCTGTTCGCCTGATCCGCGCGGGCTGCTGGCAAGCCCCTCGTGATATGCCTCGATGCGGAGCTTCACGGGCCATTAAGGAGAATCGGGTGGGTTTACGGTCAGCCGATGAGAACACGGGCCGGATAGCCGTCGCCAACGACTATCAGTGGCTGGGCGATCCCCGGGCGGCCGGGTTCACGGTCTACGTGGACGGCAAGCGGGCCGGGATGGCGCCGCTGGGGGAGACTTTCAGCCAGCAGCTGCAGCCGGGCCCGCACGTCTTGCGCGTCCGCCTGTGGTACTTCCTCAGCCCGCGCGTCAAGCTGGACGTCAGGCCCGGCGAAACGAGGCGGTTCAGCGCCGACCGGCCCAGGACGGCGCCCTGGTGGCGGAAGATGCGCGGGCTTGTTGATCCGTTCCACTGGCTGTCGCTTGAAGAAATCACCGGTTCCTTATCTGGGCACGCCGCTGCCTGCGTTCAAGATCAATAGGAGGATCGGGTGCAGCATCCGCACTCCAGGCTCCTAGATCTTTTAGACGCAAACCGGAACGAGGCCCCGAACGGGCGCGGTGTCCCGGTCTGGCGAGGTGATGCCAAGGTTGTCGAAGTCGACCTGGCTCGGCCAGTACACCCAGCTCGCCGGGCTCCTGCGGATGGCGGCGCTCACCCCGGCGGCGCAGCGCCCGAAGGCCGTCGCCGTGTCCCCGTCCATGGGCACCGGCGCGGAGATCTCCAGCACCTGGTGACGGTAGTCGGCCGACCGGTACACCGAGCACATGAGCACCGGCGCGCCGGTCAGCCGGGCCAGGGTCACGATGCCCGGCAGCAGCCTGGCCTGACGCCCGAGGAGCGGGACGTCGACGGCGCGGGCCTTGTCGCTGTCCAGCGGCGGCGCGTCGATCGAGATCGTCACCACCTCGTTGGCGCGCAGCGCGGATGCCGCCAGCGCCGCGACCTCGAGCCGGCCGGGCCAGGGCTCGATGTTCGGCCGCTGCCGGTGCCGCCGCACCCGCCGCGCCAGCACCCAGTCCCAGAACCGCCGCTCGGCGGAGGACAGCCTGGCCGTGTACTTGTACTGCCAGCGCCCGATCGTGGTGACCGGGAAGCCGTTCGCGTGCAGCACGGAAAGGCCGCTGTTGTAGGAGCCGAAGTGGGCGCAGCAGAGGATCGCTCCCTTGCCGCCGGCCAGCGCGGCTTCCAGGTACTCCTGGCCCTCGACCTTGACCAGCCGCCGCAGCGGCCGGGCCCGGTGCCGCAGCCGCATCACGTCGAGCGCCTCGCAGGAGGCGAAGCGGAACCAGTCACGGGCCGCCTTCCGCGATGCCGTACGGCCGAGCTCGCTCCCCAGCATCTGCCGCAGGTGGCGTTCCAGGTTGGTGCGCTTCCCGGTCTGGCGCCGGTAGAGCCAGTCGCCGCGCCAGCAGGCGATGCGGTAGCCGAGGACGGCCGGCATGCGGGCCAGGACCGGCGCGACGGCCCCCCAGTAGGCCACACCTTCCGCGCTGCGCAGCAGCCTCTCCACGCGGCCGTCACCCATGTGTGGCACCCGTCCTCCCCGGTTCCCTGGCACGCACGTACGCGCAGATGGCGTTCACGCTGGCGAAATTGTCCGGAAGCAGATCCGTGTCGCCCACCCCGATCCCGAACCGCTCTTCCAGGAAGACGACCAGCCTGAGCAGGCTCAGCGAATCGAGGATGCCGGTCTCCAGCAGCGACGTGTCGTCGGCCAGCGGAAGCAGCGCCCGGTCCTGGACGAGTTCCCGGCTGACGTAGTCGTTGATAACGGTTTCCACTTGAGCTCTTTCCCTCCGTGTATCGGTTAGCTTCCGTTCCGTCGGCCCTGGATGGCGTTATTCGCGGGCGAGCCCGGCCCGGTCGACCTTGCCGGTCGAGGTGCGCGGCAGTGCCTCGCGGAAGTCAATGACGTCCGGCACCATGTAGCTCGGCAGCCACTGCCTGCAGTGATCCAGCACGTTCTCGCGGGTGAGGTCGCCCCCGCCCACCTCCCCTTCCCCCTTCACCGCGGTGATGACCGCGCGGAGGCGGCTGCCGAGCAGCTCATCGGACACCGGCAGGACCGCCGCCTCCTTGATGGCCGGGTGCCGGTACAGCGCGGTCTCCACCTCGCCGAGTTCCACCCGGTAGCCGCGGATCTTCACCATGCTGTCCCGGCGGCCGACGTAGACGTAGTTCCCCTGCGGGTCCAGGGTCACCAGGTCACCGGTCCGGTACACGAGCTCGTCGCGGGATTCCTGGAACGGGTTTGCGACCAGCACCTCGCGGGTCTTGGCGGGCTGCCCCCAGTACCCCTGCATCAGCGACGGACCGCGCACGTACAGCTCGCCCTCGTCGCCGGGCTTCGACACCCGGCTGCCGTCGCTGGCGACCGCGAACACCTCGGTGTTGGCGCAGGCCTTCCCGATCGGGGCTGGCCCGGCGTCAGCCTCGTCGGCGGGCACCTCGAACGCCGTGCACACGTTCGTCTCGGTCGGCCCGTACCAGTTGAGGTAGCGGGGGTGCGGCAGCTCGTCCATGAGCCGGGCGAGGTACTTGGGCGGGAACACCTCGCCGGCGAAGATCACCGTCCGCAGGCGCGACAGGTCGAACCGCTGCAGGCTGCCGTAGCAGGCGAGCAGCGTGAGGACCGACGGCACCGAGTACCAGACCGAGATCCGTTCCTTCTCCAGCCACTGCGCGATCGACACCGGGAACGTGGCTGCGCCGTCCGGAAGCACAACCATGCAAGCGCCGGTGCGGCAGGTGGCGAACACGTCAAAGACCGACAGGTCGAAATGCAGCGGCGCGGGGCTGCAGACGCGATCCTGCTCGGCGAGCCGCGCGGCGGCCGCAGCCCACTCGACGAACGTGAGCGAGTTGCGGTGGGAGATCATGACACCCTTCGGGGCGCCGGTCGATCCCGACGTGTACAGGATGTACGCAAGGTCGGTCTCGATCGCCCGGTCTTCCGCAAGCGGCTCGTCCGGCTCGGCGGCCACGTCGGTACCGTTCGTTACCACCACGCCAAGCGACCCGGGAACTCCGTCGGCCAGGACGGCCGCCTGGGCCGCCGTCGTCTGGTCCGCGATGATCACGGCGGCGCGGCTGTCCCGGACGACGTAGCCGAGCCGCTCGGCGGGTGCCTTCGGGTCCAGCGGCACGTAACAGGCCCCGGCCTTCAGCGCACCGTAGAGCCCGGTCACCGAGGCGGCCGACTTGGTAGCAAGGATCGCCACCCGGTCACCGGGCGCCACGCCCCGGCGCAACAGCGCCCGGGCTACCTTGGTGCTCAGCCGGTCCAGCTCGTGATAGCTGAGCTCACTGCCCCCCGACGCAACCGCTGGCCGCTGCGGCCGGCGCGCCGCAGCCTCGGTCAGCAGATGCTGCAGCAGGTACGCCATCGTGCTTCCTTTCTTCTCGCGGCTCAGAGCCCGAGCATCCGGGCGAGTACCACGCGCTGGATCTCCGAGGTGCCGGAGAAGATGGTGCTGGCGAGCGCGTCCCTCAGGTCACGCTCGATCCCCGCTTCCTTCATGTAGCCGAGTGCGCCGTGGGTCTGGATTGCGTCCCGGCTCGACTCCACCCATGCCTCGCTGGTGAACAGCTTCGCGGCGGCCGCCTCGGCCGGCGCTGACCTGCCCTGCTGCTTGAGCCAGGCCACCCGGTAGATGAGCAGCCTCGCCGCCTCCAGCCGGACGTACATGTCGGCCAGCTTGTTGGCCACGCCCTGGAACTTGCCGATCGGCTGGCCGAACTGCTCGCGCGAGCGCGCGTACGCAACGCACGCGTCGAGCTGCCGCCGCATCGCGCCCACGACGCTGGCGAAGATGCAGCTCCGCTCCCACTCCATGGACGAGTTGAAGATGGCCATGCCGGCACCTTCCGGCCCCAGCCGGCTCTGCACCGGGACGCGGCAATCGGCCAGCGCTATCTCGCCCATCGGCGAGGTCCGCAGGCCCATCTTCTCGGAGCCGCTGCTCACCATGACCCCGGGCGCCGCCTTGTCGACGAGGAAGGCGGAAAGACCGGCCAGGCCGGGATGGTCGGTAACCGAGGCGTAGACCAGAAAGAAGTCGGCGACCGGCGCGTTGGTGATGTACTGCTTGGCGCCGTTCAGGACGTAGTGGTCACCGCGCCGCTCGGCGCGGGTGCGCATGTGCAGCGCGTCGGAGCCCGTCTCCGGCTCGGTCATCGCATGCCCGCCGATGATGTCGCCCGACACCATCGGGGGCAGGTAGGCACGCTGCTGCGCCTCGGTGCCGAAGGCCACCAGTGGCAGCTCGACGCTCCACATCTGCGCGTTGAGCGAGAAGAGCAGCCCGTTGTCCTGGCAGCCGTATCCGAGGGCCTCCATGACCAGAGCCGTCGTCAGGACGTCACAGTCGGTGCCGCCCAGTTCGGTGGGGACCGGCAGGCCCAGGATCCCGAACGCGGCACATGCCTGCCACGCCTCTCTCGGGAACTCGCCCGCGTCCTCGCGCTTGGCCAGATCCTGGTTGAGCTCGCGCCGGGCGAAGTCGCCCGCCGCCTCCGTCAGCTCACGCTGCTCGGCGCTCAGTGAGAAGTCCATGCTGTCTCCTAGCTCGCGGTCCTGGTCTTCGCGCGGGCCCTGGCCGGCGGCCGCGATGGCCGGCGCCGCATCCTGCGGGATGCGGCCACCGATGCCGCCCGCCACCTGCGGGCCGGGCGCCGGGCAAGGCGGAGCGCGGCGGCATGCGCCTGCGCCTCCGCCTGGTCCGTGAGCGGGGCAAGCGGACCGCAATCGGTGTAGCGGTGCGCCAGCGCCCGGGAGATAAGGTGATCGGCCAGCCACGGGTTCTTCGGCAGCACCGGCCCGTGCAGGTAGGTGGCGTACACCTCCCGGTACCGGGCGCCTTCGGTGCCGTCCTCGCCGTTGTTGCCGCCCCCGGCGAGCACCCGCCCGAGCGGCTCC
>Ga0208725_1000308_pt1 | contig 11123 bp, 10 predicted proteins | sample MicForSoSWNH13_O_FD_188004 | JGI IMG/M metagenome (GOLD analysis project Ga0208725, IMG submission 188004) | Forest soil microbial communities from Harvard Forest Long Term Ecological Research site in Petersham, Massachusetts, USA - MetaG HF011... | ecosystem: Environmental > Terrestrial > Soil... | reverse complement strand
CGCAAGAGCATCGACATCGCGCGAGAGCGAGGAGATCTTTCCGATGTAGCCGTCGCGCAGGAAAGCCTGGGTATCGATTTATATCTTGATGGCAACCGGACCGAGGGGAAGAAGATGTTCGATAGTGCGATGACGATCGCGCGCGATACGGGCGATACCTACACGCAAGCGTCAGTGCTAACCAATCAGTGCATTTTCGATCTTTCCGCGGGCTATGTCGGCGAGGCGCGACGCAACTGCGAGGAATCTGTTCGCTTGCGGCGCGCTGCGGACGATCGCTCTGGAATTGGAAAATCTCTGACGAATCTCGGCGATGTCTTGCTCGCGCAGAATGATCTGGAAGCTGCGAATAAAAGCTATGCGGAAGCACTTTCGATACTGGGAGGCATCGGCGCCCGCGGAGCCGCGTCGTACGCTCGCATTTCACTTGCGTCCCTGGCCCTCGCACAAAATCACCCTGAGTCAGCGCTGAAATACGCGGGAGACGCCGCGACGGAACTGGCAGCTGAAAACGACCCTGACGGTGAAGCACAGGCTCGCTGCGTGCTGGCCGACGCGCTGCTTTCATCGGACAATCCCGGCAAAGCTCAGGAGGAAATTAAGAAAGCCTTGCAGCTCACGCAGACATCGAACGATAGGACACTGAAACTGAGCGCTGCAATCATTGGCGCAAAAGTGGACGCTCGGAGCGGGAAGATCGGCGCCGCTCTACTCTCGCTCCCGGCAATCCAGGCGGAAGCTCGCAACGCCGGGCTAGTGCAAACCGAATTCGAGGCTCGTTTGGCCCTCGGCGAAATTCAAATGCGAGCCGGCCAGACGGATGCCGGCCGATCCGCGCTGCAGTCTTTGGCGCGCGATGCAAAATCCCGCGGCTTCCCACTCCTTGCCGCGAACGCATTGGCCGCATGCCAACAGTGATCGTGCGACAGCGAGCCGCACCAAAAGTCGACCGCTGCGGCCGCGGGTTTCCTTTCGCAATAGGCCCTCTAGTGCTCCTCTTGGATGCTGGGTGTGACAAATTGTCCTTCATCGAGGGGAACATTTTGCTTCACTGCGTCGATCTGGATTGCGAACCTGCCGTTGGGCCGAGCCAGCGTCCACCGGTAAGAGAGTTTCACTCCGTCGGCAACACGGAAGTCGGCATAGTCAATCTCAGTGGGATTTCGGCCAAGGGGAGTTTCCGCGAAGCGAATCAGTCGTACGAGCAAGCCGCTTTCCTGGTCAAAGTATAGACGCAAGCCCGGCGCGCCTTTGCCTTTTGCCGAAACGAGATAGGTTGCCTTCCCATTGATCAACTCGCCCGAGCTCACTTCAAATTCCTGATACATCCGTGGTAGCTGCAACGGAAAGTACAACTCCGCGTCGATTCGAGCGGCTTGCTGTTCCGCCGAACTCATCCGACGAATTCCATTCGGCGTGCTCAGCCAGCCAGCTTCGCCATTGAAAGCGGTTACGCTGGGCCCCGAGGGCAGATGGGAAATCGAGACACGATTGTCGGGAGCTTGCGAATAAATCTCGATTGGATACTTTTTGCCAGTCACCTCAATATTTCCTGTTTGAACCCGAGTCTTGATTTTCTGTAGGACGGCAGCTCCGCCCACCGCTGCGAGATATTTGTCGAGAATTGCTTGTGCAGATGGCAAGGCAGCCGCAGTTGCCGATTCCTCTTCCGGTGCGGGCGAGGCGGCCGGGTTGTCCGCGGATAGGATTGGTGTCCCCAGCGGATGGACCGAACCACGATGGCAGGTGTAGCAGGTCACTTCACGTTCGCTCTTAAAGCTATCTGCGTTGATCTGCATCATCATAGTTATCATCTTCCGCGCCGTGAGCTTGGGCTTTTTGTCGTCCTTGTCCATGGCGCGCTGCACGTGGCAATACTCGCATTCAACACCCAGCGACGCGGAAATGAATTGCATCGAAGGGATCAATTGATCTGCGGGAATTCCTTTGAGTACCTGGATGTTCTTGAATTTCTGCTCCGCGGTCTGCGCCTCTTCGGTCTTGTCTTTCGCAGCTTCGGCTTGGGCCTTCAGTCGCTCTGCAGCACACATAAGAACGACAGCCATCGAAATTGAGCCTAAGCACAGGAGCAGCCGAGCGTGCGGTCTCATCATGCCTCCTTACTTCTTGAACGTCGCCGATTATACAAAGAGATGAGATTTCCGGCGCTCAATTCACCGCACCTAAACCGATACCGAGCAATCTCCGAGACCTAGATGAACGACGACAACAATGGGAACAGAGACGGCAGAATCCGACACCTACCGCTGCGATACCGAGGCTGAAAATAATTGACTGATCTGGAACGGCTGTCTAGTATCGCGCCAGCATCATGGGCGCGTCTCGATACCGCGGGCTCTTCCGTTGGACCAATAATTTCCGCAAGGTCGTACTTACTTTTGCGATCTGCGCTTCTATTTGTGCGAGTAGCGTGCCACAAACGGGTTTGACGACAGGCGCCTCACTGCCCACCGCAGTTCGACTGAAAAACTCCGGCTGGTGGCCGACGAAGGGCGAACCGGCTAGAGAGCAGTATATAGGTGATAAAAGATGCGCCAAATGCCACATTTCCATAGCAGCTACCTACCCGACGACGGGAATGGCACAGGCTGCGGCGCCCACCGGGGTCTCTGAAGGCCTCCGACAGCATGATCGTCTACACTTTCAGTCGGGTCCGTTCAGCTATCAGATTTTGACAAACAACTCGGGAAGTCTGCTATCGGTTTCGGATGGCGCCTCGGCTCTCTCGCAGACGCTAACCTGGGCTTTCGGGAAGGGAGCCATAGGCGAGACTTACGTGTATGAGGAGAATGGCAGCTTCTACGAAGCGCACCTTAGCTTCTTCACTTCATTACAGGCACTCGGCATCACTCCAGGGCAGAACAGTTCCATTGCAATGACGCTTCAGGATGCGGCGGGACGCCAGATGGATGCAGCTGAAGCGCAGCGCTGTTTCGGATGCCACACGACCGCTTCAACCGTGAACAATCGTTTTGATCCCCCAAATGCGATACCCGGCGTTACTTGCGAAGCTTGCCATGGACCGGGCGCCAAGCATGTAATCGGAATGAATTTATCGACGGAAGATACAGCCGACAAACAAATCCTTGATCCCGGACGGCTCGATCCGGTGGAGTCTGTCGATTTTTGCGGGGCGTGCCATCGCACTTGGCAAGACGTGGTCAATAGCAGGGGCGTAGCACTGGGGGTCTTGAACATCCGCTTTGCACCGTACCGCCTTGAGAGCAGCCGATGCTGGATGAAGGGAGACGCACGAATTACCTGCATCGCCTGCCACGACCCTCACAAGCCGCTCGTGACCGATCCAGTGTCGTATGATCCTGTTTGTCTTCGTTGTCACATTTTGTGGGATGCCCAGGAGATGCCCGATCATCCGGGACCTGCGTGCCCTGTGGCTCAAGCGAAATGCGTGACTTGCCATATGCCGAAATATGAGCCGCCCGGATTCCACGCAGCCTTCACGGATCACTGGATTCGCGTGGTCGGGCCGGGTGTAGCGTACCCAAATTGACTTATGTTGCGCAACGCGTTGACAGCGCATCCTGATATACCCAAAGATCTGTAGCGGACTGGAGATCGCTAAACACAAAACCTTCACGGTAGCCACGAACGTGAAAGTTTACTTCTGTGATCCGCACAGCCCTGGCAACGAGGAACCAACGAAAACACCAACCGTTTGGTGCGACAACATGTGCCGAAGAGAACCGACCTATCCGGCTAGACGCAATCCCAACTGGATAAAATCGCGGCCAGCCCCTCCAAACCATTAAACGGAGCACTCCAGAAACAGCTCACGGCGATCATGTGTGGTGGACCTCGATTCGGAACGAGGCGATAAACTTCTCGCCGGGCGCAATCACGCGCAGACCTTCACCGGAGCAAAGTGCGTTTGTGGCCGCAGTCATCGGTTCAATGGCGATGAACTCCTTTTCCTTCGGAGCAAAGATCTGGGCGAAGAGGAAACCACTTTTGAATTCGACGGCGATGGAGTAGCCGTTACCGGCGATCGAGAACGTGGCCTGCTCATCCAAAAGAGCAAAGCAATCGTCGTAGCCGGTGTTTCCGAGCCGCGTCGCGAGGGATGTCGAGGAAGTTTCCTGACCGGTGGGAATCCCTCGCACATCGAGAGCCAGCTTGCGCATGGCAGGAGCGTTCAGTGTCCACTCTGCCCGTGGGATTCCCGGGAGGCCGAAATAGGGATGGAAACCGAAACTGATCGGAACCGGTGAACCTGAATCTGCAAAGACTGTGGTTTGAATCTCCAAATCGACAGGGCGCAGCCGCACCGCCATCTCGACGTGATGCGGGAATGGAAAAATCGCGAGCAGTTCCTGGCTCAACCAATCCAAACGCGCGGTTAGTGCATCCGCGTGGCTGGAAACAACGCTCCACTGCAGTTGAGACCAGGGAACGCCGTGCATAGGGAGTTTTTGATCATCGAAATGCAAACGCGGCGAGAAGGAATCCAGCAAAACCTGACGTCCTGCCGCGCGATATTGCAAGCTGCCGAGGCGATTTGCCCAAGGATACAGGAGTGGAATGCCGGCAGTGCTTCCCTTGATGCGGGCCGCATCGAGATTCTCGACGCGGCGCAGAAGCTCAACTCCACGGAAGCGAAGAGAAGTGCCGAGCATTCCAGCCGCGGGCCAGAATGTTGCTTGCGAGTCACCAACAGCAAGGATATGCGTGGAAGAGCTGCTCATATTCCGCCGTGCGAGCGGATCGTCGGCCACTCGGAAGCTATCTTTCGCTGGCACTTGGTATTATAGTCGGCTTTCCGTACATCTGTTATGCACGAACCCTGCCGCCGTACAAGATTCAGTACACGTGCTCACCAGGCAAGTGCTCTCCCTCTCGTGAACGATGCTCTAACGGTTCCTCGGTTTCCATAACTTTCAAGGCTTCAGCACAAGGCTCTCGGCAAGACGAACCTCATTGCCCGATGCTGGGGCTGCGCGCCGCCTCAATCTCTGCCGCAAACACGACTATAATCGTTCCGGCTAGTGTCTTGCCGGAAAGGATCGCGGTCGATTTATGACACCCAAGAAGCCCGTTTATCTCGACAGGGCCTATCCTGAATTCGTATTGCAGCTCGTCGGTCTGCTCGAGCAAGCGCGGCGGAATTCGGCGCGCTCGGTCAATGCCATCATGACGGCAACTTATTGGGAAATTGGGCGCCGGATTGTGGAACAGGAGCAACGCGGACAAAGGCGGGCGCAGTACGGAAAGGCCTTGCTGCACCGCTTGGCGGCGGATCTCACCTCGCGGTTTGGGAAAGGCTTTTCCGAACGGAACTTGCTCGCGATGCGAGAGTTCTTCTTGGCCTGGTCAATTCCGCAGACAGTGTCTGCGGAATTGATCGAACCGGGCGGGAAAGGGGATTCACAGGAGAATCCGCAGACGGCGTCCGCGAAATCTGCGGGCTTGCTTCGGCCGTCCCCGTTTCCCTTGCCTTGGTCTCATTACGTCCGGCTCCTCTCCGTCAACAACCGACAAGCCCGGGATTTCTACGAAGCAGAAGCTCTGCGAGGAGGTTGGTCGGTCCGTCAACTCGACCGTCAGATCGCGACCCAATTCTTCGAGCGCACCCAGTTGTCGCGAAACAAGGCAGCGCTTCTCCGCCGGGGTCAGCCCGCTGACTCCGGCGAGTCGTTAACCGCCGAACAGGAAATCAAGGACCCTTTCGTTCTGGAATTCCTGGGACTGAAGGATGAATATTCAGAAAATTCACTCGAGGACGCGTTGATCCACCGACTGGAGGAGTTTCTGCTCGAACTGGGCAGCGACTTCGCCTTCCTGGCGCGGCAAAGACGCCTGCGCGTCGGTGACGAGTGGTATCGCATCGACTTGCTGTTCTTTCATCGACGGCTGCGCTGCCTGGTCATCATCGATCTGAAGATCGGAAAATTCACCCACGCCGATGCCGGACAGATGAATCTTTATCTGAACTATGCCCGGGAGCACTGGACTCTGCCCGATGAGAACCCACCGCTGGGATTGATCCTTTGCTCGGAGAAGAACGAAGCTGTCGCTCACTACGCGCTGGGAAATCTGCACAACAAGGTTCTGTCCAGCCAGTACAAGCTTGCGTTGCCCGGCGAGAAGGAACTCGCCAAAGAAATCGCCAAGACCCGAAAAGCGTTGTTGGAACAAACACAAAGAACCCAGTAATCGCCACACTGCTCGGCTCGCCTAATGTTGGAGGCAGCTTGGACCGCGGCGTCACGAACTTAGGCGCGCAATGCCACGAAATCGTGGCGTGATTCCCGCCCGTCGCGGCATCGGGCGTTACGAAGCAGGGGCCAAGGTCGGGTTCCGAGTGGCCCGTAATCCCTGATAGAGCGGCACAATATTGAGCCTACTGCGACTATTTTTGAATCAACCGTCCTCTAGCATGAAACCATTGCCATGCGTTCCCACGCCATGTACACTCTACCCATGTCACTTGGCCCCACGAACCAGAGGATCGCGCAAATCTGTTGTCTTTGTTGCGCATACGTGTCCTCTGGCACCGGGAGGCTAGTGAACTAAGACTTTAAAACTAGCTGATTTGTTGTTGAGCCCACCGCCAGAATTCACTGACCGGTGGGTTTTTTGTTTCTGGGCACCTTATCTGAACAAGGGAACGAGACGGATGACGAGCGCGCCGCAAGAGCCGTTGATCAAGACGGCACCAGGCAACGGAGGGGGCAACGGAATCACCGCGGCCGCCGAGCGGAAGCTGAGCCATCTCAAAACCCTTGAAGCCGAGAGCATCCATATCCTGCGGGAGGCGGCTGCCGAGTTTTCGCGGCCGGTGATGCTGTATTCCATTGGGAAAGATTCTTCCGTGATGCTGCGCCTGGCACAGAAGGCATTTCACCCGGGGAAAATTCCGTTTCCGTTACTTCATGTGGACACGAGTTACAAATTTCCCGAGATGATCGAATTTCGAGACACATACACAAAACAAATTGGCGCAGAACTGATTGTGCACCGAAACCAGGAAGCGCTCGACGCTGGCGCGAATCCCTTCTCGCTGGGAACACAGAAGTGCTGCGGCTTATTGAAGACCAAGTCGCTGCTCGATGCACTCGCTGAAGGCGGATTCAACGCGGCATTCGGCGGGGCGCGCCGGGATGAAGAGAAATCCCGCGCGAAGGAGCGCATCTATTCGTTTCGCGATGTGCACGGGCAGTGGGATCCCAAGAGCCAGCGCCCCGAGCTTTGGAATATTTTCAACTCGAAGATCGACAAGGGAGAGAGCATCCGAATTTTCCCGTTATCGAATTGGACGGAACTGGACGTCTGGCTGTACATCCATACGGAGAACATTCCCATCGTGCCGCTCTATTTTGCGCGAGAGCGCGAAGCAGTGGTGCACGGCGGTTCCATCGTTTTGGTCTATTCGAAGAACCAGCTTCATTCCGGAGAGAAATCCCAACTCGTTCAATGCCGCATGAGGTCGCTTGGCTGCGTGCCGTGCACTGGAGCCATTCGCTCGAACGCGGACACCGTTCCCAAAATCATCGAGGAGATGATTTCGTTCCGGCGGTCCGAGCGTGAAAATCGCGCGATCGATCACGACGAGGAAGGATCGATGGAAATTAAAAAACGCGAGGGCTACTTCTGATGCCTCCCGAGACCGGCATCACGCTGCAGAGTGAATTTGCGTTGTTTCTGGAGCAGAACCTGAATAAGGAACTGCTTCGGTTCACAACGGCGGGGAGTGTGGACGATGGCAAGTCCACGCTGATCGGAAGATTGCTGCACGATTCCAAATCGCTTTACGAGGATCAACTCGCGTCAGTAAAAAATGGTCCGGTCAACCGCTCGAGTGGACCCATCGATTTTTCGCTACTGACAGACGGACTGCGGGCCGAGCGCGAGCAAGGCATCACCATCGATGTAGGCTACCGGTACTTCACGACGACGCGACGGAAATTCATCATCGCCGACACGCCCGGACACGAACAATACACGCGCAACATGGCCACTGGCGCGTCTACCGCCGATCTGGCGGTGATTCTGGTCGACGGGGAAAAGGGGCTTCTTCCACAAACAACGCGGCACGCTTACATCGCGTCGCTGCTGGGGATTCCCAGCGTTGTGGCTGCAATCAACAAAATGGACCTGGTGGGATATCGAGAGGAAAGGTTTCTGACTCTCAAGGAAGAATTCCTGGCACTCGCGGAGCGGTTGGGCCTCGAAGACGTGGAGTGCATTCCGGTCAGCGCTCTCACAGGGGATAACGTCGTCGAACGCGGCGCGCGAATGGGCTGGCATAGGGGCCCGACGCTGCTCGAACATCTGGAAACCACGCCAATCACCCGACCCTCGAGCACGCGAGGTTTCAGATTCCCCGTTCAGTATGTGATTCGGCCGGACGCGAACTTTCGCGGATTCGCGGGGCAAGTGGCCGGCGGCGTAATCCGTCCAGGCGACGCGGTGACCGCGCTGCCTTCTGGCTTGCGATCTCGAGTGGAATCGATCGCGACGTATGACGGTTCTCTGGCCGAGGCATTCTCCCCGATGGCGGTGACATTGAAGCTGGAGGATGAGATCGATCTGAGCCGCGGCGACATGCTCGTGGCGCTGGAGAGCCCACCATGCGTATCGCAGCGATTCGCGGCGACGATGGTGTGGATGCACGCGCAGCCGCTGGAAAGCGGGCGAACTTATTTAATCAAACAGACTGCGCGACAGGTGCCGGGCAAGGTCACGAGAATTCGCCATCGCGTCAACATCAATACTCTAGAACCCGAAGCGGCTGAGCGCCTGGATATAAATGATATCGCGGCTGTGGAGATTGAAACGAATCGTCCGCTTTTTTTTGATTCCTACAGCGAGAACCGCACGACCGGAAGCTTCATCGTCATCGATCCTTTAACGAATGCGACTCTGGGCGCGGGAATGATCCGGGAGAATCTCCCGGAGAGCAGCGAGAAATGGACGAAGCTCGGAACAACGGAATCCGAGACCGCGGTCAGTCCTCTCGAAAGACATCGCCGACATGGGCACTACCCTGCCATTATCTTCGTCGATGCGCGCGCAGAGCTTGCAAGGCGGATCGAGCGGGCGCTCTTTGACGATGGATTTGAAGTGATGGTGGCGGGTGAAGAGACGAGCCCGCTTGCTTCAGCCAAAACCCTGTGGTCCACATTGCGCGCCGCAGGGTTCGTAGTGATCTATCAGAATTCATCGTTGGGAGCGGAAGAGAGACTGGAATTGAAAGCAGCGGCGGGCGGTCGCTTTTTTGATCTTGCCGAATTGAAGCTGGTTTCAGGTGACGCCGACGCTTTGGAACGCATATTGGCGTTCGCCAGAACGGTCCGAATTCGGGCCGAGGACGAGAGCGCTGGGAAGGTGGATTGAAATGGGCACAGCGTTGACCGCGGAAAGCATCGAGAATCTCACACCGGAAGAGGTGTTGAACGCCGTACTGGAGGCGCACCCGGAACGACCCGTGTGCCTGACGTGCAGCTTTCAAGCCGAGGACATGATCGCGCTGTCTTTGCTCCGGAAACGGATTCCGTCGATTCCGGTGCTGTTCCTCGATACGGGATATCACTTCGCGCAGACATATGAATATCGCGACCAGATGGTGAAGGAGTGGTCGTTGAATCTGGTGAACGTGGTTCCAAGAGAAACCGTGGAACGGCAGGAATCGGAATTCGGAATATTATATCGCAGCGATCCGACGAAATGCTGCCAACTGCGGAAGGTTGAGCCGTTATTTCAGGCTCTCGAGCTGTACGAGATTTGGTTCACGGGCTTGCGGCGCGAGCAGTCACCCACGCGGAAGAACCTTAAAAAGGTGGAAGAGCATCAGCTACCGAGCGGGAAAAAACTTTTGAAAGTCAGCCTGCTGGCGGATTGGACCTGGCGGCAAGTCTGGGAGTACACGGCTAAAAACCAGATCAGCTATTTGCCGCAGTACAACCGGGGATATTTGAGTATCGGTTGCGAGCCGTGCACGGCGATTCCAGACGATCCGAATAATCCGCGTTCGGGACGCTGGGGCGGTAAAAAACTGGAATGCGGAATCCACACCTTCCCGGAGAAGGCGCAGTGATCAACTCCGTGGTTGGTTTCATCATTGCGCTGGCGGTGGGATTGACGGGGATCGGTGGCGGGAGTTTTACCGTGCCAGCGCTGCTGCTTCTTGCCGGGCTGACGGCCGGAGAAGCCGTTGGAACCTCTTTTTTGTTTGCCGGCGTATTGCGCTTGATCGCGGCTCCTTTTTATCTCTTCGGAAAAAAGATTCACGCGCGCTATCTGTGGCTTCTGCTGCAGGGCGCGGTTCCGGGCCTACTTGTGGGCATCTGGCTGCTGCGATTGTTGAGTCGAGACGCGGGGAGTCCCGTGGTGATTCTGCTCCTGGGCGTTCTGCTGGCGGCGTCATCCAGCGTGACGTTTATCAGGCGCGTGCAAAATCCTTCATTCGCGCGTAAAAACCATCGCTGGCTTCCCTGGCTCGCTCTGCCGATCGGAATCGAGTCAGGATTTTCATCGGCAGGCGCTGGAGCTCTTGGGACTGTGCTGCTGCTCAACTATTCCGAGATGACGCCCGCGCAAGTGGTCGGAACGGACTTACTGTTTGGGCTTGTCCTGGCCGTCATTGGCGGGGCTTTTCACTGGAGTTTTGGCTCGATCAGCCTGCCGATTCTGGCTCAGCTTCTTCTGGGCGGCATTCCGGGAGTAGTCCTGGGGTGCTTGCTGGCGCGGAAAGTTCCGGCGAACAAACTGAAGATGGCTGTTGCCATGGTGGCTATCTTCGCGGGACTGCAACTTGTATGGAGCGGAAGCCGGTCGCTAGCGGCAAAACGCGCGACAAATACCGCGAAGATCAATACGGAAGCAGGAGTGGTCCATGCGCACTAGCCAACCATATTTCGCAAAAGAAGTCTTCCGAATTGAGTTGTCGGTCCACGCCGCATCACCTGATGTTGCCCTGCATACCATCATTTTCCTCCGTTCGTGTTGTTGATCCCATCTGAATTTTTCCTCTGATCGTTTTGTTTGATCGCTGGCGGAATTCCATCGCCGCTGTTTCAAAAACAACACATCACCGGCGCACCGCGCTGGCCCTGGCAACACAAATCCACATTCGGAGAGAAACG
>Ga0208725_1000307_pt1 | contig 11175 bp, 9 predicted proteins | sample MicForSoSWNH13_O_FD_188004 | JGI IMG/M metagenome (GOLD analysis project Ga0208725, IMG submission 188004) | Forest soil microbial communities from Harvard Forest Long Term Ecological Research site in Petersham, Massachusetts, USA - MetaG HF011... | ecosystem: Environmental > Terrestrial > Soil >... | reverse complement strand
GGTAGCCGGTCGGCTGGTCACCCGCACGGCCGCGGCCGCGCCGCCGGGGGCTCGGATAGCGGCGTCGCTGCTCGCGGTGGCAGGCCTGGGCGGGCGGCCGGAGACCCTGGGCGAGCAGGCCGAGGCCGTTCGCGCGGCCGGCGCCACCGAGCTGCGCCTGTACCACGCCGGCCTGGCCTCGGCGAGTGACCTCGCGGCGGTCCGCTCGCTCCGCAGCGGGCCGGCCGGCCCGGCTGGCACGCCTCCGGGCGCGACTTAGCATGAGATGACCGACGGCAAGGACGGCACTTCCATGCACGTTATCGACGTTATTATCCTGGTTGCCTGGATTGCTTTCTGGATTTACTGGCTCGCGGCGTCCGTCGGTGTGAAGGCCGGGAAAACCCGCTGGACCCAGTTTGCGGGTATCCGGGTGGCGGCCATTATCGTGTTCCTGCTATTGCTCCACGCGAGAGTTCTCAAGGGGCACGCGGTGGCGGGCACGGTGACAAGCAATCCGTGGCTGCAGGGCATCGGCACCGCCATCTTCGTGATGGGGCTGGCACTGGCCGTCTGGGCCAGGGTCTACATCGGCCGGAACTGGGGAATGCCGATGTCCAGGAAAGCCGATCCAGAGCTAGTGACGACGGGACCGTACCGGACTGTTCGCCACCCCATTTACTCCGGCATCATCCTTGCGCTGATCGGCACCACGATAGCGGTCAGCCTGTACTGGCTCGTGGCGGTCATATTTGCGGGAGCATATTTCTCCTTTAGCGCTGTCAGGGAAGAGCGCTACATGGCGGAAGCCTTTCCCAACTCGTATCCGGAGTACAAGCGGTCAACCAAGATGCTGATCCCGCACGTCTTCTGAGTAGGCAGACAGCCCTACCTTGCCGCCGGGACGACCTACGCCAGCTGCTCATGCTGGCCGTGCTGCTGGCCACGGGATGCCTCATCGTCCCCACCGCACTGGGGTCCCGAACGACCATTTCTGTACTGCCACGGCAGGCAATTGCAGAAGATCGTTCGACGGGCGTCACATTATTACGTGTTTGTCTCGGTACGGCCGCGAAGTCAGTTCGTCCCGCTTGCAGCTCTGGACGCCCTATAGCTGGGGTCGTACCGTGATCACTGGCGGGAGTCCTGAGAATGGGCACGGCGGAGCGCGATGGGCCCGCCTCGTCATGGCAGCGACCAGGAGAAGGAGCCTTGGCCATGTGGCCTATCGCAGATCATCAACGCAGATGTATGTCCAGGCTGCGCAGCAAGACGCTGGCGGTGGTAGTGGGCCTGGTTGCCCTCGCCCTGGCCGCGGCGGGCTGCGCGGGCAGCAGTTCGTCCACGGCGGGGACAACCCCAGTCAGTGGCGGCACCGCGACCTGGGCTGAGCTGCCATCGGACATACCCAACTACATCTTCCCGTTCACGAGCAGCGAGTTCATCAGCGTGAGCAACCTGGAAGATTTCGGGTTCCTGATGTACCGGCCGCTGTACTGGTTCGGCACCGGCGCGGCACCCACGGTGAACAACTCGCTGAGCCTGGCCAACCCCCCGACCTTCAGCGGCAACACGGTCACGGTCACGCTCAAGCCCTACAAGTGGTCCAACGGCCAGCCGGTGACCGCGCAGAACGTGATGTTCTGGCTGAACATGCTGACGGCGGTCGGTTCCCTCGACTGGGGCGCCTACACCGGATTCCCGAACACGGTGGTCAGCAACATCAAGGCGGTCAGCTCCACCGAGCTGACCATGACCATGAACAAGTCCTACAGCCATAACTGGTTCCTGTACAACGAGCTGAGCCAGATCACGCCGATGCCGGAGGCCTGGGACCGGACCGCGTCCGGGCCCAGTCACTGCTCGACGACGGTCTCCGACTGCGCGGCGGTCTACAGCTACCTCAATGACCAGGCCAAGGACCTGAGCACGTACGCGACGTCACCGCTGTGGGCGGTCGTCGACGGGCCGTGGAAGCTGTCCGCGTTCAACGCCGACGGGCACCTGACGATGGTGCCGAACAAGTCCTACTCGGGCCCGGTCAAGCCGCGCCTGGCGGCGTTCAAGGAGGTGCCGTTCACCACCGACGCGGCCGAGTACGACGTGCTGCGGGCGCCGGGTAGCAGCAGCAGCATCACCGTCGGCTACATCCCGACCGAGGACCTTCCGGCCAAGCCCCTCAACGCGGCGGTGGGCCACAACCCGGTGCCCGGGTACAACCTGGCCCCGCAGGTCACCTGGGGAGTCAGTTACTACACGGTGAACCAGCAGTCCTCGATCTCCGACCACGCCGCGATCTTCAAGCAGCTCTACTTCCGGCAGGCGCTGGCGTACCTGATGAACCAGCCTGCGGACCTCGCAGGGCCGCTGAAGGGGTATGGCGTGACCCAGAACGGGCCGATCGGCAGCTACCCGATGACCTCGTGGCTGTCGGCGCAGGGCAAGCAGGGCGTTACGTTCCCCTATAACCCGGCCAAGGCGAAGGCGCTGCTGACCAGCCACGGCTGGACCGTGAACCCGAACGGCACCACCACTTGCGCAAAGGCTGGGGCGGCCGCGGCGGACTGTGGCGCGGGGATCACCGCAGGCAGCGCGCTCAGCTTCACCTTCGCGTATGCGAATGGGCTGTCGTGGGTCGCGCAGGAGTTGCTGCAACTGCAGTCCAGCGCGGCGTCCGTGGGGATCAAGCTGAACCTGAAGCCCGAGCCGTTCGACGACGTAGTCTCGGCCGACGCGGGCAACTGTGTGGTCGCCAAGATTCCGTGTAGCTGGGACATGGCGGACTGGGGCCTCGGCTGGTCGTACGCCCCGGACTACTACCCCACCGGGGAGACGCTGTTCCTGTGCGGCGCGATCGCCAACTCCAGCGGGTACTGCAACCCGTCCAACGACGCGATGATCGACAAGACGCTGACCAGCACCGACCTGTCCTACATGTACTCCTGGCAGGACTACCTGGCGACGCAGCTTCCGGTGGAGTGGCAGGTAAACGCCCCCTACCTGGTCGCCGAGATCGCCAACAACCTGAAGGGCGCCACGCCCATGTCCTCGACGCTCAGCCTCAACCCGGAGAACTGGTATTACGTGAAGTAGCGGGCGAGAGGTAACGCAGGCGATCACGTGACAGCCCTGTGGGTGCGCAAGCCGGTTCGGCGCACCCGCAGGGCTGCCCTGCTGGTAGGCCCCTTCAGTTTCGCCCAGCGGAGTCCGTCACCGTGAGCCCCGCATCCGGCGCGCCGCTCAACATCCTCGATCCGTACCTCTATGCCGGAGACCCGCAGCCGGCGTACCAGTGGCTGCGCGACAACGCGCCCGTCTACTGGGACCCGGTCAACCGGATCTGGGGGATCTCCCGGTACGACGACGTGCTGGCCGTCGAGCGAGACGCCACCCGCTACAGCTCGGCCAGCGGCAGCCGGCCGCTCATCGAGATGACCGCTTCGATGATCAACCGGGACGACCCGCGGCACGTGCAGCAGCGCAAGCTGGTGTCCGGGCGGTTCTCTCCGCGCGCGGTGCGCAGCCACGAGGAGCGGGTCCGGGCCATCGCGGCCGGGCTGATCGCCGCGGCGGCAGCAAAAGGGACCGTGGACGTTGTCCGGGATCTCGCCGCGCCGCTGCCTGCCATGGTCATTGCCGAGCTGCTCGGATTCGACCGTGCCCAGTGGCGCAAGTGCATGGAATGGTCGGAGCGGACGATGACCTCCGCGGGCTTCCGGAACGACGATCCCCGCCAGCCGGCCGGGTCGCCGGCGGCCATCGGCGAATTCGCTGCCGCCTTTTCCGGGCTGATCGAGGCCCGCCGCGATGACCCGCGCGACGACCTCGTATCCGTCTGGGTGCACGGTGCGATAGCAGGCGAGCCGCTGGACCTCCCGGAGATCATCCAGGAGGGCCTGCTCCTGCTCGACGGCGGGGCGGAGACCACCCGGTCGGTCATCGGGCAGACGGTATGGAACCTTGCCCGATTTCCTGATCAGCGCCAGATTCTGCTTGCGGACCCGTCCGCTATCGGGTCCACCGGCGTGGAGGAGTTCATCAGGTACGCGACGCCGCTGCTGAACATGCGCCGGACGGTGACCGCGGACCACGAGCTGCACGGCCAGCGACTGCGCGAGGGCGACGAGGTACTGCTCATGTACGGGGCAGCCAACTCCGACGGCCGGGCGTTCAGCGATCCTGACCGGTTCGACGTGACCCGGCGGCACAACCACCACGTGGCGTTCGGCTTCGGCACCCATTTCTGCCTGGGCGCAAACCTGGCCAGACTCGAGCTGCGGATCCTGTTCGAGGAACTGCTGCGCGCGCTGCCGGGGATCCGGCTGGTACCGGGCAGTGAGCCCGAATTCATGCCCGGCTACTTCACCCGCACCCTGCGCGAACTATGGGTGGAGTTCAGCCCCGCTAAGTGGTCTGGCCCGTAAGTTCGTCGGGGGTCAGGCCCAGGCGGCCGGTCCTTGAGGTACAGGGCGCAGGTGGTGCTGAGGGCTTGTTGGCAGGTGCCGGTGGATCGCGAAACTGCTGCTCATCTTCCGGATCACGTCCCGGGAGCACCTTGCGATGGCTTGCAATAGATAGTTCAGCGGTATATAACGTCTCTATGACGACCCGGGCGATGCAGGAGGCAACGTTCCTGATCCTCACCGCGCTGGCGGCGGGTGCCCAGCACGGGTACGGGATCATCACCGACGTGCAGCACATCTCCGGCGGCCGGGTCAAGCTGCGCGCCGGGACGCTGTACACCGCGCTGGACCGGCTGCGCGGCGAGCAGCTGATCGAGGTGGACCACGAAGAGGTGGTGGACACCCGCCTGCGCCGCTATTACCGGCTCACCCCGGCTGGCACCGCCCGGCTCGCGGCCGAGGCGGCCCGGCTGCAGGACAACGCGACGACCGCGCTTGCCCGGCTGCGGCTAGCCGGGGGCATCGGATGACCGGCGCGCCGGGCCTGGAGCGCGGCTACCGGCGGCTGCTGGCCTGCTATCCGGCCCGGTTCCGCAGCGAGCACGGCGAGGAACTGCTCGCGGTCCTGCTCGCTGGTGCCCGCGATGGGCAGCGGCGGCCCGGGCTGGCCGAGTCGGCCAGCTTGCTGCGCAGCGGGCTGGGGATGCGGCTGCGGCCGGATGCGTCGCAGACCGCCCGGCAGGGCTGGGCCGACGCGCTGGCCGCCTTCAGCCTCGCCGGGCCGGTGTTCCTGCTCGCCACGACCTCGCTCGTCGCGCTGGCCGCAGGGGTCTATTCCCTCCGGCGCGGCGGCTTCACCATGCTGCTTGGCATGCCGGGTTTCTGGATCACGCTCGGCTTCCCAGCGGTGATCGCGGCCCTGGTGCTGGCGGGCCTGCGCCGAGCCGCCCTGGTGATGACCGCCGCCGCGGGCGTGTACTTTTTCAACTTCCACCTGGGCGTGTACTCTTCCACCTTCCCGCAGCCGTCCCCGCAGGTGTGGCGCCTGCTCGCCATCAGCGTGTGCATCGTGGAGCTGGCCGCGCTGCTCGGCTCACCGGGCCCGCGCCGCGGCCGCGACCTCGTGCACTGGGGCCACGGGGTTGTCCTGCTGCTGTGCGCCGCGGCCGTGGCCAGCTACTCGGCCCTGCTCCAGCAAGCCGCCGGGGAGCCCGCGGTCACGCTGCCGCTCATGGTGATCGCCGTGGCAGTCATCGCCGCGCTGGCCCGGGCAGTCCGGCTGAACCGGTACTTCCGGCTGCTGCTGCTGGCCGCGCTGGCCTGCCCCTGTGCCCTGTTCCTCGCCTACCGGGCGTTCGACTGGCCATGGCTCTACCTCACCTCTTACGAGCGGCCGGCCCTGCTGCTCGCCGGGCCGGTGCTGACCGCCGCCGTAGCCTTGATCAGCACCGTCAGGCCGCTCCGCCGCCAGATCAGCTAAGTTCCGCCCCCACCGCTGGTTCGGCAGGTGCCGACGGGGCCGGTGAAGGTGCTGCCCGCCTCCACGTACCGGTCCCCGATCGCGGAGGAGATCGCCTCGTCACCGGCTGCCGCCCACGGCGATCAGGGAGACGGAGGCCGCGGCCAGCAGCAGCCCGATCAGCCGGAACGCGGTCAGCCGCTCGCCCAGCAAGAGCCGGGCCAGCAGGATCGTTACCGCCGGGTACAGCGAGGTGATCACCGCCGTGATCGCGAGCAGGCCGTGATGCGTGGCCACAAAGTAGCAGATCGTGGCCGGGGCCCCGGTGATCCCGGTGAGCCCTGCCAGCCACCCGCCGCGCGCCTCGGGGAGGCGGAGATCCCTGGTCACGGCGGCGATGCAGGCCACTCCGACCAGGGCTGCGGACTGGCCGCAGAACACCGGCCACAGGCCACTGCCGGAACCGGCCTGATCCAGCCCGATGAACAGCAGCGCGAAGCAGGCCCCCGCCGCCAGCCCGTAGACCACGCCGAGCGGGGCGCGATGCCGGGCCGGTCCGGGGAGCGCCGGGAAAGCGGGCGGTACGGACGGCACGGGCGACTCGGCCGGCGAGGAGTCCCCGCCGGACGGCGAACGCACGCTCGCGGACACCCCCACGATCGCGGGCAGCGCCAGCGCGATCCCGGTCAGCTCGACGGCCGTGGGCCGCTCTCCCAGCAGCAACCCCGCCAGCACCGAGAACCCGGCCGCCCCGACCGCGCTGAGCGGGCCCGCCACGCTGAAGGCGGCGTGCCGGAACCCGACGTAGAGCGCGAGCGCTCCGGTCATCCCGGCCAGGCCTGCCACGCTGCCCCAGACCACGGCGCGCACGCTGGGCGGGTGGGCGCCGATCAGCGCCAGCGCCAGCCCTACCACCGCCACGCTGACGGTCTCCGCCATCAGGGTCACCCGGATCGCGCTCGCTCTGCGCGATGCCAGGCCGGCCGCGAAGTCCGAGCCACCGTAACCGGCCGCCGCGACCAGGGACAGCAGGATCGCTAGCACGGAAGGCACCGCCGCCAGGCCTGGTCCACCGTCCGGCCGCCCGCCGCGGCCAGCGCCGCGGCGCCGAATACGTTGGCCAGCCGGCCGCTGTCATGCATGACTCATACGTAGCATGCGCGTCCGGGATCCCCTGGCTAGGGGCGGGCCCAGGCCGTGACGGCACTCACCCGGGACACAATGGCTGTCTGCGCGCGCCGGCGAGATAAGCGGGAGGCCCGGGTTCGTGGAGATTAGTGACCTAGCCCGCCTGGCGGACGCCTTGGCTGGTGTCCGGCGCACCGCGCCAGAAGGACTGGCTGAGTGGCGGTACCACGGCAGGCTGGTAGCGCGGCAGCTTGACGACACGCATCTGGTGATCCGCGCCGATTTCGATTATCGCGACTCTGTGCTGCGGCAGTTTCCGGAGACCTTCAGCGTCCCGGCCCGGTACATCAAGCACATGATGGTCGTCGCTGATCTCGCCCGGGGCGACGCTGGTGCCATCGAGGATGCGGTTGAGGCAGCGTGGCTGCTTCAGCGCAGCGCTGGCTAACCGGGTACCTGGCAGAGGATCTCGCCGTGCGGGATGAAGAACCACCCGTCGTCGCTGGCCGCCCAGCGCAGCCAGGCGTCGGCCAGCCGCTCCAGGTCCTGCCGGGTCGCCAAGCCGTGCTCCACGGCCCGGTCGCCGAACGGCGACTCGGTCAGCCGCTCGGCCCACAGGCTGCCCCACCAGGACCGGTCGCCCGGCATCGCATAGCACCATGCGCTCGCCGACGCCTCGACCGAGGCGAACCCGGCCGCCCGGGCCCAGGACAGCATGCGCCGGCCTGCGTCCGGCTCGCCGCCGACCGCGCGCGCGACCTGCTGATACAGGGCACGCCACTCGGCCAGCTCCGGGTCGTCGGGGAACCACAGCATCCCGCCGTAGTCGCTGTCCCGGGCGGCGACCAGGCCGCCCGGGCGGCACACCCGGCGCATCTCGGCCAGCGCGGCGACAGGGTCGCTCAGGTGCTGCAGTACCTGGTGGGCGTGCACCACGTCGAACGCGGCGTCGCTGAACGCCAGGTGGTACACGTCGCCCGCCTCGAACCGGACGTTGGGCCGGCCCTGGCGGCTCGCCTCCTGCCGGGCAGCCTCCAGCACGTCGCCGGCCGCGTCGATGCCGACCACCTCGCCCTGGGGCACCCTCGCGGCCAGGTCGACGGTGATGGTCCCGGGGCCGCAGCCCACGTCGAGCACCCGGTCAGCGTGCTGCAGCCGCGGCAGCAGGTAGCCCGCGGAGTTATCCGCGGTCCGCCAGCGGTGCGACCGCAGCACGCTGTCGTGGTGCCCATGCAGGTAGGTCTCCCCGGTTCCCGGCATGGGGCCATCATGCCCGGTCAGCCGTGGTACAGATCCAGCGCGTTGGTCCCGTCATTCACCAGCAGCAGGCCGCTGGAGGTCGTGGCCAGCCCGAACAGGTCCCCGGCGCCGTTCTTCACCACCATTTTCGTGGCGACCTGCTTGCCCGCCGGGCTGACCTCAACGGCGTTGCCGTTGTTCCCGTTGACCACGACGAGATCGCCGTTCGGCGCCAGGGTCATGCCCAGCGGGGCGTTGAGCGCACCGCCCACGGCAATCGTGCTGGACGGCGCGGTGACCGCGGTGGTCCGGGTCAGCGCCGCCGGGATGGCCGAGATCGCGCTGGTCTGCGTGTCGGCCACGTACAGCGTGCCGTTCCGGCCCAGGGCGAGCCCGGTTGGTGCGAGGACGAGCGCGGCCTTGTTCGCGATCCACGGGTAACCGGTGCCGATGACGGTCGAGCTGGTGAGCACCGGGGGAGACGTGGCGCTGAGCGCCATGCCGAGCCGCACCACCGTGCACTTGCCCGCGACCGGGACGCCCTTGTGGACACTGGTGTTGCCGCCCAGGGCGTTGGAGACGAACACGGTGGCCGACGTCGCGCTCGACGTCACCGCGAGGTCCCACGGACCGACGATGCGGGAGTTCGTGATGGTCTTGACCGGCGTGCCCTGGTCGTTCAGCACGATCAGGCACCCGGCGGGATTGAGGCGGGGCAGGGCGCCGCCCGCCGTGGTCGGCAGGCTGCCGACCAGCACCCAGCCACCGGGCAGGATTCCCAGAGCGGTGGTCAGCCCGATGCCCCCGGGACAGGCCATGCCCGCCGGGAGCTTGGAAATCTGAGCAAACAGATGGCCCGAGCCGGACGGGGAGACCTGGACGATGGTCGTGCCGGTGCCCTGGACATTGGCCTTGTCGTTGAAGTTGCTCACCAGGGTGTCACCGGCGACGAGACGCCCGGCGGACGCGGGTACCACGGCCAGCCCGTAGGGGTTCACGTCGCCGTTGGGCGGGACCGTGGAAGCGATCTGGGAGACCGAATGCAGCTGGCTCAGGAACGGCGGGGCAGCGTGGCGTGCTGCGGCAACGTGCGGACTCGAGCTGCCCGATCCGCACGCGGAGAGGACAAGTCCCAGCGACGCGACGAGCGCGACAGCCGGGATGGCGGAGATGGCAGGTACAGCAGGTATGCGAGGTCTCAAGGTGCTGCCCTTTCGTAAGATCAACGACCGTTACGGCCGGCTGGACAGGTACGGCGATCCGCGGCACGAAACGGGCTACGAGCAGCACAAACGGCTATCCCGACAAGCCAGCGAGGTGTCGTCGCGCACGGTCATCGATTGAACACGTACAGCCGGCCTACTCGGTTCACTCAGGTCCGGTCACGGTTCCCGCGCGGCCGCCTGGGCCAGCACGGCGACGTGCAGCGAGGTGCGCGATTGCGCGGAGTCCAGGCTGACGCCGAGCACCTCCTCGATCCGGTGCAGCCGTTCGTACAGGGTCGGCCGGGCCAGGTGCGCGCGTTTGGCCGCCTCCGCCTTGTTGCCCCCGGCTTCCAGGTACGCGGTGAGCGCGGCGAGCATCTGGCTGCCCGCCGCGTCGTCGCGGCGCAGCAGCGGGCCGAGCTCCCGCTCGGCAAAGGCCTGCACCCGCGGGTCGTCGCGGAGCAGGTGCAGCAGGCCGCGCAGCCGCAGGTCCGGCAGCCGGTAAAAGGCGAGCCCGCCGCCGTTGCGCGCGGCCACCTCCGCCACCTGCTCGGCCTCGAGGAACGAGCGCTGCACCTCGGGGACCGAGTCCACCACCGAGCCGGCCCCGATCACGTCGTCGTCGCCGAGCCGCCGCCGCAGCCGGTCGGCCAGGCGGCCGAGCACCGCGTCCGGATCCGCGCGCGGCGGCAGCGCCAGCAGCGCACCGACGCGGGTGTCGTCGAGCGAGCCGACCAGGGCGGGCACCCGCCCGGCCCGGCACGCCGCGGCCGTCGCGTCCGCGACCTGCAGGGCCCGCGCCTGAGCCTCGAGCCCGGCCCCAGCACCAGACCGGCCGGTCGCGCCAGACCGGCCCGCCGCGCCGGACCCGCTCGCCCCCGAGCTGACCAGCCGGACCACCACGGGCAGCAGCCGCCGCCCGGCCACCGGCACGCCGAGCGCCCGGGCCCGCGCCTCGGCGTCGGCGGGGTCGGCGTAGCCGTGGCCGAGGAACGCGCCGAGGATCGTCCGGTGCGCCTGCCGTTCCAGGCTCTCCCGCTGGTGGTCGAGCAGCCGCCCGAGCGCCAGGGTGGTGGCCGCGCGCTCGACCAGCGCCACGTCACGCGGCTCGGGCGCGCTGCCGCGCGCCATGATCAGCCGTCCCCAGTCCTCGCCGCGCGCGCCCACGATGGTCACCAGCCAGCCGGACGCCGGGTCGTAGCCGGTCCGCCCCGGCGGCGCGACCGCGCGGGACCGCGCCGCGAACCCGGCGAGCAGCCGGGCGGTGTCCTGCCCGGTGGCCTCGCACGCGACCACCTGGTGCGCCAGGTTCTCCAGGATCACCGGCCGCCCGGACAGCACCCCGGCCTGCCGCACCACCTCGCCCGCCGGCGCACCGGACACGGCGAGGTCGGTGAACACCTGGTGCAGCCGCTCCGAGGCGCGCAGCTCCTCGAGCTGGGCGTCGATGATCAGCGCGTGCACCGCTTCGGTGACCTCGATGAACTGCGTCTCCCGCTCGAGCACGATCAGCGGCAGCCGGTGCCGCGACGCCGCCGAAACCAGCGCGGCCGGGAGGCTGCGGGCGTACCTGGAGCCGAGCTCGACGGCCAGCGCGCTGACCCCGACCGAAGCCAGGTCGGCGACGTAGCGGGTCAGCCCGGACGGGTCGTCCGGCAGCGCGATGCCGGTGGCCAGCACCAGCTCACCGCCGCGCAGCAGGTGCGCGGCCTCGGCCAGCTCGATCACGTGCACCCAGCGCACCGGTGCGTCGAGGCCGTCG
>Ga0208725_1000306_pt1 | contig 11204 bp, 9 predicted proteins | sample MicForSoSWNH13_O_FD_188004 | JGI IMG/M metagenome (GOLD analysis project Ga0208725, IMG submission 188004) | Forest soil microbial communities from Harvard Forest Long Term Ecological Research site in Petersham, Massachusetts, USA - MetaG HF011... | ecosystem: Environmental > Terrestrial > Soil >... | reverse complement strand
AAGCTGACTCAAGCGCAAACGACTGCGCGGATGACGACGCAGTAAAAGCAGCGGGCGGGCAAGTAGTGCGCCTGCCGCTCGAGCCCGGCTATTCAACCTCCCGGCTGGTCGAACGCATAACCGAACTTCAAGCATGATTCTTCCCCTGGTCAGCGAGCTTCTCGCGCGGGTGGCACGCCGCCCCGTGATCGAGGAAACGTTCGAGGCGCTGCGGCGCAGTGGCGGCGAAGTGCGCCTGGCGGGTCTCACCGATTCCGCGAAAGCGCTGCTAATTCCGCTGGCGTTTGCTGAACTGGGCCGGCCGACGGTGCTGCTGGTGGATACCAATCAGCGCGCCGAAGCGCTGCTGGAGCCGGTGCGTTATTTTTATCGCGCGGTCACGGGCAAGCCGGGGCGTCGCGTGGCGCATTTGCCGTCGCATGAAGTCCTGCCGTACGACAATCGTTCGCCACACGCGGAGATTTCTGAAGATAGAGCTGTGGCGTTGTGGCGGTTTGCCACGGGCGACGCGGATCTGCTGATTGTCCCGGTGCAGGCTGCGGTGTGGCGCATGCGCGACCGCGAATTTTATTCGCAGCTGGCGCGCACCATCGCGCGCGACGAATCCATTCCACATGAAGAGCTGATCGATTTTCTTTCCAGCGCCGGTTACGACAAACAAATCACCTGCGAGATGCCCGGGCAGTACGCGGTGCGCGGCGGCATTATTGATATCTATTCGCCTGAGTCGCCGCAGCCGGTGCGCGTTGAGCTGCTCGGCGACACTATCGAATCAATTCGCGCCTTCGATCCCAATACGCAGCGTTCGACGAATCCCATGGAGCGCGCAACTCTGCTGCCGCTGACGGAATATCCGCGCCACGCTGAGGTGCTGGAGCGCGCCCGGGTTTCAGTTGCGTCCGGCAGGGAAGATGATGCGGCGCCGGGTGGATTTTATCCCGGATGGGAATTTCGTGAGGCGTTGCGCGAGAACCGCAAATCCACACTGTTCGATCTGACTGTCGAGCCACTGATTATTGCGGACGAACCGTCGTTGCTGGCGGCTTCCATCGAAAAATATCGCGCGCAGTTGGCGGAGGCCTTCGACGCGGCTGAGGACCCGCTCGCGGAGCCGCCCGACAAGTTCATCTTCGACGATGAAGAGTGGAACCTCGCGTTGCAGATGGCACCGCGTCTGGCGATTGAGCATCTGGGCGTCGAGGTGGCGGAATCCGCCGACCGCATCGCCGCTCCCGGCCACGACGGAGCGGGCGCGACCCGCACCTTGCACACGCAGCCGACCGCCCGTTATCACGGCAATGTCGCCGCGTTCATTGCGGAAGCACGCAACCGCATCGCAGCGGGCGAAAACGTGATGGTATCAGCCGCCAGCACCGGCGAACTCGAACGCTTCGCTGACATCTGCCACGAATTTGAATTGCCGTATCGCATGGGCGAGTTGGAAGAAAACGCCACGGTGACGCGACTGGCCGAAGAAGGCAGCAACGCGCCGGGCTCGGCGATATTGCTCACGAAAGCGCCGCTATCCGAAGGCGTGGTCTTCACCGACGCGAAAGTTGTGCTCTACGGCAACGCCGACCTGTTCGAAACACTGCCGCCGCCTTCGCAACGTTCGCGCGCACGGCCGAAAACCGCGAGTTTCTTCAGCGATTTCAGCGACCTGAAACCCGGCGACTATGTTGTGCACGTGGACCACGGCATCGGCCAATTTGAAGGTCTGCGCCAGGTGGCGATGGAAGGCGCGAACGGCGAGTTCATGCTGCTGCGCTACGCAGGAGACGCAAAACTCTACGTTCCTCTCGCGCGCCTTGACCTCATTCAGAAGTACACATCGCTGGGCGGTGTGGAACCGCAGCTCGACCGCCTGGGCACGACGGTTTGGGAAACCCGCAAGTCCCGCGTGAAAAAATCCGTCAGCGATATGGCGGAGCAGCTTTTGGAACTTTACGCCGAGCGAAAATTGGCGGTGGGCCACGCGTTTCCGGTGGACACGAATTGGACGCACGAATTCGACGACGCGTTCGAGTTCGAAGAAACCACCGACCAGCAACGCGCCATCGAAGACGTGAAACGAGACATGGAATCGAATCTGCCGATGGACCGGCTGCTCTGCGGCGACGTAGGCTACGGCAAGACGGAAGTGGCCATGCGCGCCGCGTTCAAAGCGGTAGCCGATTCTAAGCAGGTCGCGGTGCTGGCGCCTACGACGGTGCTGGCATTCCAGCATTACCAGACATTCAAGCGGCGGTTCGCGGCCTTTCCTGTGCGCGTGGAAATGATCAGTCGGTTCCGCACGGAAAAAGAGCAGAAGAAAGTTTTGGAGGAAGCGGAAGCCGGCAAAGTGGACATCCTGATCGGCACGCACCGCATCCTTTCCAAAGACGTGAAGTTTCAGGACCTCGGCCTGCTGGTGGTGGACGAGGAGCAGCGCTTCGGCGTGGCCCACAAAGAGCGGCTGAAGGAAATGCGCAAGAATGTGGACGTGCTGACCATGTCCGCAACACCGATTCCGCGAACGCTCCACATGTCGCTGGTGGGCCTCCGCGACATGAGCGTGATCGAAACGCCGCCGAAGGATCGCCTGGCGATTCAGACCACCGTCGCGCCATTCACCGAGACTCTGGTGCAGCGCGTGATCGAAGAAGAGCTGGCGCGCGATGGGCAGGTGTTCTTCGTGCACAATCGTGTCGAGTCCATTATTTCGCTCGCGGCGATGATCAAGCGCCTGGTGCCGAAAGCGCGCGTGGTGGTAGGTCACGGCCAGATGCGGGAGGCCGAGCTGGAAAAAGTGATGCTGCAATTCATTCGCGATGAAGCGGACGTGCTGGTCTCCACCACCATTATTGAAAATGGTCTGGATATTCCGCGTGCCAACACTATCGTGATCAATCGCGCCGATCGCATGGGCCTTTCGGAGCTGTATCAATTAAGAGGCCGCGTCGGGCGTTCCAATCAGCGCGCCTATGCTTACCTCCTTGTCCCCCCGGACACCACCCTGACAACAATCGCGCGGCAGCGGCTCGCGGCGTTGAAAGAGTTCAGCGACCTCGGCGCCGGATTTCGCATTGCCGCGCTTGACCTCGAGCTGCGCGGGGCAGGGAATTTGCTAGGGCGCGAGCAGCATGGCCACATTGAGGCCGTCGGCTTCGATATGTACTGCCAGATGATGGAGCGCGCTGTGGCCGAGCGCAAAGGCGAGGCGCTGACGCCGGAACGCCGCGCCACACTCAACCTGGGACAGGAAATCCGCATCCCACCTGAGTATATTGATAGCGAGAATCTGCGCCTGCGGATTTACAAGCGCATCGCCAGCGTCACCAGCGACACCGAGCGCGCGGAGGTTCGCCAGGAACTCGAGGATCGCTTCGGCCCGCCGCCGCCGTCGGTGGAGAACTTGCTCGACTATGCTGTGTTGAAAGCGCTGGCGGAAAAACTGCTGGTGGCCTCGATTGACCGTCGCGGAGATCAGGTGGCGATCAAGTTCTACGACGACACGCCGATCGGGCCTGAAAAGCTGGTGAAACTGCTGCGCAAACGCCGGGGCATGCGCCTGGACCCGACAGGGGTGCTGTGGCTGGATTGGAAGAGCATCCAGGGCGGGCCGATGGGCGCCACCAGAAACGTATTGCTACAACTACAATCGTAGGGATAAAATTTGAGGCGGGTGGATCCCATGAAAAATTGCAATTTTGCATCTGTCCTGGCGCTCAGCGGCGCCTTGCTGCTGACCGGAGCGCTGCTCCCTTCCGCGGCGCGCGCGCAAGCCAAATCCGTGGTGGTGGAAGAGATTATCGCGCGCGTGAACAACGATGTGATCACGATGTCCGATTATCAGAAAGCCGATGAGCAGCTGCGCGAGGAAGTGGCGCATGATTGCCAAGGCTGCCCGCAGGATAAGCTCATGGCGGAGTTCAAGGAGCAGCAGAAGGATTTGCTGCGCGGTCTGATTGACCAATCGTTGATGGTGCAACGCGCGAAAGACATGGGCATCAGCGTGGAATCGGACGTGATCAAGCGCCTGGACGACGTGCGCAAGCAGAACCAGCTCGCCAGCATGGAAGACTTGGAGAAGGCCGTCGAAGGTTCCGGCCTGGCTTGGGAAGATTATAAGACGACGATTCGCAACGGCCTGCTGACGCAGGAAGTAGTGCGGCGCGAGGTGGGTTCGCACATCAACATTCCCGGCGACGAAGTGAAAAAATATTACGACGCGCACCCGCAGGAATTCACGCGGCCCGAGCAGGTGGTGCTGTCCGAAATTTTCTTGAGCACCGAAGGCAAGAGCCCGGAAGAGATCGAGTCGGTGCAGAAGAAGGCCGAGGATTTCCGCAACCGCGTCATGAAGGGCGACGATTTCAACGAAATCGCCAAGCGCTATTCCGAAGGCAGCACCGCGAAAGACGGCGGGGATCTAGGCACGTTCAAGCAGAGCGAACTGGCGCCGCAGCTGGAAGAAGTCGTGTTCAAAATGGACAAGGGACAGATCACCGACGTGATCCAGACCAAAACCGGATTCGAAGTGCTGAAAGTCGAGAATCATTACAAGGCCGGTTTGCAGCCCATGGACAAAGTGGAAAACGAAATCATGAACCGGCTGTACATGCAGAAGATGCAGCCGCAGATGCGCGATTACCTGGGGCAGTTGCGCGAAGAAAGCTACGTGATGGTGAAGCCGGGATACACGGACACTGCCGCGGTGGCCGGAGCCAGCGTGATTCAGGAAGTGCAGCCGACGCCGGACGTGGCTGTGAAGAAGAAAGACAAGAAAAAGCTACCGCTGCCTAAAGTCAACGGTCAATGAAGTCGCATTACGTTTCCGATTTGCAGGACGGGCAAGCGGTCACTTCGTTGTTCCTTGTCGCGGCGAAAGAAATCCGCACATCGCAGCGCAGCGGGAAATCCTGGCTGGAACTGGCGCTGCGCGACCGTACCGGCTCGATTCCCGCGAAAATGTGGGACAACTTCGAGGCGCTGGCGAAAACATTCGAAGCGAACGAAGTGATACAGATACGCGGCCGCGTCAAGCTGTATAACGGGCAGAAGGAAATGACGCTGGAACAGATCGTTTCGGTGGCGGAGCGGGATTACGATCTTGCGGATTTTCTAGCGCACACGAAGTTCGACGTCGAGAAACTGTATGCGGAGCTGGGCGCGGCCGTCGGCGCCGTACGGAATCCGTGGATCAAGCGGCTGCTGGAAAGCGTGGTGAACGATCCGGCGATCGTGCCGAAACTGAAGCGCGCGCCCGCGGCGATGAGCATGCACCACGCGTTTGTGGGCGGATTGATCGAGCACACTGTGAGCTTGATCGGTTTAGGGCGCGCCATCGTAGCGCATTATCCGGAGCTGGATGCCGATGTGTTGTTGGCGGGCATTGTGCTGCACGACATCGGGAAAATTGACGAGCTCAGTTACGAGCGTGCCACGAATTACACCACAGCGGGCCGGCTGCTCGGGCACATTACGATTGGAACTTTGCTGGTGCGCGAGAAGATCAAGGCGATTCCCGGCTTTCCGGAGCCGCTGGCGATTTTGATTGAACATTTGATTTTGAGCCATCACGGCACGTACGAGTTTGGCTCGCCTTCTTTGCCGCAGACGCGCGAGGCCATTGCGCTGCATTTTCTGGACGACATGGATTCGAAGATGGCGGCGATGCGCGCGACGCTGGACGGAGCGTCGGGCGGGGAAGAGTGGACCGAGCGAAATCCAGCACTGCATCGGGCGCTTTTGCGCACTGACAAGTTCCTGCGCGGAGAGGATTCCGGGCACGCGGCCGAGGCTGTGGCGGCTGACCCTTCGCAGCAGCGCACAGTGCCGGGTGGGCCGCGCAATTCCGGCGGCGCGAGATGAGGGTTTGCGGGCAGACGAGCGAGAGCGCTGGCGCGAAAGACAATTCATGACTGAGTTCAACATTCGAACCTCATCGCCGCGCCGCGCGCTGCTGGACTTGGCGCCGCTGGAGCTGGATTGCATGAACACGCTCTGGCCGATGGGGCAGGGCACGGTGCGCGAAATCCGCGACCGTCTGGCGCCGCGGCGGCCACGCGCGTACACCACGATCATGACCATCATGGATCGCCTGGCGCGCAAAGGCATCGTGGAGCGGCGCAAAGTTGGACGCGCTTACATGTATCGTCCGAATTTGAGCGCCGAAGAAGCGCGCGGTCACGCGTTGGACCAAGTGATCGAGAATTTTTTCGCCGGCTCGAAAGAAGCTCTACTCGCGCAGCTGAATTGCGATGGTCCGCGGGTGCGTGCAGTGGCGGCGACCGGGGGGGCGAATGTGGCGTCGTCCGGTGGGCTGGCGCGCTCCGCGAATGATGCGTCATCCGAAGCGCTGATCACGGCGAAGAGGCGAGATGATTCCCGCTGAACTGAAAATTCGTGACAACGTGATCCGTCCGGCGACGATCCTGGCGCCGATGGCCGGCGTTACCGACACGGTATTTCGCCGCGTGATTCGTTCACTCGGCTCCTGCGGGCTGATCATGACGGAATTCACTAGCGCCGAGGGGCTGACGCGCAATTCCGCGCGCACGCTGCATTATCTGTATTTCGATGCGGACGAGCACCCCATCGCCGCGCAGATTTTCGGCTCCGACCCCCAGGTGATGGCTTCCGCGGCGGCGCTCACCGAAGATCTGGGCTTCGATCAAGTGGATATCAATCTGGGCTGCCCGGTGAAAAAAGTTGTGAAGTGCGGCGGTTCCGGTTTGCTGCGCGACCTGGTGCACCTGGAAAAATTGCTGCGGGCGGTGCGCGCGGCGGTGAAGATTCCGCTGACGATCAAAATTCGCTCGGGCTGGGACGAAAATAATATTGTCGCGGTGGATGTGGCGCGCATGGCGGAGCAAGTGGGCATTGAAGCCATTGCCGTGCATCCGCGCACGCGAATGCAGGGTTATAGCGGCTCGGCGGATTGGAACGTGACTCGCGCGGTGAAGCAGGCGGTGGGCATTCCGGTGATTGGCAATGGCGACATTCGCACGCCGCAGGACGCGGTGCGCATGGTGGCGGAAACTGGTTGCGATGCGGTGATGATCGGCCGGACGGCTTCGTCGAACCCGTGGATTTTCCGGCAGATTGCGGATTTCATTGCCACCGGCCACTATGACGAACCTACCGACGTGGATCGCTACCATTTGCTCTCCGGATATTTTCGCAGCTTGATTGCGGCGGAAATGCCGGACGCGATTGGCAAGATGAAGCAGTTCGCGAGCTTGTTCACGCATGGCGTGCGTAACGGCGGCGAGTTGCGGTATGCAGTGCATCATGCGCATGCGGCTGCGGAAATTCTCGAAAAAGTGGACGCGTTTTTCGCGAACAGCACAGCACCGGCCGGTGATTGAGTTTTTCGGATGACCGCGCTTCATTCGTCGCGGGTGATGAGGAGCTGTTTGTAGGCCTCGCGGCGCGTTAGCCCGCGCTCGCGGGCTACTTGTTTCAGCGCGGCTTTGTTGTCCACGCTGCGTTCGTGCATGATTTCCGCCACGCGCCGCGCCAGCGGAATTTTCGCGCGCGCATCTTCGGCGGCAGTGTGCTGCGCCTCGCCATCCGCGGGGCCGATTAGCAGAGTGATTTCTCCGCGCGGCGGTTTCGTGCGCGCCGCTGCCAGCAACTCCTCCAGATGGCCGCGCACGAACTCCTCGAATACTTTGGTTAGTTCGCGCGCCACTACTGCCGGACGGTTGCCCAGAATTTCCAGCGAATCTTCCAGAGTGTCGAGCAGGCGATGCGGCGCTTCATACAGAGCCAAAGTCCGCGGTTCAGCAGCGAGCGCGCGCAAACGTTTGCGGCGTTCGGTGGGCCGCGACGGCAAAAATCCGATGAACGTGAATTCCTCAGTGGACATGCCCGACGCCGCCAGCGCCGCCACAAACGCGCACGCGCCCGGAAGCGGCACCACCTGAATTGCGTGACGCAGCGCCAGACTCACCAGCCTGCCGCCGGGATCGGAAATTCCGGGCGTGCCGGCATCAGTCACCAGCGCGAACTGCGCGCCCTGCTCCAGTTCGATCACAATTTCCGCAGCGCGCGTGATTTCGTTGTGCTCGTGGTAGCTCACCAGGCGCTTCTGAATGTCGAAATGTGAAAGCAGCTTTAGCGTTTGCCGCGTGTCTTCGCAGGCGATAGCGTCCGATTCTTTCAGCACGCGCAAGGCGCGCAGAGAAATATCTTCCAGGTTGCCGATGGGCGTCGCGACCACGTATAGGCATCCCGCGCCGGGCTCGTTTGGCTTGGTCTTGGTCATGAGGGAATCGAGAAACGCGCGAACGACGGCAGTCTAACACATCGCATTGGATGAGTTTTGCACGGGCTGTTTAGTGAACAGATTGGACCGAGCGCCCCGTGGCCGCTGCGCCCACAGCCGCAAGCGTGTTACTATTTTATTTACACTCAGAGCAGGGAGGACTTCCGCATTGCCGCTATACGAATACAAATGTGCCAAGTGCGCGCATCAATTTGAAAAAATCGAAAAGCATAACGCGCCGACGACGCAGAAGTGCCCGAAGTGCGGCGGAAAAGCCGAGCGAATGATTTCCGCGGCAGGGATTCAGTTCAAAGGTTCGGGCTGGTACGTGACGGACTACAAAGGCAAGAATTCCGGCGCCACGTCGGTGGAAGGCTCGGGCGACGGCGCCGCGGGAAAATCCGGCGATTCATCCTCGGATTCCAAATTCTCAGACGCAAAATCGCAGGACTCAAAATCGAGCGATGCGAAGACCGGCGAATCGAAATCCGGCAACGGAAAATCCAGCGAGTCAAAGTCATCTAGCGAGAAAAGCTCATCGAAGAAAAAGAAATGAAGCGCTGAAGTGACGTATTAGAGTGTGGTATTAGAGTGTCGTATTAAAGTTCCAGCGTCTTGAGATATCTTCGGAACTCGTTGCCGAATTTCGGATTCTTCAGCGCCAATTCCACAGTCGCTTTCAGGAAGCCCAGCTTGTTCCCGGCATCGTGTGTTTTTCCCTGGTGCACGTGCGCCCACAGGCCTTCTTTTGCAGCCAGCGCCCGCAGCCCGTCGGTGAGCTGTATTTCGCCGCCAGCGCCGGGCTTGGTTTGATCCAGATAATCGAAAATTTCCGGCGGCAGCACATAGCGCCCCGAAACGCCCAGGTTCGAAGGCGCTTCGTCCGGCTTCGGCTTCTCGATCATATCGTTCAGCCGCAAGACGCTATCGCCCCAGCGCGGAATTTTTCCAGGACTCGAAGCGATCACGCCGTAGAATTGCAATTCTTCCCGCGGAACTTCCTGCACGGTGATCGCGCCTTGCCCCGTGGCCTCGTAAATTTCAATCAGGGCGCGAGTGGCGGGTACGGGGCTGTCCATAATCACGTCGCCCAGCAGCACGGCAAACGGCTCATCGCCCACCAGTTCGCGCGCGGTGAGCACCGCATGGCCCAAGCCCAGCGCTTCATTCTGCCGCGTGTAACTGAAATGAATTCCGCCGCTGATGTCGCGCACCATTTGCGCCAGTTCCGGTTTGCCGTGGTCTTCCAGGAAATGTTCCAGCTCCGGCGCGAAATCGAAATGGTCTTCGATGGCGCTCTTGCGGCGGCCGGTTACGAAAATCACATTTTCAATTCCAGACGCGATGCATTCTTCCACCGCGTATTGAATCAGCGGCTTATCCACCACAGGCAGCATTTCCTTGGGCATCGCCTTGGTGGCGGGCAAGAAGCGCGTTCCCAATCCGGCCACGGGCAGCACAGCTTTACGCACGCGTTTTCGTTCGGAGCTCATAGTCCTCTTAATGGAATGCTTAGTGGATTGCGGCCGGTCGCCTAAACAGGGCAGGCGTGCCAGATCGAATTTATTTTACCCTCTGGAGTCGGCTTGGCTGGGGAAGCGCGAGCGCCGGAGTTCGTAAATGCAACGTCTTCGGAAACGATAAGCGCGACGGCCTCGCGCGCCAAACGCTTTCGCGCAAAGCGCTGCGCACGGAAAGGCCGCTCGCACCGCTATGCTACCATAATCATTGCGCACTCCGGCGCATCGAGATTCGAGGCATATTTTTTGACCGCACAACGCAAAATCATCTTGGGGATAGAATCATCGTGCGATGAAACCGCCGCAGCCGTGGTTTCTGGCGGCGACACGATTCTCTCCAGCATCGTCGCATCGCAAATTGCCATTCACCGTAAATATGGCGGCGTGGTGCCGGAGCTGGCCTCGCGCGAACACTTGCGCCAGATCGTTCCAGTGGTGCGCGAAGCACTCGAGCAAGCCGGAGTCACGCTCCAGGATTTGGACGCGGTGGCGGTGACGCGCGGTCCGGGCTTGGTAGGCGCGCTGCTGGTGGGCATCACCTACGGCAAAGTGCTGGCCCAGGCGCTGGCCAAGCCGCTCATTGGCGTAAATCATCTGGAAGGCCACGTCCACGCGGTTTTTCTGGAAGCGCATGCGGCGAAACTACCACCGCCCGAATTGCCCGCGGCCTGCCTGATTGTTTCCGGCGGGCACACAGTAATTTATTCCGTGAAGTCCGAATCGCAAAATGGCGCGGCGCACTTTTCCTACGAACGGCTGGGCGGTACGCGCGACGATGCGGCCGGCGAAGCGTACGACAAAGTCGCACGCCTGCTCGCGCTGGGATATCCCGGCGGCCCAGTGATGGATCAACTGGCGCAGCATGGCGACCCGCGCGCGATTCGTTTCGGCGAGCCAAAAATGAAAGGCAATGTTTACGACTTCAGTTTCAGCGGCATCAAGACCGCAGTGCTTTATCACTTGAAGCGCCACCCCGAGCTTCAGCCCGAAATTGACGCGCGCAAAGAAGCGCTGGCACGCGGCGAACGCGGCGCCGATTCATTGCGCAAGCTAGCCAGCACAGCGACGTTGGATTTGATCGCCAGCTTCCAACGCGCCGTGGTAGATGATTTGGTCACGCGCACCATCGCCGCCGCCCAGCAAAATAACGTTCGCTCGATCCTTGTCTCCGGCGGAGTCGCCGCCAACCGCGAACTGCGCGCGACATTCGAAGCCGCAGCCCAGCGCCACAACTTCGCCGTATTTTTCCCGAGCCGCGCGCTCTCCACAGACAACGCCGCGATGATCGCCGCGGCAGGCTACCCGCGCTTCGTCGCCGGCCAGCACGAACACGCCACGCTCAACGCCGAGCCGAATCTTCCGTTGGCCTAATCAATCTATAATTCGGCGGAATATTTTTTAAAGCGGTCGAGAGCCAGTTGCGTATGTTT
>Ga0208725_1000304_pt1 | contig 11231 bp, 9 predicted proteins | sample MicForSoSWNH13_O_FD_188004 | JGI IMG/M metagenome (GOLD analysis project Ga0208725, IMG submission 188004) | Forest soil microbial communities from Harvard Forest Long Term Ecological Research site in Petersham, Massachusetts, USA - MetaG HF011... | ecosystem: Environmental > Terrestrial > Soil >... | reverse complement strand
GGCCGCCCGCCGAGGCAATCGTGCGGGCCCGGCTCGACCGCGACCTCGCGTCCGCCACGGGACGGCTCGACGTGGTCCAGGTCCGGGTCTCCGATGGCTGCGCGAGCCCCGTTTTCGGGATGTCGGCGCTGTTGTCCGTCCTCACCGCCGCCGACGGATACATGATCGTCCCCGAGGATGCGACGGGTCTCGACGCCGGCACAGAGGTCGACGTCACGCTGTACCGTTGATCGCGGTCATGAGCAACAGCCCATTCATCCGCGATGTCCCCGCCGCCACCGCCCTCGATGCCTGGCGCAGCGCGCGAGCTGCCGGGGGCTGCCCGGCCCGGCTGCCCGCGGTCCGGGTCCGGGTCGATGACGCCGCCGGGCGGGTCACCGCCGAGCCGGTGTGGGCCACCCGCTCCTCGCCGCCGTTCGACGCCGCCGGCATGGACGGGATAGCGGTGCGGGCCGCCGACACCCTCGGCGCCAGCGAGACCACCCCGGTCTGCCTGGAAAAGGACGCCTACGATGTCGTGGACACCGGTGACCCGATGCCCGATGGGCGCGACGCGGTCGTCATGCGCGAGCACGTTCACTACTCCGGCGCCGTCGCCGAGCTGCGCGCCGCCGTCCCGCCCTACCAGCACGTGCGCTCGATCGGCGAGGACGTCTCCGCCACGGAGCTGCTGCTGCCCGAGGGCCACCGGCTGCGGGCCGTCGACCTGGCCGCCGCCGCTGCCGCCGGGGCCACCCACCTCAGCGTCCGGCGCGCCCCGGTCGTCACGATCCTGCCAACCGGTGACGAGGTCCGCCCGATCGGCACGCCGACCGGCCCGGGGGAGATCCTGGACACGAACTCGCTGATGCTCGCCACCCAGGCTCGCGAGGCCGGCTGCGAAGCCCGCTGCCTGCCGATCGAGCCCGACGACCCGGCCGGCCTGGCCGGGGCGGTCCGCGGCGCGGTGGCCGGCTGCGACCTGCTGATCATCGTCGCGGGATCGAGCGCTGGCCGGGACGACTACACGGCCGCGATCGTGGCCGAGCTCGGCACCCTGGCCGTGCACGGCGTGGCGGTGCGGCCCGGCCACCCGGTAGTGCTCGGCGTCGTGGCGGGCACGCCGGTGCTCGGCGCCCCTGGCTACCCGGTGTCCGCGGCGCTGACCTTCGACATCTTCGCCGAGCCGCTGCTGGCCGAGCTGGAGGGATCCGTGCCCCGCCGCCGACCGCGGGCCCGGGCCCGGCTGGCCCGCAAGCTGGCGTCCCCGCTCGGCATGGACGACTGGGTGCGGGTGCGCCTGGGCATGGTGGGCGGCACCATGGTCGCCACCCCGCTGCCGCGCGGAGCGGGCGTGCTCACCTCGCTGGTCCGGGCCGACGGGCTGCTGGTCGTCCCGGCCGGCCTGGAGGGCCACCACCCCGGCGACGAGGTCAACGTGGAGCTGCTGCGCGGCCTGGACGAGATCTCCGGCACAATCGTCGCCATCGGCTCGCACGACCTGGTCCTGGACCTGGCCGCCTCGGCGCTGCACGCCGAGGACCCGCGGGTCACGCTGGCATCGTCGAATGTCGGCTCCCTCGGCGGCCTGGTGGCCCTGCGCGACGGGCTGTGCCACATCGCCGGATCGCACCTGCTGGACCCGGCCACCGGCGAGTACACCCTGCCCTACCTCGACCGCATCCTGGCCGGGCAGGACGTGTCCGTGGTGCGCCTGGTGCACCGCGACCAGGGACTGATGGTGGCCGCCGGCAACCCCCTCGGCCTGACCGGCATCGAAGACCTGACCCGCCCCGGCGTGCGTTATGTGAACCGCCAGCGGGGAGCGGGCACCCGCGTCCTGCTCGACCATGAGCTGCGAGCGCGGGGGATCAGCCCCGACGCGATCGACGGCTACCTGCGCGAGGAGCCCACCCACCTGGCCGTGGCTGCCGCGGTGGCGGCCGGGCGCGCCGATGCCGGGCTGGGCATCACGGCCGCCGCGCGGGCCTTCGGCCTCGACTTCCTGGCGGTCACCCGGGAGCCCTACGACCTCGTCGTCGGCACGCAGGACGCAGAAAGCCCGCGCCTGGCTCCGCTGTGGGCGCTGCTGGACTCCGACCGGTTCCGCGCGGCGGTGCAGGGCCTGGGCGGATACGACGCAGCGGAGATGGGGCGGAGGATCAGGTAGCCGCCGCCGAGGTGCGGTTCCGCCAGGCCAGCCAGGCCAGGGCCACCAGAAACCCGAACATGGCCAGGCCACCGAGCACGAAGAGGTTCCAGCTGACCAGCTGGATGCCGTTCAGGTGGAAGATCTCGGACATCGGGTGCCTGCGCACGTCGAAGCCGACCAGGCCGTGCGGGACGAAGGCCAGCCGGCCGGTCCAGTGAGCCGGCCAGTCCGCGAAGACCGCAGCCAATGCCGCGCCGAACCCCCAGAACCCCCACCGGGCGGCCCCCCGGGCCCGGAAGCCAGCGTCAGCCAGGACCGCGAGCAGCGGCACGATCCAGATCCAGTGGTTGTCCCAGCTGATCGGGGAGATCAGCACCCCGGTCACCGCGCAGGTCACCCAGCCCGCGGTCGGCCGCCCGGTACGGGCCAGCGCCGCGGCCGCGAGCAGGCCCAGGCACCCGACGACCGCGGCGACGCCAAGCCACAGCCCGGCCACCGAACCGGCCCCCGCTGGCGTCCTGGTGACCAGGGCCAGCAGCGACTGGTTCAGCAGGGATCCCTGGCTCGTGTTAGAGAAGTCCCCGGCGTGCAGAAAGTACCCGGTCAGCCAAAAGGTCACCGAGTCATGCGGCAGGGCGATAAAACCGATCACCACGGTCGTGGCGAACACCCCGGTGGCAACCGCCGCCTGCCGCAGCTTCCCGGCCAGCACCAGGTACGGGATGAAGATCAGCGGCACCAGCTTGATCCCGGCCGCCACGCCGATGCCGACGCCCTTCCACCGCCGGCGGTCCGGCTGGCACAGGTCCCAGGCGATGAGCACCATCAGCACCAGTTCGATCTGGCCGACCTGAACCGAGCGCAGCACGGGTTCGGCCCACATCGCCACGGCGGACACGGCGAGCACGGCCGCGGCACGATCCCGGCCGCGCCAGCCAAGCTGGCCGAACGTCACCCAGACGGTCGCCGGAACGGCAGCGAGGCTGGCGACCGTCATCAGCCACCGCAGCACCGCCCAGGGCAGCAGCGAGCCCGCCGCGAATCCCAGGGCCGCGAACGGCGTGTACAGGTACTGCACGCCAGGCAGGAAGTGCCAGGAGTACAGCGTCGCCGGGGCCTGCCGGGTGATCAGGCCCGCGTGGTTGTAGATGTTGAGGTCAAACCAGTCCAGCGTCAGGGCGAGCGGATGAGTCACCACGTCCGCCAGGTACGCGGCGACGGCGAGCGCGAACGCCCCGGCCGCGCAGGCGAGTACCCGCCCGCCGTGCCGCCCGGCTGCGGACTGTGCCCCGACCGGGGCTGCAAGGCGCGATTCTGCCGATGCCACCGGCATCCCTTTCCGGCCATCCAGCGGCCGCCTACCCGGCGGCCTGGCACGGGGCTGCCCCGCGGCTGCCTGCACGCCGCGCCAGGCACACCAGGATAGGGCAACGGGCCGGTCATCGAATCACAAAGAAGGCATGCGGCCGAGGCGGGAACCGATGCTGCCGCCGCTCCCGCCCGGGGCGGCCAGCCAGATGCGCACCGCCGCGATCACCGCCAGCGCAAGAAGCGCGAGCCCGGCGAGCACGAACAGGTTCCAGCCGATCACCTGCGCGCCCGCCAGGTAGTACTTCATGTGCTGCGGATGCCGGCCGGTGAAGAACCCCAGCAGGCCCTGGGGGATGAATGCCAGCGGGCCGGTGTAGTGGTAGGGCCACGCGCCGAACACGGCGAATACCACGGCGGCCAGGGCCCAGAAGGCCCACCGGGCGGCGCCCCGCGCGCGTATCGCCGCATCGGTGAACAGCGCCAGCGCGGGCACGACCCAGATCCAGTGGTGGTCCCAGCTGATCGGCGAGAACAGCAGACCGGTCAGCGCGCAGGTCAGCCAGCCCGCCACCGGCCTGCCGCTGCGGTCGAGCACGGCGGCCGCGGTGCAGCCCAGCACCGCGACCAGTGCGGCGACCGCGTAATAGATCGGCGTCCCGGCCCGCACGCTCCCCACCGCCCGGACGACCAGGCCGAGCAGCGACTGGTTCAGCAGCGAGCCCGCGTCGCCGACGTTGCCTGGGCGCAGGACGTACCCGGTCAGCCAGTACTTGCCGGACGCGTGCGGCAGGAAGATGAAGCCGATCGCCACGGTGCCGGCGAACGTGGCCGTCGCAACCGCCGCCTGGCGCAGCCTGCCGGCCAGCAGCAGGTACGGGATGAAGATCAGCGGCACCAGCTTGATGCCGGCCGCCACGCCGATGCCAGCGCCCTTCCACCATCGCCGGTCCGGCTGGCACAGGTCCCAGACGACGAGCAGCATCAGCAGTGGCTCGATCTGGCCCAGGTGCAGGCCGCGCTGCATGGGCTCGGTCCACAGGCCGGCCGCCGTCAGCCCGAGCACGGCCGCCGCGCGGCTGCGGCCGCGCCAGCCGAGCGCGCCGAACGTCAGCCACACGGTCCCGGCCAGCGCCGCCAGGCTGGCCACCGTCATCAGCCACCGCAGTACCGTCCAGGACAGCAGCGAGCCCGCGGCGAAGCCCAGCGCGGCGAACGGGGTGTAGGTGAACTTGATCCCGGGACGCAGCTGCCACGTGTAGAGCCGGGCCGGCGAGTGTCTGGCGATCAGGCCCGCGTCGTTGTAGACGTTGAGGTCGTACCAGTCCAGCATCTTGCCTGCCGGGTGCAGGAACAGGTCGGCCAGGTAAGCGGCCAGCGCGAGCGCGCACACGATCGCGGCAACCGGCAGCGCCCAGGCGCGCGGCGATGACTGCGGCCCCGTGCCGCTGGCCCGCTGCAGCCCGGGCCTGGCAAGTGCCATCGGGCGTCCCTTCCGGTCTGGCTGCCGGCCCGGTGCAGCTGTCTGCCAACGCGACGCCGTCACGATACCCGCGGCGGTGTCGCCCGAGGGTAAAGGGCGAGTCAGGGTACGGCCCCGGTCTGGCCGGGATCTGGTCAATGGGTTGCCATTGGCCGCCTTGCGGACGGTTTGGACGCGGCCGCGCGGCCGCTCCCGGGTAAACGTGATCACGGCCCGTCTTGCGGCCCGGGCAGCGGGCATGGTGGCATGCGTACGAGCAGGTTTCCCGTGGGGCGGGTCCCCGGCCGAGGAGGTAGGCGTGACGGCAGAGATCTTGCGCCAGCGTGCGGAGATAGAGCAGGCGGCCTGGGGCGACGCGGGCGCGACCGTGGCCGCCCGGCTGGCGGCCACGGCGGAACGCTGGGGCGGCGAGCCCGCCTACTCCGACCGCGACGACGGCGGGGCATGGCAGACCATCACCTGGGAGCAGACCCGGCAACTGGCACTCGAGCTGGCCGCCGGGCTGATCGACCTCGGCCTGGCGGCCGGTGACCGGGTTGCGCTGATGCTGCCGAACCGGGTCGAGCACGTGCTGGCCGACTTCGCGGTGATGCACGCCGGGGGAGTGCCGGTCACCTTCTACGCCACCCTGGCCGCCGATCAGGTCCGCTTCGTGGCGGCCGACTGCGGCGCCGCGATCGCGGTGCTCGACGGCGCCGCCGAGCTGGCCCGCTGGCAGCCGGTGCTGTCCGAGCTGCCGGGCCTGAAGAAGGTGATCGTCAGGGACGCTGCGGCGTGCCCGGTTGGCGACCAGTACCTGACCTGGGCGGACCTCCTCGCACGTGGCCGGGACCGGCTCGCCTTGGCGCCCGGGGCAGTTGCCGACCGGGTGGCGGGCATCGATCCCGACGACCCGGTGACGGTGCTTTACACCTCGGGCACCACGGGGAACCCCAAGGGCGTCATCATCACCCACCGCAACGTGCTCTACGAGGTCGCCACCGGCGAGGTCACCGGCTTCATCGAGCCGCGTACCCGGTGGGTGTCTTACCTGCCGCTGGCGCACATCGCGGAGCGGATGTTCACCATCTACCTGGCCGTGGACTACGCCTGGCACGTCCATTTCTGCCACAACGCAACCACCGACCTGCTGGCCACGCTCGGCGCGGTCAAGCCGACCGCGTTCTTCGGGGTGCCGAGGGTCTGGGAGAAGATCCAGGCAGGCATCCGGGCGCTGCTGGCCGCCGAGCAGGATCCGGCCAAGCAGGCCACGGTCGACGAGGCGATGGCGACCGGCCGCAAGTACGTCAAGAGCTGCGAGTTCGGCAACACCACCCCCGACGACCTGGCGGAGGAGTTCCGCCGGGCCGATGAGAGCGTGCTGCACCCGATCCGGTCCCTGCTCGGCCTCGGCGAGGCCGCCACGGTGGTCAGTGCTGCCGCGCCGCTGCCGCCGGACGTGGCGGAGTTCTTCGCCGGGCTGGGCATGAAGATCCTCGACGTCTACGGGATGACCGAAACCAGCGGCGCGTTCACGACCAACACCCCGGCCGCGTACCGGCTGGGGACCGTGGGACGGGCGGTGCCCGGAGTCGAGGTCTGGATCGCCGACGACGGCGAGATCCTGACCCGCGGGCCGCTCAACACCCCCGGGTACCTCAACCTGCCCGAGCGGACGGCCGAGCTGATCGACTCCGACGGCTGGCTGCACACCGGCGACATCGGGTCGCTTGACCCGGACGGCTTCCTGTCCGTCGTGGACCGCAAGAAGGAGCTCATCATCACGTCGGGCGGGGAGAACATTTCACCGGCCGCGATTGAGAACCTGCTGGTCGCCCACCCGCTGATCGGCCAGGCGCTCAGCTTCGGTGACGGGCGGCCGTACGTGGTGGCGCTGCTGACGCTGGACGGCGATGTGGCGCCCGCATGGGCTCGGGCGCACGGCATCGAGGCGTCCTCGCTGGCAGAGCTTGCCGAGGAGCCCGCGGTCCTCGAGGCGGTGGGCGAGGCCGTCGCCGATGCGAACCAGCACCTGGCCCGCGTGCAGCAGGTCAAGAAGTGGCGGCTGCTGCCGGTGGAGTGGACCGCGGAAAGCGAGGAGCTGACGCCGACCCTGAAGCTCAAGCGCCGGGTGGTGCACGCCAAGTACGCCGACGCGATCGACGCCCTGTACGAGAGCTGAGCCCGGCCGGCGGCCGGGCCGGCGCCACCCGGCCGTCACGGCCGGAAGATCAGGCAGCTGCTGGTCGCGTGGGCGTACAGCTTCCCCTGGCCATCGGTGAGCCGCGCCTCGGCGAGCGCGGTGCGGGAGCCGAGATGGATAACGGTGCCCTCGCACTGCAGCGGCCCGGTCGAGCCCGTGATCGCGCGCAGGAACTTGACGCTCAGATCCTGCGATGTGTAGTAAGCACCTTCGGGCAGCATGCTGTGCACCGCGCAGCCGCACGCGGAGTCGCACATCGTGGCGTAGACACCGCCATGCACCGAGCCGATCGGGTTGTAGTGGAACTCGGCCGGCGTGAACTCGAAGACCACCCGCCCCGGGTCGGCGAGAACCAGGGTGAAGCCGAGCGTGGCAGCGATTGGCGGAACCGGGAGCGTGCCATCGACCAGCGCCCGGAAGAAGTCGATGCCCGCCATCGTCCGCGCGGCCGCCGCAGCGATGGCCGGGTCCTGCCACTGGTAGCTGCGCTGGCGCTGCGGGTCCGGCCGGCCGTCGCCGCCGCGGCGCTCCGCGGGCCGCGTGCCGTCCGGCTGGGCGTCACGCGGCGCGAAGGTCTGCCCCACCGCAGGCTCCCTTCGCTCTGGGCACGCCCGGCAGGTACACCCGGGCGAGCACCGAGCCGGCGACGAACTGGTACCCGGTGTCGGACCACCGCCGGGAGATCATCGCCAGCATCTGCTTGTTCTCCGGCAGCACGTCCATGACCAGCACGCTCACCCCCCGCGCCGTCGCCCGCGCGACCAGCTGGTCCAGGATCTGCGAGCCGATGCCCTGGTTCTGCCAGCGATCGGCCACCACGACGCCGATATCGGTCACCAGGCAGCCCTCGGGGCTGAGGCTGTCCGCTGCCATCGCATGACCCACGATCGCGCGGTCGTGCGTCGCGACAAGTACGTCGCTGGTGCGCCCGCCGCCGCACATCGCGCGCAGCACCGCCGAGCTCTGCGGCGACGCCGGGGTGAAGAACCGCAGGAACCGGGTGCGCAGCGACAGCCCGGCGAGGAACGACCGAATTGCATCACAGTCCGCTGTGGCCGCGTTCCGGTACTCGATGGCGCCGCCAGGGCGCACGATCGCCGGCCGGTCCAGCTCTTCCAACTGAGTTCGACTCACAGACCCAGCCTGCACCGCCGTTGCTAAGTCTGTCAAGCAGACTTAGCATGTGGGTATGAGCAGGCCCTGGGTTCTTGACTACGACACCGAGAACTGCACGATCGGCGCCACCTTGGCCATCGTCGGCGAGAAGTGGACGTTCCTGGTGCTCCGGGAGGCGTTCAACGGCGTCCGCCGGTTCGGCGACATCCGCCGCCGCATCTCCGCGCCGCGGCAGGTTCTCAGCGACCGGCTGGCCCGGCTGGTCGATGAGGGGCTGCTGCGCAGGGTGCCGTACCAGGAGCCCGGCCAGCGCTCACGCAGTGAGTACCGGCTGACCGAGAAGGGGCTGGCGCTGTTCCCGCTGATGGTGGCCCTGCTGGAGTGGGGCAACACGTACGCGGCGAGCCCGGACGGGCCGGTGGTCGAGCTGCAGCACCGGGACTGCGGAGCGCCGGTGCACCTCGAGCTGCGCTGCGCCGAGGACCATCCCGTGGCATCCCCGCGGGAAATCACCCCGGTTCCCGGCCCCGGTGCCCGCCTGATCGCCTAACGCCGGGCACCGCACTGGTGTGAACGCGCCGGCGCCGTCGTCCTATTGGTGTCGACGGGCCGGCGACACTACCGATCGGCCGGGGCCAGCGCCGGGCCAGGGGCGCGGGAGTGGAAAGATGGCGCCGGTGAACGGCAGATTCTGGGTCCGGCTGCGGCAGGCGCTGGCGGCGCTGGCGGCGCTGACCGTGCTGGCCGCGTGCGGCAGTAGCGGCATGAGCGCGTCCGGCCACGCCGGGATGCCGGCCATGGGCCAGCAGCGCGCCGCCGAGGCCAACCCCGATCTGGATCCGGGTAGCTCGCTCGGGGGCACCGCTGCGCCCGACTTCCGGCTGACCAACCAGTTCGGGCAGCAGGTCTCGCTCAGCGCGTTCCGCGGCAAGGTGGTGGTCCTGGCCTTCACCGACTCCGAGTGCACCACGATCTGCCCGCTGACCACGGTGAGCATGCTGGAGGCCAAGCAGCTGCTCGGCCGCGCCGGGCAGGACGTGCAGCTGCTGGGCGTCGACGCGAACCCGGACGCCACCGCGGTGTCCGACGTGATGGCCTACTCCCGCTCGCACGCCATGGTCAACCAGTGGGACTTCCTGACCGGGCCGCCCAGCCAGCTGCGCGCCGTCTGGAAGGCCTACAACATCTACGTGCAGATCCAGTCTGGCCAGGTCGATCACACCCCGGCGCTGTTCGTCATCAACCAGCGGGGCCAGGAGGAAGAGGTGTACCTGACGACGATGGCCTATGCCAGCGTCGGCCAGTCCGCCCAGATCCTGGCCACCGAGGTGTCCAGCCTGCTGCCCGGGCACCCGCGCCTGGCCAGCGAGCGCTCGCTGTCCTACGTCAGCGGGATCACCCCGGCGGCACGGGCCACCCTGCCGGCCGACGGTTCCGGATCGGTCACCCTCGGCCCCGGCCAGCCGCGCCTGGTCGTGTTCTTCGCCACCTGGCTGACCGAGACCTCCGACCTGCGGGCCCAGCTGCTCGCGCTGAACGGTTACGCCCGGGCTGCGCGGCAAGACGGGCTGCCCGCCCTCACCGCCGTGGACGAGACGGTCATCGAGCCCGGGGTCGCCGCGGTGCGGAGCTACCTGGCCGGTCTCGGCCAGCCGGTGGAGTACCCGGTCGCGCTCGACGAGACTGGCCGGCTCGCCGACGGCTACGGCGTGCAGGACCAGCCGTGGCTGGTGCTGGTCTCATCGTCCGGCAAGATCATCTGGAGCCACGACGGCTGGCTCACGCTGCCCGCCCTGGAGGCCGCTGCCCGCCGGTCCTGACGGCTGGTCGTTCAGCCGCTTCCACTCGGCCTGCGCGCCCGCCGACCACCGCTCGCGGCGGTCCGCGAACAGCCGGGCCGCCTCGAGCCCGCGCCAGCGGGCCGGCAGCAGCTCACGCGGCAGCGCCGGGTCGATGGCCGGGAACCGGCGCCAGGCGTGCACCAGCTCGACCTGCCTGGCCAGCACGTCATCCGGCTCGACGCCGCCGAACTCGGCGATGAAGCGCTCGTACTCCCGCTCGATCGCGGCCAGGTCCCAGGCCGCGCGCACCATGCCGCCCGCGCCGTCCAGGCCGGACCGGGTCGCGGTGAACAGGTGCGCGTCGGCGACGCCGGCCTCGCTCAGCACCCGCGCCACCTCGGCCTCGCGCTCCGGATGGGCGCTGATCCACAGGCCGCCGCCCAGCCAGCCGAGGCCGGCCCAGCTCAGCCGGGTGCGCACGGCATGCCGGGTGCTCCGGTCGCCGTCCGGGATCCGGGTCGCGACCAGCAGCCAGCGCTGGTCCCAGCTCTCCGCGGCCGAAGTGAACGAGTAGATCCGGTCGGCGCCGTCGGTCAGCAGCCGCCGGCCGGCGTCGGTGAGATGCCACCGGGCGCGCCGGCCGGTCTTCTCGGTGCTGAGCCAGCCGTCGGCCGCGGTGCGCATCAGCGCCTGCCGGGTCGCCTTCTCCGCGATACCGAGCCGCGCGAACGCGGCGATCACCGCCGACGTCCATGCGACACCGCCGCCGGGCAGCACGAACTCGCCGAGCAGCGTCAGCAGCAGCCCGCGTGCGCTCGGCGCGCCCGCGGCGTGCCGGCGCGACAGGGCAGGCGGTCGCTCGGTCGGCATGGCAGCCAATACTCTACAACTACTTGACTCTTAGCGATGAATAAGTAGAGCATATGAAAGATGGCTGTGGATGAGATCCTTGAACGCTCAGCGGCCGGGCGGGTCAGCTTCCAGGTGGAGCCGGGCAGCTACCGGCACTGGCGGCTTAGCTGCGAGGGCCCGGTGGCCACGCTCGCCATGGACGTCGACGAGCACGCGGGGCTGCGGGACGGCTACGAGCTGAAGCTCAACTCCTACGACCTCGGCGTGGACATCGAGCTGTACGACGCGGTGCAGCGGCTCCGGTTCGAGCACCCCGAGGTGCGCACGGTGGTGCTGACCAGCGCCAAGGACAAGATCTTCTGCGCGGGCGCCAACATC
>Ga0208725_1000303_pt1 | contig 11238 bp, 10 predicted proteins | sample MicForSoSWNH13_O_FD_188004 | JGI IMG/M metagenome (GOLD analysis project Ga0208725, IMG submission 188004) | Forest soil microbial communities from Harvard Forest Long Term Ecological Research site in Petersham, Massachusetts, USA - MetaG HF011... | ecosystem: Environmental > Terrestrial > Soil... | reverse complement strand
CACCCGGCCGCCGCGGCGGATGACCTCGCGCGCCACCCCGCCGCCGACCTTGCCGAATCCCTCGATCGCCACCGAGCGGCCTTCCCAGCCCCAGCCCCACCGGGCGCGCAGCGCCGTGTCGGCGGCGACCGCGACGCCGTACCCGGTCAGCAGGTCCTCGAACGGCACGCCGCCAACCACGGCGGCCATGGCGCCGGGCACGGCACGCTGCTCCCGCAGCGGCGCGAAATCCTCCTCGGCTGTGCCCATGTCCGGCCCGGTCAGGAACCGGCCCGCGTCGGTCATCGGGCGGACCTCGGCGCAGAACCTCGCCATCAGCCTGGCCCGGCCCGCCGCATCGGCCGGGTCGCCGCGCACACCGGCCTTGGCGCCGCCCACCTGCGTTCCGAGCGCCGCGTACTTGTAGGTCATCGCCCGGGCCAGCAGCGCCACCTCGGCCGCGCTGACATCCGGCGCCAGCCGTGTCCCGCCGGCGGACACCGGCGCGCCGGCCAGGTCGAACACCACAAACCCTGGAACCGAGTTCAGCTCAACGATCTCGGGACCGGAGCTGCGTCCCGCGACCAGTTCGTCTGTCATGCCATCTCCGATGAGCCGACCACGCGCCTGAAAGAACCCTGCCGAGCAAAGCTAACCCAGCCCGGGGCCGCAGCGCTGGCGCGGCATGATCAGGAAATTTGGAGGCTTTGTAGCATGAGTAGTCAGCAAACAGTCAGGATCGTCCCCGATATTGGATAGCGCGCCTCCCTGCGCCTGGCCCCCATGTCGCGCAGGGAGGCGCCAGGAGCGTGCCCCGCCGGCCCGGGTCGGCGGGGCACCTCGCCATTTGCCCGGCCGGCCTGCGCACCCGCTGCGAAGGATTCATGCAGGCCAGGGGCGGCGATACTCAATCACGTGGATCCAATCGACCGGCTGCGCTACGCCAGCCGGCGCATGACCGACCCGTTCGAGGCGCTCGCGCAGCGCGTGGCCGAGCGCGTGCTCGACCTCATCGTTTCGGCCCTGGACGTGGACGCTCTGCTGGACCGCGTCGATGTGAACGCACTCGTCGGACGGGTCGAGATCAACGCGCTGCTGGACCGCGTCGACGTCTCCGCCTTGCTGGAGCGGGCGGACGTCAACGAACTGCTCGACCGCGTGGACGTCGCCGCCCTGCTCGGCCGTGTCGACGTCAACGACCTGGTCCGGCGCGTGGACATGGACAGCCTGGTCGAGCAGACCGACGTGGGCGCGTTGATCGCCAGGTCGTCCGGCGGCGCGGCGACCGAGGCCCTGGACGCGGCGCGCAGCCAGGCGGTCGGGCTCGACCAGTTCATCGACCGGTGGGTACAGCGCGGGCTGCGGCGCAAGCAGGCCACCCCGGCCGGGCCGCCGGCCTTGCTGAACGGCCGGGCCGGGCCATGAGTGCCGCAACGCGGACCACCCGGCCGGTGACCTCACAGGGGCATTACGCGGGGTCCGTCTCGCGGTTCCTCGCCTATGCCATCGACATCGCCGCGAGCTCCGGCGTGTTCGCGCTCGCGCTGGCCGGGATTTCCTACGTGGTAAGCGTGGTGACCGGCCGGCACGTCTCGTGGAGCAAGGAAAACATCCTCGTCGCGATCATCTTCGTCGCCTGGGAGTTCGCCTATTTCGGCTACTCATGGGCCGCGAACGGCAAGACATTCGGCATGGCCGCGCTCGGCGTGCGGGTGGTGCGGGCCGACGGCGCGACCGTCGACCCCCGGCACGCGGTGCTGCGAGCGCTCGCGTTCCCGCTCAGCTTCCTGCTGTTCGGCCTCGGCTTCGCTGGCATCCTGGTGCAGCGCGAGCACCGTGCGCTGCACGACCTCATCGCCGGCACCGTGGTCGTCTATGCGTGGGATGCGCGGGCCGCGCGGCTCCGGTTCCTCGCCCGGGAGGCAGAGCCGGGCGCAATCCGCGCCCAGCTAGCCGGGGACGAGCGAAGCTAGCCCGCCAGGGCGGCTGAACCCGTGCCTCACCACAGGTGCGGCTCTGGCGCGCGCAGCGCCCGCAGCGACTTCTCGAACACGCCCATGCGGTCGCGGACCGCGGCCACCGGTTCGGCCTGTCCTGGGGCGTTGCTGAGGTCGTCGAGCGCGGAACGAAGCGCCTGCAGCGACCCCAGCGCATCGGTGGCGCTCACCCGGTCCTCCGGGTCCACGGCCGTGTCCCGCAGCGTCTGCAGTTCCTGGCCGAGGCCGTCCGTCTGGCGCTGGATGTCGGCCCAGCGCGCGCCGGCGTCCGGGGCCGCCAGAGCGTCCGGGCGCACGGCCGCGCTGATCGCCTCGCCCAGCGCTGTGCCCTTTTGGTTCGCGTCGATCGCCTTGGCGATCCAGCCGCCGGTGAAGACGGTGCGACCTACCCCCATGTAGCGCAGCACCAGCAGAACCACGGCTACGCCCGCCAGCACGACGACGCCGACCAAGATCCACAGCCACATGCCGGGTCCCTTCCATGTCACCGTGTTCCAGGACATTCCCGGAGACGGGGTATTGCAACCAGAACGCCCGGCTGCCGCGGGTCACCCGGCCCGGCAGGTACCGCCGCGGGCAGGCCCCCGTTAGCCGCCGACCGGCCTGGCGGTGAGCGAGGCGGCGAGCGGCTCAGCCTGGGCACGGCGAGGCAGCAGGCCGCGCGCCCCGGCACTGGTGACCGACAGGGCTGCGGCGGCGACCGAGACCCGGGCGGCGTCGGCCAGGCTCGCGCCCTCGGCGAGCAAAACGGCGAGCGTGCCGCAGAAACAGTCCCCCGCTCCGGTGGCGTCCACCGCTGCGACCTCCGGGGCAGCAATGTGCTCCGCCCGGCCGCCGGAGCCGGGTACGACCAGCGCGCCGTCCGCGCCGAGCGTGACCACGACATCGAGCCCGCCGCGGAGCTTGCGGGCCAGCGCCGCGGTTGCCGCCAGCCCGGACGGCGCCGCCGCCCCGGCCAGCAGCGCAAGCTCGGCCCGGTTCGGCACCAGGACGTCGACATCGGCCAGCAGGTCCGGGCCGAGCGGCGCGGCGGGCGCCGGGTTCAGCACCACCGGCGCGGCGGCCTTTGACGCGGCCGCCGCCACGGTGGCAAGCGGAATCTCCAGCTGCAGCAGCACCGCGCCCGCGCGGTCCAGGGCATCCTGGCCGATGTCGCCGGGCGCCAGGGCGCCGTTGGCTCCGGGGTCGACCAGGATCAGGTTCTCGCCGGCCGGGTCGACGGCGATCGTCGCGCCGCCGCTGCGCGCGCCGGGCGTAACCCGCACCCGGGAGACGTCGACCCCGCGGGAGACCAGGTCGGCGCGGATCTGCTCGCCGACGTCGTCATCGCCGACCCGGCCGATCATGGTGACATCAGCGCCAAACGCCGCAGCTGCGGCGGCCTGGTTGCCACCCTTGCCGCCGAAACCGACAGTTCCCGGAGCCGAGCTCAGCACGGTCTCGCCCGGGCCGGGCAGCCGGCCGACGATCAGGGTGAGGTCGGCGTTGAGGCTGCCGATCACGGCCAGCCGGGGCCCGCTCATCCGGCGCCTGCGAGCGAAGACCGCCGGACCAGCAGCGACGGCGCGATCTCGCTGCGCCGCACGGCCGCGTCGTCGCCGTTCATCCGCAGCTGCAGCAGCCGGACCGACTCGGCCGCGATGGTCTGCACCGGCTGGCGCACCGTCGTCAGCGGCGGCTCGCACAGTTCGGAGAACAAGATGCCGTCGAACCCGGTGACCTTGACCACCTCCGGAACGCCTATGCCGGCGTGATGCAGCTCGCGCACCACTCCGAGCGCGATGATGTCAGATCCGCAGAGCACGGCGTCAGGCAGCGGCCGGCTGCCCAGCAGCTCCCGCGCGGCCTTGCGGCCGAACTCGATCGTGAAGGACCCGAGCAGCACCGGGGCCGCGACCAGCCCAGAAACCCGCGGCACCGTCAGCCGGAACGCGTCGAGCCGGCTGCGGCCGGTTGAGCTGGCCGGCTCATCGGAGACGAACGCGACGCTCCGGCAGCCCTGGCCGGCCAGGTGCTCGAGCGCGTGCCGGATTCCCAGCGCGTTGTCCACGCCCACGTAGTCGGCGGGGAACCCGTCGACCTGCCGGTCGATCTGGACGATCGGCACTGACCGGTGCGCCCGCCGCATGGCCGCAGCGCTGGAGTGGTGCCTGGCCGGGATCATGATCAGGCCGGCCACCTGCCGGTCGGTCAGGGCCTGCAGCCGGCGTGCCTCGTCGGCCGGGTCGTCGCGCGAGTCCGCCAGGATCATGTCGAGGTCGGCGTCGCGCAGCGCGGCCTCCAGCGCCTCGACGAGCTCTGCGAAGAACGGGTTGCCGATGCCGGGCACGACGATGCCGGCCATACCGGAACTGCGCGCCCGCAGACCCCTGGCAATAAGGTTGGGCCGGTAGTCCAGTCGCCGGGCCGCGGCCAGTACCGCGGCCGCGGTCGCCGAGGACGTCCCGCTGGCGCCGGAGAGGACTCGCGATGCAGTGGACGTGGAGACACCCGCCGCAGCGGCGACATCACGGAGTCGCACGGGTTGTGGGAACGATTCCGCCGCGACCGGCTCCATAGCTCGCAATGTTTACACACTCCGCCGTTCATGACCAGACGGGAACGTTCCCAGCATCTTGACACCGAGCTGGAACGGCGGTGAAATCGTTCCCATCTCGGATCCCCCCCGGAGGGCCAGAGCATGGACACCAACGCAGTCAGCCCAGGCGGAGGCGCGGCGCAGGCCCCCGACGCCGACCGGCCGTGGAGCATCGAGACCAACGGGATAAACCCGATCGCCGAGGAAGAGCGACACGGCAAGCCGATCGAGCTGTTCTGGATCTGGTGCGCGGCCAACATCGGGATCCTGGACATCACCTACGGCGCGTTCCTGGTCACCTTCTACGGCCTCGACCTGACGCAGGCGATCGCCGTGATGATCGTCGGCACCGTGCTGTCGTTCCTGCTCGTCGGCTTCATCAGCCTGGCCGGGAAGCGGGCCAACGCGCCCACGCTCGTGGTGTCGCGCGCATCGTTCGGCGTGTTCGGCAACGCGCTGCCGACGCTGATCAGCTACGTCTCCTTCCTCGGCTGGGAGATCCTGCTGACCGCGCTGGGGGTGCTCGCCGCGCAGAGCATCATGCTGCGGCTCGGCGCGCCGGCCGGTGATCCGACGGTCGCGATCGCGTTCGTGATCGTGGCGGGCGTGACCATCACGCTCGCGCTGCTCGGGCACGCCACGATCGCCCGGGTGCAGATCTGGTTCGTTTACGCCTTCGCGGTGCTGACCGTGGTGTTCATCATCCTCGAGGCCAAGCACGTGAACCTGCACGCGGCGACCTCGCTGCACCCGGGGACGTTCCTTGGCGGCGTCATCGGCGGGACCACCGTGATCATGGCGGGGCTCGGCATCGGCTGGGTCAACGCCGCCGGTGACTACAGCAGGTACCTGCCTCGGAAGGTCAGGTCGGCATCGGTCGTGGGCTGGACCACGTTCGGCGCCAGCCTCGCCCCGATCCTGCTCGGCATCTTCGGCATCTTCCTCGCCGCCAGCAACCCGGGTATCGCGTCGGCCGCCAACCCGATCGGCCTGTTCGCCGACACGCTGCCGGTCTGGTTCGCGGTCCCCTACCTGATCACCGCCGTCGGCGGCCTGATCGCCGCCACGGTGCTCGACGTCTACTCCGGCGGCCTGAACCTGCTGACCCTCGGCCTGCGCACCGAGCGGTACAAGACCGTGGCGATCGACGCCTGCGTGATGATCGCAGGGAACATCTACGTGCTGTTCATCGCCAAGACGTTCTTCGCGCCGTTCGAGGGCTTCCTGATAACGCTCGGCGTCCTGCTCGCCGCCTGGTCCGGGATCTTCCTCGCCGACCTGGGGCTACTGCGCTGGAAGTCCGGATACGACGAGGAGAAGCTGTACCGGGTCGACAGCGGCGCCTACAACTGGTGCGGCCTGACCGCGCTGGTGATCGCCTGCGCGGTCGGCCTCGGCACGGTGACCTCGACCAGCCCGGTGTTCAGCTGGGTGGGCTACCTGCTCGGCCTGCTCGGCGGCCGGACCGGGGCGGTCGGCGGCAGCAGCATCGGCGTGATCATCGCGCTGGTCCTCGGCGCCCTCGTCTACACGGTGCTCGTCCTGGCCACCGGGCAGTTCGCCAAGGCCCGGGCCGCCGAGAAGGCACCGGTCGCGGCGTGATGAGCCCATCCACCAGCCCACTGCTTGCCGTCATCGACATGCAGGAATTCTTCGCCCCGGGCAGCCCGTGGGAGGTGCCGGGGTTCGAGGACCTCGTAGCACCCATCGACGCGCTGGCCACCGGGTACGGCCCGCGGACGGTCTTCACCCGGTTCGTCATCCCCGAGGTGCCGCAGGGAAGCTGGGTCGGCTACTACCGCGCCTGGCCGCAGGTGCTGGCGCCCGAGGCCGCCCACCTGGCCCACCTCGCCCAGCCGTGGGCCAGCCGGGGCCTGGGCACCCTGGACAAGACCACGTTCTCCAAGTGGGGCCCGGAGCTCGAGTCCATGCTCGGCCCGAGCCGTGAGCTCACGGTCTGCGGCGTCAGCACCGACTGCTGCGTGATCGCCACTGTGCTGGACGCGGTCGACGGGGGCGCGCAGGTCCGGGTCATCGCGGACGCCTGCGCCGGGATCACCCCGGAGGCGCACGAGGCCGCACTGAACCTGATGGGCGGGTTCGCGCCGCAGGTCACGTTCGGCTCGGTCGACGAGGAACTCAGCCGCCTGGCGGGAGCCAGCCGGGCATGACCGCCGCCGGCCCGGACATCTGGAACACGTGGGACGCCGACTGGCCGGCCTGCGCCGTGCACCTGGGCAGCGGCGCGGTGCTCCGGGTCGGCGCGTACAGCGCGAGCGCGAACACGTTCACCGACTTCCCCTGGTCCCCCGCCTACCGGCTCGGCGCCCACCACATCGATGGCAGCGAGATCGCGGTGGACCTGACCCACGCCGGGTCGACCGTGCGGCTCGAACTGGCCGCGGCCGGCGACGGCTGCGTGACCGGCCGGCTCACCTGCACGGACATGGCCGAGTGGGGACTGCGGTTCTGGCTGCTGCTCGAGTTCGGCACCGACGGGACCGGCGACCCCGCGCCGGTCCGCTTGATCACCCCGCCCGGAGGCGAGTACCTGCAGCCCCCGGTGGCGCTGCTGGACCGCGCCGCGGAAGGGCCGTCCGCCGCATTCAGCACGCTGGACCGGCCGACCGATGCCCGGCTGACCGTGGAGCGTGGCGTTCTGGGCACTCTGATGGAGTCGCAAAGTTACTACGCGCGGCCGCCGGCACCGGAGCGGGGCCGGTTCGCGGTCTTCCGGATTAGCGCCACGGATCCGGTGACCGTTTTCGCCGCTGCCGCGGGCCCGGACGCGGACGCGGCGCAGGATCGCCTGCGGCGGGCGCTCGCGGACGCGGAGCAAGGAAGGGACGCCGGGCCGGCCGCTGGCGCTGCTGACGAGAACCGGACGGCGATCCGTGACGTGCTCGGCTGGAATACCGTCTGGGATCCGGCGGGCCGGCAGGTCTACACGGTGGCGACCAGGGCCTGGATCGCGCGCAAGTTCGGCGGCTTCGGCGTCTGGCAGATCGACGGGTTCCTGCACTCGATCCTCGCGGCGCACCTCGGCGCCGGCCGGCTCGCCTGGGACAACGTGGCCGCGGTGCTGGCCGGCCGCACTGCGCGCGGGAACCTCACCGCGCTGCGCGCGGCCACCACGAACTGGGAGGACCGCTCGCATCCGCCGGTCGGCGCTCAGGCGTGCTGGTCGGTTCAGGCCATGACACCGGACGGTGACGCGGCCGCGGCGGCAGCGCGGGTCCTGGCCGAGGCGTTCGACTGGTGGTTCGCGACCCGGGACGGCAACGGCAACGGGCTGCTCGAGTACGGCTCGTCGCCGGTGGGCGACGGGCACTTCGTGCACACCCGGCAGGCAGCGATGGACGAGGCGGCCAACGACAACTCGCCGGTGTACGACGACATGCGGTTCGACCTTTCCACGCACACCATGGACCTCGAGGACGTCGGGCTGAACAGCCTGCTGGTGCACGAGGGCAGCCTGCTCGCGCGGCTGCTGCCGGGCAGTGACCGGATCGCCGGACGGGCGGCCGAGCTGGCCGAGGCGGTGCGGACCCGGCTGTGGGACCACGAGCGCGAGGTGTTCGCCGGGCGGCTGTGGAGCGGGGAGTTCACCAGGAGCCTGTCCCCTACCAGCTTCTACCCGCTGCTGGCCGGGATCGCGACGCCGGCCCAGGCCGAGGCCATGGTGCAGCGCTGGCTGGCCGACCCGCGCCGGTTCGGCGGGCCGTATCCGGTGGCCGGGACGCCACACTTCGATCCCGCGGCGCTCGACAACGTGTACTGGCGCGGCCGGGTCTGGCCCTGCTTCAACTACCTCGTCTACCTCGGCCTGCGCCGGTACCGGTTCGACGAGCAGGCGGCGTGGCTCGCGTCGCGGGGCCTGGAAATGTTCCGCCGGGGGTGGGCCGAGCGGCGGTGCTACGAGAACTTCAGCCAGCAGACCGGCGACGGCGGCGACTCCGTGGACGCCGAGCCGTTCTACACCTGGGGCAGCCTGCTGCCGATGATCGCGGACCTGGAGGTTTTTGGCACCGATCCATGGGACGGGACCTGCTTCGGCTGCGCCGGGGACGACAGCCGGTCTTCCGTGGGCTACGTGGCCGGTGTCGCGTACTCAGCGGAACTCGGGCCGGATTCCACGGCGCTGTCGCGGGACGGCGCGGCGCTGCTGCGTGCCGACCTGCGCGGCCGGTTCCGGCAGTTCTCGGCCGACGAGGCCCGGCTGTCGGTGGAGCTGCCGCCCACGACGGCTGACTTCACCGTCGAGCAGGCCTTCGCCGGGCCCGGCTGCGTGGTCACCCTGGACGGCACCAGGGCACCGGAGAGCAGGTTCGGCCCGGTCACCTGCGACGCCGAGGGCCTGGATTGGCTCCCGATCCGCATCCCGAGCTCGCCGCGTCCGCGCCGCCTGGACATCGTCCGCCCAGGGAGCCGCTCACCCTCGCACGGCCGCGAAAACCCATGATCATTTGAAGTCTTCACGTGTTCGGTAGCCGCAATTCGGGCATATCACCCTGCAAAATGACTGGAACGCGTGAAGACTTGCGACGATCAAGGGGCTAGCGATCCATGATCGCCTTGCGCTGGGCGCCGTCGACCGGGATATGCGCGCCGTTGATGAAGCTGGCCCTTGGCGAGGCGAGGAACGTGACCAGAGCCGCGACCTCGTCAGGGCGGCAGATGCGGCCGAACGGGATGGACTCGGTGGCCAGTTCGTGCGCCCGGTCCTGGGTGACGCCCTTGTCGCGGGCGAAGGCCTTTTCCAGGGTGTCCCACCGGTCTGTGGACACCGGGCCGGGGTTGACTGTGTTGATCCGCACGCCGTAACGCCCGTACTGCTCGGCCACCGACGACGCGAAGTTGATGTCGGCGGCGTTCGCGACCCCTGCGGTCATCTCCCAGTAGCTCGGCTTCAGCCCGTCGTTGCCAACGACCAGCACGATCGCGCCCTCGCCGCGCTCCCGCATGTGGCCGATGACCGCGCGGACCGAGCGGACGTAGCCCATGAACTTGAGGTTGAGGCTCGCCATCCACTGCTCTTCGGTCAGGTTCTCCAGCAGCCCGCCCGGTGAGCTGCCGGCGCAGGTGACCAGGATGTCGATGTGCCCGAACCGGTCGAGGGTCGCGGCCACACAGCGCTCCACGTCGGCCGTGACGCTCATGTCCCCGGCCATCGGCACGATCGTCCTGCCGGTCAGCGCAGCGATCTGCGAAGCGGCCTTCTCCAGCGGCTCGGCAGCGCGGGCCGTGATCACGACGTCGACGCCCTCGCGGGCGAGATCCTCGGCCACCTGGCGGCCGATGCCCTTGCTCGCGCCGGTGACAAAGGCCACCTTCCCGTCCAGCTGCAGGTCCACCGCTACTCCCTCCGCCGACTCCGCGGCCCGCGGGCCGACTTGCCCGCGCGGCCGACCGGCCCGGTCCCGCCGTGCCGCCACGCCCGGTCTGCCCGGGCAGATGGTATACCAAATATCACAACTCGGGCGAGCGCGCCGGATCCTGCCGACCGCAGATGGGCGACAGTGGATATCAGAACGCACACGAGGTGATCGCTGGGTGGCGCGCGACAGCGCGGATCAAGGCGGATACGGGCCAGTACGCGCGGGCGCTCGCGCCAACTGAGGGTGACTTCGGCCCGGCCGAGGTCACAGCATAAGCCGCACCGTCTGATCTACGCCTCGCCCCGGCATCCCAAGGACACCGACCGCTAACCGGCGCCAAGGCCGGCTTCACCCGCTGCCCGAAGTGTCCACCGCCTGGTCAAACGCCGCGCGGTTCGCGCTCCGCTCCGCCCGCAGCCGGTCGAGCAGGCCGCCCGCCGATGTGATGGCCTTGATCCGTCCCGGTCCCGGGGAGCCAGCCGCAGCAAGCGCCTCCGCTAGGCCGGCCGCCACCTGGTCCGGGTCGTCCTCGACCCGGTGCACCAGGCCGAGCGCGAGCGCCTCGGCGGCATCGACCCACCGGCCGGTCATGCCGATCTCCAGAGCCGCGCCGCGGCCGGCCAGGTCGGTCAGGATCCACGCGCCCACCGCAAGCCCGGCGCCGGGCGGCCCGGCCCAGCGCAGCCGCGCGCCGTGCCCGGCGATCCGCAGGTCGGCGGCTGCGGCTAGCTGGGCTCCGCCGCCAACTGCCGGCCCCCCGACCACGGCGATCACCGGTCCCGGCCGGGTGATCATGTGCTCGTAACACTCGTACAGCAAGTCCGAGACGGCGGCACGGTCCGCGATCGGCAGCGAAAGGTCGGCCCCGGCGCAGAACACCCGCGGGTCGGTGCTGCCGAGCAGGACCACGGCATCGCTGTCCGCGTGCATCGCGGCGGTCAGCGCGACGACCATCCCGGGAACCAGGGCGTTGCGCTGATCCGGGCGGGACAGCAGCAACCGCAGGTAACCGGCGCTGCTGCGCTCGGCCAGGACGTTCGGGTGCGGCATGTCCGGCTCCTGCTGAAATATGGTATACCAAATGAGGATCTTATCTCTGGCCGTCGGGGGCGCCGCACAACTGCACCGCCGGGAGGAGCGTGTTGACTACTCCCCGCTCTGAAGAACGGGGATTCCCGCCGTCACCGGCTGGGGTTCCTGTTTCATCGCCGACTGCACCCGGGAGGTCCCGGAGTGTCTGACATCAGCTCCGCAGGCAGTCACCGCTTGACCAGCGGCCAGGATGTTCTTGGCGGCGTTGACGTCC
>Ga0208725_1000302_pt1 | contig 11277 bp, 19 predicted proteins | sample MicForSoSWNH13_O_FD_188004 | JGI IMG/M metagenome (GOLD analysis project Ga0208725, IMG submission 188004) | Forest soil microbial communities from Harvard Forest Long Term Ecological Research site in Petersham, Massachusetts, USA - MetaG HF011... | ecosystem: Environmental > Terrestrial > Soil... | reverse complement strand
ACCTCCGTCACCACCGCCTCGTCGGCCTTCCCGGCGCGCAGGACGCCCGCTGCCGCCCGCTGGGATCTCTGCCGGTCATAGGTCACGCCGCAGGCGGTGCCGGCGTCCCACGGGTAAGCAATCACCGCGCGGCCCGTCCTTGCGCACCGGCCGGAACTCGTAGTCGGCGATGATCATCCGGCGCAGCTCGTCAGGTGCGGCAGCCCTCTCCCGGCCGCCGATCCCGTCGCGCCGCCCGAACCACCACTCGCCGTCCTCGCAGCCGATCTCGTACGCATCCCCCCAGTTGAACTCCAGCGCCTCCAGCGCCGCGTCCCGCGCGGCGCCCGTCATCTCATGGTGCTCCAGATCGTCCTGTACTTCCGCAGAACCCCCCGCAGCGTTTCCCTCCGCTGCCATAATGCCGCCGCCCCTCCCGGTGTCGTCGCTGATGCATAGCATCACATCGCGCACGGGGCGTAAGCTGGCAGTGCTGTCGTGCTGTCGCCTCCGGGAGACAGCGGACAGCACCACCTCGCGAAATGGGACGCGCGATGACATTCAGCGACGAGCTATGCCGCCTTCTCCGCGAACGCGGCATGAGCCAGCGAGAGCTGGCGCGCCGCAGTCACTACGACTGCGGCCACATCAACAAGCTCTGCACAGGTGTCAAGCCGGCCACCCCCGGGGTAGCAGCCGTCCTCGACGACATCCTCGGTGCGGGAGGTACCCTCATGGCCGCCGTGAACCGGCGCTCTGTCCTGGCCGGCGCGGCGGCGCTGGCGAGCGCGCCCCTGCTCGGCGTCCTCGACGCCGGCCGCCTGGAATGGGCGCAGCGCCATCCCCTGCGCATCGACGCCGCCGCCGTGGAATCCCTCGCCGGGGTGCTGGCCGCCCAGCGCCGCGCCGAGGACGCGGTCGGGGCAGCCGCCGTCATGAAACCGGTCCTCGCCCAGCTCGGCGAGATCGAGGATCTCGTCCGCCATGTGCGCGGCCCCGTGCGCCCCGCGCTGATCGGCGTCGCCCAGCAGTGGGCGCAGTTCGCCGCCTACCTGCGCCGGGACGCCGGGGACGGTCCCGGTGACCGGGCGCGCCTCGCGCAGGCCCTCGAATGGGCGCAGGAAGCAGGCGACGCCACGATGACCGCGACGGTCCTCGTCCAGCGCGGCTCGCTGGCCCTGGGTGCCGGGGAACTCGGCTCCGCGATCGGCCTCGCGCAGGCTGCCCAGCGGGACAGGCGCGCAGCGGCGGGGCAGCGGGCGGATGCCGCCGACCTGGAAGCCCGCGCGTACGCCGCAGCCGGGGACGGCCTGCGCGCCGAGCGCAAGCTAGCCGAGGCGGCGGAGCTGGCGGGGAACCTCGGCCGCCTGCCGCCGTGGCTGTACTGGATGAACCCGTGGTATTTCGAGTGCGCGCGCGGCGCGGCCTACGGCTACCTCGCACCGGACCCGCGCTACCGGGACCTGGCCGTCAGCGCGCTGGAGGGCGGGTATGCGCGGCTGCCGGGCGATCAGCCGTCGTCGGCGTGGGCGTCGACGCTGCTGGTGCGGCTGGCGGCCGTGCACGCGCGCGGCGGGGATCCGGGGCGGGCGTGCGAGGTGGCGATGCGGTGCGCGGGCATCGCGGAGGCGACCGGATCGGTGCGGCTGCGCGGGATGCTCGTCCAGCTTCACGCGGGGATGGCTTCCCGGTGGCCCGGCGATGCGGCTATTGCGGGGCTCGGGGAAGCGATACGATGAGAGCCGCGTCCCAAAGCGCGCGATAACGCCCCCGCCGGCTATCGAACGGCGGGGGCGCTGTCTTGATCCGGGCAATCCCCAGCGTAGCCCGCGAGGTCTAATCTTTGACAGAGCGTGCTGACACCCGCACGGGGGTCAGCTTTCACCCCCGGGCGGCTCCCATTCGGCAATGGCCCGGCGGTAAGCGGCCTCTGCCGCCATGAGCGCCCGGGATTCTTCGGCCCCGTCACGGCCTTTCGACCGCGCATCGAAGAACGCTGCCAGGCGGCGGGTGCACTCGCGGTCGAACGCTGCCAGCCCCGCCTCGCTGATGACGCGCTCCCGCTCCACGGCGTCCCTGACGACCGCGCGGACGGGCCGCCCTTCGCGGGCTGCGATGTCGTCGAGCCAGCCCCACGTATCGGCTGCCGGGCGGAAGGTGATCGGGTTCCGCGCGTGGCGGTCGCTTTCCGGCATTCAGTCCACGCTCCCGAACTCGGCACGCAGGTCCGCCGCGAGCGCTGCCAGTTCCGGGGTCAGCGGGATCCGGCGGGCGATGTAGGCCCCGTAGTTGCTGTAGGACCAGTTGTCGCCGTCAGCGCCGTTGTAGATGAGCAGCCACAGCGCGCCGGCCCCCTCGTCCGTGCGCAGCTGGATGTACGGCGCGCCGGCCTCGGTGCGCCGCGCGGGCCTGATCCGGGCGGACGGAAGGGCATGCAGGTCGCCGGTAACCTCGGCGGGGATCTCGCCATCGGCGGTGCGGGACAGTTCCGCGGCGCGCTCCATGAGGCCCTCGCGCCGTGCCTGCCGCGCTTCGCGTCCCTCCAGTCCGGCGCGCTCCTCGGGGGTGGCCTCACGGCACTCAGAGAAGTACAGGTAGCCGGATTCGTCCATGACGCCGAATGTCCAGCCATCCTCGCCGTAGTACTTCTTCCAGGTCCGCAGTCCGGTGACGGCGCGGCCGTCGCCGAGCCGGGCGGTCTCGCCCGGTCCGGGAGGCGCGGCACCGTCCGGGCCGGAGAGCGTGAATACGGGAGCGTCCGGCGCGGCTGCGCGGGCGCGGGCTTCCGCCTCTGCCATCTCCGCCTTGATACGGTCCTTCTGCCGCTGCGCCTGCCGCTCGTAGTGGGCCTTGAACGCGGCGGTTATCTTGTCCGCCTCGGCCGCGGTGAGGCCGACCGCCTTGCCGCCGTCACGCCCGTCATCGATGGGAAGCGCGTGGGTGATGCCGGGTGCGGGCGGCGCCGCCACTTCGCGAGGGTGGTTCCGGGTCCTGATCCATTCCCGGCCGTCGCGGGTCAGGACGAGTTCCCATGCGCTGCTGTCGGGGCTGCCGAACGGGGCGATGCTGATGTCCAGCCGGCCGCCGTCGCGGAGCGTCTTGGTGAGTACGTGCTGATCGTTCATGGTTCCCCTTCCGTTTGTGGTGACACCACTGAATCTACGGCCTACGTGGTGACACCACAAGAGGTTCGCGGGAAGGTAAGCAAGATGTGGCGATGGGGTCAGCGGCAGCGTGCGTAACGCTCACGCGGTCATTCTCGCGTATCCGGGCAGTAGTCCGGCGCGGGCTCAGCGGACGGCCTGACCGACCTGCCGCCGCAGTAGTGCCGCCCGATCGGCTGGCTCTCGTACCCGGCGTGGACCCATCCCGTGCAGACCGACGGGATCAGGGAGCCGCCGCACGGGATGATCTCTTCGCCGCAGTGGCGGCAGAAGACCTGCTCCGCGTCGTGGCAGGTGAACGTGCACCGCTCCCCGCTGCACGACGGCGACCCGCTGCACCCGTGGATGCAATCCGGCACGTCGTACAGCGGCCCGAGGGTCGCGAGCCACTCCCGTTCATCCGCCTCCGGTGCCAGCTCTGCCGCCACCATCCTCGCCTCAGCGCGCTTCGCCGCCCTAGTGCCTGCCGGGCCTCCCCCGGAGCAGTCCGGTCCGGGATCGCGCCCGGCCCGCGTACCGGGGCAGCAGCCGGGGACCTTGCGCCTGCCGAGCATCGGTGCCATGAGCCTAGCCTGCCCGCTCCCGGCGGCGAGCCTCGCACGGCTCGCTCAGGTGCGCCGGCCCGAGCACCGGGTCTCCCGTCCACCAGTGGCACCGCCCGCAGTAACCCTCCCGGATATCGTTCGGGTTCGGCGACGTGGCACCGCAGCACGGGCAGGTGAATGCGGCGAGCCTAGCGGCCCCGTCCGTTTCCGCCGCCCAATCCCGGAAGAGGTCAAGGACTGCCTCAACGGCAGCTAGCGCGACCGCGTCCGAGGCGCGGGCGTCCCGCAGGCCGGCAGCGCGGGCACCGACCCAGCCGCCGTTTTTCGCGCGGGTCCCGATGATGCCCAGGTAGGTGAGGTTGTCGATCCGCTCCATGAATGCCTTCGCGGCCATCGCGGTCGGCGTGGGTCCCGTGGCCGCTTCGGCGTCGCCGGTCATGCGGGCGAGCGTACCGGCCCCGGAGACGCTAAGAGCGGCCCACCCGCCGTCCGGAGGGCTGCCGCTCTATTCGGGACCTGCGGGTCCCTCGCGTGCGATCAGGATAGCGCGCTACTCCGGCCCCCACCAGTGCCCCGGCTCCCCGAATCCCGGCGACGCGAAATGCGCGCCCCGGTCGTCCCCGTCGACCTGGACGGCCAGCCATCCGCGGTGGACGTGCATGACGCACCCGGACACGTCCCGCACCAGGGCGGTGTCGTCCTCCTGGCCGAGGAACTGGTCCCCGGCGATCGTCTTGAACGGCTCCGGGTTCTCCGGGTCCCACAGGGCGATGTCGCCGTGCATGACCCTGGTCTTGCCTCGCATGATGCCTGCGCTCTCCACGGCCCCTAGTGTGCCTCACCGGCGAGTACCCGCGACGCGGAGAGAGGGCGGGAGGTTCACGCGGTCACCAGTTCCCCGGCCAGCTCGGCAACAGCGGACGCCGGGTCGTCGTGCCGCTTGCACGCCTCGATCACGTCCGCCGGCGACACCCCGGAGATTCCCCTCACGTCAGGCGCGGGGCACCCGTACCAGCGGGCGATGAGCCGCCCGGCCTGCTCTGCGTCCGCCAGCCCGAAATGCTCCACGAGGTCGATGCGCCCGGCCCGGACCACTGCGGAGTCGAGGACTTCCGGCGTGTTGGTGGTCATCACGGTGAGCAGCCCGTGCGGGGTGGCGATCCCGTCGAGCGTGTTCAGCAGCCCGGACAAGGTGACCTCGCCGGCGTCGTCGTCGCGCCGGGTGGTGGCATGGAACACGTCGGCGTCCTCAAGCAGCAGCATGCTACGCGGGCTGATGCGGGAGGCGACACGCAGCAGCTCGCCGTCCTTCTTCACGTCAGCCAGCGGCAGGTACCACGTGTCCATCCCGAAATGGGTGGCGATGGCGCGGGCCACCGACGTCTTGCCGGTGCCCGGCGGTCCCTCGTACAGGTGGCCGCGGTGCCACGGGATGCAGCGGCGCGCGCAGTCCTGCTCGCTGGCCAGGAACCGGGCGACGTCACCGGTGAGCCGTTCGAGCTGTCCCGGTGCGAGGATCACGCTGTCCAGGTCACGGGCCGGGAGGTCGTCGAGCCGTTCCCAGTCATCCCACCTGCCGAGCATCCGGAACGCGGGCTTGCGCTTGCGGTCGTGGCTGCGGCGCAGCACCCCGCCGATCTCCTCCAGGAGCGCCTGGCGGCCGGCGAGGGAACGGGCGGTGAACACGATCTCGGGGGGCTTCCAGTAGCCGTCTTCCTTGCCGGACCGCTCGCCGTCCGCCACCACGACCTTGACCTTGTGCCCGGCGACGGTGATGACCTGCTCGCGGGTGCCGTCGTAGCGCAGCCGCAGCGACGGCGGCGCGGGGCGCTCTCCCGGCACGGCAACCTCCGCGTACCGTTTCGACGACCATGCCACGAGCGCCCGTTGTTCTTTCGGCGCCAGGATGCCGAGCACCCACTCGTGCAGCTCGTCGTACACGTCATCGCTGCCGGGGACTTTCACGGTGTACCGGGTCCGCTCGCTGGCCGTGTTCCGCAGCCAGCGGGCCGCCGGGAGCGCCGCCTGGCCGGCGGCCAGCGCCATCGCCAGCCGGGGTGCCTTCTCGCGGAGGGCGGCGATCAGGTCGGATACGGGAACGCGCGGTGACGGTGCCTCGATTTCGCTCACGTGCTCAATTCTTCCGTGCGCCCGGAGTGACCGGGACGGGGAAACGCCGCGCGGACGGCGAGCCTGCGGATGTACCGCGAGGCGGCGACGGCGCTGACGGCGGCAAGTACGCGCAGGATGCTCACCGCGCTCATCCTGCCGTATCGTGACCGTCCTGCCGGCGTGTCGTCACCGGGTCACGTGAACTTCCCGCCGGCGTGCCGCGACGATAACGTCATGAGACAACTCGCCGTCACCGCCGGGCTCCTCGCCGTCGCCGCCGCCGGATGCGCGACGCCGGGCGCCGTCCCGGCTCCCGCCAGCACCGTGCAGGATGCCCGGACCAGCCCCGCCGCGCTCCCGTTCGCCGCTCCCGCCGCCGTCGAGGGCGGCAGCGGGGCGATGCTGCGTGCCGCCCCGTCCGGTGCCTGGTGGCTCCCCTACGCCGGCACGCAGACCGATGAGATCGTGCCCCTGCACGGGCGGTGGCTCATCACGGAGATCCGCCTGGCCCCTGTCGGCGGGGCCGGCACCGTCCCGGACCCGGCGTCCGGTGACGGCCTGGAGGTGATCTCCGGCGGCCGGGTGTGGCCCGGCACGGGCGACGGGACCAGCGCCAGCGTCGCCTGGGACGGGTGCCTGCCGGTCCTCGCCGGCGGGACCGTCATCAGGCCGGGCCGCGGCGTCACCGACGCTGCCGTGTGGGACGTGGCCGCCGGGCCAGCCGAGCTGAGATGGCAGGACGCCGACGGGAAGAGCGTGACGTGGAAGCTGCCGGCGGCCAGTACCGGGCCGCTGCCGTCCGGGGTGCGGGAAGTGATGGATACCGGGAGCGGCTGCTGAACGGCGGCGGCCGGCACCGGATCAGTCACCCTTGACGTTGACGATCTGCCGCAGCCGGTGCCGGATCTCCACGAGATCGCGGGCGTCGTTCATCACGACTTCGACGGGCTTGTATGCGCCCGGGATCTCGTCGAGGAACGCGTCCGTGTGCCGCCACTCGATGCCATCCATCGCCGCGTCGAGCTGCTCGCGGGTGAACGTCTTGCGGGCTGCCGACCGGCTGTACTCGCGCCCCGCCCCGTGCGGGGACGAGTTCAGCGACAGCGGGTTCCCCTTCCCTGTGACGACGTACGACGCGGTGCCCATCGATCCGGGGATCAGGCCCGGCTTGCCTTCGCTGGCGTCGATCGCGCCCTTGCGGGACAGCCAGACGTGACCGGAGTGACCGGCATTCTTCGCACGCCAGTGCCGCGCGAGATCATCCGGCATCTGCTCGGTGTAGTTGTGATGACATTGGACCACCTCAAGGCCCTGCGCGGGTTCCCCGGCCCACTCGCCGAGGCAGCCGAGCACGCGGTGCATCATCTCCTGCCGGTTCAGCAGCGCGAAGTGCTGCGCCCAGCGGAGATCCCGGATGTAATCCCAGAACTCGCGGGTGTCCTCGACGAGGTAGGCGAGGTCGGGATCGGGCAGGCTGACCCACCACTTGTCGCACAGGTCGCGTGCGGCCTTGATGTGCTTGCCGGCGAGCTTGTTGCCGACGCCGCGTGATCCTGAGTGCAGGAACACCCACACGCGATCCAGCTCATCGAGGCTGATCTCGATGAAGTGGTTGCCGCTGCCGAGCGAGCCGAGCTGCATGTTCCAGTTCGGCGCGACGGTCTCGGCGCTCTCCGACGCGTCCATCAGGAACAGCTCGCCGATCCGGCCCTCGGTCTCCGCATCGTAGATGCCGGTGTTGTACTTGCCGGCTGATAGCGGGATGGCGTTCTCGATCGCGACGCGCAGGTCCGCCAGGTTCCCGCGGCTTCGCACGTCCTCTGCCGTGAGCTGGGTCCGTACGGCGTGCATCCCGCACCCGATGTCGACACCGACGGCGGCCGGGATGATCGCGCCGAGCGTCGGGATGACCGACCCGACCGTGGCGCCCTTGCCGAGATGCGCGTCCGGCATGAGCGCCAGATGCGGGTAGATGAACGGCATCGATGCGGTACGTTCCGCCTGCTCCCGGGTGTCCGGCTCCAGGATCGACGCCCAGTTGAAAAGCTTCTTGCTCAGTTGTTCCATCGTGCAGTCACCCCTCGCGTGATGTTCACCGGTCTATCCTGCCCGTGCCGTCAGCCACCGGACCGCCCCGGCCTCGTCGGCGAATTCCCCTGCGTCCTGCGCGGCCAGCGCCTCAGCGAGGACCGGCTTGAACGCCGGTCCCGGCCTCATTCCCGCCGCGATGAGGTGATCACCGGTCAGCATGTGGGGTTCCAGGGGTATGGGCGCTGCCCTCGTTGCGCCTTTCGCAACCAGCGTTGCGCCTTTCCGGCAAAGGTGCGCTCACGGTTGCGCCTTTCGGCGGCTCCGGAGACAGGTTATCCACAGCCTCGTCATCGAAAGACGAGATGAGGATTGCGTCTTTAGCCTCGCGCGGCACCAGGATCGGGCACTCGTAAGTAACCGCCCGTCCGCCGCGACAGCGACCGCTCGTCGCGTACACGGGACGCCCGTCCTTGCCGGTAGACAGCGGAACCCGCAACTCGAAGCCGTGCCTCCCGAGCCGCGCCAGGATCGAGCGCAGGCTGCCCGGCTCCAGCCCGGATTCCTCGCAGAGCTGCTCGTTGGAGATGTAGCCGCGCCGCGTCCGGTCGTTGCAGACATCGGCAAGGATCATCGCGACGACGCGTTCCCCGGCCGTCCAGTCGGGCGGCATCCCGGCGCGGAGCATCCGGGTCAGGTCATGACCCACGCGCGTCAGGCCCGGAGGCGTGCTCGGGGCGCGTAACTAGTACGATCACTGATCATGGTTCCCGACCTCCATGGGGTCTGGTTCCTAGGCCCCGTCTCGGTGTTGACGCACCGGTCGGGGCCGCTTCGTTTAAGTTGTCGAACGCGCTCAGCGTATCCGCTTGGCATCGTACCCCGCGACCCGCCGCCGCGTTACGATGCCCTCATGAGCGCCGAACCAGCAGAGAGCGCGGGACTCCCCAACGTGATACAGGTCGGCGGCGAGAAAGCCGTCGTCGTCCCCTACGACGAGTACATCGTCCTCGCCGCCCTCAAAAGGCGCGCCGCGCCGGAAGAGATCGACGAGGCGTGGACAGACGCGTGGATCACCGAGCACGAGGCATGGAAGGCCGCAGGGCGTCCCGGGGGCACCATCCCCCACGAGGAAGTCAGGGCGGAACTGCTCGGCGGCAGCCGGTGAGGATCCGCTGGGAAGAGCCGGCGAAGCTCGCGGTACGCGAGAAGTTCATGAAGGACCAGGCCGCGATGGCGGCAATCAACGCCGCCGTCGACTCATTAGCCGAAGATCCCGGACCGGCCGCCGCGTTCGTGCGCGGCGGCTACCGGCGGCTGCGCGCGGGCGATTTCCGCATCCTGTACGAGATCGAGGACGGCACCATCGTCATCGTGCGCGTTGACCGGAGGGCCTAGGGTCCGCAGCCAGCGCCCCTACTCTCCGCCGTTGCCGTTCCCGAGCATGTGCCGCAAGTGCTGCCGTACCGGCTCGAAGATCGTCCCGCCCGTGAGGCTGTCCGCTTCCTCGAAGCTCACCCACCGCACCTCGGCCAGCTCCTCCGGATCGCCCACGGTCACCTCGGTCCCGTGAGTGGGGCGTGCCGCCATGTAGACCATGGTGCGCCCCGTCCGGGGATGTACCCGCCGGCCTATGACGCCGCCGGCGCGGATGCGCAGCCCGGTCTCTTCCTTGACCTCGCGGACGGCGGCGTCGGCCGGCGACTCGCCGGGCTCGATCTTCCCGGCGATGAACGTCCACGGCGGTTTCCCGTCGTTGCGCCGCGCGATCAGGACCCCGAGGTCGCTGATCACGATGGCCGCGACCACGGGCTCAGGCTCGGGCGCTGTCGATGGTCCGGTCATGTAATCCTCTTCCCCGGCGGCACCGGCTGCCGCCAGTGCCCTGATGACGTCCTGGCCCTTCTTGGCCAGCTCCCCGGCGCGCTGTTTCGAGATGTTGCCCAGGACCCCGCCGATCTCCGCCAGGGACAACCCGGCGTCCTGGAGACGCGCGGCGGCGACCGCGCGGCGGATGGCCGCCTCACCGCTCATGGATCTCAGCTCCTCCGCAAGCGACGTTGCCTCGTTGAACTGGCGCAGCGGGCTAGTGAGCGCGTCCAGCTGCTCCCGTGTCAGCTGCCATGCCTCGCGCATGGCGGCGAGAGTCGCCATGAAGCGGTCCTCGTCGCCCTGCTCGCTCATATACCGAGCATAGACGCCGGGATCAACGGGTCCCTTGACGGCTCCGTAAAGAGTGCCCTTGACAGGCCGTCAACCCTGGTATTTACTGATCGCGTAGATGGCAGGCAGGCCACCGACCATGAGGACGGCGCAAGTGACTGAGACTGCGGAGACGACGGCAAAGCCGGATGGTGACTGGCTCACCATCGGCGCGTTCGCCGACCTGCTGCCCTTCTCCTCGTCGCTGATCAACCAGCTCTGCAACGAGGGCGTCATGCCGTCCATGCGGATCGCCGGGGCCAAGCGGAACACTCACTGGCTGCCGCGCCGCCTAGCCGACGACCTCCGCGCGGCGGTCATGTCCGGCGGTCAGGTGGAGCTCCGTGACTTCTGCCGCACATGGGCGGCCAGCAACACCATCACCGAAGGGGTGGCGTGAGATGGGTCTCCTCGATTTCGACGGCCCGGCGTACGCCGTAAAGGTGAAAGAGCCCGGCGCGAAGCGCTGGCTGTTCCTCGGCGGCGACGGGTACCTGACCTCGCGGCGCATCCACGCCGCGCTCGCCTCAAAGCAGAAGGCCGAGCGGTACGCCGCAGCCATCCCCGCCGACAACCCCGGATGCCAGGCCAAGGCGGTGCGGTTCTGATGCGACCCCAGAACACCCGCGTCTCGCGCCGCGATCAGCGCAACGCCTGGAAAGGCATGCCGCGCCGCCGCGCCACCATCACGAACGGAGCGCCCCCATGTGCGCCAACCCGTTCGTGGGCTGCCCCTATCACGGGTCCGGCTCGAAGTAACCCCGTAAACGAGAGCAAGCCCGGCGATCGAACCGCCGGGCTTGCCGAGGATCACTTCCACTCACAGGAAGGACATGACGATGACCCTAACACATGCCCCGGACACGGACGAGCTGCGCGAGGATCTCGAAGCCGTCCTCGAAGCCCACGGGCTCAACACCCCCGGCCGCCTCGGCGCGATCATGCACGTCGCGACCGTCACGCCCGCCCCGTCGTCATGAGCCTCTTTGGGAAGCTCACCGGACCCGAGCTGGCAGACCTGTCCCTGCGGATGCGCAGCGCCGCCTACGGGCTCTCCCAGGCACCCCGCGACGCCGGCGTCACCCGCGACATCCGCGACATAGAAGCCGACGCCGACCGCGAGGCCCGCGACCGGGCACGGGACAGGAGCCGGTCATGACCAGCGCCCCCGACCTCTACGACACCCTCAACTGCGCCGCCACCGCCATCGACGAGGCAGGATCGGGACGCCCCGCCCTCGCGCGGGA
>Ga0208725_1000301_pt1 | contig 11290 bp, 7 predicted proteins | sample MicForSoSWNH13_O_FD_188004 | JGI IMG/M metagenome (GOLD analysis project Ga0208725, IMG submission 188004) | Forest soil microbial communities from Harvard Forest Long Term Ecological Research site in Petersham, Massachusetts, USA - MetaG HF011... | ecosystem: Environmental > Terrestrial > Soil >... | reverse complement strand
GGTGAGCACCGCCAGCCGGGTCGAGCTGCCGAGCTGCAGGCCGCTGCGCAGCACCCGGGTGGCGTCGAGGATGACGGCGAGCTGATCCACCGCTGACGTATCGCTAGCCCAGTCCGGCGAGGCCACCGGCCACGATGTCACGTGGAGCGAGACCGTGCCTTCAGCAGGCCGGTAGAACCGCAGGTACAGGTCCTCGGTGACGAACGGGGCGAAGGGAGCGAACAGCCCGAGCACCACCCGGTAGGACTCCCGCAGGGTCCACTGCGCGGACGCATCGCCGCCGATCCGGTCCTTGATCATCTCCAGGTAGCGGTCGCAGTACACCGACCAGAAGAACCGCGACGCCGCCTGGTACGCCCCCGCGTAGTCGTACACGTCAAACGCAGCCGTCACTTCAGCCACACACGATGCCAGATGCGACAGCAGCCACCGGTCCACCAGCGAGCGCTTCCCCACAGGAAGCAGTGCAAGGGGCGGCGGCCCCTCCCCCACGTTCATCGAGACGAACCGGCCCACGTTCCAGAGCTTGACCGCGAACTTGCGGCCGACCCGCAGGTCCTTCTCGTTGTAGCGCAGGTCGGTGCCACTGCGGCCCTTCGCCGCCCACAGCCGCAGCGCGTCGGCACCGTGCCGCTCGATCACGGCGCCCGGGTCGTAACGGTTGTACCCGTCCGCCCCCGCCGGCGCTCTGTTATCCCGGGGGGACGACCCCCCGGAGCCCCCCGGGAGATCTCGCTTTGACAGTTTCTTGCCTTGCTCGCTCAGGCCCCAGCCGGCGATCAGCGCGGTCCGCCACGGCAGGCGGCCGAAGTTCAGCTCCGACTGCACGATCGTGTAGAACAGCCAGGTCCTGATGATCTCGAACCCCTGCACCCGCAGGGACATCGGCTCGGCTGCGTCCCAGCCCATGTTGATCTGCGGCGTCAGCGACGACGTCATCCAGGTATCCATCACATCCGGATCCCCGGCGAAGTCCGGGCTTCCGCACGCGGCGCAGGCGTCCAGAGCCGGCTTGTCGACAAGCGGATCTACCGGCAAATCGCTGAGCCGCGCCAGCACCGGCTCGCCGCAGGCCAGGCAGAACCAGACCGGGAACGGCACCCCGTACCGCCGCTGCCTGGAGATGTTCCAGTCCCACTTCAGCCCGTCGATCCAGTCCTCGAGCCGCCGCTCCATGAACGGCGGTATCCATTCGAGCTCGCCCGCCCGTGCCCGGAACCGGTCCGCGTGCGACCGTACCGCGATGAACCACTGCGGCCGCACCAGGAACTCGGCCGGAGTCCCGCACCGCTCATGCACCCCCACCGGCCGTTTCACCGGGGTACCGGTAGCGCCGAGCGCGGCCACGATCGCCTTCCGCGCCTCCCCCAGCTGCAGGCCCGCGTACGGGCCGGCCAGGTCACCGAGCCGCCCATCGGCGGTCACCACCAGCCGCAGCGGCAGCTGATCCCGCCGCCACTTGAGCACGTCCTCGCCGTCACCGAACGTGCATACCATCATCAGGCCGGTCCCGTACGACGGGTCTACCGACTCGTCCGTCAGCACCGGCACCTCATAGCCGAACAGCGGGACCTGGGCCACGCTGAGCCCCTCATACCGCGAATCGCCCGGATGGCGGTACAGCGCCACGCAGGCCGGGAGCAGCTCCGGGCGGGTGGTCGCGATCGGCAGCGGCTCACCACCGGGACCGTGAAAGGTCACGGTGTACAGCACCCCGGCCCGTTCCGAATCCTCGATGTCTGCCTGGGCCAGCGCGGTCCGGTCGAGTGGACACCACAGCACCGGGTCCTCCGCCCGGTGCAGCAGGCCCCGTTCAAAGAGGTTGATGAAGCTGGTCTGCGCGGTCCGCTGGCTGCGCGCGTCGATGGTCTGGTAGCGCAGCGACCAGTCGACCGACAGGCCCAGGCGCCGCCACAGCTCCTCGTACACCGCGCCGACCCGCCGCGTCTCGGCGAGGCACAGCTCGATGAACTCGGCCCGGGGCATGTCCGCCGCCCTGACACCCAGCGCCTGTTCCACGTAACGCTCGGTAGGCAGCCCGTTGTCGTCGAAGCCCATCGGGTAGAACACCCGCTCGCCGCGCATCCGGTGGTATCGCACGATAAAATCAGGTTGCGAGTAGCTCATCGCGTGCCCGACGTGCAGATGGTCCGCGGATACGTAAGCCGGCGGCGTATCTACACTGAAGAGGAGCCCCGGGCCGCTCTCGTACCGGTAGATATCGGACGCATCCCAGAGCGACCGTGCTGCCGCTTCCAGGCTGAGGTGATCGTAACCTGCGGGTTCCATGCAGGGAGATTCTGGCAGAACGGCCTGTGTGTCACCACCGAATAAACGTGTCTTGAACCACGTGGTGGGTAGTTGCGTCTTACTCTTTAGCGGGCTGGGTAGTAAACCGCCGGAAAGGAACCCGTTACCGACATGCCATCGCCGCTACCCGACGTCGCCGACCTGCTCGACGTCGATATCCCGGCCGGTACCACGGTCCTCATCGCCAGCGACCTGCACCTGCCCCCGCAGCGGACCGACGTGTCCGGGCGATCCTGCCAGACGCTGGTGCAGCGGCTCGAGGCCAGCGACGAGCCGCTCATCGTGGTGCTAGCCGGTGACGTAGTGGAGCTGCTCGGCTTCAGCGAGTCGACCGCCACCGAGATCCTGCGTGCGCATGAGGACCTGTGCGCGGCGCTGCTCGCGGTGACCGCGCGGGGCGGGCAGGTCATCTACACGATCGGGAACCACGACGGCGACCTCGCCTGGGATCTCAAGGCGGCCGAGGCGGTGCGGGAGATGATGGGTGCCCGGCTGTGCCTGGCGGCTGACCTCATCCTGGCCGGCGGGCGGAAGGTGCGGATCGAGCACGGCCACCAGCTTGACCCTTACAACTGCTTCTGCGACGCGCGGAACCCGCTGGACACGCCGATCGGGCACCACATCGTCCGGGAGGTCGTGCCGCGGATCGAGTGGCTCGGCCAGGGCTGGCTCGACGGCGCGCACGAGATGGCGGATCCGACCGACTTCCCGTCGTTCGTGGCGTCCCGGATGGTGTACCGCAAGCTGGTCAGGCACCTGTGGTGGATCATCGCGGTCCCGGTGGTGCTGATGGTGGCGCTGCGGGTCCCGGTCATCGTGAACTTCCGCTCCAACCATCCGTCCACCCAGCGCTGGGTGCATGACGGGGTGATCCTGGGCTACGGCGCGCTGATCGACCTGCTGGTGCTGGCGGCGCTGGTCGCGGTGATGGCACGGCGGGCCTGGCTGTCGATTTCCGCGCTGGCACTGGAGGAACGCGGGTACGGGCAGAACACCGCGGCCAGGCAGCGGGCCGATGACCTGGTGGCCGACGGGCATTACGGCTTCGTGTCCGGGCACACGCACCATCCCGAGCTGCGCGCCACCGGGGCCGGGTTCTACGCCAACTCCGGATCGTGCACCGCGGTGGTGGAGGCGCTCGGCGGGCGGTTCGGGCTGCCGCCCGCGTATGTACGGACCCAGCAGGTCTGCTGGCTGGAGCTGGGCGACTCGGGCGCGGCGCTGATGTCGGCCCGGGTGGAGCTGCCGGGGGCGACCCGGATGGAACGGCTGGTCAGCCGCTGGCGGAACCCGCACTCGTGCGACCCGATCCAGGTCGCGTGCTGGCCGGACGGCGCGAACTGGCCGCCGCCGGAGAAGAAGGAGTAACGGCGCGGCGCTCTGACCTGGGGCGCGCTTGCCGGTAACGTGTGCGTCGGACAGCTCTGCATCTAGAAGGCACTGCATCTAGACGGCACTGCATCTAGACGGCACTGAACGCAGGCGGGGGCATGCACTCATCAGAGCCGCCGGCCGTCGTTGCCGACGGGCTCGGCGTGCACACACATCGCGGCTGGGTTTTCGAGGGTCTGACCCTCAAGGCCGAGGCCGGGCAGCTCGTCGCCATCGCCGGGCCTGGGGGCAGCGGGCGCACGGCCCTGCTGCTGACGCTCGGCGGGCGCATGCGGCCGTCAGCGGGCGTGCTGAAGGTCTGCGGACTGCTGCTGCCCGAGTACGCGTCGCAGGTACGGCCGCTGACCGCGGTGGCCAGGATCGGCCGGGCGGTCACCCTGGACCCCGGGCTGCGGGTCGGCGACCTGGTCCGCGAGCGGTCCCTGATGGCCAGGTGCAGCCGCGGGGCATTCGGCCCGGCCTGCTCGGTGGTGCACGCCTCGTTCGATGATCGGGCCGTGGTCGGCTCGCTCGAGGCACACCAGGTCACGCTGCTGGCACTGGCACTGGCACTCATGGAGGGGAGGCGAATAATATTTCTCGACGACTTGGACCAAGGCTCGGACGCGGGGAGTCAGGCCTGGCTGTGGGCGGCTGCCCGGAGAGTAACGGACACGGGCGCGTGCGTGATGGCGACCACGACCGACGGGTCACTGGCGGAGCCCTATGCCCAGCACGTCCTGAGCCTGTACGCCGACGCGTCCTGACCAGCGTGGCCGCGCCGTTCCGGCTCGCCTTCCTCGAGCTGAAGCGGTTCCGTACCCCGCTGCAGGTCTCCGGGCTGATCTTCCTCGCCTGCATTCCGGTGCTGTACGGGGCGATCTATCTGTGGTCCAACTGGAATCCGTACGGCCAGCTGTCGGCGGTGCCGGTGGCGGTCGTCAACCAGGACCAGCCGGTGACGGTCGGCGACCAGCAGGTAGACGCGGGCGCGACGCTGGTGTCGTCGCTGAAGAAGGAGCAGCTGCTCGGCTGGCGGTTCGTGTCCGCCGCCGACGCGGCCAGCGGGCTGCGGGAAGGCCGCTATTACGCCGTCATCACGGTGCCCGCGGATTTCAGTGCCAGGCTGGCCAGCGGCGCGGGCGGTACGCCGCAGCGGGCCTCGATGAGCATCCGGCTCGACGACGCCAACAACTACCTGGTCGGCATCATGGCCGAGACCGTCCAGTCCGAACTCGAACGGCAGATCGCCGCGCAGGCGGACACCACCTACTTCCAGACGGTGCTGGCCAAGCTCGGCTCGCTCAAGCAGGGCCTGGGATCGGCCGCCTCGGGGGCGGATGCCCTGTCCACCGGCCTGGGGACCGCGGGCAAGGGATCAGGCAAGCTGCTGGCCGGGATGCGCCGGCTGGACTCAGGCACCGGGCGGCTGGCACCGGGGGCGGCCGCCGTCGCGGCCGGGGTGCACCAGGTCACCGCGCTGGAGGCGCCGATCGCTTCGCAGCTAGCCTCGGCCCTGCCCGGGCTGGCGACCCGCAGCGCCGCCGCCAGCTCGGCCGCCGCCTCCGTGAGCGGCGCGGTAGCGCAGGTCACCCAGACGGTGGCCTACACCGCGGACTCGCTGCTGGCCTGGCTCTCTGAGCTTCCTCATATCGATCGTGCTCCCGCCTATGCCGGGTTCGTCCAGGAGGTCAGGGCGGCCACGGTGTCCGGCTGGGCGTCCTCTTCCGACCTGGCGGGCGGGCTGGCGCGCCTGGTCTCGCAGCGGCCCGACATCGCCAGCCGGCCCGGCTACCAGGGCGCGGCCGTCGCGGCCCACCTGGCCGACGGCTCGTTCTCCTGGCTGCTGACCCAGCTAGCGGCGCATGATCCCGGCCTGGCCGGCGACCCGCTGTACAGCCTGATGCTCCGGCTCACCCAGCACCTCGACAGCAGGACCCACCAGGTCGACCAGCTGGCGCAGCACATCAACGGGGTGGTGTCCTCGGTCAACACCCAGGTGCAGGCGGTCACGGCGAGCGTCCCGTACGCGCAGTCCCGGCTGCGGTCGGCCGCCAGCCAGCTGTACCGGCTGGATTCCGGCGCCGCCAAGGTGGCCTCGGGCATCGCCACGGTCAGGTCAGGCACCTCGTCGGCCCTGCATGGCGTGCGGGCACTGGACGCCGGCAACGCCAAGCTGGCGACCGGCGCTGCCCAGCTGTCAAGCGGCCTGTCCGGCGCCACCGGCCAGCTGCCGTCGATGAGCGCCGACGCCGCCGCGATACTGGCGTCGCCGGTCAGCGTGACCACCACCAACGCGCACCCGGCCGGGGTGTACGGACGGGGCCTGGCACCGTTCTTCTTCGCCATCGCGCTGTGGGTGTTCGGCATCGTGGCCTTCCTGCTGCTGCGGCCGGTGTCGGGCCGGCTGCTGGCCAGCAGCGCGCGCACCGGGCTGGTCACGCTGGCGGCCTGGCTGCCGGTGCTGGCGATGGGCACCACCGGGGCGCTGGTGCTGTTCCTGGTGGTGGACCTGGCCCTCGGCCTGCACCCGGTGAACACGCTGGGCACCATCGGGCTGATGATCCTCGGCGTCGCGGCGTTCAGCGCCATCGTGCACCTGCTGCGGCTTGCCTTCGGCGCGGTCGGGGACGCGCTTGCCCTGGTGCTGCTGATGATCCAGCTAGTCTCCTGCGGCGGCCTGTACCCGGTGGAGACGCTGCCGCTGCCGTTCCGCGTGCTGCACCGGGTAGTGCCGATGACCTACCTGGTGCGGGCGCTGCGGGTCACCATCTCCGGCGGGAACACCACGCTCTTGTGGCATTGCGTGGCGATCCTGGCGGCGTTCCTGGTGACCGCGCTGGCGCTGCTCGGGCTGGTCGTGCACCGGCAGCGGACCTGGACCATGGCGCGGCTCAAGCCCGAGCTTGAGCTGTTAACCGCTGTTAGCTGCTGTTAGCCGTTGAAGAAGGCCCAGATCACCGCGGCGGCCGACGGGGTGGCCCCCGACGCCTGCGGGAAGCTGTGCCCGCCGCCGTGGTAGACGGCGAACGCCAGCCGGGTGCCGTCCGCGCAGTCCGGCCAGGTGGTCAGCGCCATGATGCCGCGGGTCTGCTTGGTCGTCTTCGCGCTGCACCGGTCGAGCGTCTCCAGCCGGGCGACCTGGACGGTGGCCGGCGGTGACTCCTTGCCCTTGTCACCCGGCTGGTACGGGACCTGTTTATCGTCAGTGCTGTCGACCTGGAGGAGGGTGACCGGCTTAGCTGGCTCGCAGCCGGGCTGCGGCATCGCCTTGACCACCGCGATCTGGTTCACCAGGCTGGGGTCGGTGCAGCTGATCCGGTACGCGAGCCGCCCGCCGTTGCTGTACCCGACCAGGTCCAGCGGATGATGGTGCCCGGGATCGACGCTGGCCACCAGCGCCTCGATGAACGCCACGTCGTTCACGCCCGCCTTGGCCGCCTTGCCGCAGCAGCCGCCGGCGTTCCACGACCTCTCGTACCCCGCCGGATAGACCAGCTCGGCCTCCCCCGCCTGGACGTAGCTGGTCAGGTGGTCACGAGCGATCTCCAGCTTGGTGGTGGCGTTGATGCCGGAGAGCACCACGATGATCGGGTCCGCCGCGGGCAGGGTGCCGGCGGGGGCGAGCTGCACCCACTGCCTGGTCAGGCCGCCGCTCTTCATCGAGTAGGTGGACTGGATCACCGGCACCGAGCCCTTGGCCGCGGGCTGGACCGCCTTGGCGATCCTGACGGGCGGGGACGAGGTGGCAGAGGCGGCGGCGGTTCGCGCGGCCCACAGCCCCGCGCCGATGATCGCCACGCACGCCATGGCCAGACCGGGCCGCACCCACCGAGACAGGTCCGCCAGTGGCACCTTTACCCAGGGGCGGCCGGTCAGCGTCAGGCTCAGCGGAGTCCGGCGCAGCACGAAGGCGATCACCCACGACGTCGCGTAGATGACCGGCACCACGATGCCGAGCAGGACCGCCACCTCGATGGCGGCCGGCGCGTGCCTGAGCGTGGTGAGCACCCCGGCGTCGGCGGCCACGATGACCAGGCCCTGCAGCACCAGCGGATGCACCAGGTAGATGCCGAACGAGCAGTCGGCACCGGCCGCGGCCAGCCGCCGCCCCGGCGCCCCCCGGTCACTCCAGCGCAGCCCGGTGGCCAGCAGCCCCCAGGCGAAGGCGAGCGTTTCCGCGATGAGCACGGGCTGGAACACGGTGCTGGCCACCAGCGGCGGCTGATGCTGGATCAGCAGTTCCGCGCAGTAGGTGCCCATGCCGGCGCATACCCCGGCCGCCATCGTCAGCAGGGCAGCGCGGGTGTGCCGGCGGGTGAAGGCAGCCAGCGGGTCGAAATGCCAGGCGGCGAGCCCGCCGCCGATCACGTAAAGCAGGTAGCTGGGCAGCCACTCGGCCGGGGCGCGCAGCCACCCCCCGACCAGGCCGGGGGCATGCAGGTTGTAGTGAACGGCGATAGTGAACGCCACCTGGTAGCAGAAGGCGGTGACGAAGACGGCGCGGTGGTGCCCCTCGGTGCGGCGCAGCAGCCAGCGCAGCAGCGGGAACGCCAGGTACATCTGCATCGTGACCAGCAGGAAGTACAGGTGATAGCGGGCGTCCCCGGTCTCCAGGTCGTGCGTGAACGTGTGCAGGGCAGCGGACAGCGGGTGCAGCCGCGGGTTGTCGGCCGCGAAGTAAATGACGCTCCAGGCCACGTAGGCCGGCACTACCAGCAGGTAGCGGCGCCACCAGAACGGCAGCCAGCGGACCCGGGGCCGGTGCCCGTAGTTATAGGCCAGCACGAAGGCGGTGAGCAGGAAGAACAGCTCCCGGCTGGTGTGGAAGACGGTGATGAACGCCCCGAGAACGGGCGTCACCGTCGCGGGCACGTTCGCCAGCACGTGCACGCTCACCACCAGGCAGATGATGAGCAGCCGGACCAAGTCGAACGCGACCACACGCGGACGTCGCGCTGGCTGAGTCATACCGGGGAGGTTGCTGTCCGATTATTAAAACGGACTGAAATTCGACCACGGCACGGGAATCTCCAAGGTTTTTCTCAGCCTGCGACTGGCCGCGCACATGACGCACCCGCATGACGCACCAAGCGGGTGAATGTGGCTCTGACCCGCATGGGCGCGGGTGGCTGCCACATCCATCCGGGCGCGGTTGACTCTGCCCCAAGGGCAGAGACGAGGATGGGGGCATGACACAGAAGGAACCAGAGATCGTTACCCTCCCCAGGCGGCACTATGTGGCCATTGCCGCTTCGGTCACCATGGCGACCCTGCCCGCCGTGGTGCCGCCGCTGAACGGGGAGGTCTTCCGCTGGCTGGCCGCCCGGGGCATCGCCCCGGCCGGGCCGCCGATCTGGCGATACAACGTGATCGACATGGACAGCATCCTCGAGCTGGAGGCGGGTACCCCGGTGGCCGCCGCCACCATCGGCGACGAGCGCGTCCAGCCGGGAGTGCTGCCGGCCGGGCGCTACGTGACAATGCGGCACACTGGCGCCCCTGAGACCCTGCTCGGCGCGACCGCCGCCCTGCAGGACTGGGCCGCGGCCCAGGGCCTGAAATGGGACATGTCACCGTCTCCGGCCGGCGAGCGGTGGGGCTGCCGGGTGGAAAGCTACCTCTCCGACCCGGACGTCGAGCCGGACATGACCAAGTGGGTGACCGAGCTCGCCTTCCGCCTGGCTGACTAACCTTCCGCCTGGCTGACTAAGAGGTACCGTCAGATGCGTGCCCCGGGACAGCCTGCTGAGTATCGGCGAGTTCGCGCGCCGGTCCAGGCTGTCCCTGAAGGCACTGCGGCTGTACGACCGGCTGGGCCTGCTCGCGCCAGCCGATGTCGACCCCGGCACCGGGTACCGTCGCTACCGCGAGGACCAGCTGCTGCAGGCACGGCTGATCGTGATGATGCGCCGGGTGGAGATCCCGCTGGCCCAGGTGGCCGAGATCGTGGCCGCGCCGGGCGCGGTCGGCGCGGACGTGCTGGCCGCCTACTGGGACCATAGCGAGCGGCGCTTCGCGGCCCAGCGTGAGCTGGTTGCCCGGCTGCGCGCTAGCCTGCTGTCCGGCGCCATGACCGCTGATAAGTACGTCATCGGGGAACGCGACGTCCCCGCTCAGGTGGTCCTGACCGAGAAACGCAGCCTGCGGATCACCGACCTGAAGGCGTGGCTGCCGGACGCCATGGGCCGGCTTGCCGGCCTGGCTGGCAAGCACGGAGGCCTCGGCGGCGGGCTGTTCGCCATCTTCGAGGGTGAGGTGAACGAGGACAGCGACGGGCCGGTGGAGGTGTGCGCGCCGGCTGCTGACCCCGACTGCCTCCCCCCGGACCTGCCCGTCCGCACCGAAGCCGCGCACCGCGAGGCATACACGACGATCACGAAGGCACAGCTGGAGTACCCGCAGATCCTGTCCGCCTACGACGCGGTGGCCCAGTGGATCGACCGGGCCGGCCTGTCCCCGGCCGGCCCGCCCCGCGAGGTCTACCCGTGCACCGACATCGCCGCCGCGGCGCCCGCCGACCCGGTCTGCGATATCGCGTTCCCTATCCGCGGATCCAGATCTTCGTCGTCAGGTCGGTAAAGCCAGTGCGCCGGTAGATGCTCTCCTCGTCAGGCTCGGCCTCGAGGAAGACCAGGCCGAGCCCCCTGGCATGCGCGGTCCTGGCCAGATGCGCGCTGAGCGCGGACGCTATGCCACGGCGGCGGAACTCGGTAAGAACCCCGACGGCGGCTAGCTCGCCGACCGGGTCCTCAGGGCCGGTCACATCAACCAGGCCGGTACCCACCACGTCCCCTGACGCGTCAGCGACCGCGACGCTGACCACGCCGCCGCGCTCGGCAACCCGGGCCAGCCGGGCGATATCCTCCGGCCCCGGCGGCACCGGCACCAGGTACGCATGATGCTGGACGACCGCGGCCGCGGCGAGATCGGCGTCGCTGGCCGCCTCGCGCACGGTGATTCCGGCGGGCTCCCGAGGCGTCAGGCGGGTATCCGGCCTCGAGATCATCACCGGGGTGCGCCGCTCCACGGTGAATCCCGCCGCCAGCAGGGCCCGCTCGACGTCGGGGGCATTGTCCTCGACATACTCCAGCCGCGGGATGCGCTGATGCTCGCGGAAGAATGCGATGAGCGCCTCGACCTCGGCCGGGGCCGGGCGCGCACCGCTGTCGGGTACGGCGAAGTTACGCATCGGGTCGTCACTGTAGCCGTCGATGCCGACGGTGAACGGGCCTATCCGGTCTCCTGGCCGACGGCTCGCCGCTGAGCGCATGTGTTCCGCGATGAGCGCGGACATGGTCGTATTCATAACCGCTGAATTCCTCTACGTTCGATACGAAAGCTAGCTGGCAGGCGCGAGAGAGCGCCACTCTCCTCACGACGGGGAGGCCTCAGCCCTTTCGGATGATCGAACGTAACGGCACCATGGTCGCAGGCGCGCCGCAGTCCGGCAACGTATATACCGCCCGGACGTCTCGCGGACCGCCCGGACCGAGCGTCCGAGCGGACCGAGCGAGCGCCCGAGCGGACCGAGCGCCTGAGCGGACCGAGCGCCTGAGCGGACCGAGCGCCTGAGCGGACAAATGCCCTCATACGGGGCGTGCGAGCG
>Ga0208725_1000300_pt1 | contig 11338 bp, 12 predicted proteins | sample MicForSoSWNH13_O_FD_188004 | JGI IMG/M metagenome (GOLD analysis project Ga0208725, IMG submission 188004) | Forest soil microbial communities from Harvard Forest Long Term Ecological Research site in Petersham, Massachusetts, USA - MetaG HF011... | ecosystem: Environmental > Terrestrial > Soil... | reverse complement strand
GAAGCTGCTTGCTGAGATACCAGCCATGCTCGGCGTAGAACTCGACATCGGCCTCCGTCGGCAGCAGCGAGCGCTCTTGTTCCGTCAACGTGAATTGCGGGATGACCGAAAGGCTCACGTTCATTCCTTCCTCTGCTGGGTCAGGCGCGGATCATGCCCGCTGAGTCGCGGATCTCGGCCAGCTCGCGTTCCTTGGCCGCGTACAGCGCCGGGATATTGCTCGTGCCGAACGTGCGCGCCCCGTGCCGGTCAATCAGCTCAAGGAAAAAGGTGCGCCTGATGTGCGTCGACTTCGCGAAGATCTGGTACATCTGCCCCCAGCCGTCGCGGTCGACCAGGATGCCGAGCGGCCGCAGCGCCTCGAGGTCTATGTCGGTCGCGCCCAGGCGCACCGTGAGCATGTCGTAGTAGGCCGATGGCGTCATCGCGAACTCGACCCCCCGGCCGGCGAAGGTCCGCACCGCACGCACGATGTCCGCCGTCCCGAACGCGATGTGCTGCACCCCGGCACCGTCGTGCCAGGCCAGGAAGTCGTTGATCTGACCCGCCCGGCGGCTGAGGTCCGGCTGGAGGATCGTGAACGTCACGCCGCCAGAGGGGCTCTGCACCACCTTGGACTCCATGCCCTGCTCGCCGATCTCGATGTATTCCTCGAAGGTGACGCTGAAGCCGAACACCTGCTCATGAAAGGCAACGGTGGCGTCGAGTTCGCCGGCCGGCACGCATACCGCGGCGTGATCGATTGCCCGCAGCAGGTCCTGGTCCGCGGCCGCGCCCGCGCCTGGCTCCATCGCGATCGCGCCGGGCTGGAACCGGTCATCCGAGCCGTGACGCTCGACCAGGCGGTAGATCACGTCGCCGAAGCCGGCGACCTCGGCGGTGACCACGCAGGCCTCGTCGTCCTCCCAGGTGCGGGGCGGGCAGCTGCCCGACCCGCCGGCCCCGACCGCCGCGGCATAGGCGGTGGCGGCGCTGTCGGTACGGAACGCGGTCACCGCCACGCCGTCGCCGTGCCTGGCGACGAACTGGCTGGCGGGATGGTCTCGGTGCAATCCCGACGTCAGCAGTACCCGGATATCACCCTGGCCGACCAGGACGCTGCGCTGGCCAGGCAGCCCCGTGTCCGGGCCGCCATGGCCGTAGACGCGGAAGCCGTACGCAGTGCACAGGGCCTGCGCCGCCGCGATCGAATCACCCACATAGCACTCGATGTGGTCGATGTCTGCGATGTTCATCGCTTCCTTCGCTCCCTAGAGTTCATGCGATTCACCATCGTTCCTGGTCACCGGGCCGGTCACGAGAATGGCGGCGGCGCGGTCGGTTCCGCCGCTCACCGCGAGGTCGACGCACGCCAGCAGCGCCTCGTCCGCGTCCGCGTCCGCGATCAGCAGCGCGGCCACGTCCAGCGCGGCCCGGGTCCCGCTGACGCAGACGACCGGCCCGGTCAGCCGCCACCGCGCGCCCAGGTAGCCGGCGACGGCGTTCGGCACGGACTGGAAGAACAGCAGCGGTGAGACCCGCTGGCCGGCGTCCACCGCGGCCGCCACCCGGGTCGCGGTGACGACGTCGCCGAGGGCGGTCACCATGACCACGGCGGTGACCTGAGAGTGCGCGGGCCCTTCGCGCCTGCTGAGGGCACGTCCGGCGACCTCGGCCAGCAGGGGGCTGAAATCGGACTCGATGAACCCGGCCAGTGCCGGCACCGCGCGGTCGGCGCCGGTCTCGGGCCAGGAAGCGGACGCGGTGATGGTCAGGCCCGCCGCTTCCGCGGTCGCGCGCAGCGTGGGCAGGCCGGTCATGGCAGGCCGACCACGAGCGCGGTGTTGGCGCCGCCGAACGCGGCGTTGAGGGTCAGCGCGAATTCCGGGCTGGCGGCCAGCGGCTCGTCCAGCACCAGGTTGAGGCGGCAGCTGTCGTCAGTCCCGAGGTACCCGGCGTTGACCGGCAGCATGCCTTTGCGGGCGGCCAGCAGCGTGAGGATCAGTTCCAGCGCGCCGCCGCCTTCCAGGCTGTGGCCGTGCAGTGACTTGGTCGAGCTGACCGGCACGGTGGCGGCGGCGTCACCGAGCGCGAGCCGCAGCGCGTTCGCCTCGGACCGGTCGCTCTGGCCGGTGCCGGTCCCGCTGGCGTTGACATAGCCCAGGCCGGTGCCCGTGATGCCGGCCCGCTGCAGCGCGGCGGTGACCGCCCGCGCCATGCCGTGGCCTTCCGGGTGCGGCTGGCAGGGATGGTAGGCGTCGCCTGCCCGGCCCCAGCCCGCCAGCCGGGCCAGCGCCGGAGCCCGCCGTGCTCGCGCGGATTCCCGCGACTCGATGATGACCGCGCCGATGCCGTCGCCGAGCAGCAGCCCGCGCCGCCCGGTGCTGAACGGGCGCACCTGGCCGTCGTCGGCCAGCACCCGGCCGGCGTCGAACAGCGCGAACTGGTCACGCTCGACCAGGTAGCCGCCGGCCACGGCGATGCGGTCCGCCTGGCCGCGGGCGATGATGGCGGCCGCGTCGGCGACCGCGGTGCTGGCGGCCACGCAGGCCGTCATGTAGCAGCGGATGGCCTGCTCGTCGAGACCGCACTGACGGGCGATCCCGGCGGTGAATGCCTCCGGGCTGAGCCCCGGCCGGTCAGCCTCGGGTACCCGTGCGATCGTCGGGTCGCCGTGGACGGCGAGGAACAAGGGGGTGCGGGCGCGGGCGGACAGCGGCAGGCCGGCGTCGTCGCAGGCGTCGCCGACGGCCCCGGCCAGTTCGGTCCGCAGGTCGGGGTGACCGGGCATGGCCGCCGCGACGCTGACCCGCCGGGCACTGACATCGAACCGCTCGACCGGCGTGAAGGCGGGCCGCCCGGACAGGGCTCCGGACAGCAGGGCCTGGGTTCCCCGGCCGTACGCGCTGAGGACCGCGGCACCAGTGACGACCACCGGGCGGGACCCCCGGCGGGCGGGGCGCTCAGTCACCGGAGGACTTCCGTGAGGACCTCGACTGCTCCGGTGACGGTCGACATGCGCGCGAGGGAGTCGTCGTCGACGTCGAGCAGCCCGTACCGCTGCTCGACCTGGTGGATCAGCCAGGCCAGTTCCAGGGAGTCGATCTCCTCCGGCACCTGCTCCGGCCGGCGCTCACCGTAGGTAGCGAGCATCGCCACCACATCCGGCCTGCCTATCTCACCGGTCATGACCGGTGCTCCCCTTTCAGGGCAGCGTGGTCACGGACCAGCTTGCCAGTCGCCGTGCGGGGCAGTTGATCGACCACGTGCAGCCGCCGGGGCCGCTTGTACGCCGCCAGCCGGGTGGTGATCTCCCGTTCCACCGCGGACTGGCAGGCCCCGTCGGCCAGCACCAGGTACGCCTCGATCGCGTGATCGTGCACCACCACAGCACTAGCGACCTCGGGCAGCCCCGCCAGCATGTGCTCTACCTCGGTCAGGTCGACCTTGAGACCGCCCACTGAGACCTGAGAGTCCCGGCGGCCCAGCACCCGCACCAGTCCGGTCGCGGGGTCGACACAGCCGGCGTCCTTGGTGTGCAGCCACCCGTCCGACCACCGCTCCGGGTCCTGCACGCCGAGGTAAGGCGAGGCGGGCAGCGCGATGTGCAGCTCCCCATCCTGTTCCCGGATGGTGAACCCCGGTGCCGGCATCACCGCGGGCCGGTACTCACCGAACAGGTCGGTCGCGATGACACCGACCTCCGTCATCCCGTACATGTTGCCCAGCCGCACGTTGTAGCGATCCCTGAACGCGGCGTGGACATCGGCCCGGACCAGTTCGCCGCCGGTGGTCATGCCGGTGAGCATGGGCAGGCCGGGCGGGCTGGTGACCGATGCCAGCAGCTCGATGTGGAAGGGGACGCCGAGCAGCGTCGTCGGCTGGGTGCCCGCGGCGACCGCGGCCAGGATGCCGTCGGCGGTCATCCGGTCCGGGATCATCAGGGTCACCCCGGCGTGCAGGCTGTACAGCAGCCCGCCGACCAGGCCTAGCACGTGCACCATCGACGCCAGCGACACGATCCGCTCACCCTGGCGCGGAACCCCGTCAATCTGCGTGTACCGCGTCACCTCATCCACCAGGCTCGCCGCGTGACGGGCAATGACTTTGGACGGCCCGGTCGACCCGGAGCTGAGCTGGATGACGGCGTGGCTAGTGGCGGCGGGCTGACCACCGGGACAGGTCCGCACCCGCTCGGTGATCTCGGCGTAGCCCCGCAGCGGCCCGCCGGCGTTCTGCTGCTCGGCGGTGACGACGACCTGGGGCAGCAGCCGCCGGAGCGCTGCGTCTACCTCGTACGGGGTGAGCCGGTAATCCAGCAAGGACGCCTGGGCGCCGATCCGCCACGCGGCGAGGAGGTTGGCGATGAACGCCAGCGACGGCGCCAGGCACAGCGCGACCGTCCCGCCGCGCCGCAGCCCGGCCTCAGCCAGGACCTGCCCGCGCCCGGCCACCAGCCGGCGCAGGTCCGCCCGGCTGACCGGCACGCCCAGCTGCAGGCACACGTCGTCCGCCGCACCGGCCAGCAGCACCTCATCAACCCAGCCCGGCTCCAGCTGCGGGGGCGAGCCCGTCATCTGACCTCCACTGTGCTCCCGGCGACCGTCGATTTCCAGGCAACTGGAATGGGCGGCGGAATCGTTTCCGCTGGCCCGTAATTGCGGGCCTTCTGCCTCCCGAATGACCTTACTCAGGCGGACTCGGGTGGCAAGAGCGCAAAAATGACTCCGGTATCAATGGCTTTACCGGTGATGATTCCCGGCATAGCGAATCGGCATGACCGCTACTGCGGTCATGCCGATCAATGACGCGGGCTTTTACTTTGTGAACGTCGCCAGGCAGAGGTAGCGAAGCGCGGGATCGTAATCGGCGATCGTCAGGCTGCCGCCGGCCGCCGCGGCTGCCCAGGCCGCCAGCTCGCGCCAGACCCCGGTCAGCGGCTGGCCGGCCGGCAGTGCCAGCGTTCTCCCCCAGCCTGTCTCGCCGTCCCCGGCGAGCGGGCTCAGGCCCTCGCCGAGGACGAGCGTGTGCTCCTCCCCCGCCTCCGGGCAAGCAGCCAGGGCGCGGCGCAGCGATGCGCACGCCTGCCCGGCCGGGACTTCCGGGCACACCTGGACCGCGCGAAGCAGCGGCGCGCCGCCGCAGGCGGGCTCCCCGGGCGCCGCCCCCGGGCAGGTGTCGCACAGCATGGCGAAGCCGGCATGCCGGGCCGGCACGGTGGCGGCGGCGGGCGGGTCGTAGTCCAGCCGCGTCTGCTCGGCGACTGTCACCAGCACGCGGCGCCAGCCGCCGCCCAGCCCGCCGTCGCGGGCCAGGCGCAGGGCCGTGAACCCGGCGGCACAGCCCTGATCGCAGACCGCGAACGCCATCGGGTCGCCGGCGCAGAGGTGGCCGAGGAAGGTGGCGGTCGCCCGCCCCGGATCCACGTCGGGCATCGCGAACCCGAGAATGAGCGCGTCAGCGGGCTGATCGGGTGGCACCAGGTCGCTGATGAGGCCGCCCAGCATCTCGCCGTAGGAGTGCCCGCCGCCGGGGTCCGGATGCAACGGGAGGCCGTAGGACCGGGTCAGGTCGCCGAGGAATTCTCGGAAAGCCGGATCCAGCGCCCGGTCAGATGACCCGGGAAACTCCTGCCACCGGATCCGGCTGACGGCTAGCGTCTCGCCCGGCGCAGTGGCACAGGACCCGCTCAGCTTGCGTGACCCGCGACGAAGTCAGCCAGCGCGCCGATGGAGGCCAGGTCGTCGGGCCCGATCTGCTCGACGTCGATCTGGATGTCCATGCTCTCCTCCAGCTCCAGCATCAGCTCCAGCGTGGCGGCCGAGGTGAGGCCGAGGTCCTCCATCAGGCGCGTGTGGTCGGAAAGCTCGGGCACCGCGTCATCGGCGCCGCGGGCTAGTACCCGCGGCAGCACGACGTGAATGTTCTCGATGACCTGTGCCCGCAGGCCGCTGCCGGTCATTGCCCACCTCTTCCTTGTCTGTCGGTCAGTGTGTGCCGGTCAGTGTGTACCGGTCAGTGCTCGAATACCGTCGCCGAGTACGTGGCGCCCTGCGCGGCTCCCGCCGCCGCGATGACGTAACGGTCCCCGGCTCGCAGCAGGCCGCGGGCGGCGGCCGTCTGGTAGTTGATGAACGCGTCCGCGCAGAAGGCATGACCGACCGACGCCACGTTGTCGAGCAGCACCTTCTCCACCGGGAAGTCCAGCTGGCGGCACACCTGCCGCCAGGAGACCAGGTTCACGTTGTGCGGCAGGATCAGGCACACGTCGCTGAGCCGCAGCCCGGCCTCGGCCACGGCGGCCGCGATCACCTCCGCCAGCGCGGCCGGATGCGAACGCTGGAAGGCGGCCAGCAGGTCCGGCCGTTCGGTGGGCTGGCCGTCGAACTCGCCTCGGGACCGGGCGACATAGGCCAGCAGCCGGTCGTGCGGGCCATCCTGGCTTACCAGGCACGCGGCCGAGGCCTCGGCGAACACGGAGGTTTCCGGCACGAGCTGGGCCAGCCGGGTGAAAGCTTTCTCCCCGGCCACGACGAGCGCGAGGGCATCCCGGTCACCGTCGGCAGCCAGCAGCTGCCCGGCCAGGTGGATCGCCAGCAGGCTGGTGGCACACGCCTGGTGCGTGAGCGTGAAGGCGACCGCGTGCCCGAGCCCGAGCCGCCCGGAGAGCTCGTGGAGCGGGTTCAGCGGGAACGGCGCCACCACGGCCAGGCTGCGCGCGTAGAGCACATAGCGGACCCGGGCCCGGTGTCCGGGCAGGCCGGTGAGCTGGTCAGCGGCGGACGCCAGCAGGTCGGTGAGGGATCGGTCCGGATCCCGGCTGACCTCAGCCAGCCCGTGGTAGCGCTGGAACACTTTCACCTGCATCGGGGTCAGGTCCAGCTCCGCGGCCAGCGACCCGATCGGCACCCGCCCCGGCGGCACGTAGGCGGCCACCTCCGCCAGCGCGGTCACCGGGCGGCACCCGTCGCGGCGAGGGCCGCGCTGACCAGCACGCTCTCCATCCGCCGCAGCAGCTCCGCCATGTCGGCCGGGCTCACGAAGCGGGTGTCCGCCCGCAGCTCCCAGCACAGCGTGCCAGGCATGTCAATGACGGACAGGAACACCTTCCTCTCCGGCCCGTCGAAGGGCTCATCCCAGGTCAGCGTCGTCCGGCCCAGCTCGTCCCTGATCGGCGGCAGTCCGCCGGCCGGGTGGTCGCCGGTGATGGAGTCGGCGAGCTCGCGGCTGCGCACCCGCCGGTCGTTGAAGAACGCCTCCAGGTCCGGCTCCAGCCCGCGCTCGGCCGCGATCCGCCTGGCCACCTCGCGCTTGCCCGCCGGATCGAAATAGGCGTGCTTGTACGTGAGCAACGCGGACTGCCAGGTCCGGACGGCGACCTCCTCGAATGGGGCGACCGGCTCCTCGATCAGGCAAGGGGCGCTCTGCGCCACCTGGCTGACCGAGCCGGCGAACCCCGGCCTGAACCGGTTGCTCACCACCAGGTTCACCACGGCCGCCCGACCGGACGGGAGGCAGGTGAGCGGGGTGAGGGCGGCGGTGAAGGCGGCCAGCAGCACCGGCGAGGTGCTGAGGCCGAGCCGGGCCGCGAGCAGCCTGGCCGCCCGGTAGCCAGCGGGCGACTCGCAGGTGACCTGCCAGAACCGCGGCTTCCTGGGGTCAGCCGACTCGCGGAACAGGCGGTCGGGCGCGTACGCGACCAGCCGCTCGAAGTGACGCATCGAAGCCTGGTGCACGCGGTCCCCGCCGGGACCGGCCTGCCGCCTCGCCTGCTCCAGCGGCTGCATCGCCGTCACCGGTCCGCTCCGCTCAGCGCGGTGGTCGAAATCGTCGTGCAGCACGGCCAGCCCGAACGCGTCCAGGGCGAGGTGGCAGATCGTCTCCGCGACATGGGTGGCGGTCCCGCTGCGGGTGATCACGGCCATCCGCAGCGGCCATTCGTGCTCGTAGTCGAATATCCGGGCCTGGTACCCGGCGGCGACGGCTGCCGCTGTATCGCCCGGGTCGGCGTCGCCCGCGTCCACGACATCGAGCGTGATCTCGCCGCGGGCGTGCACCACCTGCAGGGCCTGCCCGTCGGGGCCGAAACGCAGCCTGGTCCGCAGCGACTGGTGACGGCTCATGATGAAGCGCAGCCCGGCGGCTACGTCCGCCACGGTCTGCCCGGGCGGCAGCGCCCGGACGCTGTTCAGCGGCAGGGACTCGCCCGTTTCCTGCATGACGGACCAGATCTCATGCTGACCCCAGCTGAGCTCCCCGACACCGGAGCCTTCGCCCTCGAACTGAACAATGACCCTGTCTGTCACAGCATTCCGCCTGCCTTCAGCCGTCCGGATAATAACCACACGACCGCCGCCTGGCGCCAGGGGTGACGATGACACGGGGAAGGATCCGACAATGACTGCGGATGACGTGAGCACGGATGACATCGCGCGGGCGCTGGCCGCGGCGATCGGCGACGAGTCGCTGCTGAGCGCCGGCCTGAGCGCCGCGACCCGGCTGGAAGGTGACCTGTGCCTCGACAGCCTCGACCTGACGGCCGTCGGCGCGCTGCTGCGTGAGCGCTACGGGACAGCGGTGGACCTGACCGGTTACGTCGCCGGGCTGGACATCGATGAGATCATCGAGCTGACCGTGGGTGAGGTAGCCGCGTACGTGAACCGGCGTCGCGCGGCCTGGCCGCAGGCGGGACAGGGCCGGTGAGCCGGTTCCTGTTCGTGCCCCTGCCGCTGACCGGGCACGCGCACCCCGCCCTGGCCGTGGCGGACGCGCTCAGCGTGCGCGGCCACGATGTCGCCTGGTGCGGCCCGGAGGCGTACTTCCGGCCGCTGATCGGCCCGGACGCGACCCTGTTCCCGACCGGCACCCGGCTCTTCCGTGACCAGGCCGGGCACGGGATCGCCGCGCTGAAGTCAATGTGGCAGCGGTACATCATCCCGATGGCCCGCTTCATCCTGCCCGCCGCGGACCGCGCCATCCTCGAGTACCGGCCGGACGTGGTCGTGGCCGATCAGTACGCGCTGGCCGGCCCGCTGGCAGCCCGCCAGCACGGCCTGCCCTGGGCGACTCTGGCCACCGGAGCCATGGAGCTGACGCACCCGCTGGCGGCGCTCCCCCAGGTCGACGCATGGGTGCGTGCACAGCAGGCATCGCTCGGCCACGACGCAAGCGACCTGCTCTTCTCTCCGTACCTGGTCATCGCGTTCACGACCTCCGCGCTCACCGGCGCGCAGGCTTTCCCTGGCCACTTCGCGCTGACCGGCCCGGCCATGCTGGAACGTCCCGGCGCCTTCGCCTGGGATCTGCTCGACCCCGCCCGGCGCACGGTCCTGATCACGGTCGGCACTCTCGCCACCAGCCTGGCGGCGGATTTTTACCGGCGGGCGGCGGAAGCCATTGCCCCCCTCGCCGCCACCGTACAGGCAATCGTCGCCGGGCCCCCCGACCTGCTGCCCGACCCGCCCGGCAACGTGCTGGTGATGCCCCGGGTGCCCATGCTGGCACTGATGCCGGCGCTGGACGCCGTGATCTGCCACGCAGGCATGAACACCGTATGCGAGGCGCTCGCGCACGGCGTGCCACTCGTCCTGGCTCCGATCCGGCACGACCAGCCGGTGGTCGCCGCTCAGGTGGTCCGGGCGGGGGCCGGCATCCGGGTGCCGTTCAGCCGGGTCAGCCCCGGCCAGCTGCGGGCAGCCCTGATCACGGTCCTCGGCGACCCGTCCTACCGCCTGATGGCCGCGGAGGTCGGGGACTCCTTCGCCGCCGCGGGCGGGGCGGCGGCGGCCGCCGCGCGCCTGGAGGGCGTGGCGCAAGGAGCACGCTAGCCGCGCACGCCGGCCCGCTCTAGCCTGTGCCTGCATGTGCCGCGTAACCGCTCGATCGCAATCTGAGGTGTGCCCGGATGACCGTGACCGCTAGCGCGGAGGGCGAGGCGCCCCGGTCCGAGGATCTCTACCGGACGATGCGGCTGATCCGCCGGTTCGAGGAGCGAGCCATGGACCTGGTCCGGGCCGGCGAGATCGTCGGCGGCATCTACCCGTGCATCGGCCAGGAGGCCGTGGCCGCCGGGACCGGCGCCGCCCTCAGGCGCGACGATCTCATGCTGGCGAACCACCGGGCGCACGGGCAGCTGCTGGCGAAAGGCTGCGAACCAGGCCGCCTGCTGGCCGAGCTGACCGGCCGCACCACCGGGGTCGCCCGCGGCCGGGGCGGGTCCTCTCACCCGTCTGACTTCAGCGCCGGCGTTCTCGGCTCGACCGGATCGGTGGGGCACGGCGCGTCGCTGGCGACCGGGGCCGGCTGGGCGCTCGCCCAGGCCGGCGGGGACCGCGTGGCGGTCAGCGTGTTCGGCGATGGCGCCGTCAACCAGGGCGCGCTGCTCGAGTCCTTCAACCTCGCCGCGCTGTGGCGGGTGCCCGTCGTCTTCGTCTGCGAGAACAACCTGTACGCGACCACGCTCCCGGTCGGGGAGGGCGTCGCCGGCTCCATCACCGGGCGGGCCGAAGCCTTCGGGATCCCGGCCGAGTCCGTTGACGGCATGGACCCCGAGCTCGTGCACGCGGCGACCGGCCGGGGCGTGGCGCGGGCCCGGGCCGGCCACGGTCCCACGTTCCTGGAGTTCCGCACCTACCGGTTCGAGGGGCATCACACCTCCGAGCGGGAGACCAGGCTCCGGTACCGCGACCCGGAGGAGGTCGCCTGCTGGCGAGCGCGCGATCCGCTGGCGCTGCAGGCGGGGCGGATACCGCGGGCGCTGCGGGAGCGGATCGACGCCGACGTCGAGGCCGCCATGGACGCGGCCGTGCGGTGCGCCCTGGCGGGCCCGAAGCCGGACCTGGCCGACGCTCGCAAGTACCTGTACGCGTCCGGCCTGAGCACCCGGCCGGGCGTGGCGGCCAGGCCAGGGCACGGAAGGGCGCCACGGTGACCAAGCTGTCCTACACGCGGGCGCTCAACCTGGCGCTGGCGTCCGAGATGGAGCGCGACCCGGCGGTGTTCGTGCTCGGCGAGGGTGTCCGGCACGCGCTCACCAACGTGACCGCCGGCCTGTTCGACCGGTTCGGTCCTGACCGGATCGTGCAGACGCCGCTGTCGGAGCAGGGCGTGGCGAACTTCGCCGCCGGCGCCGCCATGGCGGGCCTGCGGCCGGTGATCGAGTACCCGGTCCCGTTCCAGCTGATGCTCGTCCTGGAGCAGGTCACCAATCAGGCGAACAAGTTCTCCCTGATCAGCGGCGGCCAGGCCCGGGTTCCCGTCACCTACCTGCTTCCCGCCGCGGGCTGGTGGCTCGGCCGGGGCGCCCAGGACTGCGACCAGCCGTACAGCCTGTTCGCCCACTGCGGCGTCAAGACCGTGG
>Ga0208725_1000298_pt1 | contig 11423 bp, 9 predicted proteins | sample MicForSoSWNH13_O_FD_188004 | JGI IMG/M metagenome (GOLD analysis project Ga0208725, IMG submission 188004) | Forest soil microbial communities from Harvard Forest Long Term Ecological Research site in Petersham, Massachusetts, USA - MetaG HF011... | ecosystem: Environmental > Terrestrial > Soil >... | reverse complement strand
CAGGACGCGTTCGTGTACCCAACGGCTACGGCGAGGTTCGGCACGCCCTCGAGCATCATGCCCTTGTAGACGAGCTTGCTGGCCAGGTCGACGGCCTCCCCGTCGACGCAGAGCTCGATCCCGCCGATGAACAGCAGCTCAAGACCGGTCGCCGTGACAATGATGTCGGCCTCAAGCTCGGTGCCCGACTTCAGCAGCAGGCCCCGCTCGGTGAACGTGTCGATGTGGTCGGTGACTACCGAGACGCTGCCGTTACTGATCGCCTTGAACAGGTCGCCATCGGGCGCGATGCAGAATCGCTGGTCCCATGGGTTGTACCGGGGCGTGAAGTGGGTGCCGATGTCGTATCCGGCCGGCAGCTGATGCTCGATCTGGCGGCGCACCATCCGCTTGACCAGTTCCGGGCGGTGCTGGCTGAGCTGGAAGAACGCCTGGGTGGAGAGTGCCTTGAACCACCGCATGGCCGGGCCCGCCTGCCGTGCCGGCAGTATCCGGCCGACCGCCTCGGCGACCGGGTCCCTGGTCGGAAGCGGGGCGATGTAGGTGGGCGACCGCTGCACCATGGTCACGTGCCGGGCGGTCTCGGCCAGCGCGGGAACCAGCGTCACTGCTGTCGCCCCGCTGCCGATCACAAGCACGCGCTGGCCGGCGTAGCCGAGGCCGGATGGCCACGCCTGCGGGTGCACGATTGTGCCGCCGAACCGGTCCATGCCGGCGAAGTCGGGCAGGTAGCCGTGGTCGTACCGGTAGTAGCCGGTGCAGCTGAAGACGAAGCCGCAGGTGATCTCGGCCGTCTCGCCGGTGTCGGTGCGCTGCGCGACGATGTGCCAGCGCGCCTCGTCGGTTGACCATGACGCGCGGACAACCCGATGGTTAAAGCGGATACGGCTATCTACGCCGGTCTCGGCCGCTGTGTCCGTGATGTACCGCAGGATCGCGTCGCCGCCCGCGATGGCCTGGGCACCCTGCCACGGCCGGAACGCATAGCCGAGGGTGAACATGTCGGAATCAGAGCGGACTCCCGGATAGCGGAACAGATCCCATGTCCCGCCGATCGCGCCGCGCGCCTCGAAGATGGTGTACGAGACCAAGGGGCACCGGGCCTGCAGGTAGCGGGCGGCGCCAATGCCGGACAGGCCGGCGCCGACGATCAGGACGTCGAAGTGCTCAGGGCTGCTGTTCATCGGTCGTCTCCGCGAGTGTTCTCAGCGCACTGTAAACGAAGACGCGGGCCGCGATCGAGGCCGCGATCGCTCGCTTAACCGGCTTCACCCTGCGCGGGTGATGCGCGTGCGGCGCCTCGGCGGTGCGATGGCGTTTGGAGGTGCCTGCCATGGACGGATCGGCACTAGCTCCCGTTATCATTCCCATCGTCGCGCTGGTGTTCCTTTTTGGGTGGCTCGCGGCCGTCTACCACGCCGCCGCCCATCCCTCCGTGCACACCCGCGCGGCCGCCGACGAAGAGCGCGAAGCAACCGCGCACGCCGACAGCGCTCAGGAACGCCCGGGATCAGACCGGCGAGCCGCTTAACTCATCGCGCTCGCAGCCAACCCCGCGCGGCAGCCTGCTGCCGGCAACCTGATCCCGCGTCGATGTACCAAAGGGTCCGCTTAGACCATACCCATCGGCACATCGATGAGCCGGTGGCCAGGTTCGGGCCCAGGTCGGCCGACCCCGGCCACCGCCGCGATCGTCCGTGCGCGCAGCAGGCACCGACGATGAAGACCACCCAATATCCGGTCATTGTCTGGATACACGGCGAAGTCAACCGGTAACTCATCAAGATTCCTCTAACACACGCGACACCGGCGTAAACGGCGTACCGCCATCAGGCGTCCTATCCCTGAGAGAACGCGGTATCTGGGAGTTACCACCCGATGGCCGCGGTTGCGCTCATCGCTTCCATCGGTGTGATTTCAGGAGGAATCCCGCATGAGACTGAACCGGCCGCAGGGTGTGGCCACGAACAGCGTGCGGACGGCGGGGGTCGCCCGCCGTCGCCTTGGTGCCGGCGCGATCCGGCTGCTGTCCGTGACCGCCGTAGCCGCTGCGACGTGCAGCTTGTGGGCGGGCGCCGCGTCCGCCGCGACCGCGCACACGACCAAGCACGCCACCAAGATCAGCGTGTCGGTCAGCCCCAAGACCGCATTTGTCGGTGAGGTCGTGAAGCTGTCGGCCACCGTCTCCGGGGGCAAGACGCCGACCGGGAAGGTCACGTTCAAGATCGACGGTACGAAGATCTGCTCCGTGAAGCTCTCCCGAGGCAAGGCATCCTGCCGGGTGATCGGGGAATCGGCCGGCACGTTCAATGTTCGCGGTTTCTACGCCGGCAACTCCACTCACAAGGCCTCGTCGTCGGCCGTGGCCAAGGCGAAGGAGATCCGCGCGAACACCACCACGAAGATCACCAACGCCAACCCCGGCACCGTCGACGTCGGTAAGAACTTCACCTTCGACGTGACCGTGGCCTCGCAGGCCGGCGCACCAGCTGCGAACGGCAGCGTCGTGGTCGCCCCGAACGCCCCAGCAGACCTGCCGGCCGCCTACAGGTGCACCGCCAAGGTGACCAACGGCAAGGGCAAGTGCACCATCACCCCGCCCGCCTACGGGATCGACGACTATACCGCCACCTTCGCGGGTAACCGCGCGGACAAGGGCTCCACCTACACCGGCCCGTACGCCCTGGCCGTGCAGAACGCCACGACCACAACCATCACTGTAACGTCCGGCGTCGCCGGCGACATCACGCTGACCGCGTCGGTATTCGCCAACGGTGCGAACATCGACATGACCAACGGCGGCACCGGCTCGGTGGCGTTCTACGTGGCCGCTCCCGGCGACCCCCTGGAGCCCGTCACCAAGTGCGCGGCCCAGCTGCTGACCGCCTTCGACGCGGGCACCGGCGATAACACGGCCACCTGCACGGCCAACGCCGAGCTGAACGGCCTGAAGGCTGGGACGACGTACTCCATCTCGGCCGTGTTCTCCGGTGACCCGGTCAACGTGACATCTACGGGGAACGGCAGCCTCGACCCAAGCTGACCCAAAAGCCAGCGCTGGTTAGGGAGAGAGCGCCGGGCCATTCCCAGGGGGAGGGGGATGGCCCGGCGCTCGGCTATCTGCTCATGCCGACGCGGCCATTTCGGCCGGTGCGCCAGCGCTGCCAGCCTCCGGCGAGCCGAGGCAAGCGGGCGGCAGCGGGAACCAGCGCAGGGCCTCGAAGCTGGGGCCGAGCCCGGTCGGCCCGTCCGGCAGCTCAGCGGCTCGGCTCGCGAACAGCGCGCGCGCATCCCGCAGGTAGCCCGGGAAAACGTCTTCCTCTGCCCGCGCACTGCACGTCGTCGGATACGTAAGCTCGCCGTCCGGCCCGTAACAGAGCTCGGACAGCCGCAACGTCGGCTTCGTGATTCCGGTCGCATGTCGCCACAGTCCGGTGCGCGGATCGAACCGGTAGTCGGGCAGCAGCCGGTGACCATCCGCGGCGACCATATCGACCGCTTCGATCATGAAGTCGGCCGCCGCCGCGGAGATGAAGTAGTTGAAGTTGACCCGGACCCAGCCGGGCTTCACTCCATCGCAGCCGTGGCTGATCTCCTCACGCAGCGCACGCGAATGAGCCGGGTCGATGCCGAGCAGCCGGTGCCCGTACGGTCCCGCGCAGGAACAGCCACCGCGAGCCTGGATGCCGAAGAGGTCGTTCAGCAGCGCAACCACGAAATTGTGGTGGAGGTAGCGCCCCTCGCCGTGGCGGATCAGCAGCGACACGATCGCCAGCCGCCGGGCCCGCTGACTGCCGAGGATCTCGATCTGCGGGTTGCTGCCCCACCGGCGCAGGGCGCGGCGCCACATCCGCTCCTCCCTGGCCTGGATCAGGTCCGTTCCGATGGCCTGCTTGAGGCCGAACACAAGCCCGGCGCGGATCGACTCGACGATGGCCGGGGTGCCGCCCTCTTCCCGCGCGACCGGGTCGCCGATGTAGCTGTGCCCTGCCGTGTCGACGAACTCCACCGTGCCGCCTCCCGGCGCGGTGGGCACGGCGTTGCGCACCAGGTCGCGGTGGACGACAAGGACGCCGGGCGTCTGCGGGCCGCCGGGGAACTTGTGCGGCGACAGGAACACAGCATCCTTGTGGTCGTCCGCGCCCGGCGCGGACGCGGCAACCCGGATCGGCAGGTAGGGACCGGCCGCGGCATAGTCCCAGAACGACAGAGCGCCGTGCTCGTGCAGCAGGCTGGCCACCGCGCGAGTGTCCGTGAGGATGCCGGTGACGTTGGACGCGGCGGAGAAGCTGCCGATGCGCAGCGGCCTGTCGGCGAAGCGAACGAGCTGCCGGCGCAGCTCGGCCATGTCGATATGGCCGTGGGGATCTTCGCCGATGGCCACGACGTCGGCGATCGACTCGCGCCAGGGCAGTTCGTTGGAATGATGCTCGTACGGGCCGACGAACACCACCGGGCGCCTGGACTCGGGGATCAGCTCAGAGAGCCCGTACCTGGCGTCCAGGCCGGCCGGGATGCGCAGCTCGAGGATGCCGATCAGCTTGCTGATCGCGGCGGTTGACCCGGAGCCGCAGAAGATCACCAGGTCGTCTGCTGTGCCGCCGACCGCGTCGCGGATCATCAGCCGTGCGTCCTCACGCAGCCTGGTCGTCCGCCGCCCCGTCCCCGAGCTCTCGGTGTGGGTGTTCGCGTACCACGGCAGAACGGCCTCGCGGATGAAGTCCTCAATGAAATCGAGTGACCGCCCGGAGGCGGTGTAGTCGGCGTAGGTCAGCCGCCGCGGCCCGAATGGCCCTTCCATCAGCTCGCCTTCGCCCAGGATTCCCCGCCTGACCCGGTCAAGCAGCGGTGACGTCGGCAGGTCGGCGCCGGCCGCCGATGCGCTCATGTGCCAGTACCCCGTCCCGGCGGGCGAGCGCGCCGAACCCCGTCGCGAAAAGCCCCCCGCCAAACCGTAAGTATACTCACAGTGATCAGTCGTGTGCATTCTGCTACCACTCGGGCAACCCTTGCGCGGGTCAATCAGAGGCAGTAGTATACCCAGTATGATTCTGAGTTGCATACCATCATGAGCGTGCGGCACGCCCTGCTCGCGCTGCTGAGCGAGGGCCCAAAGTACGGCCTGCAGCTTCGCCAGGAGTTTGAGGAGCGGACCGGCGAGGTCTGGCCGCTCAACGTGGGCCAGGTGTACACCACGCTGCAGCGGCTCGAGCGGGACGGGCTCGTCGAGTCCGACGACGCCGAGGACGGGCCGCAGAAGGGCTTCCGGATCACGGCGGACGGCGAGGGCGAGCTCGATGCCTGGCTGCGCACGCCGCCGGACCTGAGCCTGCCGCCGCGCGACGAGCTGGTCATCAAGATCCTCGTCGCCTGGCGGGTGCCCGGCGTCGACGTGCACGACGTGATCCAGGTGCACCGCAGGTACCTCGTCGAGCTGATGCAGCAGTGGACCCGGCTCAAGGAGGACGAGGCACAGTTCGACCTCAGCTTCGCGCTGGCGGTCGACGCCGAGCTGTTCCGCCTGGACTCGGTCGTCCGATGGCTGGACACAGCCGACGGCCGGTTCCGGCGGGCCACGGCCGAGCCGGCGGCCCCAGCGGCCTCGGCGGCCCCGGCCATGCCAAGACTGCGACGCAGAGCGGGAGTACGGCGATGAGTTTTCTTGAGCTACGCCATATCGCGAAGATCTACGGCGAGGGCCCGACCGAAGTGCAGGCCCTTCAGGACGTCAGCATGTCCGTCGAGGCCGGCGAGCTGGTGGCGGTGATGGGCCCGAGCGGATCGGGCAAGAGCACGCTGCTGACAATCGCGGGAAGCCTCGAGGAGCCGAGCAGCGGGCATGTGCTCGTCGGCGGCGCGACGCTGTCGAAGCTGTCCCGGGCCGAGAAGGCCAGATTGCGGCGCCGCACGATCGGCTACGTGTTCCAGGACTTCAACCTGCTCCCCGGGCTGACCGCGGTGGAGAACGTTTCCCTCCCGCTGGAACTCGACGGGCTCACCGCACGGAAGGCCCGGGCGATCGGGATGCAGGCCCTTGACGAGCTCGAGCTCACCGATCGATCAGAGAGTTTCCCGGACGAGCTTTCCGGCGGCGAGCGGCAGCGGGTGGCAATCGCCCGCGCGGTAGTGGGAGACCGCCGGCTGCTGCTCGCCGACGAGCCGTCGGGCGCGCTCGACTCGGCGAACGGGGAGACGGTGATGCGCATGCTGGTTGCCGCCTGCCACCGGGGCGTGGCCACGGTGGTCGTCACCCACGACGCGCAGCTCGCCTCGTGGGCGGACCGGGTGGTGTTCATCAGGGACGGCCGCATCGTCGACCAGACCGCGCCGCCGCCGAGCCCCGAGTCGCTGCTGCAGTCGGACCCGCACCAATGACCGCCGTGCTGGACCGGCCGACCGAGACCGGCGGAGGCGTGCCAGCCAGGCGCGCGGTGATGCGCTGGGCGCTGCGAATGTTCCGCCGCGAGTGGCGGCAGCAGCTGATGGTGCTGACGCTGATCACGGTCGCGGTGGCCGCGACGATCTTCGGCGCCGCGGTCGGCACGAACACCCCGCTGCCGGCCAACGCCGGGTTCGGGTCCGCCAACACGCTGGTCAACCTGCCGGGAAACGACCCGCAGCTCGGCAGCCAGATCGCCGCGCTCAAGGCGCATTTCGGCACCCTCGACGTGATCGAGAACCAGGTCTTCGCGACCGGCCTGGTCACCGGCGCCCAGCTGCGCGCCCAGAACCCGGACGGAGCCTATGGCCGGCCCATGCTGGCCCTGGTGACCGGCCACTACCCGCACGGGCCCGGCGAGGTCGACTTGACCAGCGGGCTGGCGTCAACGTTCCGGGTGGGAACCGGGGGTACCTGGCACATCGACGGCAGGCCCCTTCGCGTGACCGGGATCGTGGAGAACCCGCAGAACCTGCTCGACGCGTTCGCGCTGGTCGCCCCCGGCCAGGTCACCAGGCCGACCCAGGTGACCGTGCTGTTCCACTCCACGCCCGTGAGCTTCGCCACATTCAACTTCCCGCCGGGCGTGGCGCCGCTGCAGCCGCAGCCGCCCAGCGGCCTGACCCCGGCGGTAATCGCGCTCGCGTTCGCCGTGGTCGGGCTGTTCTTCATCGGCCTGGTCGCGGTGGCGGGCTTCACGGTGCTGGCCCAGCGCCGGCTCCGCTCACTCGGCGTCCTGTCCTCGCTCGGCGCGACCGACAGGCATATCCGCCTGGTCATGGTGGCCAACGGCGCCGTCGTCGGCGTGATCGGCGCGCTGCTCGGCGGCGCGATCGGCATCGCCGCCTGGATCCCCTACGCCCCGTACTTCGGCACCAGCGCGGACCATCGCGTCGCGTGGACCAACCTCCCGTGGTGGCTGGTCGGCGTGGCCATGGCGCTGGCGGTGGTGACCGCGATCCTCGCCTCCCGGCAGCCCGCGCGGGCCGTAGCCGACGTCCCCATAGTGGCCGCGCTCTCTGGCCGGCCGACGGAGCCGAAGCAGAGTCGCCGGTCGCCGCGCCCTGGCCTCATCCTGCTCGCCATCGGCATCGTGGTACTCGCGTTCTCCGGCGGGACGAACGGGGGCGGTGGTTCGAGCGTGTTCGACACGCTGGCTGGCCTGCTGCTGACGATCGCGGCGCTAGTGCTGCTCGCCCCTGTGATCATCGCGCGGGTGGCGCTCGTTGCCCGGCGCGCGCCGATCGCGGCCCGCATCGCAATGCGCGACCTGTCCCGGTACCGGGCGCGTTCCGGGGCGGCGCTCGCCGCGGCCACCCTCGCCGTGTTCATCGCGATGCTGATCGCGCTGCTGACGACCGACCGCTACACAGAGCCGGTCGACTACGTCGCTCCCAACCTGCCGCCTAACCAGCTTGTGGTGTTCACACCAAACGACAACCCGACCAGTGGCAACAACGTGCTGCCCACCGCAGCGCAGGAGCGGGCCGGGCAGTCCGTGACGGCCACGATCGCCGCCGCGCTCGGCACCCGCGATGTACTCCCGATCACCGAGCCAGTGTCCCCGACCGACACCTTCCTGGACCAGGTCGGGCCGGGCGGCGGGCAGGGCACGGGGGACATCTATGTGGCGACACCCGCCCTGCTGCGGCACTACGGGATCAAGGCGAGCGCGATCAGACCCGGCACCGTGCTGATCACGTCGCGGCCTGGCCTGCAAGGCACGTCCAACCTGGTGCTGCAGTACGGCAACGCCACGCTGCAGAATGCGGTGTTCAAGTTCGTCCCGGACCCGCAGATCCAGACATTCGGCAGCCTGCCCACCGACCAGTCCGACCCTAACCTGCTGATCATGGCATCCGTCGCCGCCAAGCTCGGGCTGCGGCAGGGCACGGTGGCCTGGCTGATCCAGGCGCCCCAGTCGCTCACCCCGGTGCAGATCAGCAGCGCCCGGCGGGTTGCCGCGGGGGGCGGCCTGACGATCGAGACCAAGAACGGGACCCCGTCGCTCAACGAGGTCCAGAACACCGCGGTCGCGGTTGGCATCCTGGTCGCGCTTGGCGTGCTCGCGATGACGATCGGGCTGATCCGCAGCGAGACCGCCGGCGACATCCGGACGCTGACCGCAACGGGGGCCAGCGCCCGGACCCGCCGGGGCGTCACCGCGGCGACGGCGGGCGCGCTTGGGCTGCTCGGCGCGCTGACCGGCACGGTCACCGCCTACCTGGCCGTGCTCGCGTCAACGTGGAACCAGCTGCTCGCCGGCCACGTGGCCGTGCCGCCATGGCTTGACCTTGTTGCGGTCCTCGTCGGCCTGCCGGTCGTGGCGGCCGCCGGGGGCTGGCTGCTCGCCGGGCGCGAGCCGCGGGTGATCGCCCACCAGCCGCTGGAATGACGGGACCTCAGGGAGTAAACACAATCCTTTTTTCGGGCCCGTACGCTACGCCCCATGCCTTCTCGACGTCCTCGAGCGGAACCTGGAGCGCGTCGACCGTGACCGTTCCCGCCGCGAGTTCCTCGATCAGCGCAGGGATCTCGGCGAGAAACTCTTCAGCCGAAATGGCGCCCTGGCCGCTGCCGAGGACCATCAGGTTGTGGGACCTGAGCGCGACCGAGGGCAGGCTGATGGCCGGTCCGGCGATCGCGCCGATCTGCAGCCAGGTGAGCGGCTTGTTCGGTGCCGACCGTGCGGCGAGCACAGCCGGCATGACGGTCTCGGCCGGCTGGCCCCAGAGGTAGTCGATGACGACGTCGATGTCCTCGGCGGCGGCCCGCACGGCCTCAGCGACGTCGGTAGCGCTGCCGGTGAGCGGCACGACGGCGTCCGCGCCGAGCGCGGCCAGCCCGGACAGCCGCTGCGGATCCCGGCCGGCGCCGGTGACCCATGCTGCGCCGAGCCGCTTGGAGATCTGGACGGCCGCCCGGCCAGCGGTGCCGGTGGCGCCGAGCACCAGCACCCTCTGACCCGGCTGCAGGTGGACCCGGAGACGTAGCGGCACCCACGACGACATGGCCGGGTTGACCGCGGCGGCCACGGTCAGGTCGTCGATCGCGTCAGGCAGCGGCACCCACCGGCTGCGCCGGGCGACGGTCTGGTCGGCCATCGTGCCGTGGGCCGAGTCCAGGGCCAGGAAGTACCCGCGCCGGCCGTCAGGCAGGCGTCCGACCGCGTCGATACCGGGTATCACCGGCAGCTGGGTGCTGGCCGCGTAGTGCTTGCCCGAGGCGCCGGAGCGGACCCTGTTATGCAGGGCGGCCGCGAGCACGTCGACCACGACCTCGTCATCCCCGGTGGCTTGGGGGGCATCGACGGTCTCGTAGTGCGGCGGCCGGTCGAACGATGTGACGAGTGCTGCGTGCATGCAGATCTCCATGCTTCCGGCTATCAGCTTGTGGCATCAGCCAATATAGTTTGTGCCACGTACCATCGACAGGCTATCCGGGTACTGCGCCGAATCCGGGTCTTGTCTAGCCGGGTCAAAGCGGCTTGCGGGCTTCGATGAGGAAGCGGGTCGCGTAGGCGATGAACGGGCCGTTGCTCTGGATCCGGTCGTGCAGCGCGCGCAGATGCTCGCGGTATTCCTCCACGGTGAAGCCGGGCACCATCCAGATCACCTTGCGCAGGAAGTAGATCACGGCGCCGATGTCGAAGAACTCGGTGCGCAGCGACTCCAGGCGCAGGTCGGTAACCTCCAGCCCGGCCGCCACGGCCTCCGCTCTGGCCTTGCCGGGGTCGCGGTTGTCTCGGACCTCGGGCGGCTGCGGGCCGAGGAACCACTCGACGAGCTCGAACACACTGTGCGGGCCGACCTCCTGGGAGAAATACGTGCCGCCGGGCTGCAGCACCCGGGCGATCTCTTCCCACCAGGCGGTTACCGGATGCCGGCTCACGACCAGGTCGAACGCCTCGTCAGCGAATGGCAGCGGCCGCTCGCCGGTGTCAGCGACGACCGCTACGCCGAGAGGATGCAGCAGCCTGGTCGCCCGCTCGATATTCGGCGGCCATGATTCCGTGGCCACCGTGAGTTTCGGCAGCTCCGGAACTCCGGCAAGCACTTCGCCGCCGCCGGTCTGAATATCGAGCGCCGCGGAGGCGTGCGCCATCCGCTCGCCCATTGAGCGCTGGTAGCCCCATGACGGGCGCTGCTCGGTAGCCCGGCCATCCAGCCAGGAAAAATCCCATCCGGCAACACCAACGGACTCGGCCTCGGCCACGAGATCCTCGAACGAACGCGACACGCCTTGATCATCACACGGCGTGTGGCGCGGACGCACCCGGATAAAGGCCGGGCCATCCCGCGAGCGCGACCGGCCCGCTGGCGCTTGGCTAGTGGGCTTCCTCGTACTGGCGCATGATGTCGGCGCTGATCCGGCCGCGCTCAGGGACCTTGATACCGACCGACTTTGCCCAGGACCGGACGGCGCTGCGATCAACCGATGCAGCACCCTGGCGATCACCGGTGCGCCGGCGGCCGCCGCGGGGAACGCGCCGGCCGGCCTCGATGAACGGCGCAAGCGCCTTTTCAAGCTTGGCCCGGTTTTTCTCGCCTAGGTCGATTTCGTAGGTCACCCCGCCGAAGCCGAAGGAGACGGTCTCGGCCTCATCGGAGCCGTCAAGATCGTCCGTCATAATCACAGATACGCTTCTCGCCATGACACAGATAGTCCCGGCGTAATGAGCGGCTGTCAATCCGACACACCGCCAAAAGGGCACCATGGCACGAAGCTCACGACTCACATATCCCGATGTTCTCGTGCCGTTTGCGGCTGCTCGCCGATGCCGGGCGAGAACTCCCCGTCAGTAGGGCTGGATCGACTCCTCGTGCTGCAGTTCGGTGATGTACTGGATACCTCGTGACCTGATCAGCTCGCTCCTGATGACCGTGGAAAGTTCGGTGAGGAAGTCCTCCCGGTCCTGGTTCACGAGAATGTAGTCGTAGACCCAGGCCCAGGTCTGCTGCAGGCTTCTGATGCGAAGGCGATT
>Ga0208725_1000296_pt1 | contig 11458 bp, 7 predicted proteins | sample MicForSoSWNH13_O_FD_188004 | JGI IMG/M metagenome (GOLD analysis project Ga0208725, IMG submission 188004) | Forest soil microbial communities from Harvard Forest Long Term Ecological Research site in Petersham, Massachusetts, USA - MetaG HF011... | ecosystem: Environmental > Terrestrial > Soil >... | reverse complement strand
CCGGGTCGCACAAGCCGAACACGGCGGTGCCGCAGGCTTACTACAACTCCGTGGAGGGCACCAAGCGGCTCACCACCGAGACCGGTGCCGGGCAGTGGGGCAGCGCGCTCGCGTTCGCATCGGCCCAGTTCGGGCTGGACTGCGAGATCTGGATGGTCCGCGCGTCCTACGACCAGAAGCCGCACCGCCGCACGCTCATGCAGACCTACGGCGCGACCGTGCACCCGTCCCCGTCCAGGGCGACCAAGGCGGGCCTGGACGTGCTCGCGTCCGACCCGGACTCGCCGGGCTCGCTCGGCATCGCGATCAGCGAGGCGGTCGAGGCGGCGGGCGGGTCGGCCGAGACCCGGTACGCGCTCGGCTCGGTCCTCAACCACGTGCTGCTGCACCAGACGGTGATCGGCCAGGAGGCACTGGCTCAGTTCGACCTGGCGGGCGAGGCCGGGCCCGACCTGATCGTCGGCTGCACCGGCGGCGGGTCCAACTTCGCCGGGCTCGTCTTCCCGTTCCTGCGGGAGAAGCTGGCCGGGCGGATGAGCCCGGTCATCAGGGCGGTCGAGCCGTCGGCGTGCCCGTCGTTCACCCGTGGTCTTTACGCGTACGACTTCGGCGACACGGCCGGGTTCACGCCGCTGATGAAGATGCACACCCTCGGCCACGGGTTCATCCCCGACCCGGTGCACGCGGGCGGGCTGCGCTACCACGGCATGTCGCCGCTGCTCTCGCACATGTACGAGCTCGGCCTGTTCGAGGCGGTGGCAAAGCCGCAGCGGGAGTGCTTCGCGGCGGCGGTCACGTTCGCGCGGGCCGAGGGCATCCTCCCGGCGCCGGAGCCGTCGCACGCGATCGCCGCGGTCGTCGAGGAGGCGAAGCGGTGCGCCGAGTCCGGTGAGGAGAAGGTGCTGCTGACCGCGCTATGCGGGCACGGTCATTTCGACATGACCGCCTACGAGCGCTACCTGTCAGGCGAGATGCAGGACTTCGATCTCCCCCAGGAGCGCATCGACGCTGCCGTCGCTGGCCTCCCGCAGGTCAGCTAGCACAGCCAGGGCGTACACCCCATGCCCGCGCCCCTGCCCATGCCACTTTCCCATGCCACTTTGACGGAAAATTAGCGTGCGACGGAAGAAAAGCTGTCGGAATTCGACGCTTTGTTTCCGCCGGGCGTCTAATCTCCGTTTAAATTCAGCCCGCACCTCGGCTAGATGCGATTGCTGGGGTTAATGTGACGGAACGAGGCTTCCGGTTCTGTCGTGGCACACTAGGAAGCCGTCTCCATGGCAACAGCGCGGGGCCGCGCCTGCAGCAGCACGCCTGCCCGGGCCCGCACAAGCCGCCCGCACAAGCCGAGGCGCGGTACCCGTAAGGAGCTGCGGCGGGTGGTAACGGCGGCGGCCAGGGACCCGAGGACGTCCGCGGTGGTGTCGATGTCCATGCAGGCGTCGGTGACGCTCTGACCGTAATTCAGGGTGGCCGGGTTGCCAGGCTCCTGCCGCCCCTCGCGGAGGAAGCTCTCCAGCATCACGCCCAGCAGGCCGCGCTCACCGGCCGCCACCTGGGAAGCCAGCGCGGCGGCGACCACCGGCTGGTTACGGAAGTCCTTGCCGCTGTTGCCGTGGCTGGCATCGACCATCACGCGGCGGGGCAGGCCCGCCCGCTCGACCAGGGCCAGCGCCGCGGCGACATCCTCGGGAAAGTAGTTAGGCCCCGAACGTCCGCCGCGCAGGATCACGTGCGTGTCCGGGTTTCCGGCTGTGGTCACCACGGCGGCGGCGCCGACCGGGGTGACTCCGAAGAAGGTGTGGCCGGCCGCCGAGGCGCGGCAGGCGTCCACCGCGACCTGGATGTCGCCGTCGGTGCCGTTCTTGAAGCCGACCGGCATGGACAGGCCGGACGCCAGCTGGCGGTGCACCTGGCTCTCGGTGGTCCTGGCGCCGATCGCACCCCAGGTCACCGTGTCCGCGATGTACTGCGGAGTGATCGGGTCGAGCCACTCGCAGCCCACCGGCAGGTCCAGGGCCACGATGTCGAGCAGCAGGCGCCGGGCGGCGCGCAGGCCGCGGTGCACGTCGTGCCCGCCGTCCATGCCCGGGTCGTTGATCAGGCCCTTCCAGCCGGTAACGGTGCGCGGCTTCTCGAAGTAGACCCGCATCACCACCAGCAACTCGCCCGCGTAGCGGTCACGCAATGCGGCCAGGCGGCCCGCGTAGTCCAGCGCGGCCACCGGGTCATGCACCGAGCAGGGCCCGGCGATGACGAGCAGCCGGTCATCGGCGCCACCCAGCACCGCCCTGACCTCGGCGCGCGTACGCTCCACGGTCGCGGCGGCCTTGTCGCCAAGAGGAAGTTCGTCGAGCAGCGCGGCTGGCGCCAGCAACGGCTCATAGCCGGTAATCCGGGTATCTGCGGTGCTAGTCATCAATGCACGATGTTACACCGCGGGTGACAAGCGCCGCCGGGCGACCGGGACACGATGAGTTCATTACGTGGTCACATCTGACGCTTTACCTTTTCCCAGGCAAGACCGACACCCTCGTAAAATTCGCCGGTTATCTGGAGGGGCAAGCACGTGGAACAGCCGCTGAGCATCGCGCCGCAGCTGACATCACCGTCTGTCAGCGCGCGACCACAGCGAGCTTTCTCCGTCAGACGCTGGCAGCTGCTGCTGGTGGCCGGCTGGCTGTTCCAGGCTGGGCTGCGGGCATGGCTGGGGCACTCGCAGACCGTGCCGATGGCCAACCCTGACGAGTCCGCCTACCTGATCGCGGCGCAGATACTCGGGGGCGGGCCGGCCGCGAACTTCGGTCATTCGACGCTGTACCCGGCCGGGTACCCGCTGCTGCTGGTGCCGATTTTCTGGTTCATTCAGAACCCGGTCACCGCATACCACGCCGTACTCCTGGTCAATGCCCTGATCAGCGCGCTGATCATGCCGCTCGGGTACGTCGCGGGCCGACGGCTGGGGCTCAGCCGGCGATTCGCCTACCTCGCTGCCATGCTGACCGCGCTGCTGCCGGCCGTCCTTATCTACAGCGACTACGCCCTCGCCGACGCGATCTTCCCGGTGATCGTGCTGGCCTGGCTGCTCACCGTGCACACCTGGCTGACCTCGGCGTCCACGCGAGGAAAGTACCTGGCGGCCGCCGGCTCAGGACTCCTGGCCGGGTACGCCTACGCCGTCCACGCCCGGGGCGAGGTCATCGTCGGCTGTTACCTGGTACTCGGCCTCGTGCTCATCTGGACGCGGCTGGTACCGCGCGGCACCGTGGCGGCCGCCATGGCCGCGCTGGCGCCGGTCGGCGTCATCAGCTGGATGCTCAACCGGGTGCTGCTGCGTGACATGTACCCGGAAGGCCCCCGCAGCATGTCGTCGGAGGTGAAGGCCAGGCTCAGCTCCGAGCACGGGACGGTGCTCGTGGTGGAGATGGCCTTCGGTCAGATCTGGCGGGTGATGCTGGATAGCTGGGGGGTCGCCGCGATCGGGGTGGTCGCCACCCTGGTCGTGCTCATCCGACGGGACACCCCCATAGTGACCCGGCTGATGGCGGGGCTGGCGGTAGCGGTTACCGCCGGCATCGCCATCACCACCCCGGCGGCGCTGCCCGCGGACGAGGCGCAGCCGTGGGCGTCGGGCCGCTACCTGGACTGCATGATCTGCGTGTTCTTCCTGGTCGGCTGCACGGTGCTGATGCGCGCCAGCAAGCGCATGATCGCGGTCTACGCGGCGTGCGTAGTGCCGCCGACGATCATGCTCGCCTTCATCGTCGATGCGTACAGCGGGCCCGGTAGCTCGGTGCCGACCGCCGGGTTCGGGGCCGCGTTCAATTTCGGCGAGCCGGCCGTGCTCACCCAGAACTGGACCGCGGCCAACATCTTCCTCGCAACCGGAGTCGCGATCGCCCTGCTCGCGGTGTGGGTGGGGATCTCCATGCTGGGACACCACCGCATCGCGGTGGCCGGGCTGGTGGCCGGGCTCGCGGCGGTCAGCCTGCTAGCGGACATCCAGATCACGCAGAATGTCACGCGGCCGCACGACGCGGCGCAGAGCGCGAGCGTGCTCGGGCTGATGAACGTCCTCAAGCCCGGCGAGCCGGTCGCCATCAGCACCGCCCTCGGCTACCAGATCTGGATGCCCCAGGACTACGAGATCTGGTGGACCTCGCCGGTGTTCTTCAACCCGCAGACGTCACCGCCGCCCGCGGGCATCAGCGTGGTCGAGGTGCCGTGGCTGGCCGGCCAGACAGCCAGCGCGACCTGGCCGACCGCGCCGCCTGGGTGGCAGCTCGCCGCATCTAATCAGAGCGCCGGATGGGCCGTCTGGACGGCGCCTTCTCACAGAAAGCAATAGCTCACAGAAAGCAATAGTCATTCTGTAGTCAGTGAGCTACTCTTAGTGACTGTTAGAGCTTCCCACCCGACCCTTGGGGACCACAATGCTCAAGACAGTCATTACGGCGCTCGCGCTGAGCGCGGGCGCCGTCGTGGTGTCCACCGCGGCACCTGCGTTCGCCTCCACTGGCGCGCGGACGCTCACCATCGGCCCGCAGATCACCGTCACCGTCTCCTGCCCGGTAGACGAGCACGCCGTCGACCACGACGGGCAGCTCAGCTGTGTCAGCGACGAGACGTACCGTGCTGCCGACGACAAGTACCGGCACAAGGCGCGGCACCACGCCAAGGCCAAGCCTGCCGTCAAGCCAGCCGCGTCACCGGCCAACCCGCCGGTCGCGCTGCCACCGTGGCAGCAGTGGCCGCTTCAGCATCAGTTCGGCTGGGGTTACACCGGGCCGTTCTGGCATGATGGGTACGGACTGGCGCATCACTGGCATTCCTGGGTGTAGCACGGGATATTCTCACGCCCCTCCCAGGATTGTCCACCACGCTGCCTGTGGTAATCACACACCTGGGAGGGGCTGCCGGTGACTCCGCTCATCGCTGCCCCGCCTCGGCCCGCCGCGACGACCTTGTCCCGATCCGCGGCGTGGCGCTGGGCCGCGCTGCTGGCGGTCGGCTGGCTGGTCCAGGCGGCACTGCGTGCCTGGCTGAGCCGCTCGCAGGTGGTGCCGGTCGCCACTCCCGACGAGGACGCGTACCTGATCGCCGCCCGGATCCTGGCCGGCGGGCAGGCCGCGAACTTCTCCTGGTCAACGCTGTATCCGGTGGGCTATCCGCTGCTGCTCACCCCGGTGTTCTGGCTCACGCATAACCCGGTCACCGCGTACCACGCCACGCTGATAATCAACGCCCTGATCAGCGCGCTGCTGCTGCCGCTGGCTTACGTTGCCGGGCGGCGGCTCGGCCTCGACCGCTGGTCCGCCTATGCCGTGGCCTTCGTTACCGCATTGCTGCCTGCCGCGCTGTTCTACAGCGAGTACGCGATGACGGACGCGATCTACCCGGTGCTCGTGCTGGCGTGGCTCCTGTGCACGCACAGCTGGCTGTGTTCCTCCGGCCGGCGCCAGTACGTGGCCGCGGCCGGATCGGGGCTGCTGGCCGGCTACCTGTACGCGGTGCACTCCCGCGGCCTGGTGATCCTGGCCTGCTACCTGCTGCTCATCGCGTACATCGTCTGGCGCCGGCTCGGTGCGTGGCGGACCGCGGTGGCCGCCGGGATCGGCCTGGTGGTGGTGCTGGCGCCGAGCTGGCTGCTTAACCGGTACCTGGCGCAAGTCATGTATCCCAGCGGCGCGCGCAGCCTGTCCGGCGAGGCCGTCAAGCGGCTGGACAACGCGCACGGCGCGGTGCTGGTGACGGAGATGGGCCTGGGGCAGCTGTGGCGGTTCGCCCTGGATGGCTGGGGCGTGGCCGCCCTCGGGTTCGTGGCCGCCTGCTACCTGATCGTGCGCCGGGCGGGCGATAAGAACCTGCGGATCATCGGTGCGCTCGCGGTAGCGGTGACGCTGCTGATCGCGGCGACCGCACCCGCCGCGCTGCCGCCCGACGAAGGCGGGCAATGGGCCTCCGGCCGCTACCTCGACTGCATGATCTGCGTGTTCTTCATCGCCGGCTGCGCGCTGGTGCTCCAGGCAGACCGGCGGACGGTGCTGCGCTGCGCGATCCCGGTGGTGCCGGTGCTGCTGCTCACCGGTGCCGTGGTGGACGCGTACGCAGGCTCTTCTGTGACCACGGCCGGCTTCACCGGCGGGTTCACGTTCGGCGAGCCCGCCGTGCTCACGCAGAGCTGGACCTCGGCCAACGTGATGCTGGTGTCGCTGGCGGGGGTGGTGGTGCTTGCCCTGGTTGTCGTCGGTGCCTGGTTCCAGCGTCCGCTGCTGCTGGCCGGGCTGGCAGTGCTCAGCCTGGTCGCCGTTTTCCAGCTGACCAGTCACGTCTCGGTGCCGAGCCAGGCCCCTCAGGAGGCCGATACCTCCGGCCTGCTGGCCAGTACCGGCCTGCGCCCGGGCGAGCACCTCGCCATCGGCTACGGGCTCAACTTCTCGATCTGGATGCCGCAGGCGTACGCAATCTGGTGGACGCAGCTGGAGTTCTTTCACGCTGGCACCTCGCCCCCGCCGGCTAACGCGTCCGTGGTGGAGATGTACTGGCCAGCCGGGCAGCCCGCGCAGGCGAGCTGGCCGACGGCGCCGGCCGGCTGGGAAATCGTGGCCGAGAGCGGCAGCGCCGGCTGGGTCGCCTGGCGACACGCCGGCTTACGCGTTGCCCATGGCAAGGCTGTCGCCGGGCTATAGTCCATGCCTTAGGTTAGCCTTACCTAAGGACGGGGGATGGTGTGCGGCTCTGCCTGGTCACCTCAAAGCCGACCGACGCGGTCCAGTACGGGTTCCTGCCCGCCGCCGCCCGGCTCGGCCTCGACGTGGTGCTGGTTACGGATCAGCCCGCTGCGTACGGGGGACAATCGGTCGCGTGCGACGTATGGGACTTCCGCGCTCTGGTCGACTGCGTCGCGACGCTGGCCCCCGACGCGGTGTTCACCAACTCCGACCACCTGCAGGCACAGACCGCGCTGGCCGCCGCCTACCTGGACCTGCCCGGCAAGGACTGGCGGTCCTGCCTGCGGGCCAAGAACAAGGCACTGATGCGTCGCCGCCTGGCCCAGGCCGGCACCGAGCAGGTCACCGCGGCTATCGTCCCCGGCCCGCCGCCCTCGTCCTACCCGGTCGTCCTGAAGCCGCTCGACGGTGTGGCCAGCGAGGACGTGGTCCTCGTGCACGACGGGGCCGAGCTGGAACAGCACTGCGCGGGGCTGCTCCCCCGCCATGGCCGGCTGCTGGCCGAGCAGTACCTGCCTGGCACGCTGCGCACCATGGAGACCATCGGCGACGGCCACGGCACCTGGGTACTGGGCGGCTTCCGCACCGCACTGTCGCCGCCGCCGTACTTCATCGAGGAATCCCTCACCTGGGACCCCCTCCCGTCCTATTCGCATCAGCTGCAATGCCTGGACGACCTCGGCGTCGGCTTCGGCGCCTGCCACACCGAGTTCGCACCCGGCGGCCTGATCGAGGTCAACGACCGCCTGATCGGCGACCGCTGCGAGTTCCTGCTCTCCGCCGCCCTGGGGGCGGATCTGTTCGAGCTGGTCCTGCGGGTCCACCTCGGCGAGCGCCTGCCCGCGCCGGTTCCGCCCGTGCCTCCGGTGCAGGCCACCGCCAGCTACATATATGCCGAACGTCGCGGCGTGCTCGTCAGCGCCCCCGATGCCGGCCTGGTTGACAGCGGGGTGCCAGGGGTTACCGTCTCCTACTGGCCGTTCGCGGTCCCGGGGTCCCGGATCGAGATAGCCAACTCCAACCGGGATTACCTGGGCGTGCTCACCGCCTTCGGCCCTTCGGCGGATGCGGTCTCGCGCGCGGTGTCGGCGGCTCGTGCCCAGTGCGAGTGGGTGATCCGCCCGTGAACTGCGAGCAGAACCTGGCAGCAGCCGTCATCGACACGCTGCTGCGAGAGAACTACGGCGGCCTGGGCTCTCGCGTGCAGCCGGGACCGATGCTCACGCTGCCGTCCGGTCGGCAGCTGCCGCTGCGCCCGGACGGATTCCTGACCGACTACCGGCTCTGTCCGGGTGCCGCCCTGGGCCTGTCGGACGTGCACGCCCTGGTCACGGCGCTGGCCGACCCGCGCGATGCTACCGGGGTGGCGGCGTTCCGGGCCGAATGCCGGGAGGCACTGGCCGGGATGCGGCTCATGCAGTCACGGCCGGTTCCCGGGGCGGCGTGCTACGACGCGCTGGCCGCCCGGATACCGCATCCGGCCTACCCGACCTGGGCCAGCCGGGCTGGCTGGTCGGAGGCGGACGCGCTGCGGTACGCACCCGAGTTCATGCCAGAGTTCCTGCTGTCCTGGATAGCGGTGCCAGCGGGGATCACGGTCAGGTCCGCGGCTGGTGCCGTGCCGTCCTGGTGGCCGGAGATGGCCGGCGTCGGCCTGCCCTCCTCGCTTGCGCGCAGCCACGTCCTGTTCCCTGTGCATCCGCTCACCGTGCCGGACGCCTGGGTGCCAGGGGCGGTGCTCGCGCCGCGGCAGTGGCTGCGGGTGCGGCCCACCCTGTCGACCAGGACCGTCGCGGTGTCGGCGCGCGAGCATGTGAAGGTGCCGCTGGCCGCCAGCACGCTCGGGCGGCGGAACCGGCGCGCCATCGGGCCTGACACCCTGGCGGACGGTGCCCTGGTGTACCGCGTGCTGCGGATGGCGCTCGCGACCGATCCGTGGCTGGATGCGCACCTGCTGCTGGCCGACGACAGCAGCTACGCCCACGCCGGGCACCCTTACCTGGGCTACTTGCTGCGCCGCCTGCCTGGTGCGGCCGGGCCGATGGTGCCGGTTGCCGCGCTGCTCGCGCCGACCGCCGGCGGCCGGCTGGTCATCGACGATCTGGCCGGTCCGGATGTGGCCGGGTGGTTCCGTGCCTACCTTGACGTGCTGTTCGGGGTCGCGGTGCGGCTGTTCGTCCGGTTCGGGATCGCGCTGGAGTCACATCAGCAGAACCTGGCGGTCGTGCCCGGACCCCGGCTGGTGGCGAAGGACTTCGACGGGACGCTGATCAACTACGCGCGGCTCGCGGCGGCGCTCGGCCCGGGCGCGCCGCCTCCGTATGCGTTCGCTGACCAGCGGCTGCTGACCGACTCCGACCACGCGCTGGCTGATGTGTTCATCACGATCACCGTGCACCTGTGCGCGGGCGCGATCGCCTTCGGCCTGGCCGACCGGCTGCCGCTTCAGCGGCTGCTTGGCCTGGTACGGCATTCGCTGATCACGGCGCTTGATACCCACGGCGGCGGCGACCCGGCCGCCATGCTGCTGCGGGCACGGCTGCTGGATGCGGACCGGCTGCCTGGCAAGGCGATGGTGACGGCCGGCACGCTGGTGGACAAGGCCCGCACCGGCGCACGCGACATCAACAAGTTCTACGGCACCTCTGGCCCCAACTACCTGGCGGTGTCCGCATGACTCCAGATGCATTCAGTTCAGAGGCGCTGACTTCCCAGGCGCTGCTCAACTGCCTGATCCGGGAGGTGTCAGGCCCCGAGGACCAGGTACGGATGCGGGGCTCGCACGCATTCGTGCGGCTGGCCAGGTCGGGGATCCTGCTGCGGGCGCGGCAATCCAGGCCTTCGGCCGGCCTCGGGCCGCGTCTTTCCGGCACGGTGTGCATCCGCGAGACCGGATCGTGGCGGGGGGTGGGCTCGGCGGAACTAGCGGGACTCATCGCGGCGGAGCTCACCGCGGCTTCCGGAACGGCGAACCCGGAGTTCGCGGCGCAGGTCGCCAGCAGCCAGGCGGCGATCGCCGCGATCCAGGGCGGGCTGGAGCCTGCCGAAGACCGGTTCCTGGCCAGCGAGCAGTCGCTGCTCGCTGGCCACCGGTTCCACCCGGCCCCCAAGGCTCGCCAGCTCGACTGGCTGCGCTACGCACCGGAGGCCGGCGCCAGGTTCCCGCTGCGCTTCCTCGGTGTGCGGGCCGAGGTGCTGGCAGGCTCGGGAGACACGTCGGCCCTTGACCGGCTGGGCGGCCCGGTCCCGCCGGAAGGCTTCCGGCTGCTCCCCGCGCATCCCTGGCAGTATCAGCTGCTGGCCCAGGCACCGTGGTTCGGCGCCGCGATGCGGGCCGGCCTGCTGGCTGACCTGGGCACCGGCTCCAGGGACGTCGTGCCGACCTCCTCGGTCCGCACTGTCTACGATCCGCTGACCGACGTGTTCTGCAAGTTCAGCCTCAACGTGCGGCTGACCAACTGCGTCCGCAAGAGCGCCTGGTACGAGCTGGCCGCGTCGGTGATCCTGACCGACCTGCTCACCCCGGTCTTCGACGACATGGGAGCGGCGGTGACCCTGCTCGGCGAGCCCGGCTACCGCACCGCCGCGCTCGCCGCCAGGGAAGCGTACGAAGGCCTGGCCGTGATCGTGCGCGACGGCGTGGCCGGTGTCAGCGGAACGCCGCTGCTGGCAGCTTCCCTGACCGAGCCGGCCGCGGGCCTGTTTGACCGGCGATCGCCCGACTGGCTGGCTGGCTGGTGGCTCGCGTACGTGCGGCTGGTGGCGGCCCCGGTGCTCCGCGTGTTCTTCCAGCACGGCATCGTGCTTGAGCCGCACTTGCAGAACGTGCTCATCGGGGTGGACTCCGGCGACTGGCCGGTCCGGGTTGTGTTTCGCGATCTGGAAGGCGTAAAGCTGGTCACCGACCGGCATGCTGAGCTACTGGCCGCGTTGCCGGCCGGCGTCGCCCGCGGCCTGCGTTATGACACCAGGCGGGGCTGGGATCGGGTCGGCTACTGCCTGTTCGTCAACCACCTGGCCGAGATCGCCGCCGCCATCGCCGACCGGGCACCGGAACTGGAGCTTGACCTGTGGCGCGGCGCACGGGACGAGCTCACCGTGATCGCCAAGGAGCTGGGCTGGCCACCGCAGCTGCGCGCCGTGCTGGCCGGAGTGCCACTGCCGGCCAAGGCGAACCTGAGGCTGCGCTGGGCGCGCGGCGCCGACCGCGAGGCGGAGTACGTCCCGGTGCCGAGCCCGTTCCGCAACCTGGAGCCCGGATGGTAGACGTACCAGCGCGGGTGCGGGAGCTGGCGCTGACACTGGACGCCGCCGACACGCTGCCCGCCTACGCCTACGACCTGACCGCACTCGACCGGCACACGGCGGCCATCCGCGCCGCGATCCCTGCCTCGGTCGAGTTCTACTACGCGGTCAAGGCCAATCCGGACGCGGGCGTGCTGCGTACCGTGGCCAGGCACGCCGACGGCCTTGAGGTTTCCTCGGGGGGCGAGGTGGCACACGCGGCGCAGGCCGTGCCCGGTCACCCGCTCGCCTTCGGCGGTCCGGGGAAGACCAGCGCCGAGCTCGCCCAGGCGATCGCCGCCGGAGTAGGCCGGTTCCACGTAGAGAGCCCGCACGAACTGCGGCTGCTTGGCGCCGCCGCGCGCCGGGCCGGCCGACCGGTGGACGTGCTGCTCCGGCTCAACCCCGCACCGCCCTCCCCCGATGCGCCGCCCTCCCCCATC
>Ga0208725_1000295_pt1 | contig 11471 bp, 9 predicted proteins | sample MicForSoSWNH13_O_FD_188004 | JGI IMG/M metagenome (GOLD analysis project Ga0208725, IMG submission 188004) | Forest soil microbial communities from Harvard Forest Long Term Ecological Research site in Petersham, Massachusetts, USA - MetaG HF011... | ecosystem: Environmental > Terrestrial > Soil >... | reverse complement strand
CGACCACTGGGACCAGCCCGACGAGGGGATCTGGGAGACCCGCGGCGGCCGCAAGAACTTCACCTACGGCCGGTTCCAGTCCTGGGTCGCGCTCGACCGCGGCATCCGGCTGGCCGAGCGCCGCGGCAAGCCGGCCAACCTGGCCAAGTGGACCGCCGAGCGCGACAAGATCTACAACCAGATCATGGAGCGCGGGTGGAACGCCAAGCTCGGTGCGTTCACCCAGCATTACGACACCGAGGTGCTCGACTCCTCGCTGCTGATGATGCCGCTGATGGGCTTCATCGCCCCCCGCGATCCGATGTGGCTGTCCACGCTGGACGCCATGGACCGCGAGCTGGTCTCGGACAGCCTGGTCTACCGGTACAACCCCTCCGCCTCCCCGGACGGCCTGGCCGGCAACGAGGGCACCTTCTCGCTGTGCACGTTCTGGTACGTCGACGCGCTGGCGAGGGCGGGCAGGCTCGATGATGCCCGGCTGACCTTCGAGAAGATGCAGACCTACACCAACCACCTCGGCCTGTTCTCCGAGGAGATCAGCTCCACCGGCGAGCAGCTCGGCAACTTCCCGCAGGCGTTCAGCCACCTGTCGCTGATCAACGCGGCGATCAACCTCGACTACCAGCTGGATCATGGCGTCGGCTCGCTGCAGGAGGTGTCTGCCGAGTCTTAAGCCGCGCGGTGACGTTTCACCTGCGCATCGCCGGTCCCCGTGACTGGACCGAACGCGTCGTCGCCCTCCTGACCACCGAGCCAGGCGTCTCGAACCTGGTGGTACTCAACGGCGTGGCCCGGCGGCCGGAGGGCGACGCCGTGCAGTGCGACGTCCTGTCGTCCGCCGCCAACTCGGTTCTCGGGCAGCTCAAGGCGCTGGACGACGACCGCGCCTCCCCGGTCGCCATCGAGATCGTGGACGCGGTCATCGGCGAGCGGCCGGATCCGGCGGCGACGTTCGGCATCATGCAGCGGGACATCGCGCCCGTCTGGGATGTGGTCGACGCCAGGATCCGCTCCGAGGCCGTCTACGCTCCCAGCTTCTACATCCTGCTGGCCATCGCCGGGCTGATCGGCGCGGTCGGGATCCTGATCAACTCGGAGATCCTGCTCGTCGGGGCCATGGTCGTCGGGCCGGAGTACAACGCCATCATGGGCGTGGCGCTTGGCATCGACCGGCACGACGGGCAGCAGGCGCTCCGGGGCACGCTCGCGCTGGTCGCGGGCTTCCTCGCGGCAATCATCCTGACCCTGGTCTTCGGCCTGGCGATCCGGTGGTCCGGCGAGACGCCCGACGCGTTCTCCCGGGGCGTGCGCCCGCTGGCGGATCTGATCAGCAGCCCCGACCTGTTCTCGGTCGTGGTCGCCGTCCTGGCCGGCATCGTCGGCGTGGTGTCACTGACCGAGTCGCGGGCGGGCGCCCTGATCGGCGTGTTCATCTCGGTCACGACCCTCCCGGCGGCCGCGAACATCGGCTTGTCGATCGCATACGCCGACTGGACCCGGGCCATGGGCTCGACGTACCAGCTGCTGCTGAACGTGATCCTGCTGATCGTGGTCGGCGCGCTCGTCATGCGTTTGCAGCGGGTCATCTGGCGTCCCCGCTCCCGGGCCGCCGGCTAACCGCAGGCGTCAGCCGAGCCGCTGGAGCAGGTGCTCGCCGACGCGGATCGCGTTGGCCATCGCGGTCAGGCCCGGGTTCACCGCGCCGATGCTCGGCATGAAGCTGGTGTCGACCACGTAGAGGTTGTCCAGTTCGTGGGCCTTGCAGTCGACGTCGAGCACCGACGTGGCCGGGTCGGTGCCGAACCGGCAGGTACCCGCCTGGTGCGCGACGCCCGCGATCGGGATGGCCATGTTCATGTAGAAGTTCTTTTGCAGCAGGTGGTGCGCGGCCAGCCCGACGTGATTGATGATCTTCCGCAGCTCGCCGTACAGGCCGTCGGCTTCCGCGTCATTGGTCTGCCGGTAGGCCAGGTGCACGTTCCCGTCGCCGTCAACCGTGACCCGGTTGTCCGGCTTGGGCACGTCCTCGGTGGTCAGCCAGAAGTCCACCGCATGCCGGGCGACCTCCTCCAGGGCCATCCGGGGGGCCAGCTTGGTCAGCTTGGGCTCCTCGCCCTTCATCGCGGCCCAGTTCGACTTGCCGATCATCTGGATGTTCCCCAGCGGCCACTCGCGCCCGTCGCCGGCGAAGTAGAAGTCGTTGAGGCCAAGCGTCTTCTGGAACACGGTGTCGTTGCGCTGCTTGTCCAGCCCTACGACGGCGTTGCTGTTGTGGAACATGTAGTTGCGGCCCAGCTGGTCCGAGCCGTTGGCCAGGCCGGCCGGGTGCCGGTCAGACGCGGACCGGAGCAGGATCCGGGCGGTGTTGGCCGCGCCCGCCGCGACCACCACGATGTCGCCCGCGTAGACCTCGCGCTGGCCGCCGCGGGAGACCACCACGCCGGTCACCGTCCCGCCCGCCGGGTCCGTCTCGAGGCGTTCCACTTCGGCGTTCACCAGCAGGGTCACGTTCTCGCGATCGAGGATCGGGCGCACGGCGATGGTCTCGGCGTCGGACTTGGCGTGCACCAGGCAGGGGAAACCGTCGCAGGTGTTGCACCGGATGCACGTGCTCTTGGGCCGGTTGGCCTCGTCCAGCAGCACTCCGCACGGCGCGTGAAACGGCTGGTAGCCGGCGTCGCGCAGGGTATCGGAGATCTCCTGGATCCGCGGCGCGTGCGAGACCGCCGGCCACGGGTACTGCTTGGACCAGTGTCCCTCGGTCGGGTCCTCGCCGTGCGCTCCGCGCACCTGGTAGAGCCACTCGGCCTTGGTGTACCAGGGCTCGAAGTCGTCGTAGCTCAGCGGCCACGCCGGTGACGGTCCGTCAACGTGCTGGATCTCGCCGAAGTCCTCGGGCCGCAGCCGGTACAGCGCCGCCCCGTACATCTTGGTCGCCCCGCCCACGAAGTAGTGCACCTGCGGCTGGAACGGCTTTCCGTCCGCGTCGTACCAGGTGTCCTTGGAGATGTAGCGGGCGTCGATGAACACCGGCGCGGGATCCCAGTTGTCCTTCTCCCGCGGCAGGTAGTCACCCCGCTCGAGCAGCAGGATCCGCTTGCCCGACGGCGCGAGCACGTTGGCGAGCGTTCCGCCGCCGGCTCCGGTTCCGATGATGATGACGTCATAGTGCTCACTCACCCCGCCATCATGCCGGCCCCCTCGCTGCGACACGCCGCCGGCTCCGGATCCGGCTGGTGCGGGCTGTACCGCAATGGCGGCCCCGGTTATCGTGACCGCTGTGGAGCGGTCTGGATTGGTCTATGCGGCGGGAAGCACGCACGGCTTCCCGGCAGCGCTGACCAGCTTCGTGGGCCGCGCCGGTGCGGTGGACGAGATCGCTGGTCAGCTGGCTCAGCACCGGCTGGTGACGGTGACCGGGCCCGGGGGGGCCGGGAAGACGCGCCTGGCCGGCGAGGTGGCGGAACAGGTGGCCGACCGCTTCGCCGACGGGGCGTGGCTGGTGGAGCTGTCGGCGGTGCGGGATCCGGCGCAGGTGGCGGCCGCGGTGGCGGCGGTGCTCGGGGTCCGTGGTCTGCCGGCTGTGGCGACGGCCGACGCGCTGACGCACGCGCTGGCCCGGCGGCAGATGCTGCTGGTGCTGGATAATTGCGAGCACGTGATCGGCGCGGCGGCGGAACTGTGCGGCAGGCTGCTGCTCGGCGCCGATGATGTGCGAGTGCTGGCAACGAGCCGGGAGTCGCTGCGGATAGCCGGGGAACTGCGGTACCGGCTGGGGCCGCTGACACTGCCGGATCCCGATGACCAGGCTGCCGCTGGAGAGTCCGAGGCGGTGACGCTGTTCGCGGACCGGGCCTGGCTGGTGGATCCGCGGTTCTCGCTTAATGAGAAGACCACGCCAGTCGTAGCACAGCTGGTCGCGCGGCTGGACGGGATGCCGCTCGCGATCGAGCTGGCGGCGGCGCGGGTAGACGTGCTTGGCGTGGCGCAGCTGCTGGACCGGATCGATGACCGATTCGGGCTGCTGGCGGAGGGTGACCGGCTGGCCGAGGAGCGGCAGCGGTCGCTGGCGGCCGCGGTGCAGTGGAGCTATCAGCTGCTGGACGACCGCGAGCGGCGGATCTTCCGCGCGGTGTCCGTGTTCCCCGGACCGTTCACCCTGGAAGCGGCCGAGGCGGTGGCAGGGCCCGGTGCCGGACAGGCCGTGCTGCGGCTGGTGGACTGCTCGCTGCTGGTGCCGCCGCGGGTCGATCCAGATGGCCGGTCCCGGTATGTGATGCTGGAGACGCTGCGAGCCTACGGGTCCGGACTGCTGGCCGAGGCCGGCGAGGTTGATGCCGTCGCGGCCACGCTGGCCGGGTATGCGCTGCGGGTGGCCGAGGACGCGCTGGCAGGGCTGACGGCCAGCGCCGGCGAGGTGGCCGCAGCCCGGTGGCTCGATGCCGAGGACGCCACCACCCGCCAGTCGCTGGAGTGGGCCATGGAGCATGACGGCGCCGTGGCATCGCGGCTGGCGGCCGCGCTGGCGTGGTGGTGGCAGGTCCGGGGCCGGCTGACGGGTCAGGTGCCGCTGCTGCGCGAGGCCGTCGACCGCGCCGTAGCGGGCAGCGGCGAATGGTGCGTCGGGCACACCTGGCTCGGTCAGGCGTCGCTGGATTCGGCCGATCCGGCCGGGGCGCTGCGCCACTTCACTGCCGTCGGCGACGCCATCGGCGACCAGGGACCGTTGCCGCTGCTGGCCAGGTGCCTGAGCGGCCGGGCGGTGACGTTGCTGACCATGGGGCGGATCGCCGAGGCGGCCGCCGATGCCCGCCGTTCCGTGGCCCTGGCCCGGGAGGGCGACTACCCGGTCATCGAGGCGCTGGCCCTGGCGGTCCTCGGCCTGCTCGCCTGCGTCACCGGCGACCGCGACGGCGCCGTGCAGCTGGCCCGGCAGGCGGAGCAGATCACGGCGGGCATGCACGGCCCGATGGCCCGGGTGTGCAGCCACATCCTGACAACCGTGCTGATCGAGGCCGGCGACGTGGCCGCTGCCGAGCGGGTCTGCTCGGCGGCGCTAGCCGGCACCCGGGACGCGGGCGACCTGTGGAGTCTGGGCAACCTGCTGGAGAAGATGGTGGTTCTCGACCTGAGCTCGGCGCGTTACGACGACGCCGCCGCGCACCTGCGGGAGGGACTGCAGACCGCCTTGCGGACCGGCGCACGGGCGAGGCAGCTCGATGACCTGGACTGCTGCGGGTACCTGTGCTTCATGACCGGGCGCTGCACCGAGGCCGTCACGGTATGGGCCGCGGTTGTTGTGCTCCAGGGGCACCAGGGGTTCTCCGTCCCATCGCACCCGGAGCTGCCCGAGGGCTGGTTCCAGCGGCAGGAACCCCTGCGCGAAGCCCGGCTGGCGCTCGGGCCGGCTCAGGCGCAGGCGGCCGAGGAACGCGGCAAGGCAATGAGCCTGGCCACCGCGGCCGAGTACGCCCTTATGCTCACCGCCGAGGGCCCGCAGCCGCCGCCGGCCTCGGCACCGGGCCCGGACGGGCTCAGCCCCCGGGAACGGGAGCTGATCACCCTGGTCGCCCGGGGGCAGACCGACGCGCAGATCGCGGCCCAGCTGTACATCAGCGTCCGCACGGTCAGCTCGCATCTGGACCGCATCCGCGATAAGACCGGATGCCGGCGACGCGCCGACCTCACCCGCCTTGCCCTGAGCGCCGGCCTGGTCTGACGCAGCCCGTCCAGCCGGGCGGCGCCCGGCACGCGGCGGTGTGGGTAATTCCACCCCGGCCATGAGCGCGCGGCAAGAGGGGCAGATCCACCTCTGTGGCGGACCTGGCTGCGCGGGCGAACCTATGGCTGAGGGCCGGAAAACCGGCCAGATCGAGCAGGGAGGACACGGCAATGTCCGCACTACTTACCCACCAGGGAACCCAGCCCGCCACGACCGAGCCGACCGCCCCGGCCGACCGCGGATGGCTCCGCAGAGCGTCGCACCGGATTCGCCTGGCCGTCCAGGAGATGAACTACGCGAGCCGGCGAGTCACCGAACTGCAGGCACCATGGATCGTTGACCAGCAATGGCACAGCAAGTAAGGATCATGGCTGTGGACTCGTTCGCGGGAAAGCTCGCGGTGGTAACCGGCGGTGGTTCCGGGATCGGCCGCGAGCTTACCCGCCAGCTGGCGGCACAAGGGTGCTCGGTGGCGGCATGCGACCTGAACGCCGACGCCGTGGCGGTGACCGCGGCGACGGTGTGGGCGGGCGCCCCGCCCGGCGTCGCGGTCACCGGCCATGTCTGCGACGTCTCCGACGAGGCGCAGGTCCAGCGGTTCCGCGATGAGCTGCTCGACCAGCACGCCAGCGATCACGTCGACCTGGTCTTCAGCAACGCGGGCGTCTTCGGCGGCGCCAGCTTCGTCAAGGACTCCCGGGCGGAGTGGGAGCGCACCTTCGCCATCAACTGGGGAGGCGTCTATTTCTGCGTCCGCACGTTCCTGCCGCTGCTGATCGCCAGCGGCGACGGCGTCCTGGTCAACACCGGCAGCGTTGCCGGTTTCTGGGCTACGGCAGGCTCTGGCTCGCCGATCACCGCTTACAGCGCGTCGCAGTTCGCCATCAAGGGTTTCTCCGAAGCACTCATCGAAGACCTGCGCTCCAGTGCGCCGCAGGTCCGGGTCGTCGTGGTCATGCCCGGTATCGTGAGCACGGACATCGGCGTGAACTCCCGCCGCGCCCTTGGCCTGCCAGAGCTGGAGCAGCTGAGCGATGCCGAGCTGCTGGAGCTGCTCCCCGAGGGCGGGCGGGCCGGTCTCATCGCGATGGGCCTGCTGCCCGAAGACTTCTCCGCCGATGACCTGCGTCAGCTGATCCCGCGACTGAAAACCGAGTTCCAGGGCAAGGGGTTCACCGCGGCGCGGGCGGCGACCATCATCCTGGACGGGGTGCGATCCGGAGCCTGGCGGATCCTCGTCGGCGACGAAGCCACGATGCTCGACGAGCAGGTGCGCGCGAACCCTGAGGCCCCCTTTGACTACGAGAACTACGCGGAGATGTACGGCCCCCTGATAGCAAAAGCGGAAGCGGAAGCGTCAGGAACGTTGGAGCAGCAGCCAGGCGGCTAGCCTGCGCCGCTGGCCGGCTGGCGTACCGGGCGGGGGTGCACCGTCCGCGGTGACGGCGGTGCCGGGCGTGGGTGCAGAGTCTGTGGCGAGGGGCGGCCGTGCGCGACCACGAGCGACAGCAGGCCCATGCCTGCCGCGACCGCGGCGCTGAAGCCGAAGATCACCGGCAGCCGGATGCCGGCGCCCACCAGCGGGGCGACCCCGAACGCGGCGATACCGTAGCCGGCCTGGTAGCAGGCGATCACCCCGCCAGCCACGAGCACCTGGTAGTCCGCGAGCTTCTCCTGGCCGATGCTGATCGACAGCGGCAGCAGCGCCGAGCAGCCGAGGCCGGCCAGGGCGAAGGCCCCGACCGACGCCAGCGGCGCGTTCCTGGGCAGCACCGCGATCACCAGGAACGCGCCGGCCAGCAGGAACGGCAGGATGTGGTAGGTCGCCCGGGTGGGCAGCCAGCGCTGGATCGCCGCGAACAGCACCCGCCCCGCGGTGACCACGGCCCAGAACGCGGTCAGCGCGAGCGCCGCGGTCGACGACTTCACGCCCAGCGAGGTGATGTCGAGCTGCGACCAGTTGCCGTTCATCGTCTCGCAAAAGCCGTACAGGATCGCGAACGCACCGAACAGCCAGAACCCGGCCGGGACCCGGCCGGCCGCCTTCGGCGGCTGCGGCGGCGCGTCCGGTTGCGGCGCCGGGCGGAGCGGCAGGCGCATGCTGACCAGCAGCAGCCCAGCGAGCAGGACGGCGGCGAGGATCGGCAGGCCGGTCCAGAACCCGAGGCCCACGAACAGCGCGACGAACACGGGGGCGAGCGCGGTGCCCAGGCCGAGCAGAGCGTTGAGCACCAGCACCGACCGGTCGACGGCCTGCGGGTGAAACGCCGCCGCCAGGGTGTTCAGCGCCGGGACGGCCAGGCCGAAGCCAGCACCCAGGCAGGCTGTCGCGGCGAGCAGCAGCCCGTACGCGGCCGCATGGTTATGCACCACCAGCCAGCTCGCGATCAGCAGCAGCATGGCGGCGAGGTCGGCCACCAGGCCTGCCAGGAAGACGGTCCGCTCGCCAAAACGGCTGGCCAGGCCGGGCCCGATCAGGCCCGCGCTGAGCAGGGCAGAGGTCACCGCCGTGATCACCTGCGGCACGAACATCAGCCCGTACTGGCTGCTGGACAGGTCGTAGGAACCCTTGGCGGTGAAGATCGTGCTGGCCGCGGGGAACGTCACCAGGGCGATGCCCTGGACCAGGCCGGCCACGTTGACGGTCGCGCTCTCGGCCCGGCTGCCCGTCGCCTGCGGTTGCATGGGTTCACACCTACCACGCCGCCGGCGGCCGGTCCGCGCCGCCACGCCACGCTGTAAAAAGCTGCCTCCGGCCGTGCTTCAGGGGCGCATCGATGTACCAAAGGGCATGCAAGAACCGGCCAAACGGCACATCGACGAGAGCCCGGGGCCCTGCTGCGCACCCGGCGGACGGCGGCAGGGATCAGGCGGAGGGGACGGCGGATAGGCCGGCCTGGGCCACGTCCATGTCCTGGCTGTAATGGCCGCCGCTGACGCCGATCCCGCCGACCACCGAGCCGCCGACCTTGATCGGGTACCCGCCGCCGAAGACGACAAGCCGGTCGATGCCCGGCGCCGCGCCCATGGCCAGTGGCGGGTCGTCCTTGACGAAGTCGTGCCAGGCGTCGGTGGCCATGCCGAAGCCGACCGCCGTGTACGCCTTGTCCTGGGCCACCTGCACCGACAGCAGGGGGGCGCCGTCCATCCGGCTGAACGCCTTGAGCACGCCGCTCTCGTCCACCACGGCGATCACGAACGGGTGGCCCATCTCGGCCGCCTTGCGCTCGGCCGCCTCGATCATCGCCTTTGCCAGTTCTGTGGTCACGCTGGGCCGCTCAAACGTCGCCGCCATACCTAGCCTCCCGGTTCAAGAATCCTTCGCGATGTAGCGCTGCTCGACGTTGCGTACCTCGGGCAGGCCGATGAAATCCAGGAACTCACCGAACGATGGCAGCTCGTCCATGACCGCGGCCGGCGTACCGGCTTGCGCGATCTCCCGCAGGATCCGGCGCATGGCGGCGGTGGCCGCCAGCAGCGTGCCGATCGGGAAGATGACGATCTGGTAGCCGATCTCGGTCAGCCGGTCCAGGCCGATCGGCGGGGTCTTGCCGCCCTCGGCCCAGTTGAACAGCAGCGGCACGTCCGGGAAGGCGCTGGCCACCTCCTCGGCCTCTGCCTCGGACACCACCGCCTCGATGAACAGGACGTCCGCCCCGGCGGCGCGGTAAAGCCGGCCGCGCTCGATGGCGGCGGCAAGGCCCTCGACCGCGCGTGCGTCCGTCCGGGCAATGATCACGAACTCGGGCTGAGTGCGCGCCTCGGCGGCGGCGCGCACCTTCTCCGCCATCTCCTGCGCACCGATGACCTGCTTGCCGTCCATGTGGCCGCACTTCTTCGGTGCGACCTGGTCCTCGATGTGGATCCCGGCGACCCCGGCGGCCTCATAGGCGCCAACGGTTCGGATCACGTTGAGCGGGTTGCCGTAGCCGGTGTCGGCGTCGGCGATAACCGGGATGTCCACGCACGCGGCGATCCGCCCCGCGTTGCCGACCATCTCGGTCATCGTGAGCAGCCCGACATCGGGACGCCCGATCAGCGCGGCTGACGTGCCGAACCCGGTCATGTACACCGCGGGGAACCCGGCCTCTTCCACCAGCCGAGCGGCCAGCGGGTCAAACGCCCCCGGCGCCACGATGGTCTGGCCGGACTCCAGCAGCGCGCGCAGCCGGGCCGCCGCTCCGGGGCAGCGGGTCAGCCGGGCCGTCACCGGACTTCCACAAGCGGCACTGCGGCCTCCTTAACGCCCGACCGGCTCAGGACCAGTCTGGCACCTCGCGCGCAGCGGGGATATGCACCAGTCGGCCGCGCCGCCGTGTCCCGTAAGCTCGGCTGGACTTTGCAGCCGGCAACCGGGGCGACAGGAGGGATGGCTCATGCCGATCGCCGATCCGCACGCGGCGGCTTCGACCCTGTACGAGGCCCGGCGGACCGGCGTCCCGGTCGAGCCGTTCACCGACAGCGACCCCAGCCTGGGCATGGCCGACGGCTACGCGGTGCAGGAGCAGCTGGTCCGGATGCTGCTCGAGGACGGCGAGCGCATCGCGGGCTATAAGGTCGGGCTGACGTCCAAGCCGATGCAGCAGATGGTCGGGGTCAGCTCGCCCGACTACGGCCCGGTGCTGGCGTCCACGGTGTACGCCAGCGGCGCCGAGGTACCGCTGGCCAGGTTCATCCAGCCGCGGATCGAGGCCGAGATCGTCTTCGTGCTTGGCGAGCGGCTGGCCGGCCCCGGCGTCAGCGTCGCCGACGCGAGCCGGGCCACGGCCGGGGTGGCAGCGTCGATGGAAATCATCGACTCCCGGATCGCGGGCTGGCGGATCAAGCTGGCGGACACCGTCGCCGACCTGGCCTCCAACGGCGCGATGGCGATCTCGAGCCGGATCGTGCCGCTGGCTGGCCTGGACACCAGGCTGATCGGGATGGTGCTCACCCGCAACGGCGAGCTGGTCGACACCGGCGCCGGCGCAGCGGCGCTCGGCGACCCGCTGACCGTGGTCGCCTGGCTGGCCAACACCCTCGGCGAGCACGACATCGCGCTGGAGCCAGGGCACCTGGTGATGACCGGATCCATGCACGCCGCGGTGCCGATGGCCGCCGGCGACGTGTTCCGGGCGGACTTCGACCGGCTCGGCCCGGTCACGGTGCACGTGACGGAGGGGTCATGAGCCAGGACATCAGCGAGCTGGCCGCCCGGCTGGCAACCGCGGCCGAGCACCGGACCGCGATCGCGCCGCTGTCGGACCAGGCGCCCGGGCTTGACGCGGACACCGGTTACGCGATCCAGGAGCTGGCGCGCCAGGTGGCGGGCCCGCTGGCCGGCTGGAAGATCGGCGCCACCTCGCGGGCCAAGCAGGCGCAGGCTGGGCTCGACTCGCCGCTGCGCGGCTTCCTGGCCAGCGCGAACGCGCTCGACCTCGGCCAGCCGCTGGCGAGTGACGAGCTGATCCAGCCACGAGCCGAGCCGGAGATCGTGTTCATCATGGGCAAGGACCTGTCCGGCCCGGCCGTGAGCAGCGCCGATGTGCTGGCCGCCACGGCCGGCGTGGCGGTCGGCGTCGAGATCCTGGATTCCCGCTACCTCGACTACCGGTTCACGATGCCAGACGTGATCGCCGACAACACCTCGGCCGGGCGGTTCCTGGTCGGGTCGCCGGTGCCGCTCGACGGCATCGACCTGCGGCTGGTCGGCGTGGTGCTCGAGCACAACGGCCAGGTGGTGGCGACCGCGGCCGGAGCGGCGGCGCTC
>Ga0208725_1000294_pt1 | contig 11476 bp, 8 predicted proteins | sample MicForSoSWNH13_O_FD_188004 | JGI IMG/M metagenome (GOLD analysis project Ga0208725, IMG submission 188004) | Forest soil microbial communities from Harvard Forest Long Term Ecological Research site in Petersham, Massachusetts, USA - MetaG HF011... | ecosystem: Environmental > Terrestrial > Soil >... | reverse complement strand
TTCCACTTGCGAGAGCGCAATCGTCTGGGAAGTCAGGGCCAGCGTCAAAATCGGCGTGTCCGCGGGGTTGGTCTTGCTGTAAATCGGCGGCGTGGGTAAATCCGCGGGCAGGAACGTCTGTGCGGCATTGATGGCCGCCTGGACTTCCTGCTCGGCGACGTCAATATTCAGCTCCAACGAAAACTGCAGGACGATCACCGAGCTTCCGTCGGAGCTGGTGGACGTCATCTGGCTGAGGCCGGGAACCTGGCCAAACTGGCGCTCGAGCGGCGCCGTTACCGCGGACGCCACTACGTCAGGATTCGCGCCGGGATAGAACGTAACCACCTGAATGGTGGGGTAATCCACTTCGGGCAACGCCGAGACCGGCAATTGCGTGAAGCCCACGAATCCAGCCAGAAGAATCGCGGCCATCAGCAGCGAAGTGGCGACTGGCCGGATAATAAATGGGCGAGACGGATTCACGGACGGTTTCCCCCGCTGCTCGTCTCCTGGGCGGTTGAACTATTGCTCCCCGCGCCCTTCCCAGATCCGCTGCCGGAGGTGGCGTTCGCGGGACTACTGTTGTCCGCCGGCGACTTTTGGATGGATACTTTGGCGCCATCCTGAAGTTTGTCGAATCCGGTGATAGCGACCGCATCGCCGGGATTCACGCCCTGCACGGCAGCGAGGCCTCCGTCGGTGGTGCCGATCGTGACGGACTGCATCGCGGCCTGGTTGGACTTCACCACATAAACGAACGCCCCCTGGGGATTGCGTTGAATGGCGGCCGTGGGAACCAGCGTGGCGTTCTGCTGCGTATCCACCAGCAGCCGCGCGTTCACAAATTGGTTGGGGAAGAGAGAAACATCGGTGTTCGGGAAGATGGCCTTGAGCTTCACTGTGCCCGTGGTGGTATCAATCTGATTGTCCAATGTCAGCAGCGCGCCGGCAGCCAGCTTGGTTTGCTGGTTGCGATCGAACGCATCCACCGTCATCTTGTGGCCCTGGTGCATCTGTTTTTGAATTTGCGGTAGATAATCTTCGGCCACGCTGAAAATCACAGTGATCGGCTGCAATTGCGTGATCACTACCAGAGGCGTGCTGCTGGCGGCGGTGACGATATTTCCGGGATCCACCAGGCGCAGCCCGACGCGGCCATCAATCGGCGCTTTAATCGTGGCGTAGTCAACATTGGTGGTGGCGGCGGCAAGCGTGCCCTGGTCGTTCTTGACCGTGCCTTCGTCTTGCTTCACGGTCTGGATCTGATCGTCGAGCTGCTGCTTGGGAATGGCATTGCGATTGAAGGCCAGCTGGTAACGGTCCAGGTCAATGCGCGCTTCGGCGAGCAGGGCTTCGTCGTGCGCCAGCGTTCCTTCAGCCTGGGTTTGCGCCGCTTGATAGGGCCGCGGATCGATCTGCACCAGCACGTCGCCCTTGTGAACCATTTGACCTTCGGTGTAGTTGACGCTGACGATCAGTCCATCAACGCGCGTGGTCATGGTGGCAGTGTAAACAGAAGTGACAGTTCCGAGCGCGTTGATGTAAATGCCGATGGGACCGGTGGTCACCGGCGCGGTGGTGATCGGAACGCTGCGATTTGCCATCGCCGCCTTGGTTTTTGCGGCGGCTTCCGCTGCTTGCTGCTTTCGGTAATAAACCAGCCCGCCGATTCCCAGAACCAGGATCACCACAATCCAGATCCATGCATGACTGCGGCTTTCGGCGATGTATTCAGGCGCAGGCGGATGCGGTTTCGCGGCGGACCCGGTCGAGGGCGCGGCGGTATTAGTCGTTGTCTCGCTGTTAGAGCTTCCGATCTTGGAGATATTATCCGGCACTTTGTTCCCTCATTTCGATAATTCCACCTTGCGCGCGACTTGCCTTCTTGCGTTTACGATATCGGCTAAAAGGAAGCCTGCTCTTAACCAGCGGTTAATTCAGACACGCGTGGACAGCTTCCAGAAGCGGACCCACCTAACGTAAATTTAACACGCATTATGTTCCGACGAATCAACGGCGACTTTGGTTTCAAACTGTTTCGCCGATGCGTCGCAGGTGTTATTCCGGACGTTTGTTTGAGCGCACGGAACTTACTGCGTACAAGGGATTTAGGGCTTTTCTAGCGATGTGCCGAGTTGGTACGCGACAGCCTCAGCGTTGCCCCAGTACAGGCTTCGGTGCGACCCGGGGTGCGAGCGGCGGTGCGAGCCACGGTGCCGCAGCCCCCGCCAGCGCTGACTGGGCGCCGTAGCGCGCATTCAAAATCAGAACCCGCCGCGCCCCCGGATTGATAGCCCAGGTTTCCAGAGTCCGCCGCATTCGAGCACGAAACGACATCATTATGCGCCCGATTCCCCCTCCCACGATGATTACCTCCGGCTCCAGCAGGTCAATGATATTGCCCAGCCAGATCGCCAGGTGATCGGAGGCTTCTTCCAGAACTTGCCCGGCAAGTTTATCGCCGCTGCGTGCCGCTTTGTTTACGGTTTCTGCGGTCACATCGGAGACTTTCCCGCCGGCCATTTTTAGCATTCGCGATTGTTTGTTTCGGCTGCTTCCGAGCAGGCTGCGGGCCCTTCGGGAAATTGCGGTGCCCGAGGCGAACATCTCTATGCATCCGCGCTTCCCGCAGCCGCACAGCGGGCCCCTAAAATTAACGGTCATGTGGCCGCCTTCACAACCGCCTTCGGCTCGTCCGTGGTAAATCTCCCCGTCTCGCACGATCGCCGTGCCAATGCCGGTTCCCAAGCTCACGTAAAAGATGCTTTCGTGGCCGGCGCCTGCGCCCCATTTCGCTTCGGCCAATGCCGCAGCGCTTGCGTCATTGGTGAGCCGCGTGGGCAAGCCGTAATGTTTTTCGATCTTTCGCGCCAAGGGGAAATTGCGCCAGCAAGGCAAATTCGTGGCGCTGCGAATAATTCCTTTTTCGCTCTCCACCCACCCCGGAGCGCACACACCAATTTCTCGCACATCTGCCGCCCGCGCTTGCGGCATCACACCATCTATCGCGTGCAGCACGGCGCGGAATCCCTCATCGGCGGTGCCGTGCGCGGCCATCGGAGCGCGCGCGGCATGGCGAATCTTGCCTCGTGAGTTCACCAGGCCCACGGCTACTTTCGTGCCGCCGATATCAACACCCAGAACAAGATTGCGAGAGTCGCCGGCGCGGAGGTGATTCGTCAAAGATTTGTACCCTCGATGCGATTTATGCAGCTTGGATAATACAAAAGGGACCGGATGAAAGGCAGGCCTAAATGTTTGCATGGCCGGCAGGCGTGGCGCATCTGTCGTCAGCAGGCTGCTTACGATTTGTCGCCGCTATATCGGCTTCGGCGAGCTTCGTTGGCTCGCGCGCGCATCCATGGCGCGGCGGGATTTTCAGTGGCTTGTGCGTCCGCGATGTGAGATATTGCGCGGATATCGTTATGTTACGAAATATAGCTTTTTACTTCTTTTTGTAATCCGGGGGAACCATGATGCCAGCGCTCTTCGTCCACCGAGAACAATCGCGGTCTATCCTGCGCTCCACGAGCGTGTTGCTCGCTACTGCTGGAGTCCTCCTATTCGCGAGCGGCTGCGGAAAAGAAGCAACAGTGAACGCTCCGCCCGCCAAAGCGCCGGAATCGCAAGTGCAGGTGAGCGCAACCGCGAACGCCGTGCTGATGGACACTCCCACTGCGGAATTCGCCATCGCGCCGAACGGGTACGTCGCCGCGAGCTTGTTGACCGCCGGGCGAAAGCTTTCACTTGATGACGCCGCAAGCGATTCCGGCATCCAGGTGACGACCGCTGGCAAGGATTTGCCGCCCGCGATCTTTGACGTTGCGCATCCCCAGATTTCAGCGGCTCATGGACGGCTCGGCACGAAAGGAAAACGCATCGAGCTTACCGGCAAAAATTCCGCGGCCGATCTGGACGAGACGCTGGTGGTTGAAGTGTACGACGAATTTCCCAGCGTTGCGCTGGTGTCCGTTTCGGTCCGCAATTCCGGCAAGAGCGTACTGAAACTGGACGCACTTGACGTGGACCGCCATCGTTTCAATGCTTCTCTCGCGGATCCCGCCGTGGCGCCGAATGATATGTGGTCCTTCCACGGCGCGAGCATCCAGTGGGGCAAAGACAACATTTTCGAAGTTCCGCGGAAATTCTCGCAGCAAAATCAGATGGGCTCGATGGTCGAAGTGAAAGGCGACCTGGGACGCGTCGGCGGAGGAATACCGGTCGTCGCGTTCTGGACGAAAACAGTGGGCGAAGCGATCGGCCACGTGGAGACCCTGCCGCTCGTGCTGGCGATCCCAGTGAAAACAGAATCCGACGGCCACGTGGATGCCAGCGTTCAACTCACGCCGGAAAATGCGTTGCAGCCTGGCGAAGTGTATTCCACTCCCGAAACGTTCATCGCAGTGTACGCGGGCGATTATTACGAGCCCTTGCGCATTTATTCCGACGTGATTGACGGCGAAGGCCTCAAGAAGCCGGCCACCAACAGCGAAGACTACGCCGTGGCCTGGTGCGGCTGGGGCTATCTCGCCGATGTCACTCCCGCGCAAATGCTGGGAACAATTCCCAAGCTCAAGGAATTCGGAATTCACTGGGCGACTCTGGACGACCGCTGGTTCAACAACTACGGTGACTGGCAGCCGCGCAAAGACACATTTCCGGACGGCGAAATCCAAAAAATGGTCCAGCAGTTTCACCAGCAGGGCGTGAAAGTGCAACTGTGGTGGCTGCCGCTGGCCGTGGAAGATGGCGGCCCGGGATACGAATCACATTCTTACGGCGTCTCGGATGTTGTGAAAGAGCATCCGGACTGGCTGGTGCTGGATAAGAACGGCAAGCCGGCGCGCATGACGCGAAATCTGGCGACGCTCTGTCCGGCCGTCCCGGAAGTTCGCGCCTACTACAAACAGCTGACCGAAAAATTCATAAAGGATTGGGATTTCGACGGCCACAAGCTCGACAACATTTACAGCGTTCCCGCCTGCTACAACCCGGCACACCATCACAAATCGCCGTACGATTCGGTTTACGCGATGGGCGACATTTACAAAACGATTTTCGAAACCACCCGCGCTCTGAAGCCCGATAGCGTCACGCAGAGCTGCCCTTGCGGCACGCCGCCGAGCATTGCCTGGCTGCGTTATCTTGATCAGGCGGTGACGGCTGATCCCGTGGGCTCCGTGCAGGTGCGGCAGCGCGTGAAAATGTACAAAGCGCTGTTGGGTCCGAATTCAGCTGTGTACGGCGATCATGTGGAGCTAACGCGCATCGCGAACCCCAACGGAAATGAAAAGGATCTGGGATCGGATTTTGCTTCCACGGTCGGCACGGGCGGCGTGGTGGGCACGAAATTCGCGTGGCCGAATTACGGGCCAAAATTGGCAGACGTGTATCTCACGCCGCAAAAAGAAGAGTACTGGAAAAAGTGGATCGGTCTGTACAACGAAAACATGCTCTCGCGCGGCACCTTCCGCGATCTTTACGTTTACGGCTACGACTTTCCGGAAGCATACGCGATCGAAAAAGATGGCGCGATGTACTACGCGTTTTTCGCGCCGGCGCCGGGCGCGGGCGGTGCTAAAGCAGCGCAGGCAAAATGGTCCGGAGAAATCGAACTGCGCGGGCTCGCTGCGGGAAAATACCACGTAGTCGATTACGTTAACGGCAAGGATCTCGGCGAAGTCACCGCGCCGGACGCAAAACTGAACGCGAGTTTTTCGGACCACCTGCTCATAAAAGCCACGAAGGAGTAACGCGTTGCGGCGGGTCGCAACCGAATCATGCTTGAGGCGGCATTAAGTGCTCGCGAAAAAATTGCTCGACCTTGCTGCGGTCTTTGAAAGCTTCGGTGCCGCCTTCGCACGTGGTTGAAAACGCTCCAGCGACGTCGGCGTAGTCGAGACATTCCTGCGGCGTCCCGCCCTGCAGGAAGCGATGAATGAAACCTGCGTCGAAACTGTCGCCGGCGCCCACCGGATCCACCGATGCGACTCGCATGCCGGCGCGACGCCATTCTTCGGCGCCTTTCCGCGCCACGGCTCCGCGCATGCCGAGTTTTACGACGACGAACTGACAAAGCCGCGCGAGTCTATCAATCGCTTGCTGCAAATCATCAGTTCCGGCGACTTTTTTCGCTTCGCGCTCGTTCGGAAAAAATATGTCAACGTACGGCAGCACGTTCAGCAGATCGTCTCCCCACTTCCCTTCCGGGTCATCGTTGGTGTCCAGTGAAGTAGAGAGCCCCTTGGCTTTGGCTTCGCGAAATAAATCAGCAATGCGGGGTCGCAGCGCGCGGTGCAAGAAGTACGAGGAGAGGTGCAAGTGCCGCGCGGAAAAAATATAATCGAGATCCAGATCGGCGTGGCTGAATTCAAACATTGTCCCGGGATATGTGAGGATAAAACGATGCGAAGGCTGGGCGAGAATCACGGAAAGGCCGGTCGCCGGGCCGCTGGAAGCCACGCGCACACGCGTCAGATCCACGCCGGCGTTCGCCAGCCAATCTAAAGCCATCTTGCCAAGAGAATCCGCGCCGATTTTTGAAACCAAGCCGACGCGCGTGCCCAGCACCGCAAGATTATGCGCGAAAATCGCGGACGAACTTCCCAGCGTCAACCGGAATCCGTTGATCAGGGCTTCTTCTTCCGGCTTTAGTTCGGGAGGCACGCCGTAAAGTATCAAGTCCGGATTGAGCTCACCGACCACGCAGACATCCAGCGACATTCTGGCGGCCCCTGTTATTTGCTTTCCAGCATTACCACGCGGGACAAGTTTCTAGGCTCGTCTGGATTCAAACCCTTTTTGATTCCGGTGTAAAAGCCCAGCAGTTGGCCCGGAATCACGCTGGCAGCCACGCGCGCCGTTTCGGACACGTCGAGCGATAATTCCACAGAGTAATCCGCCGAGCGGCGGATGGTGGAGTCAGAAACGTTGGAAATCGCAAGCGTGGTGCCACCCAGTTTCTTGATTTCCTCGAGAACCTGCACTTCCGCGGCAAATCCCGTTTCGCTGATGATGAAAGTAATCAGCGTCTCCGGGCTGACAATCGCTTTTGGCCCGTGCCGGAACTCCAGCGTGTGAAAACTCTGCGCATAAGAGCAGGACATCTCTTTCACTTTCAGCATGGATTCCTGCGCGATGCCGAAAAATGGGCCCTGTCCCAGAAATACGTAGTCCGCGAAGGTCCGCGATTCGGCCAGCGACTTGATGGTGCTGTGAATCGTGCCCAACCGCGCTGCCATCTGATCGGGAAGTTCGCCCAGCGCCTTCAGAAATTCACCGCGCTTTCCGCGGATTGCCGCAAGCGATTGCAGCGTGATCAGCATCGAGGTGAAAGAGCGCGTCATCACCGTGCTTTTTTCATCCGCGGCGGCCAGCTTGATGCACCGCGACGCGATTTTTTCAATCGGAGTGCCCGTGCCGCAGGTGATCGCCAAAGTTTGCAAATGGAGTTTCGTTTCTAGATATTCGGCGGCTTGCAACACCTCCGAAGTGTAACCGGAGCGAGTGATCAGCACGGGCTGGCATGCCGCTGGAAATAATTGCGGAAAGAGCGTGACTTCGGATGCGGGCAGCGCGCGGGATTTCTCGCCCGTCAAAATAGACCAACTGGCCGCCGCGGCCTGCGCCAGATAGAAACTTGATCCGCAGCCGATGAACACCCATTCGACATTTCGGGGCATCTGTTCGTTCAGCGATTGCAGCTCGCCCGATTGCTCCATCGCCTTCAGGCACGATTTCCACGTGGCCGGTTCCGAAAGTATTTCCGCTATGGTGTGAGCGCCCACTGATGCTTTCAAATCCACCAACTCTTCCTCCGCAACAATTCTGAGATAAAAATCAGACCACGATCACCTTAATGTGCGCCGCGCGCAGCCCGCGAAGATGCCGCCCGGAAATTTTGCCGTCCGTGATGGTGTGATGGACGGCCGACGTGGGCGCGATAAACGAAAGGCTGCGCCGGCCGAATTTGCTGGAATCGCAAACGATGATCGTGGTCTTGGCGTTTTCCATCATCACGCGATTGGCGCGCGCTTCCAGCAGGTTCGGCGTCGTGAGCCCGTATGCCACGTCGAATCCGTCCACGGCGAGGAACAGCAGATCAGCGGTGACGTGCCGCAAGGAATCTTCCGTGAGCGGCCCCACCAGTGAAAACGAATTCCTTCGCAGCACGCCGCCCGTTAGAATAACTTCCACGTCCGTGCCAGCCAGCTCGGCGGCGATGTTCACGGCGTTGGTAATCACGGTGAGGTCGCGAATATGTTGTATAGCGCGCGCGATGGCCGTGGTGGTCGTGCCCGAATCCAGAATCACCACGTGACCGGGACGAATCAGGCGCGCGGCCGCCGCGGCGATTTTCAGTTTTTCGCGCCGGTGCAGCTGCTCTTTTTCGTGCAGCGTGGGATCGCGCAGCGCCGACGCGTCCAGCGGCAGCGCGCCGCCATGCGCGCGTTGCAAGCGGCCCATTTGATGGAGCGATTCCAAATCCTTGCGAATGGTGATCAGCGAAGTGGAAAAACGGCGCGCCAGGTCTTTCACGACCACTCGGCCGTCGCGCTGCGTCAATTCCAGGATTTTTCGCCGTCGCTCTTCCGCGAGCATAGATAGCAGCCTGCTTTCGATTTATTACTTTTTGTTACTATTTTGTGTCTGAGGGTGATAGCTTGGCACAAATGCCAGCCAGGAGCAAGGGTTTATGCCCCGTCCCACGATCGTTTGCGTGAGCGCCAATCCGGCTATGGATCGCCGCTTGTTCGTGGAATCCATTGCCGTGGGCGAAATTAATCGCGCCAGAAGCGCCCAGGGTCTTGCGGGCGGCAAGGCTGCTCACGTCGCCATGGCTGCGCGTGCGCTCGAAGCCCAGCCCGTGTGGGTCGGGTTTCTCGGCGGGGCGATTGGCCAGGAATGCGCGCGGCAAATGGAATTGCTAGGCATCCGCGTGGTTGAGATTCCGACGAAATCCAGCACACGCGTGAATCTGGAAATAATTGATGCAGCGGGCCAAGTCACGGAAATTCTCGAGCCAGGAACGGAACCTACAGCGCAGGAGTGCGATGAATTTCTACAAACGTGTGCTCGGGGGGTTCGCGACGAGTGGCAGCCATCCACGTTGGTCATTTCCGGAAGTTTGCCAGCGGGCGTCGGTCCTGATTTTTATGTTTCGCTGATTGAAGCTGCGCGCGCCGCGGGCGCCAGAGTCTTTGTGGATTCCAGCGGCGAGGCTTTGCGCGCGAGCGCGAATGCTCGTCCGGATTTTGTGAAGGTAAACCGTGCCGAGGCGGAAACTCTGGTGGGACGGCCGCTCGCCACGATGCAGGAAATAGCACACGCCGCTGCGCAGATTGTGGAACGCGGAGTCGGAAGCGCTGCGATCACGCTCGGCCGCGAAGGATTGATCTGGCTCGAGCACAAAAATGGTCCGGCATGGAAAGCCGCGCCGCCGCGCATGAATGTGATTTCTGCAGTCGGCTCCGGCGACGCCACGCTGGGAGGTTTTGCATATGCCGCCGCGCAAGGAATCGCCGGCGAAGAGGCGTTGCGCCTGGCTGCAGCTTGCGGCGCGGCGAATTGCGTGGCGCCGGCTCCAGGCAGGATCGAGCTCGCGACGGTGCATGCGCTGCTGCCGCAAATCGAAATCCAGCAAATAGATTTCTAGAAAAAGTGGACGCCGTCCGGGCTTGCTCGCGGCCTGATTACTTCGGGGAGGCCGCGATCCCAGGAATCCACCGGACGGCGTTATCGTGAAAGATGCGGCGCAGAACGGGCTCGGGCAGCTTCAGCCCCTCGATTTCGCGCCCTCTGAGCTGCAGCTTTTGATCCGTTGCCAAAAACTTCCAGTCTCTCGCGTAGGTTTCTTGCCAATCCTTCAAAGCGTCAGGCGTGGCTTCGCCATTGAGGAATTCCAGGTCGGTTCCATACAGCACGCGGTCCTGATATTTGATCAGGAAGTTCCGCACTTTTTCCCGCGGCGCGAGCATTAGATACTCCATGCGCGCCGCCGTATCCACGGCGAAATTCGGGTAGAGGTCAAAGCGCTTGGCGATTTCATCCACGTCGGTTTCCATGCTTCCCAGGTGTGCGCCGACAACGCGCAGCTGCGGATTTTCCGCGAGCAGGTGATCGCGCGCGGCCAGGATGGTTTCCTTGCGCGGATGGTCCGGATGAAGGTACATGTACCACTCCGGATTTTCCTTGTAGTAATCGTAATCGGGACTGTTCGGATCAGGCGGTTGCCAGCAGGACGAGGGTTCAGCGACGTGCGCGACGAGCGTTTTATTCTCCGCCGCTATTTCGCGATAGATGGGTTCGAAGGCCGGATCGTCGGGCATCACGTACTTGCCGTCCACAGACTTTAATTCCATGCCGATATTTTTCCAGATTTTTACCGCAACAGCGCCTTCGGCAAATTGCTGGCGGAGTTGCTTGACGGTATTCTCAGCAAAATCTTTCTGCTGGAACGTGAACGGATCAAACGTAACGCACAACCGGGCATGGCCGGAACTCGCCGCAACGAAATCCTTAGCACGCGCGAGTTCGATTGCCAATTTACTGTAGATCCCGTGGGTATCGGCCACGCAGATATCGAGCACGTGCAATTGCAAACGCGCCATCAGGTCCGTGAACGCAGGATCGGTCTGGAACGCATGAACATGCGTGTCAATCGGGTCCATCGTCGCAAATACCTGGAGCGCGGCACTATCAGAGTCGGGCGGTAGTTCAGGCGCCGCAGCGGCAAACAACGGAGCGCCCAAGGTCCGGCCAATTTCGAACCCAGCGGCTGCCATCCCAGCCATCAGCAACGCTACGAAGAGCAGTCTCTTCGGACGCGTGCGCGCGTTTTCCATCAATGTTTGGCCCCTCCAGAACGCGTGCGGCCTCTCGCAGATTCATTCTTGTCGGTCTCGACGGACGCTTCGCGCACATCGGCAATAATCAACTCCACGCCAGCTTCACGCAGCGGCCGCAATTGCTGCGGGTCGGTGCCGGAATCCGTCACCAGGATGTCAATGTCGGTGGTGGGTCCCACATAAGCAAAACCCTGATTGCCGAATTTGCTATGGTCCGCGAGAGCGATGCTCACGCGCGCGGATTTCAGAATCATTTTCTTGATCTGCGCTTCGGCTTGGCTGGCGGTGGAAATTCCGTAGCCGGGATCAATCGCGCTGACGCCCAGCACTGCTTTATCCACGCGAATTTCCGAAAGCGCGCGCTGCGCCCAAACGCCAGAAAGATAAAACAGATCCTTCTGCAGTTCGCCTCCTGTGGAAATCACCGAAACGTGCTGGCTGCGCTGAAATTCAGCCACGATCGGCGGAGAATTCGTGATCACCGTCAGGCGATTGCGATGCAGCAGGCGCCGCGCAAGTTCATACACCGAAGTGCTCGCTTCCAGAAAAACTGTTTCGCCATCGAGAATCAGCCGTTCCGCTTCGCGCGCTATCGCTTGTTTTTCCGCGCGATTGTTGCGCCCCAGCGTTTCATAGGAAGGTTGAGA
>Ga0208725_1000292_pt1 | contig 11478 bp, 8 predicted proteins | sample MicForSoSWNH13_O_FD_188004 | JGI IMG/M metagenome (GOLD analysis project Ga0208725, IMG submission 188004) | Forest soil microbial communities from Harvard Forest Long Term Ecological Research site in Petersham, Massachusetts, USA - MetaG HF011... | ecosystem: Environmental > Terrestrial > Soil >... | reverse complement strand
AGGAGCAGCGCGTGGAACCGGCGGTGCAGTAATCGCGTGGCTGGCAGGCGGGCGGCAGCCGGCGGGCGGGCGGCAGCCGGCGCGCGATGCCCGCCCCGAACCTCGGGCCAACGGGAGCGAACGTTCGCGTGAAGTGACTGGCTAGCAGACGCAACTGGAGGCCCGATGACCCGCATCGCCGTCGACCCCGCCCGCAGCCTCGGGCGGCTCGACCGCAACGTGTTCGGCGGCTTCGTCGAGCACTTGGGCCGCTGCATCTACGGCGGCATCTACGAGAACGGCTCACCGCTGGCCGACCAGCGCGGCTTCCGCACGGACGTGCTCGGCCTGCTGCGCGAGCTGCGGATGGGCGTGCTGCGCTGGCCGGGCGGCAACTTCGTCAGCAACTACCACTGGGCCGACGGGATCGGGCCGAAGGACGCCAGGCCCCGGCGCCCCGAGCTCGCCTGGGGCGGCGAGGAGAGCAACCAGTTCGGCACCGACGAGTTCCTCAGCTACTGCACCGAGCTGGGCACCGAGCCGTACATCTGCCTGAACATGGGGACCGGCTCACTGGAGGAGTCGCTGGCCTGGGTCGAGTACTGCAACGGCGCAGGCCAGACGGCCTGGGCGCAGCGGCGCAGGGAGAACGGCCATGACGCGCCCTACCGGGTCCGCTACTGGGGCCTGGGCAACGAGATGTACGGCGACTGGCAGGTCGGCGCGGTGACCGCCGAAGAGTACGTGCGCGAGGCCACCAGGTGGGCGCGGGCGATCAAGATGCTCGACCCCGACGCCGCGCTGATCAGCTGCGGGATGAACGGCTGGAACGACTGGGACCGGGTGGTCATCGACGGCATGGCGCCCCTGGTCGACCTGCACTCGCTGCACATTTACACCGGCTCCGCCGACTACTGGACCGACGTGCTGCAGCCGCACCAGGCCGAGCGCGCGATCCGCTGTGCGCGGGCACTGATCGAGCGCGCCGCGTATGTGAAGAAGATCGCGCGGCCGCCGCGTATCGCCTACGACGAGTGGAACGTCTGGTTCCGCACGGACGACGGCACGCTCGAGGAGCGTTACACCTTCGCCGACGCCCTGGCCGTGGCCACCTACCTGAACATCTTCGTCAGGAACTGCCACTGGGTCCAGATGGCGAACCTGGCGCAGATGGTGAACGCGATCGCGCCGGTCGTCACCACGCCGCAGACCGCGGTCACCCAGCCCATCTACTACCCGGTACTGCTGCACGCCCAGGCGGCGCTGGCCACCGCGGTCGATGTGCATGTCGAAGGGCCGACGGTCAGCCCGCTCACCAACGGTCACCAGAGCCGGTGGCCGCACCGGGTCGCCGACCTCGGCCCGTTCAGTCTCGTGGATGCCGCGGCAACCGCGAGCGAAGACCGGCGGCGGCTCGCGCTGACGCTCGTCAACAGGAACCCTGACCAGCCGGAAAATGTCGAGATCGTGCTCCGCGACGTGGCATTCGACAGCGTCGTCGACGTCCGGAGCCTCACCGCGGAGCGCGGGCGGGACGCTCGCGTCCTCCCCGATGTCGAGGGTGCGTGCCTGGAGGAAGGGTCGGAGAAGCCCAGGGGCTCCACGCTGTCCCTCACGCTCCCGCCAAAGTCGTTCACCGTCATCGAGTCGGCGACGACACGTCAGTAGGCGGCACGTCCCGCCAATCCCTGCCCCGATCAGCGACTTAACCGCAAGGAGCGCCCGAATGTTAACGCTAACTCGAATCAACCGCTCCGGCACCGCGGGGCGGACCAGGGCGAGATCGTCGCGGCCTCGGTGGCCGAGGGCGTGGCCAGGATCGACCCGCACTCGGCCATCCGGACGCGCGGCCGGTCGGTCTTCGGCGTGGACATGGAGCGGCTGCACTTTTTCGACCCGGCCACCGGGGCCGCGATCGCGGCGGCCGGGGCGCTGGCCCCGGCCGGGTGACGGTATTGTCGGCTCGTGGCCGATGCACTGCCGGAATCGACGCTAGCGGCTCTGGATGACCCGTTCGCGCAGTTGTTGGGACCGCTGGCCGGCACCGCCCGGCTGGCCTTCGAGGTCGTCGATTCGGCCCGGCTGACCCCGCACATGCAGCGGCTCAGGCTGACCGCCCCGCAGCTCGACGGGTTCGCTTACCTGCCCGGCCAGGACGTGATGCTCCTGGTGGCCGCCGAAGGCAACCGGCCGGTGCGGCGCCGCTACACCATCCGCGAGCTGGACACGGACACGCGGCTGCTCACTCTCGACATCGTGCTGCACGGCGACGGGCCGGGCGAGCGCTGGGTACGGTCGGCCGCGCCGGGCGACCGGATCCAGGGCATCGGGCCGCGCGGGAAGATCACCACCTCGGCGACCGCCGACTGGCACCTGTTCCTGACCGACGAGTCGGCTCTGCCCGCGGCGTTCGCGATGACCGAGGCGCTGCCGGCCGACAGCCTGGCCACGCTCGTGATCGAGATTCCCGAGGAAGACGACGAGCAGGACCTGTACTCCGCGGCCACCACCCGCATCTCCTGGCTGCACCGTCTCGACACCCCGGCCGGAGACCCGGCTGCGCTCGCGGCCGAGGCGGCCGACGTCGAGTTCCCAGCCGGCCGGGGCCACGCCTACCTGTTCGGCGAGGCGAAGGTCGTGCTGCGGCTGCGGGAGGTCCTTGCCGCCCGGGGACTCGGCGAGGACCAGATGTCACCGAAGGCGTACTGGGGTCGGGGCCGGGCCAACGCGAGCCACGGCGAACCCGCCCGCGACGGGTAGCGGACGTAACTGCTCACCCGCGACACGGACGTAACCGCTCGCACCCGCGACACGTAGCGACGCAACTGCTCGCACCGGAACACCGGTCGGTTCACGCTGCCCCGGCGGACCCGTTTCCGTTTCATGATTTGGGTAGCTAACGCGCAAATAGACCACCTCAGCTACCCCGATCATGAAATAAGAGGCGCCGCGGACCGGGGTGACGTCACACGAGATAACGCAGCGTCGCCAAGTGCGATCCGTTGCTACGCACGGTAGGCAGCTGCGCCGGCTGCCGTGCCACCGGCCTGACATGGGACATGCTGACCCGGCGACGGTTACCGATGCCGGATGCATCCGCCGGGGCGGCTGGGACCAGCAAAGATTAATGCAGCTTGGCATTCTTTCTCGATGCAAGGAAATCTGTTCCATAATGAGGCGAACAAGCCTCGACCGCGTTGGAGGGGACGCATCGGATGGTTGCATCCGGAATGGCAGCCGACATCGCTGCCCTCCTGTCCAGCACATCGGCGAGAACGCTGACCGTCGGGCTCGACAAATCGGGCCGGGTGCTGCTGCACGACCGCGCGGCGGGTGAGGTTCTCGCCGAGGTGCCGGGCTCGCTGCTCGGCCAGGAGTTCGGCACCCTGGTCACCGGGTCCGCCTACGGCAGCGGGCTGCAGTCGCTCATCGACGCTGCCTGCTCAGATCGTGAGAGCACCGCGGTTCTGACGATCAAGACCGGCAACGGCCACCACGCCGACGCGGTCGTCACGGTCCAGCCGCTCCGCTCCACCGACCCAAACCTCGTTGCGCAGGTCGTGCTGCGCATCGCCCCTCCGTCGGAAGAGCGGTTTCTCGATCCCGCGGTGATGCGGCATGCGCTGCTCGACGGCGCATTCGCCAGAACCGGCGGGGCTCTCGACATTGACCAAATGGCACCCGCGCTCGTCAGCATCATCGTGCCGCACTTCTGTAATTCCACGGGACTGCTGGTGCTGGAGAGTCTGGTTGGGGCGGATGAGTTCCCCGGCGACACCTACGACGGACAGCACCTGGTGCGGCGGCTCGCGATCGCCCACGACGATGACGACCCGGGATGGGACGCGGCGTTCCCGACCGGCGAGATCCTCAGTTACCCGCCGGACTCGCCGCATACCCGGTGCCTGGACACCGGCAAGCCGGTCATGCAGGACCTCGCCGCTGAGGTCGCCGAGAACTTCGCCAAGGGAATGCGGCGCCGGCCGGTGGCCAGGCTGATGACCGGCACGTCCCTGCTGCTGCTGCCGCTGATCGCCAGGGGAACCACGCTCGGCTTCTTCGCCTGCACGCGGTACAAGGGGTACCGCCGGTTCGACGCCTACGACACCGAGATCGGCATGGAGTTCGCCTCCCGCGCGGCGATCTTCATCGACAATGCGCGCCGGTACAGCAGGGAGCGCGCCACCGCGCTGACGCTGCAGCGCAGCCTGCTGCCGACGGGGCTTTCCGCTCCGTCCTCGGTCGAGGTCCGGCACCGCTACCTGCCGGGCAGCAAGATGATCGAGGTCGGCGGCGACTGGTACGAGTCGATCGCGCTGCCTGGCGGCCGGGTGGCGCTGGTGGTCGGCGACGTGGCCGGCCACGGGGTGCGTGCCGCCGTCACCATGGGCAGGCTGCGCACCGCGATCCGCACGCTCGCCAGGCTCGAGCTGCCGCCGGCCGAGACGCTGCAGCAGCTCGACGAGCTCATGCACGATCTCGGCCAGCGCGAGCCGCACTTCGCCACCTGCGTGTATGCGATCTTCGACGCGGTCTCCGGCAGCTGCGAGGTCGCCTCGGCCGGCCACCTGCCGCCGCTGCTGGTCGCCCCCGACGGCAGCAGCCAGTTCCTTGACGTCGCACCGGCGCCGCCGCTCGGCATCGGGTCGGGACCCATCCAGACGCGGATATTCAAGATCAAGAACGGCAGCCTGCTCGTCCTCTACACCGACGGCCTGGTGGAACGGCGCGCCAGCGACATCGACGAAGGGCTGGCCCGGCTGCAGGAGACGTTCGGCCCGGACACGGCGACCCGCCCGCTCGAGGATCTGTGCAAGGCGACGCTGGCCAGCGTCTACGCCGATCACCAGCGCGATGACATCGCGGTGCTGCTGGCCAGGCTGAGCCGGCTGGCGCCGGATCAGCACGTCACCTGGAAGCTCACGGCCGAGCTGACGTCCGCGCGCCGGGCCCGGATGCTCGTCCGCAGGCGGCTGAAGCGCTGGGGCCTGGCCGAGCTGATCCCGACCGCGGAGCTGCTCGCCTCCGAGCTGGTCACCAACGCGGTCCGCTATTCGCAGGGGTCGATCGCGCTCCGCCTGGTGCGCGAGGACGGGCTGGTGTGCGAGGTCCATGACGACTCGGCGGCCCTGCCCAGGCTGCGGCACGCGAGCGACGACGACGAGCGCGGCCGTGGCTTGCAGGTCGTGAGCCAGCTGTCTCAGCGCTGGGGTGCGCGGCGCACGCTCTCCGGCAAGGCCGTCTGGTGTGAGCTGCCCCTCCCCCACTCCTGAAGGCATGGCCCTGCCGTCCTGACCCGGCGAATGGATCAGGACGGCGGGGCCATGCCCGGCTGAGCCGTCAGGCGGTTGCGCCCCTGGTGTCCTGCCTGATCGACAGCTTGCCGTTCCGCATCAGCCCGACGCGCTGGGCCCGGCGGGCAACCGAGCTGTCGTGAGTGATCAGGACCAAGGTCAGCCCGCGGTCCCGCCAGAGGCCCTCGAGCAGCGCGATGATCTCGTCCCTGGTGTCCTCGTCCAGGTTGCCGGTCGGCTCGTCGGCTAGCAGCACCTTGGGCTCCTTGACCAGTGCCCTGGCTATGGCCACCCGCTGCTGCTGGCCACCGGACAGCTCCGAGGGCAGGTGCTTCGCACGGTCGCCGAGGCCGACGCCCTCGAGGCTCTGCATGGCCCGGGCTCGCCGCTCGCCGCCGCTGATGCCGAGCGGCACCAGCGCGGTTTCCACGTTCTCCTGTGCGCTCAGCGTTGGGATCAGGTTGAAGGTCTGGAAGATGAACCCGATCGAGGTTGCCCTGACGTTGGTGACCTGGCTTTCCCGCATCTGGGCCAGGTCGCGCCCGTCGAACTCGATGATGCCGGACGTGGGCCGGTCAAGGCCGCCGAGCATCTGCAGCAGCGTGGTCTTGCCGTGCCCGGTCGGGCCCTGGATCGCCAGCCACTCGCCGTCCTCGATCACGAGGTCCACGCCCTGCAGCGCGTGCACGGTGGCGCGGCCCTTCTGGTACGTCTTGGTCACGCCGGTGAGCTTGTACATGGGGTCCTCTCCTCGCTGTCCGCGCTGTCCGCCCGCCCGGTCACTCGACCCGGGCCAGGGCCGCCGCCGGGCGGAGCCTGGCCGCGCGCCATCCGCCGAGCATCCCGGCGATCAGGCCGCCGGCCACGGCGAGCACCACGGCGAGGATGATGATGTTGAGGGTGACGGGCGCCGTCAGGTGCACGACCGTCGCGTGCGTTGCCGCGGTGCGGAAGCGATCCGCGCCGCCACCGCCACCGCCGAAGCCGCCACCGCCGCCGCCAGCCCCGCTACCGCCGAAGCCACCACCGCCAGCCCCGCCACCGCCACCGCCGAACGCGCGGGCGCCGCCCGGCGTCGCTGAGCCGGTGGTGGGGCCCACGTCCGCGGTCAGCGACTTGGACGCCTTCTCCACGATGTTCGCGCCGAGGAAGCCGAGCCCGATGCCAACCACGCCGCCGATGATGCCCATCGTGATCGACTCGCCCATGACCTGGCCGATCACCCGGCGGCTGCGCCAGCCCAGCGCCTTCAGCGTGCCGAACTCCCTGACCCGGCGGGAAACCGCCGACATCGTCAGCAGGCTGGCCAGCAGGAACGCTGCGATCAGCACCGCTATCGCGAGCCACTTGCCCAGGTTGTTCGCCAGCGTCGACGCGCTCGACAGCGACCCGGTCACCTCGCTGGCCAGGTTCGCGGACGTGGTCACCGTCGCCCCCGGCACCGCCTTGGCGATCTCCTTCTGCACCGCGGCGATGTCCGACGAGCTGTCGGCCGCCACGTAGATGGTGTTCACCTTCCCGGCCATCGACGACAGTGTCTGCGCCCGGGCCAGCGGGATGTACACATCCGCCGACGAATCGCTGGCCGGCTCGGTCACGATCCCTACGACCGTGAACTTGGTGCTCGCCAGCGTGACGTCCGACCCGACCTTCAGGCTCGCCGACTTGGCGTAGCTGGTGTCCACCACCGCCACGTCGGCGCTGGCGTCCGAGGACTTCAGGGTGCGGCCGGAGCTGAGCGTGCCGTTGCTGAGCGGGCCGAGCGCCTGCGCACTCGAGGACAGGTCCACGCCGTCGACCGTCACCGCGTTCCCGGCGTTAAAGCCACCGGGGCCGCGGAAACCGCCGCCGCCGCCACCGCCGCGGCCGCCGCCACCTCCGCCGCCACCGCCGCCGCTGAAGTCGGGAATCGTGATCGTCGTGTCCACGGAGTTCGCCGTCAGCGTCCCGCTGGCTCCCGCCACGCCATTCAGCTTGGAGATCGTGGTGACCGCCGAGTCGTCAAGGGTGCCGAGACTGCGAGTCGCGGTCAGCGTGTCGACTTTGACCGTTTCGCCCGGCTTAAAATTGAAGTTGCGTCCGCCGCCGCCGAAGAAGGAACCCGCGGTGGGCGCCTTGGTGACGGTTGCGGCGGTGCCGACGCCGTACAGGTTCTGCAGCACCGTGCCCTGGGCGGCCTTGACGCCGGATGAGGCGGCCGTGACGGTAATAACCAGGCCGATCCCGAGAGCGAGGCCCACGGAGATGAATACGGTCTGGCGCATCCGCCGGCGCAATTCGCGCCGGAGGTACGTGAAGAACATAAGAACTCCTCTGGAACCCGGATCACCCGCGATGAGCGGGCCGAGCCGCCGCGGCGCGGATCGCTAACGCCAGGCGCATCGGACCTGCGACGGTTTAGATGATGAAGGCTGACTCTGAAGGGATGCTGAAGGAGCTCTGCGAAGTTACCGGAATCAGCCGGCCTGCCCGCTCCGCGAGTAAAGCAGCAGCCAGATGTCGGAGGTCCGCCACTGCCGGACCAGCCGGAAGCCCAGGCCGTCGAGCAGCGGTTCCTGCGGCCGGGGGCCGAGTTTGACCAGCCACAGCCGCCCGGCCTGAGCGAGCCGGTGCCGGATCACGGAGGCGGGCGCCTGCTTGCCGACCAGGTTGCCGGCCTGGCTCGGCGTCAGCGCCTGGCCGATGTCATCGAGCCTGGCGAAGCCGCCGGGATAGGCAGCGGGAAAGTATTTCGAGTCCGTGCCGAGGTAGAGCACCGCGTCGCCGGCCTGCCGGGCCCCGGCCACGATCGCGTTCGCTTCCCTGATGTTGGTGCCGTGGCCGTCCGGCCGCCTGACGCCGAGCTGCGCATTCACGCCGAGGGCCGCGATCACCGCCAAGGCGGCCACGGCCGGCACCCACGCCGGCACTCCGGGCAGCGAAGGCAACACCAGGGCGGCGAGCCCGGCCCCGCCGATGAGCGCGGCGGCCGGGGCGCAGAACAGCACGTAGCGGAACGTGTACACAGGTGAGGCGTAGGAAACCCCGATCAGCAGTGCCGGCGGCAGCAGCAGCCACGGCAGGCAGAGCGCGAACAGCTCCGGGGGCCAGCTGGCCCGCAGCGGCCGCCTGGTGAGCAGGTCCAGGACGACGCCGAGCGCGATGGCCAGGCAGAGCGCGAGCAGCATGGGCGCCGGGCCGATCAGCTTCCGCAGCCCCTCGATCGTGCCGCGCAGCGGCGGCGTGGTGATCCAGGAGAGAGTGCCGCGCTGAGCGATGCCGAGCGCCAGGATCGGGCTGGCCAGCACGAACGCCCCCGCGGCTGCCGCCAGCCAGCCCGCCGCCAGCGACACCCCGGCCGCGCGGCCGCGATGCCGCCAGGCCCGCGCCGCCGCCACCGCCACCGTGATCGCGTGCGCGCCCACGAGCAGCAGGCTGAAGACGTTCAGGCCGCCCATGAGACCGAGGCACACGGCGTAGCCGACCAGCCAGCCGGTCCTGCGGCCGGTTGCGGTCAGCGCGCGCACGAGCAGGTAGCTCCCGGTCGCTGCCAGGGCGGTGACGGCGGCGTACTCCCGAGCGTCCTGTGCGTAGAGACTGATCTGCGGCAGCGCGGCGAACAACAGGCCCGCCGCGAGCCCGGCCCGCGGTGACACCAGGCGCCGGCCGAGCGCGGCCACTGCCGCCGCGGCGCAGGCCATCGCCACCGCCGACGGCAGCCTGGTCACCAGCTCGCCGGTCCCGCCGAGCCGCACCACCACCCAGATGATCATGTAGTACACGCCGTGCACCGCGTCGACGTTGCCCATCATCCGCAGCAGCTCGTGGAACGGCCGCCGGACGGCGGTCATCGTCGCGGCCTCGTCCCGCCAGTAGGACGGCCCGGTGATCCGCCACAGCCCTAACCCGAACATGACCACGGGAGGGAGGATCCGCATCCAGAGTGGCCCGGGGTCGAACGCCGGGGCGCGGTCCGCCTGCTCGCCGGCGGCGGCCTGGGCACGGCCGCCGAGAACCGCGCGGCTGACGGGCGGCGTCATTGGGGCGGCCCGGCGACGGCGGGATTCTGGTACAGGAACAGCCAGATGTCGCTGGTCCGCCAGACGTGGGCCAGGCGGAAGTGCAGGCCGTTCAGGATGACCAGCGGCGTGGAGTGACCGTATTCGACGACCCAGACCCGGGAAACGTGGGTCAGCCGCTGCCGCACCACGGGATCCGGCAGGAACGTGCCGATCAGGGTGGCCGACTGGATCGGCGACTCGGCCTGGGCGATGGGAATCAGCTGGCTGATCCCGTACGGGTAGGCCTGACCGAAGTTCTCCGCCTTGAACTCAAGGACGGCGTCGCCCGGCCGCCTGTTGTCGGCCACGATCCGGTCGGCCTGCCTGATGTTGTCCCCGTGGCCGTCCGGCGTGCGCACCTGCAGCTGCATCGGCACGCCGAGCACCGCGATCACCGCGAGCGCCGCCGTGCCTGCCACCCAGCCGAGCGAGGCGAGCCCGGCGCCGGCCAGCAGGGCGACCGCCGGGATGCAGAGCAGGACGTAGCGCAGCGTGTACACCGGACTGATCACCGAAGCGACGAGCAGGATCGCGGGGGGCAGGATCAGCCAGGGCAGGCAGAGCGCGGGCACCGACCCCGGCCAGTTGGCCCGAAGCCGCGTCCGGCCGAGTAGCGCGCTGACCACGACGCCCGCGGCGATCGCCAGGATCACGACGTCCGCCATCGTCGCCGGGCCGACCAGCTCACGCAGGTCCTTGATCGCGCCGAGGCCGGGCGGCCCGAGCCAGGACAGCGTTCCGCGCTGCACGTAGCCGACTGCCAGCACCGGGCTCGCCAGCAGGAAGCCCGCCACGGCGGCGGAGAGCCAGCCGAGCGCCAGCGACCGGCCGGCCCGTCCGCGCTCCGCGAGCCGGCCCGGCCCGGCCGCCGCACCGGGCCCGTCCGCCTTGCCCGGCCCGGCCTCGCGCAGGCAGTGCAAACCGACAGTCACCGCGTGCGCCGTGATCAGCAGCAGGCCGAAGATGTCGACGATGCCCAGGGCGGCCAGGGACAGCGCGTACCCGATCAGCCAGCGGTACCGGGCGCCCGGCTCGGCGTCCATGACCCGCACCAGCAGGTAGCTGGCCAGTGCGGCGAGCGCGATCACGATCGCGTACGGCCGCGCGTCCTGCCCGTACAGGCTGACCTCCGGCAGGACCGCGAAGACCAGGCCGGAGGCAAGGCCCGCCCGGGGCGAGATCAGCCGCCTGCCGATCGCGGCCACCGCAGCGGCGGCGCAGGCCATCGCCACCGCGGACGGCAGCCTGGTCACCAGCTCTCCGGTGCCGCCCAGCTGCACCATCACCCAGATGAGCAGGTAATAGGCGCCGTGCACGGCGTCGATGTTCCCCAGGGTCGTGATCAGGTTGCCGAGCGGCCGCTGGGCCGCCGACATCGTGGCGGCCTCGTCCCGCCAGTAGGAGGCGCCGGTGATGCCCCATGCCATGATCACGAACGTGGCGACCGGCGGCAGCGCCATCATCCACCAGGTGCCCGCGTCAAGGCCCCGCCGCCTCGCGCCGCCCTCCGCCGCGCCAGCGTGGCCCGGCCCAGCCTGGCCCGCGGTGACGGGCGGAGTGCTGGGCGAGGACACGGCTCAGTACCTTCCGGTAGGCCTTTCCAGGCAGGACGGCGCGCTGCGGCTACTAGACACTATTCAACCGGAGCCGTCGCGGGGCGCACTCGGCCCCTCCGCCCTTCATGATCCCGGTGGATTTGGCGCTCCATGCGGGAAAAACCCACCAGGATCATGGACCCGGGCCGTCCTGGCCCGGGTTCAGCTGCGCATGGCGCGGATGGACTCGCGCAGGGAGCCCATCGTGGCCAGGACGGCGCTGGGCTCGTAGCCGCAGTGCGCCATGCAGTTCGCGCACCGCGGGTCCTTGCCGCGGCCGTAGGCGTCCCAGTCGGTGGTCTCGATCAGCTCCTGGTAGGTCTTGGCGTAGCCGTCGGCCATCAGGTAGCAGGGCCGCTGCCAGCCGAGCAGCGAGTAAGACGGGATGCCCCACGCGGTGCAGCCGTAGTCGGCCTTGCCCTCGAGGAAGTCCAGGAACAGCGGCGTGTGGTTGAGCCGCCAGCGCTTCCGGTTGCCGTCGGCGAACGCCTTGCGGAACAGCTCCCGGGTCTCGGTGACGCCGAGGAAGTGGTCCTGGTCCGGCGCCTTCTCATAGGCGTAGGCCGGGGA
>Ga0208725_1000290_pt1 | contig 11489 bp, 11 predicted proteins | sample MicForSoSWNH13_O_FD_188004 | JGI IMG/M metagenome (GOLD analysis project Ga0208725, IMG submission 188004) | Forest soil microbial communities from Harvard Forest Long Term Ecological Research site in Petersham, Massachusetts, USA - MetaG HF011... | ecosystem: Environmental > Terrestrial > Soil... | reverse complement strand
CGTACGCCCCGTTTATGCTTCCGGCGCCGTTGAGGTTACCGCCGCCACTGCCGACGCTGCTGGCGTTGTTGAGCGATCCAGCGCCATTGAGAGATCCGCCAGGCGAAGCTACCACCTGCCCATGAACTGCTCCGGCCAGAGTCAGGAAACTTACCAGCAATAGCGTCTTTTTCATATCTTCCCCGTTTCAACTTCGCGCCAGATCCTCGGCCGCGCGCCCTCGTTCGTCCCTTCGCGCTCGTTGAGCGCATCCGTTCGTATGCTGTGCGGAAGTACCGTAAGTACCAGCAGCCTTCCGTGGCTGTTTTCCTCTTTACCTATGTGCAATTGCATTTCCATTCCCCCCTTTGCCCCGAACCGCGGCTCAGCTACAATCGTCCTCTTGCCAATGTCCTGAAAATGACCGACATACGCCTCCACAACACGCTCTCCGGCCGCCTGGAGCCCCTCCAACCCCTACACAAGGGCGAAGTCCGCATCTACAGTTGCGGCCCCACGGTCTACGACTATGCTCATATCGGCAATTTTCGTACCTTCGTCTTTCAGGACGTGCTGCGCCGCTTTCTCCTCTTTCGCGGCCTTCGCGTCCTCCAGGTGATGAATCTCACCGACGTGGACGATCGCATCATCCAGAATGCCGCCGCCGCCGGCGTCTCGATTCGCGAGTACACCGAAAAATACGTCCGGGCTTTCTTCGAAGATATGGGCGCGCTGCACCTGCAACAGCCCGAAGAAACCGTGCGCGCCACCGACCATATCGAAGACATGGTTGCGCTCATCTCCCGCCTCCAGGAAAAAGGCCTCACTTATCCCAGCGAAGGTTCCATCTACTACCGCATCGCGAAATTCCCAGACTACGGAAAACTTTCCAAGATTGATCTCGGCGGAATGAAAGCGGGCGCCCGCGTGGATAACGATCGCTACGAAAAGGACGATGCCCGCGATTTTGCTCTCTGGAAAGCCCCGAAACCCGGCGAGCATTTCTGGGAGACAAGCATCGGCCCCGGCCGTCCCGGCTGGCACATCGAATGTGCGGCCATGGCCATGAAGTACCTCGGCGAGACTCTGGACATTCACACCGGCGGCATTGACCTCGCCTTCCCGCACCACGAAAACGAAATCGCCGAAAGCGAACCCGCCACCGGCAAGCCCTTCGTGAAAATCTGGCTGCACGCCGAACACTTGATCGTGGATGGCGAGAAAATGTCGAAATCGCTCGGCAATTTCTTCACGCTACGCGATCTCTTCGCCAAGGGCACGAAGCCCTCCTCAATTCGCTACTTGCTGCTCTCGGTTCCTTACCGCCGTCAGCTGAATTTCACCGCCGATAGCCTCACGCAAGCTGCAAACTCCGTAGAACGCCTGCGCAATTTCGTCGCGCGCCTGAAGACCGAACAGTTCGCCGCCGGCTCCAACCCTCAGATCGCCAAACGCGCCGCAAAAGCGCTCGCCGATTTCGATGCCGGCCTTGCGGACGACTTGAACACCGCCTTCTCGCTCGCCGCCATCTTCGATCTGGTGCGGGATATAAACACCGCCATGGATCGTGGCGAATTCCTGCAACAGGACGCGCCCGAAGTCCTCGCCACCTTGGAAAAATTTGACGCCATCCTCGCCGTCCTCGCCGATGATGACGACGAAAAACTTCGCGAACTCGGCTTTGGCTCCGGTCCGCCACGCTGGACCCCCGAAAAAATCGAACAGCTCATCGCTGAGCGCAACGCCGCCAAAAAGCGCCGCGACTTCAAACGTTCCGATGAAATACGCCAGGAACTTCTGAACTCTGGTATCATTCTTGAAGACACGCGTGACGGCTCTGTCCGTTGGAAATACAAATGACCATCTTCGCCAAACTCGATCTCTCGCTGCACAGCCAGCCCTCGCACGAGCGCCCCAATCTCTTCGGCGTTGATTAAGTAAGCTTTCCTCTTCTCCCGTTCTCACGTTGCACCCGGCGGGAACCGGTGTGCGCGCTGAATCCCAAAATTCTCTTCTGGAGGAAGTTATGCACGCGACGGACACTAAAGTTGATTCGAAATTGCCGCACCTCATTACCGAATTGCCCGGCCCGAAGGCCAAGAAACTCGTCGAGCGCGACCATCACGTAGTCTCGCCGTCCTATACCCGCGATTATCCTTTGGTCGCGAAGTTCGGCCGCGGCGCCACCGTGGAAGACATTGATGGCAACACTTTCCTCGATTTCGCCGCCGGCATCGCTGTCGTTGCTACCGGCCATTGCCATCCCGAAGTTGTCGCTGCCATCCAAAAGCAGGCTGCCGAGCTGATTCACATGTCTGGCACGGATTTCTACTATCCCAGCATGGTTGAACTCGCCGAGAAATTGGCGTCAATCGCTCCCGGCAAGGAAGCCAAGCGGGTTTACTTTGGCAATTCCGGTGCCGAAGCGATCGAAGCAGCCATCAAGCTGGTGAAATTTCACACCAAGCGCGACAAGCTCATCGCCTTCCACGGTTCGTTCCACGGCCGCACCATGGGCGCGCTTTCACTCACCGCCAGCCGCGCGGTCCAGCGCAAAGGTTTCGGCACGCTTCTCTCCGGCGTCTTTCACATGCCTTTTCCAGACACCTATCGCGGCACCTACGGAGTTCGTCCCGAAACTGCCTCCGCCGATTGCCTCTCTTATCTCGAGAACGAACTTTTCCGCCGCCGCGTGGATCCCGACGAGGTCGCGGGAATTTTTATCGAGCCGATTCAGGGTGAAGGCGGCTATCTGCCCGCGCCCGCTGAATTTCTGCAGGGCCTGCAACGCATCTGCCGCAAGCACGGCATCCTGCTCGTCGCCGATGAGGTGCAATCCGGCATGGGGCGCACCGGCAAGTGGTGGGCTTCCGATCACGCCGGCATCGAACCCGATATCATCTGCACCGCGAAGGGAATTGCTTCAGGCATGCCGCTCAGCGCCATCATCGCCCGCGCCAGCGTCATGAATTGGACTCCCGGCGCACACGCTTCCACTTTCGGCGGCAATCCCGTTTGCATCGCCGCATCGCTTGCGACGATCGGCCTGCTTGAACGGAATTACATTTCGAACGCAGCGCAAATGGGTGAATTCATCCGCGGCTTGACCGCCGATTGGTCCACGCGCCACAAGATCGTCGGCGAAGTCCGCGGCAAAGGCCTGATGATCGGCATCGAAATCGTACGCGATCAAAAAACTAAAGAACGCGCTCCCGATCTGCGCAATCGCCTGGTGCAGATGGCCTTCCGCAAAGGCTTGCTCATTTTGGGCTCGGGTGACACCACGCTGCGTTTCTGCCCTCCGCTCATCATTGACGAAGAGCAGGCCGAATTCGCAGTGCGCACCGTGGACGCGTGCATCACGGAGATCGAACGCTCCATGTAAGCAAACGCGCCGCTGCATGGGCGCTCAAGCGTCTCGCAAATAGCACAGGCTCGCAGGCTCGGGCCTGTGCTATTTTGTTTACCGCATCATTTTTCGCGTCATTAAGAAACTGAAAATTGCCTGCCAAATCCACAGTAGGAGCTGCTTTGCCGCGCATTCTCGATGTAGGTTGCGGGCCGACAAAATATCCCGGCTCCATCGGCCTCGATATGAATCCATCCACCGCCGCCGATGTCCTCTGCCATCTCGACCATGGCGGCTTGCCCTTCCGCGATAATTCTTTCGACCAACTCCGCGCCGAACACATCATCGAACACGTCGCGGACATCATCGCCACCATGGAGGAATTTCATCGCGTAACCAAACCCGGCGGCACCATCTTCATCGCCACGCCGCACTACACGGATTACAGTTCTTTCCGCGACCCCACGCATCGCTGGCACCTGAACACCTATTCGTTTCTGTATTTTTATCCTGGCGGAATGCACGGCCGCGATATGTGGTACACCAAAGTCCGCATGCGCGAGGTCAAACTCAACCTGCGATTGTTGAATCTCTGGCGCACGCTCGGGTTTGAATTCCTCGTGAACCGCAGCCGTTTCTTCCGCCAATTCTGGGAGCATTATCTAAGTTTCGTAATTCGCGGAAAATTAATGGAGTTCACGTTCGAGGTCATCAAGTGATCTCGTTGCTGGTGCCGCTAGCAGAATACCGGATCGCTGCATGACCAACGCATCTCCCAACACCGAAAAATCATGGCTCGATGCCATCCGTCGCGATTGGGACACTCGCGCGCGTGAAAATGCACGCGCCTACATCAACTGGCCCGACGTTCCCAATGAAGAGGACGCCTTCTTCGCCTCCGGCAAAACCGACTACGATCACTACGTCACTCCCTTCCTGAAAAAAATGTCCTTCGACCCGCGCGGAAAAACCGCGCTTGAAATCGGCTGCGGCATCGGACGCATCGCCCGCTGGATGGCGCAGGACTTCGCGCAGTACATCGGAGTGGACGTCTCCCCCGAGATGATACGCAAAGCATCCAGCTACAATTTGCCGCGCGCGCAATTTCAAGCCGTCTCCGGTGGTGACCTGGCCGGCATCCCGAATGAAAGCGTGGACTTCGTCTGGTCCTTCGCCGTGTTCCAGCACGTCCCGGACAAGCGGGCCATATTTAGTTATTTTCGGGAAGCTGCTCGTGTCCTGCGCCCCGGCGGAATTTTTCGCTTGCACATGAAAGGCCTCTGGACGCTGCCCCTAGGCCGTCTGATGCTCGAAGCCGGATTTCCAGACCACTATCGCGATCGCGATAAAAAATCGCCCAAATTCAAAATCCCGTTTGTCCGCCTCCGTTATCTCGACACGTGGCAAGGGCGGTCCATCCGTCCCGATGAAGCCGTGCAACAATGTGAAACGGTGGGACTCAAAGTTCTCGACACTGCGGGCGAATGGACGCCCATGATGTGGATCGGAGGCCGCAAGAAATGAGCGCGCGATCCACACAAACCATCCAGGCACGCCCAGTCATGGCGACTAACCCCAAACCACGAATTCTCGACGTTGGCTGCGGTAGAAAAAAATATCCGGGCTCGATCGGCATTGATATGAGCGCCGCCGGGCAAGCCGATGTGCTCTGCGATTGGACGCGCACTCCTTTCGCCGACAGCACCTTCGACGAAGTCCGCCTGATACACATGATTGAGGAAGTGGACGACATTTTTAAAGTGCTCGCCGAAGCCCACCGCGTCGCGAAGCCCGGCGCCCGCGTCGTAATCATGACTCCGCACTACACCGATCACGCTTCCTACTGCAGCCCTGCGCACCGCTGGCATCTTTCCAGTTTTTCGCTCTGGTTTTTCAGTGAAAAACCCGCTGAGTACGATTACTACGCTCCCGCGCAATTCCGCGAGCGCCGCGTGCACGTCACCTTGCTGCGCATCTGGCGCGCGCTCGGTTTTCAGTTCTTGATAAATCATTTCCGCTGGTACCGCAAGTTCTGGGAGTATTATTTGTGCTTCGTCATTCGCGGCAAGACAGTTGAATGGGAACTCGAAGTAGTGAAGTAGGTTTTCCACCCGTGCTAGCCCGTTTCATGTTTGCAGTGATCGACTTCGCCGCCCGCAAGGGCCTTGGCGCGACGCCGCCGTCACAATCGGCGTCCAACACTGCCGCCGCAGCCGGCGATCCCGCCAAACATCGCGCGCGCCAAACCGGTATTCGCGGCGAAACTTACGCCTACTGGTATCTTCGCCGCCACGGCTACGTCCTTGTCGCGCGCAATTTCACTTCGCCAGGAATTAAAGGCGAAATTGACATGGTCGGTTACGACGGCCAGACGCTCGCCTTCGTCGAGGTAAAAACGCGCACGGTCGTCGACCCCGCGCTACCGTCGCAATCGCCGGCTCGGCCCGCGCCTCTCACCCCCGAAGAAGCCGTGAACTGGGAAAAGCGCCGCAACCTCTCGCGCATGGCCCGCCAATTTCTGCGCGCGCGCCACATCGAAACCGCGCCGTGCCGCTTCGACGTCCTGGCCATTGAAACGCGCCCCGGCGAAAAGCCCGTAGTCCGTCTGCACAAAGGCGCATTCAACGCGACCCAGCAACAGCATCGGCCGTAGTAGAATATCCAAGCGCAACAACCAGGAGGAAAGTTGCCCGAGCTTCGCAAAGACCCCATCACCGGACGCTGGGTCATCATCTCCACCGATCGCGGCAAGCGCCCGATGGATTTCGTGCGCGAGAGCGTGCAAATCAAAGGCAACCCGGCGATCTGTCCCTTCTGCCCGGGCAACGAAGGCAAAACGCCGAAAGAAATCCTCGCCTACGGACGCAACGGCAGCGGCAAAGATACTCCCGGATGGACGGTTCGCGTGGTTCCCAATAAATTCCCCGCGCTGGGCATCGAAGGCGGACTCGACCGCGAAGGCGAAGGCCTGTTCGATCGCATGAACGGCGTCGGCGCGCACGAAGTAATCATCGAATCGCCGGACCACCAGAAGACTCTTGCGGTGCTCAACGAGAAAGGCGTGGAAGAAGTTCTGTGGGCCTACCGCGACCGCATGCTCGACCTGAAAAACGACCGCCGCTTCCGCTACATTCTAATTTTCAAGAATCACGGCGAGCCCGCCGGCGCCACCGTCGAACATACCCACTCGCAGCTCATCGCGCTGCCTATCGTTCCCAATCGCGTGCGCGACGAAGTGGACAGCGCCAAGCACTACTACGAACAAAAAGAGCGCTGCATTTTCTGCGACATGATCCGGCAGGAAATCGAAACCGGTTCGCGCATGATCATCGAGAGCGATCATTTCATCGCGCTCGCGCCCTACGCCCCGCGCTTTCCTTTCGAGACCTGGATTCTGCCGCGCCAGCATAGTTCTTCATTCGAAAATATGCCCGCGCACTACTACGCGCATCTCGCCCGTGTGCTGCGCGATTTTCTGGGCCGCCTGGACGCCGCGCTGGCCTTTCCTTCTTACAATTACGTCATCCACACCTCGCCCATCGGCGAAGAAATCAACGACCACTACCACTGGCACATCGAAATGATGCCCAAGCTAACTAAAGTCGCCGGCTTCGAATGGGGCACCGGCTTTTACATCAATCCCACTCCGCCCGAAGAAGCCGCCCGCTTCCTCCGTGAAGCCACGGTCCCGGCGTAGCCTCGCGGTCACGTCGAGCGCGAGCACTTAGGGAAGGGAACTGCCTTCAGCGGAAACACTGCCCAATCAAACGTAGTACCGAACAATCCACTCCGCCACACAACCGGGCTTTTCGGTCCCCTCGATCTCGACCGCAACGCTAAAAATTGCTTCCATGCAATCCGCAAGCTCTTTCAACGCCAAAAGCCCGACGCGCGCCCGAATGCGCGATTCCGCTCGCACCGCGGCAGGGAACCGCACGCGATTCAACCCATAATTCACCGCCAGCCGCACGCCTTCAACCCGCATCAACTCGTGCGCCAGATGGCTGATCAACGAAAGCGTCAAAAACCCATGCGCGATCGTCGCCCCATATGGCGATTCGCGACCAGCCCGCGCCGCATCCACATGAATCCACTGCCTGTCCTCGGTAGTCTCCGCGAACTGCACAATGCGCTCTTGCGTGACGCGAAACCATTCCGTCACGCCGATTTCCTTGCCCACAAATTCTTGCAGCGCCTGCGGATTTTTCAGAACCAGCGGCATCAATGATCTTCCAATTACAGATTCGCGCCGATGTCGCGCGCCCAACCTCACCAATACCTAACGTCCCGCCGAACTGCCAGCCGGTTTAGCGCCCTTCGCCAGCTCCCACTTCGCCACCGATTCGATGTGCACTTCATCCGGCCCATCTGCCAATCGCAAAGTCCGCACCGCGGCCCACGCGCTAGCCAGAAAAGTATCTTGCGAAACTCCTGCACCCCCGTGCGCCTGTATCGCCCGGTCCAGCACGCGCAGCGTCACATTCGGCGCCACCACTTTGATCATCGCAATCTCCGCGCGCGCCGCTTTGTTTCCCACCGTATCCATCATGTATGCCGCTTTCAACGTCAGCAGCCGCGCCTGCTCGATCTCCATCCGCGATTCCGCAATCCCCGCGCGAATCGTGCCCTGTTCGGCCAGCGCTTTCCCAAACGCCACACGTACCTGCACGCGCTTGCACATCGCCTCCACCGCCCGCTCCGCAACTCCGATACAACGCATGCAATGATGAATTCGCCCCGGTCCCAGCCGCCCCTGCGCAATCTCAAAGCCGCGCCCTTCACCCAGCAGCATATTCGCAGCCGGCACGCGCACATTTTCAAAATTTATTTCGGCATGTCCGTGCGGCGCGTGGTCGTAGCCAAATACTTTCAACAACCGCACGATCTTCACGCCGGGCGTATCGAGCGGCACCAGGATCATGGACTGCTGTTTGTGCGCCGCCGCCGCGGGATCGCTCTTGCCCATGAAAATCGCGATTTTGCAGCGCGGATCGCCCGCTCCCGACGACCACCACTTTCTTCCATTAATAACGTACTCGTTCCCGCTACGCACGATGCTTGCGGCAATATTTGTCGCGTCCGAAGACGCCACATCCGGCTCCGTCATCGAAAAACACGAGCGAATTTCCCCCGCCAGCAGCGGCTTCAACCATTTGTCCTTCTGGTCCGCCGTGCCATAGCGCGCCAGCACTTCCATATTCCCCGTATCTGGCGCCGAACAATTGAACACCTCCGCCGCCATGTGGCTGCGGCCCATGATTTCGCACAGTGGCGCGTACTCCAGATTGCTCAACCCGGCCCCGCCCGGGTCTTCCGGCAAAAATAAATTCCACAATCGCTCGCCGCGCGCCTTCACCTTCAACTCTTCGACGATCCGCGTTGGCTTCCATGGTTCGCGCGCTGTTTCCTCCTCGAATCGGTGCTCGTTCGGGTACACGTGCGCGTCCATGAACTTCTGCAATCGCTGCTGCAGCTCCTTCGTCTTCGTGCTCGGCTCAAAGTTCATAGGTCTCGGTTATTTCCCGGTGAAAACCGGCGCACGCTTTTCCACAAAATGCGCTACGCCCTCTTTGAAATCTTCGCACTGCAAACTCGCCAGCATTTCCCGTTCAGCGATTTCGAATGCTTCTCCCAGCGGCTGAAACATCGCGTCATATACTTGCCGCTTGATCACGCGCAATGACCGCGGGCTCACGTTCGACGCCAGCTCCGCCGAATATTCCCGCACCTTTTCCTGAAAAACGTCTTGCGGATAAACCTGATTCGCCAGCCCCATGCGAAACGCCTCCGCAGCGTCAATCAATCGCGCTGAAAAAAGCAAATCGAGCGCGTTTGCGTGTCCCACCAGCCGCGGCAGCATCCACGCCATTCCATACTCGGCAATCAATCCACGCCGCGCAAACGCCGTGCTGAACCGGGCCGCATCCGAGGCAAAACGCAGATCGCAATACAGCGCGATCACCAGTCCCAATCCCACCGCCGGACCGTTGATCGCCCCAATCACCGGCTTGCTCATCGCGGGGAAGTACGAATATTTCTTCTGAAAATCCGCCCGCGCGCTGCCGCCGCCCGAGCCCGAACTAGCGCCAGCCTGCACCGCCTGCGCCCGCTGCGCCGCGTCCAACCCCTTCGTCGCCACTGAGCTCAGCAGGGACATGTCCGCGCCAGCGCAAAATCCTCTACCCGCACCCGTCAGCACAATGACGCGAACATTTTCGTCGCGCTCCGCCTCCGCCATCGCCGCGCGCACCTCTTGCTCCATCACCGCGGTCCAGGCGTTCAATTTGTCGGGACGATTCAGTGTGATTGTGGCCACCCGCTTGGCCACTTCGTATAGCGTTTCTTGGTTTGGCATGATGAGCGGGATTATATACAATAGCGCCCGTGTTAGTAACTTTCATCTGTGTGCGACTATCTCATTCCATGTCCCGCGCCAGTCGCCAACAAACCCTAACCATCCTCGGCAGTCCGAGGCCCCATGCCCTTCACTGAAAATCAAGCTGCCAAAATTTATTGGGACGAACAAGGCTCCGGCGAACCTCTGCTCCTCATCATGGGCCTCAGCTATCCCTCCTACATGTGGCATCGCACTCGCCCGCTTCTCGCGCAAAATTTTCGCACCATCGCCTTCGATAATCGCGGCATCGGCCAAAGCGACGTGCCACCGGGCGTCTATCCCATTTCGCAAATGGCTTCCGACGCAGCCGCCGTTCTCGATGCCGCAAAAGTCTCGAGCGCGCACGTATTCGGCGTCTCCATGGGCGGCATGATCGCGCAAGAATTCACGCTGCAATATCCCCAACGCGTCCGCTCTTTAATCTTGGGTTGCACCAATGCCGGTGGTCCGCACGCCGTGCGCGCCGCCGCAGAAGTCCTGCAACTTCTAATGCGCCAGGGCATGACTCCGGAGGAAGCGAAAGAAGCCATCATCCCCTACATTTATGACGCCGCCACCCCGCGCGCCCGGATTGACGAAGACATGGCCATCCGCATGAAGTGGTATCCGACTCCTCAAGGCTACCTCGGCCAACTGCAAGGCATTCTGGCCTGGGAAGCCTACAGCCGCATCGCGCAGATCAAAGCTCCAACGTTAATCATTCACGGCGAAACCGACCAGCTGATTCCCGTCGCGAACGCCCGCCTGCTCGCCGAACGCATGCCGCACGCGCAACTTGTCCTCATTCCCCACGCCGGCCACATTTTCGAAACCGACCAGCCCACGATCGCAAATCGTGCGATCACGGAATTTCTATCTGCGCAGCAAAATCCCGCGCAGCAATCCCGTTCCAGCTTTTGACTTTCTAGATGTTAGCGTGCGGGATTTGACTCTGAGGATTTTGACGTCGAGGCTTTTGCTTTTTTCCGGGCGTCCGCGGAGCGGGACGGGCGCAGTTGAATTTGTCTTTGTCTCTGAATTTTCTGCGCTCTCTCGCCCCTGAATCCCTACGGACGGTTCACGGCCGCTGCCCGTTCACTTTCCCAACCCCCGCATTATTAATCGCCGTGCAGTTCGCCGTGGGTACCACATGCGCCGCCGCCGCTGGCGACGAACATGTGTTCGTCTTGCTCGCCGCGCGAATCACGATAGCCGCCACCGTCACTGCCACCGCTGCGCCCACTCCCACCGCCGTCGCTCCGGCCACTCCCAGGCCGCCCGCGGCACCGCCAGCTCCTCCAACGCTCGTCGTGGTGGTCATCTCCGTCACCGTGACGGGCGTCGCCGGCACAGGCGGCGTAGGAGCAGCATTGAATTGCACGCTGGAAGATTCGCCCGCCCCAACAATCACGCACGGCCCCAGCATCCGGCCATTCTTATCTTTCTTCTGCTCCGCACCGCCGGGCGCGCCGCCCTCTTCTTCTTTCTTCGTCGCTTTGTACGCGCAGAAATTTACCCGACCCTCGTACACCACGATGCGCGTTGTGTCGCCTTCGGAATCCAGCGCGAAATCTGTTCCCACTACGCCGGCAACTCCGGTCGGCGTACGAATTTGAAAGTTGGCGTTCGGCTTCACCTGTTTCACGGCCTTGGCGCGCACCCGCCCGTAATTCAGATCTAGTTCCGTCTGCTGCGCTCCGCCGTCGTGTTTCGTCACCGTCAGATTCGAATCCGACCCCACGCTGAGCACTGAGCCATCGTCGAGCGCCACACGAGCCCGCGCCA
>Ga0208725_1000289_pt1 | contig 11509 bp, 8 predicted proteins | sample MicForSoSWNH13_O_FD_188004 | JGI IMG/M metagenome (GOLD analysis project Ga0208725, IMG submission 188004) | Forest soil microbial communities from Harvard Forest Long Term Ecological Research site in Petersham, Massachusetts, USA - MetaG HF011... | ecosystem: Environmental > Terrestrial > Soil >... | reverse complement strand
CGGCTTCCCCGGCGTCCGGGTCGACGGCAACGACGTGCTGGCCTGCCTGGCGGTCACCAGGAAGGCGATGCAGGCGGCCAGGGAAGGCCAGGGGCCGACCCTGATCGAGGCCTTCACCTACCGGATGGGCGCGCACACCACGACCGACGACCCGACCCGGTACCGGCTGGCCGCGGAGCTCGAGACCTGGAAGCTGAAGGACCCGATCGAGCGGGTCAAGGCGTACCTGGTCCGCAACGACCTGGCGGATGAGAAGTTCTTCACCGATCTGAACGCCGAATCGGATCAGCTAGGCGTGACAATCAGGAAGGCGTGCCGGGAGATGCCCGACCCAGACGCGCTGGCGATCTTCGAGAACGTCTACGTTGAGGAGAACGCGCTGCTCGAGGCCGAGCGCGACCAGTACGCCACCTACCTCGCTTCCTTCGAGGAGGTCATCGGATGACCAGGCTGACCCTTTCCAGAGCCCTGAACGAGGGGCTGCGCAAGGCCCTGGAGAACGACCCGAAAGTCTTGATCATGGGTGAAGACGTCGGGAAGCTCGGCGGGGTATTCCGGGTCACCGACGGGCTGCAGAAGGATTTCGGCGAGGCCCGGGTGGTGGACACCCCGCTGGCCGAGTCCGGCATCGTCGGCACCGCGATCGGCCTGGCGCTGCGCGGCTACCGCCCGGTGTGCGAGATCCAGTTCGACGGCTTCGTGTTCCCGGCGTTCGACCAGATCACGACCCAGCTCGCCAAGATGCGGTACCGGTCACTCGGCAACCTCATCCTGCCGGTGGTGATCAGGATCCCGTTCGGCGGCGGCATCGGCGCGGTCGAGCACCACAGCGAGTCCCCGGAGGCGCTGTTCACTCACACCGGCGGGCTGCGGGTGGTGGCCTGCAGCGACCCGGTCGACGCGTACGCGATGATCCAGCAGGCCATCAGCTGCGATGACCCGGTGATTTTCTTCGAGCCCAAGCGACGTTACTGGGAACGGGCCGAGGTGGACACCGCGGGCGGCCTGGCCGCGGCGCTGCCGATGAACAAGGCGAAGACCGTGGTCGGCGGCACCGACGTAACCCTGCTGTGCTACGGCCCCATGGTGAAGACCTGCGTCGCCGCGGCCGCATCAGCCGCGGACGAGGGGCGTTCGGTTGAGGTGATCGACCTGCGCTCGCTTGCGCCGCTGGACACCGAGACGATCTTCGAATCCGTGCGCCGCACCGGTCGGTGCGTGGTCGCCCACGAGGCGCCGGTCACCGGCGGCCTCGGCGGCGAGATCGCCGCCCGGGTGACCGAGGAATGCTTCTACCAGCTCGAGGCCCCGGTACTGCGGGTCGGCGCCTTCTCCACCCCGTACCCGCCATCACGGCTTGAGGAGCACTACCTGCCCGACCTGGACCGGGTGCTCGACACCGTTGACCGGACCTTCGGCTACTGACTGAGAGGGCCGCCGCATGTCGGAACTGAAGCAGTTCAAGCTCCCTGACGTAGGAGAGGGCCTGACCGAGGCGGACATCGTCAAGTGGCACGTCCAGCCGGGCGACAAGGTGACGATCAACCAGATCATCGTGGAGATCGAGACCGCCAAGGCCGTGGTCGAGCTGCCGTCCCCCTACGAGGGCGTGGTAGCCGGGCTGCTGGTGCCCGAGGGAGAGACCGCCGACGTCGGCACGCCGATCATCTCGGTCGACGTCGCCCCGGACGCCGATGGCGGTGACCAGCCGCTTGTGCCCATGGGCAGCACGGCGGCGGACCTGATCCCGCCGCTCCCGGTCGAGGGCGGGACCGAGCCAGGGGTGCACGGCACCCTGGCGCCCAAGGACGAGGAGCGCCAGTCGGTGCTTGTCGGTTACGGGGTGAAGCCGGGCTCGACCACCAGGCGCCCGCGGAAGGCCGCCGCGACCGCCACAGCTGCCACCGCTGCCCACGCCACACCAGCCGCCTCCAGCGCTCCGGCCACACCAGCCCCAGTCGCACCCGTACCAGCCCGGGGCGCCACATCAGCCCCGGTCAGCTCTATTCCAGCCGAGCCCGCCACCTCGGGCAACGGCGCCGTGCTGGCCAAGCCGCCGGTGCGCAAGCTGGCCAAGGACCTGGGCGTCGACCTGTCCGGGCTATCGGGGACCGGCCCGGGCGGCTCGATCACCCGCGACGACGTGCAGTCGGCGGCGCTCGCCCAGGACACGCCCGAGCCCGCTGACGCGGGCGCCCCGGTCATCGCGCTTCCCGAGTTCGCGCCGGTGACCGCGGTGGCCCGCGAGGAGCGCATCCCGATCCGCGGGGTGCGCAAGCACACCGCGGCCGCGGTGGCAGGCAGCGCGTTCACGGCACCGCACGTCACCGAGTTCCTGCAGATTGACATCACCGAGAGCATGGCCGCGACGGCGCGGCTGCGGACACTCCCGGAGTTCGCCGAGGTCCGGGTGTCGCCGCTGCTGCTGGTGGCCAGGGCGCTGATGGTCGCGGTCGCCCGGCACCCGATGATCAACTCGACCTGGGACGAGGACTCCCAGGAGATCGTGGTCAGGCATTACGTGAACCTCGGCATCGCCGCGGCGACCGACCGCGGGCTTATCGTCCCGAACATCAGGGATGCGCACGCGCTGTCGCTGCCCGGTCTCGCTCGCGCTCTCGCCGAGCTCGCCGAGACTGCCAGGGCAGGCAAGGCGACCCCGGCCGACCTGCGCGGCGGAACGATCACGATCACCAACGTCGGCGTGTTCGGCGTGGACACCGGAACGCCGATTCTCACACCAGGCGAAGCGGCGATCCTAGCGTTCGGGCAGGTCAAAAGCGCGCCGTGGGTTCACCAGGGCCAGCTCGCGGTGCGGAAGGTCACAACCCTGGCCCTATCGTTCGATCATCGCATCGTCGACGGCGACCTCGGCTCCGCCGTGCTGCGCGACATCGGCGCGATGCTGGAGGACCCGCTGCGGATGCTGGCCTGGTCCTAATCCCCTTCCCCCCGCTCTCGAAGGGACGGCAATGATCAGACACGTTGTTTTATTCGCGTGGATTCCCGAGGCCACGGACAAGCAGAAGCACCAGGTGGCCGAGGAACTCGGGGCGCTGCCGCCGCTGCTGACGGGGCTGCGGTCGTTCCACGCCGGGCCGGACGCCGGCATCATCGAGGGAAACTTCGATTTCGCCGTGGTCGCGGATTTCGAAGACACGGAGAGCTACCTCGCCTACCGCAACCATCCGGCCCACCGCGCCGTCGTGGATCAGGTAATCAGCCCCGTCACCAAGGACCGCGTGGCCGTCCAGTACCAGATCTGACGGCATGATCACGCAAGGCGGACGATTTCCGGTCGTGGCGACGGGAAATCGTCCGTGCTAACGGATCAGAAGGCTTCTTCGGGGAGATCCATCAAGTCGAGGGTGGTGGCCTCGGTGAGCTGGCGCTCAGTCGCCAGCCTCGGCAGGACCGTGGCGGCGAAGAAGCGGGCGGCGCCGATCTTGCCCTCGTAGAAGGCGCGGTCGGCCCCGGCCGTGCCCTCGTCGAGCCGGGCCTGCGCGATCTCCGCCTGCCTGGCCAGCAGCCAGCCGATGATCAGGTCACCGAGCGCCAGCAGCAGCCGCGTGGTGTTGAGACCGGCCCGGTAGATCTCCGGTGGCTGCTGGATGCTCGCGCCGAGGAAGCCGTGCATCGCGGCCACCATGGCCTCGACGTCATCGGCCGCCGTAGCCAGCGCGGCCCGCTCAGCCTTGAGCCTGCCGTTGCCGGCCTCGGCGGCGGCGAACTCCCTGACCTGGCCGAGCACGTAGCCGAGCGCCTGCCCCTCGTTCCTGACGATCTTGCGGAAGTACAGGTCCATGCCCTGGATCGCCGTGGTGCCCTCGTAGAGGCTGTCGATCTTGGCGTCCCGCACGTACTGCTCGATCGGGTAGTCCTGCAGGAAGCCGGAACCGCCAAGGGTCTGCAGCGAGTGGGTCAGCATCTCGTAGGCCCGCTCTGAGCCGACGCCCTTGACGACCGGGAGCAGCAGGTCGTTGAGCGCGGACGCCACGTCGTCGTCCCTGCCCTCCGCGGCGGCGACCTGCAGCGTGTCCTGGAACGTCGAGGTGTAGAGCACCAGCGCCCGCATGCCCTCCGCGTAGGCCTTCTGCAGCATCAGCAGCCTGCGCACGTCCGGGTGGTGGATGATCGTGACCCGCGGCGCGGTCTTGTCGGCGAACTGGGTGAGGTCGGCGCCCTGCACCCGGGTCTTCGCGAAGTCCAGCGCAGTGAGGTAGCCGGTCGACAGCGTGGCGATCGCCTTGGTGCCGACCATCATCCGGGCGAACTCGATGATGACGAACATCTGCCTGATGCCGTCGTGCACGTCGCCAACCAGTGTGCCGACCGCGGGGCGGGAGCCGCCGAAGGTCAGCTCGCAGGTGGTGGACGCCTTCAGGCCCATCTTGTGCTCGACGTTGGTCGCATACACGCCGTTGCGCTCGCCGAGCTCGCCGTCGGGGCCCACCATGTACTTGGGCACCAGGAACATCGACAGCCCCTTGGTGCCCGGGCCGGCGCCGTCGGGCCGGGCCAGCACCAGATGGAAGATGTTCTCGGCCATGTCGTGCTCGGCGCTGGTGATGAACCGCTTGACGCCCTCGATGTGCCAGGTCCCGTCCGGCTGCTGGATCGCCCGGGTACGCCCGGCCCCGACGTCGGAGCCCGCGTCGGGCTCGGTCAGCGCCATCGTCGCGGTCCACTTGCGGTCGATCGCGATCTGCGCGAACCGCTTCTGCTCGGGCGTGCCCATGCGCCACAGCGCGTGCGCCATGGAGGTGCCGCTCGCGTACATCCATACCGCCGGGTTGGCCCCGAGAATCAGCTCCGCGACCGCCCAGTGCAGCGACCGCGGTGACTCGGTGCCGCCGAGCTCGGCCGGGAGCTCGAGGCGGAACCATTCGGCGTCCTGGAACGCCTGGAAGGACTTCTTGAACGCCTCCGGCATGCGCACGGACGAGGTTTCCCGGTCGAACACCGGAGGGTGGCGGTCCGCCTCGGCGAACGACTCCGCGATGGGCCCGATGGCGAGCCGGTTCACTTCCTCGAGGATGCCCCGCGCGGTCTCCTCGTCAATCTCAGGGAAGCGCTCCGAGCCCAGCACATCCTGGCGGCCCAGCACCTCGAACAGGTTGAACTCGATGTCCCTGAGGTTGCTCTTGTAGTGACCCATGGTGGCCTCCCCGTCCTCGCACCGGCAAGGTCGTACTCGCGAGTAACTTAAGTATACTACCTGCGGGTAATCATGGGCCAGCCGCGAAACTTCCGGCCGCGGCTACCTGAGGATGTTGACCGCCCGGGCGATCACCAGCGCCCCCACGGCAAGCGCCACCGCCGACTGCACGGCCATCGTGATCTTGGCCCAGCGGGACAGCGGCATTACGTCCGTCGGGCTGAACGCGGTCGCGTTCGTGAACGACAGGTACAGGTAGTCGATGAAGTAGGGCCGCCAGTCCGGCGCAGCCAGCTGGGGCGACGCCATCTGCGGGAACATCAGGTCGGGATACTGGCGCACGCCCTCGGCCCGGTGAAACGGCCCGCCGCGGTCGAGCTCCCAGTACCACAGCCCGAACGCGATCACGTTGGTGGCCCAGACGGACGCGCCGGAGGCCAGCAGCGGCAGGGCCGACGCGGTGTTCGGCAGCGTCAAGATGATCGCCCGGATAAGCAGGATGGCCGAGACCGCGTTCGCACCGGTGATCAGCAGGATCAGCCCGATGCTGGCCGCCCTGACCACCGGGCCGCGGCGCTCGAACCGGACCGGATTGGCGATGAACAGGCCGACGCCCAGCGCGATCTCGAGCCCGGGCAGGAGATAGTGCGGCAGCGGCCTGGTCAGCGAGTCCGCCAGCTGGATCTGCAGCACGACGGCAATGGCGACGGTCACGGTGACCGGCCACCGCATCTCGGCCCTGGACCGGCGCCGCCAGGCCGGGACCAGGGCGCCCACGCCCCGCCCCGCGGCAACCTGGTCGGCCAGCCGCATCAGCTCGGCCCACGCGTCGGGCGCGCGATGCGGGTCAGCCGGAAGGTGTCCCTGTCCTCCCCCGGCGTCCCCGGTGGCCGGTGCTCCCGCGCCGCCCCCGGTGGCCGGCAGCCCGTCCCGGTTTTGCGGCTGGTCCCGGCCTGCGTGGTCCCGTGGGGCCTGCTCGCCCGCCGATCCTGACTCCGACATCTGCCCATTCTCGCCGCCCGGCTGGCGGAACGGGTAAACCGGGATCCAGCCAGTCGCGCGCCGGACGCTTCCGAGGCCGGCCAGGGCTTACGCGATAATGGTCGCGGTTGCCTGACATGCCCAGTCGGAAGTCGGAGGTTCCGTGCAGCAGATCCTTGCCCTGTCCCGCTGCGCCGTCATCGTGCGGCACTGGTTCGAGATCGACCTGGACGATGCCTCTATGGAGCACGGCGCCCGGATCGAGCTGCGCGAGCTGGTGCCGCAGCCGCGCCGCGGCAGCGAATCGGCGGCACAGCTCGTCACCGCGGACCGCCCGCTGTGGCGGGCCGACCTCTTCGACCGGCTGACCGACCAGCCGGGCAGCTACCGCGTGGCCCACTTCCATCCCGAGTTCGCCGATAACGAGCCGTGTTCCAGGGTCTGGGATGCGGCGCTGACCGCAAGCCCCTGGGACTGGCTGCGCGACCAGATGACCACCGCGGGCGCCGCATCCGGCCGCCCGGCGTGGCCGATCGACCCCGCCGACGCCAGCGAGCTCAGCGACCTGGCCGGCGCGGTCGTGACGCTGGCCAGGCAGGTCGCGCCGGAACGCTGCGGCTCGGCGGCCGAGTGCTACCGGCTGACCCGGGACGCGCGGGAATCGGTCCAGCTCATGATCGAGTACCTGCGCCGGCCGGACCTGCTGAACGAGGACCGGGTCGCGCTCTGGCGGCAGGCGGCCTGAGGCCGCAAAACCGAATCTCATTCTAGAGTCCCCTGGGCGCAAACAGAATCTCGTTCTAGAATTAGCGTCATCCGTCAGCACGCACGCCATCCGGGGTGAACCATGACGCTTGGCCTGACCGAAGAGCACCTGCAGCTGGCGGAGGCCGTCAGTGCCTGGGCACAGCGCCACTGCCCGGCCGACGTCGTACGGGCGGCCGCGGACGGGCCGGACAGCGGATCGGCGCACTACCTGGCGTCCCTCGCGCCCGGCCTGGCCGAGCAAGGCCTGCTCGGGCTGCACGTGCCGGAGGAAGACGGGGGGCAGGGCTACGGCCTGCCGGAGCTGGCTGTGGCCGTGGAGGAGCTTGGCCGCGCGCTGGTCCCCGGTGCGTTCCTGCCGACCGTGTTCGCCAGCGCGGCGCTGGCCGCGGCCGGCCTGACCGGAAAGCTGATCACCGGGCTGGCGGACGGGTCGAAGACCGGCGCGGTCGGCCTGGTGGCAGGCCTGACCGGCACCCGCGAAGGCGACGGTGACCTGGTCATCGAGGGTGAGTCGGGGCCGGTGCTCGGCGGCTCGCTCGCCGACCTCGTGATCCTCCCGGTGCAGACCGACGCCGGCGAGGTGTGGGCCGCGATCGACGCCGGCAGCCTCGATATCACCGCGCTGGAGAGCCTGGACCTGACCAGGCCGGTGGCCAGGGTCCGGGCCGCCCGGGCCGCCGTCCCGGCCGACCGGCTGCTGACCGGCCTGAACAGGGCCGCGGTGACAAGCCTGGCGGCGATCCTGTTCGGTGCCGAGGCGTCCGGCATCGCCGACTGGGCCACCCGCGCCGCCAGCGAGTACGCCAAGATCCGGCACCAGTTCGGCCGGCCGATCGGCCAGTTCCAGGCGGTCAAGCACCGTTGCGCGCGAATGCTGACCGAGGCCGAGCAGGCAGCCGCAGCGGTCTGGGACGCGGCCCGCGCGGAACCTGGCGAGCAGCGCGAGTTCGGCGCCGCGGTGGCCGCGGTGGTGGCGCTCAACGCCGCCGTCTGGTGCGCGCACCAGTGCATCCAGGTCCTCGGCGGAATCGGCTACACCTGGGAGCACGAGGCCCACCTGTACTACCGCCGGGCGATGTCGCTGCGTGCCCTCCTCGGCCCGTCCGGCGACTGGGCTGAGCACGTCGCCGACCTCGCCCTGTCCGGTGTGAGCCGGCCGGTCCAGGTGGAGCTTCCGGGTGGCGATGCGGAACTCCGGGCACAGATCCGTGAGGAGCTTTCCGGGATTGCCGGGCTCACCGGCCGGGACCGCCAGGTACGCATAGCCGATGGTGGGTGGGTCGTGCCCCACCTCCCGCGCCCGTGGGGGCGGGGCGCTGGCGCGCTGGAGCAGGTGGTGATCGCCCAGGAAATGCGGGAAGCGGGGGTGCGCCCGCCGGTCCTGGCGATCGGTGCCTGGGTGGTTCCGGCGCTGGTCCAGTACGGCACGACGGAGCAGCAGCAGCGGTTCCTGCCGCCGACGCTGCGCGGCGATTACCTGTGGTGCCAGCTGTTCAGTGAGCCCGGAGCGGGCTCTGACCTGGCCGGGCTGAGCACCCGGGCGGTGCGGGTGAAGGGGGAGGTGGGTTGGGGATGGAAGATCACCGGCCAGAAGATCTGGACCTCGCTGGCCAGGGAAGCAGCCTGGGCAATCTGCATCGCGCGCACCGACCCGGCGGCGCCCAAGCACGATGGGATCACGTACTTCCTTGTGGATATGTCCGCGCCCGGCGTGGAGGTACGGCCGCTGCGCGAGATCACCGGCGACTCCCTGTTCAACCAGGTCTTCCTTGACGACGTGTTCGTCCCGGACGACTGCGTGGTCGGCGACGTGAACGCGGGGTGGCGGGTGGCCAGGACCACGCTGGCCAACGAGCGGGTGTCGCTATCCCAGACCTGGACCTTCGGGTCGGGCGTGGCAGAACTGCTCCAGGTGGCCAAGGTGGCGGCCGGCTCGTCGCATGCACGGGTGGGCGAGCTCGTCTGCGCTGCCCACGCGATCGACCTGCTCGGCCTGCGGGTGACGCTCAAGCAGCTGTCCGGGACCGAGCCGGGCGCGACCGGCAGCGTGCGCAAGCTGCTCGGCATGCGGCATGCACAGGAGATAGCCGAACTCTGCTTCGCGTTGTCGGGCCCCGGCGGAGCGCTGGGCGGCGTGGGGGGCACGCCGGTCACCGCGTCCGGCGAGCCGGACGGCGCGCAATGGGCCCGGCAGGTGCTGATGACCCAGGCGCTAACGATCGGGGGCGGCACGACCGATATACAGCTGAACATAATCGGCGAGCGGATACTCGGCCTGCCCCGGGACCCGGACCCGCCGACGGGTTAGGCCGGCGTAAAGGTCGGTCACAAGCACAGCAAAGTCCGGACCCGCCGGCGATGGTAACCGTTCCCCGGGTACTGGCCGCGCTAGCCTACGAGCAGCGGCATCCTGGGGGAACTGATGACCGGCAGTGACGATGGCACGCTGGGCGGCGAGCCAGGTCCCGGCGAGACTCCCGATGCGCCGTTCCGGCGGATCGTATCCGCGCCGGATGCGCCGGCCGACGATGCCATTCCGGGCCCGCGGCCCGGTTACTATCCGCCGGTGCCGCCATCGGAATCCCGGCCTTCGGGCGGGTCCCGGCGCGGCCCTTCGCCGTGGCCAAAGCCGCCATCCCAGGCCACGCCACCCTCGGAGGCCATGCCGCCATCCAAGGCGGAGCCACCTTCGGAGCGCAAGACCTGGCGCTGGCCCAGCTCATCCGAGTCGAAAACCTCGCCCTGGCCCCAGGCGGCGGCCAAGCCCGCGGCCGGGTCACCGGGGCCGGGCGATGGCCAACGCCCGCCGGGTCCCCGGCCACCTGGCCCGCACCCCCCCGGCGGGACCGGCCGCGTCGGCGCCCGCCGCAGGCCCGGGCCATCGCCGGCACAGCGGCAACTGATGGCCCGCATCTCCGCGAGCAGGAGGGCACGGCAGCGGCGCGCTCTGCTCACGGCCTCCGCGGTGCTGTCCGTGCTGGTCCTGCTGGTCGCCGGCAGCGCGTGGGGACTCACCAGCTACATAAACGGCCACCTAGGCCGGGTGAACGCGGGAACCTCCGGCACGCCCGCAAGCGGGCCGCTGAACATCGTGGTGGCCGGCCTCGACGAGAGGTCCGGCCTGACGCCGCACCAGCAGGCACTGTTGCATGTCGGCTCTAATCAGGGTGAGCTGGACACGGACACGCTGATGCTCGTGCACGTGCCGGCCAGTCATCGTTATGTCCAGGTGGTCAGCCTGCCGCGCGATTCATGGGTGAACATACCCGGGCACGGCATGAACAAGATCAACTCTGCGCTCAGCCTCGGCGGCCCCCAGTTGATGGTGCAGACCATCGAGCAGGCCACCGGGCTCACCGTCAACGACTACATCGAGGTGAACTTCCTTGGCTTCGTCAAGGTGATCGACGCGCTTGGCGGCGTGAACATCTGCCTGCCGTATGCGGTAGATGACTCGTACAGCGGCCTGCGCATGTCGGCCGGCGAGCATCACGTGGACGGCATAACGGCGCTCGAGTTCGCCCGCGACCGGCATTCATTCCCCACCTCCGACCTGGCCCGGATCCAGGATCAGCAACAGCTGATCTCCACGGCGCTCAGCGAGGGAATCAGCTCAGGCATGCTGGCCAACCCGCTCCGGCTGGAACGTTTCCTGTCCGCGGCGTCCGCCACCGTCAGGGTCGACCAGGGATTCAACGTGGTGCGCGTGGCCGACGAACTGCGCGGGATCTCCCCGGACGACGTGACGTTCACGACGGTGCCGCTGTCGAATCTCAACTACATGACGCCGAGCGGCGAGTCGGCCGTGCTGTGGAACGCGAGCGCCGCGTCGGCGCTGTTCAACGATCTCAAGAACGACCAGCCGCCCGCCGGCCAGGCACCGGCAGGCCATGCGCGTGCGAAGTCAGCCGGGCACGGTCTCAGAGCGGGCCAGGTGTCGGTGGACATTTACAACGGGACACTCATCGGCGGGTTGTCCGCCGACACCGGCACCCAGCTTGCCGCCCTCGGCTTCCAGGTGCACCGGTCAGGCCTGGACTGGACCAGCCAGAACCTCACGCAGACGGTCATCCAGTACCCGGCCGGTCAGGAGGCTGACGCGAAGCTGGTCGCCAAGGCGATGCCCGGCGCCGGACTGCAGGAGGTGAAAGGCCTGCCGCGGGTCAGGATCCTGCTCGGCAGCAGCAACCACGCGGTCCAGTCGGCAACGCCAAGCGCTCAGAGCAGCCCAAGCCAGAATTCCTCGCCCGGCCAGCAGCGGACCGCGGCCCAGGACGCCTGCCACTAGCCCGAACCATCATCATCCGGGCAACCCGGCCCGCGCCGCGAACGCCCGCCTCGGTGCCGTGCAGACCGATTCAGTGTCTTGGGACCCACGCTGTTGCAACAGAAACCAGCAAGGGACCCACGACCGTATTGAGGCCGTGGCAAGCGCAACGGTTAGACCTGCGTGGTGGTCCCGGCCTCGGGCGGGAAGCTGGTCGAGCCGGTGCTGCCGCCCTGTGGCTGGCCGGTTCCCGGGCCGCTCTGTGGCTGGCCGGTTCCTGGGCCGCTCTGTGGCTGGCCGGTTCCCGGCGACCCAGGCTGGTCGGTGGGCTCGGG
>Ga0208725_1000287_pt1 | contig 11594 bp, 11 predicted proteins | sample MicForSoSWNH13_O_FD_188004 | JGI IMG/M metagenome (GOLD analysis project Ga0208725, IMG submission 188004) | Forest soil microbial communities from Harvard Forest Long Term Ecological Research site in Petersham, Massachusetts, USA - MetaG HF011... | ecosystem: Environmental > Terrestrial > Soil... | reverse complement strand
GTGCCCTCGTCGACCAGCCGCCCCTCGTCCAGGACGGCGATCCGGTCGGCCAGCTGGAGCGTCGAGCGGCGGTGCGCGATAAGCAGCGTGGTACGCCCGGCCATGACCTTGTGCAAGGTGGCGTGGATCTGGGCCTCGACCGCCGCGTCGATCGCCGATGTGGCGTCGTCGAGGATCAGGATGGCCGGGTCGGTGATCAGCGCCCTCGCGAGCGAGACGCGCTGGCGCTGGCCGCCGGACAGGGTCAGGCCCTGCTCGCCGATTACGGTGTCGTAGCCGTCCGGCAGGCTGGTGATGAACTCGTCCGCCTCGGCGGCCCTGGCCGCGGCGACGATCTGCTCCTGCGTTGCGTCGGGCCGGCCGTAGGCGATGTTGGCGCGGATCGTGTCGGAGAACAGGAAGCTGTCCTCCATCACCAGGCCGATCGAGGCGCGAAGCGAGTCCAGGGTCAGGTCCCGGACATCATGGCCGCCGACCCGGATCGCGCCGCCCCTGACGTCATAGAAGCGCGGCAGCAGCAGGGAGATCGTGGACTTTCCGGACCCTGAGGTGCCGACGACGGCCAGAGTCTCGCCGGGCCGCACGCGCAGCGACAGGCCCCGAAGCACCGGCTGTGACGGCAGGTAGCCGAAGGTCACGTCGTCCAGATCGACGTCGGGGGTTCCCGGCGGCAGGACCACCGCGCCGGGCTTCTCGGTGACAACCGGCTTTGCATCGATCACCTCGTACACCCGGATCACGCTGGCGCGTGCCTCCTGGCCGATCGTGATCAGGCTGGACAGCGCGCGGACGGGCGCGACCATCTGCCCGATGTAGAGGGAGAAGGCGAGGAAGACCCCGATCTTGATATCGCCGTGCAGGGCGAGCCAGCCGCCCAGCGCGAGGACGCCGACCTGGCCGAACATGGGGACAGCCCCCAGGGCGGGGTTGTACCGCGCCGTCAGCCGGACGACGCGCACCCGGGCGGAGTACAGCACCCGGGCGACGCCCTCCAGCCGCTCGACCTCCTGCTCCTCCTGCCCGAAGCCCTTGACCACGCGCACGCCGGTCACCGCGCCGTCGACGACCCCCGCGACCTCGGACTCCTTCTGCTGTGCGTCCCAGCTGGCGGGGAAGAGCTTGCGCCGCGAGGCGATCGCGATCAGCCAGAGCGCGGGGGCGATCGCCAGGGCGACCAGGGTGAGCTCCAGCGACAGGTAAGCCATGATGCCGATCGACAGGACGAACAGCAGGGCGTTGCCGAGCAGCATCGGCACCATGCTGAGCAGGCTCTGGACCATGTTGAGGTCGGAGATGGAGCGGCTGACGATCTGGCCGGTATGCAGCTGGTCCTGGCGCGCCCCGTCGAGCTGCTCCAGCGACGCGAAGAGCTCGGTGCGCATGTCGTGCTGAACGTCAAGCGACAGCTGCCCGCCCCGGTAGCGGCGGGTGTAGACGCCGGCGAAGCTGAGCAGCCCGGCGACGATGAGCACGGAAGCGCCCAGCCATATCGGCTCGTGGTGGGCGATGATCGCGCTGTCCACGATCCACGCCATGATCAGCGGGATGGTGGCCTGAACAAGGGTGGCCACAAGCGACCCGCCCAGCGCCGCGATCTCCAGACCAGGGTGCCGCCAGCAGTAGCCGGCCAGCCGCCGCAGCCAGCCTTCACCGGTGCCACTCCCTGCCGGCGCCCCGCTCGCGGTCTTGCCGCGTGCGGGCGCCGTCATGACAGTCCCCCGCCAGCGGTACGCCGTCCGGCCGGTGGAGCGGCCAGAGTGGGGGGCGGCGTCGCGTTCAGGGCGGAAGTCCGGGTCGGCGTGCTCCGCCGGACCGGCTCGGGCATTGCGGCGTGCCTGGCCCGCCTGACCTCGTCCATCGCCTCATTGAGCGCGTCGAGCGCGCACAGCACCTGGTCCGGATCGGCGGTCTCGGCGAGCAGCTGGTCCAGCCACTGGCCGTAGGCAGCGTCCGCGCGGGCCAGCGCGTCGCGCCCCGCGTCGGTCAGGCAGAGCCGGACCACGCGCCGGTCGCCCGGCTCGGCATCGCGCCGGGCGTACCCGGCCGCGACCAGGCCGTCCGCCGTCGCGGTCAGCGTCGGCTTCGCGACCGCCAGCCGCTCGGCCAGCTTCGCGGACCGCTCGCCGCCGGCTCCTGCGAGCTTCAGGATGCGGTACTGCTGCGGGGTGAGATCCGTCTCGACCCGCTCCAGCCCGCGAAACAGCCGCAGCAGGATCATCACCACCTGCGATGCCCGCTGCTCCTGCTGACCTGGCTCGCTGTGCTCTGTGTACACAACCCTCCAAGGTGCGCCACTCTTACAGTTCGTTAGCCTAACCAAAAATCTGGTTGTGCTATTCCAGCGGCACGCCTAACCTCGCCGGGCATGTACTCCGATGCATCAGCCAAGGTCCGGCAGCACCTGGCGGCGGCCGGAGCCGTCGGCGAGATCAGGGCGCTGGCCGAGCCGGTGCCGACGGCCGCCGCCGCAGCCGCGGCCCTTGACTGCGAGATAGGGGCGATCGCGAACAGCCTCATTTTCGCGGCGGAAGGCGACGGCGCACTCCTGGTCGTGGCCAGTGGGGCGCACCGGGTGCACCCGGTGCGGCTGGCGCGGCGGATCGGGACCGGCAAGATCCGGCGCGCCGATCCCGGCTTCGTGCTCGCCCATACCGGCCAGGAGGTGGGCGGCGTGGCGCCGGTCGGCCATCCCGCGCCGGTGCGCACGGTGGTGGATCAGGCGCTGGCCGCCTACCCGGTCGTGTGGGCGGGCGGTGGCGATGAGCACACGATGTTCGCCACCACCTTCGACGAGCTAGTGAAGATCACCGGCGGAACACCGGCCGACGTCGACTGACTCCTCCGCCGCGGTCCCCGCGGTGCCTGCCCGCACCGTCAGCCCGGCCGGCTCGGGTCTTCACGGGTTCGGTAACCCCAAACCGGGACAAATGCTACGCGATCATGACTGGATCCCGTGAAGAGCGGCCAGCTGACGGCGGCGAGGGCTAGCGGGCGCGGGCGGCCGGGGTGGTGGTATTGAAGGTGGCGGCGAAAATGAGCAGCCCGAACAGCAGGAACGTGATGATGTGCACCGTCGTGCAGTCCAAGCAGAGGTTGCCGATCTGGATGACTTCCGCGTAGATCAGGTAGAGCACGAAACCCATGCCCGTGATGATCCCGGCCAGCCGTGCCCACCAGATCGCCTTGATTCCCGACCGCCATGCCCACGGCGTGTTGATCGCGACCATGAAGACGTAGAAGGCCAGGCCGAGCACGGCTACCGGGAAGATGTTGAAGACCATCGACTCCGGGCTCGTCGTGACCTTGGCGCAGTCGATGTATCCATTGTTCGAGCAGACCAGGATTGACGTCGACGTGTAATGCGCGATCGTCATGTAGATGGACACGCCGAGCCCGGCCAGCGACAGGGCCAGCGCGGTCCACTGCACCCAGGTCGGTGCGCTGAACGGTATGGCTGCCTTGCCGGCCGCGGACTCAGCGGTCGGCGCGCCGGCCCGTCCCCGTGCCTGAGCGGCGCTTGACCGTCCCGGTCCGCCCCGCCCGTCCTGTCGACGGTCGTTCTGGGCCGGCCCGTTCTGTACCAGTCCGTTCTGGGTCCGGGTGGCCTGCGCGCGCCCGTTCTGGGCCCGGCCGTTCTGGCCCCGCCCGGCCTGCTGGGTGCCGCCCCGGTTGCCGGAGCTGGCCGGGCCGGGGCGAGTGGCCGTGCCGCCGCTCTTTCCCTGCCGGGACGCGGACCGGTTCCGCTTCTGGCTGGCCATCAGAGGTGGGCGCTCGCGGCGACGACCCCGGCGGAGGTGCAGACGTTGCCCGGCTTGCCACCGGTCATCTTGCAGATCGCCGCGGTCATGAGGTTCGCGGACCCGAGGGCGCCCTGCGCGACGGGGCTGGTCGGGTCGTGCAGGGCCGCGGCAACCTGGGCCCAGGTCATGCCCGCCAGGACCCCGGGGTCATAGGTCGGCAGCTTGAGCACGTACTTGTTGCCGAAATCGATGAACGGGTAGCCGGTCGAACTGACGCCGTCGGTGACCGAGGTGTCGTACTTCGCCCAGAGTGCCTGCTGCGCGGCCGTGGTGTTCTGCAGCGGGGCGCGGGAGATCGTCTCGTTCTCGACCGGGGTGAACACCAGGTACGGGCTGGAGTATTTGGCCTGGTAGAAGGTGAGCGTCGGGGTGTTCGGGTCGGTGTCGGAGGGGGACGAGTGGATGCCGCGCAGCGGCGTGGTGAACGTGCCGAACCGGCTGAGCGCGACCGCCATGGCCCAGCGCTCCGCGCCGCAGTAGGGGCAGAACTCGGCGCCGATGTACAGCATCTCCGGCTTGCCCCCGCTGGTCAGCGCCGTGTTCGAGATTGCGCTGATCGGCGGCGCGCCGCCCTCGTCGGCCGACATGAAGCTAGGCACCGAGCCGATGCCAACCGTGTTCAGCGCGCTCGCGGGGACCGTGGTGATGTCCTTATGCACGCTGGCCGGCAGGACGGTGCCGGTCGTGCTGGTCGCCGAACCGGTGCTTGGGGAGTTGTTGCCGGATACCTTGATCACGACGAAGGCGACCACGATCGCGATCACCACAACGACGGCGCTCCCTGTCCACAGTGCACGCCTGCGGATCTCGGCGCGCCGGGCCGCGGCCCGCTGCGCCGCGATTTTCTCCCTGGCGTTCTGCTGCCTGAGCCTGGTTGCCTTACTCATGCCCGCCCTGCCTCACCCGTCCGGATATCGCTAACCCGACAACGGCGCATGCCGGAGTTCCGTTCACGCCGCCCCGCTCTGGCAGGCCCGCGCATCAAGGCGGTCCGCTGGAACGGCCCGCCCGACACTATGCTAAGGCGCGTCAGGGTGTGGGGTTACCCCTCCAACGGAAGCGGATCTACCTGAGTGCGCGCTGAAAGAACCCTCTCAGAGAACTTGCCGCGCCCCTGTCGTGGTTTCTTGCGTCGCGCAAGTCACGGTGGCTATGGTCGGACGATGGTGGCAATCCCAAGAAAGCACGGCGGCCTGCGCTTCGGCGGGCTGCTCGTCATTACCTGCGTCGCGCTCGCTGCAGCAGCCTGCAGCAGCTCCTCCAGCACCTCGACCCCGGCACCGGCCAAGCCCACGGGCACGGCCAATGTCGCTGCCGCGTCTTCCCTCTCCTACCTCAGCGAGAAGGAGATCGGCCCGAGCTTCACAAAGGCCGAGGGCTACAAGTACTCCGGTACCTACAATGCGTCCGGCGACCTGGAGTCGGACATCGCCTCCGGCGAGATCACCCCGAACGTGTTCGAGAGCGTGGGCGGCGACAACATCACGCCGCTCGAGCCCAAGTACACCAAGTGGTACGTCCAGTACGCCGGAAACTCGATGGTCGTGGCGTACAACCCGAACAGCAAATACGCCAGCCAGTTCAAGGCCTACGCCGATGGCTCGAAGCCGCTGAGCGGGCTGTTCACGCTGCTGCAGACGCCCGGCCTCAAGCTTGGCCGGACCGACCCCAACATCGACCCGCAGGGCCGGGACTTCATCTACATGCTCGAGCTCGCTCAGATGTATTACCACCTGCCCTCGGACACGGTCGCCAAGATCCTGGGCACCACGGACTACGGCACCGCCACGTCGCCGCAGATCTATGCCGAGTCCGCGCTGGACGCGACCCTGCAGTCGGGCCAGCTCGACGCGTCGAGCGCGTTCCTCACTCAGGCGGTCGAACTGCACCTGGACTACATCCCGCTGCCGTCCGCCATCAACCTCGGCGACGTGGCGCTCGCGGCGCAGTACGCCAAGGCGACGGTCACGATCACGAGTAACGGGGCCAAGACGACCAAGTCCGGGTCGCCGCAGTGGATCGACATCACCATCATCGGCAAGCCGACCCCGGCCGGGATCGCGTTCGTGAAGTACACGCTTTCGCCGGCCGGCCTGGCCATCTACAAGGCGGGCGGTTTCAGGCTGGCCACGCCGGTGGTGACCGGTGATACCAGCGCGATACCGGCCGCGATAAAGAGTGAGCTGGGCAGCTAGCCCGGCAGCGGCCGCCGGCGGCGCTGTCCGGGGGGACGATCCTTCCGGGCAGCGCCGTGGGCCGGGCGCGTCCGCGGCAACCGCCCTGCACCGGGTTCGCTCGGCGTCCGGCCTGGCGTCGGTGCTCGGCGCGCTGATCATCTGGCTGGCGCTGCTCGGCCCGGTGATCGCGCTGCTCACGCACCTGTCCGGCAGCGCGATCGTCAGCGCGCTCACCGGGCCCGGCGACCTCGACCCGCTGTTCACCTCGCTGGCGTCCGGAGCCGTGACGCTCGCCGTACTGCTCGTGTTCTGCACCCCGCTCGCCTACCTGCTCGCCCGCGGGTCGCTGCCGTTCCCGCGCATCTGGGAGGCCGGCGTGCTGTGCAGCCTGCTGCTCCCACCGCTGGTCATCGGCCTGCTGCTGATCTTCATGGTCGGCCCGTATACGCCGATCGGCGAGCTGCTGAACGCGACACCGTGGCACCTTTCGGTGACCAACACGTTTCTTGCCCTGGTGATCGCGGAGGTCTATGAGTCCGCGCCCTACTACGTGGTCGGCGCGCAGGCCGCGTTCGCCGACGTCGACCCCAGGATGGAGGAGCAGGCCGCACTGCTCGGCGACCGGCCGCGCCGGGTGTTCCGGCGGGTGACGCTGCCGCTGGCCGCTCCCGGCCTGGGCGTGGCGCTGTCCGTGGCCTGGGCGCGGGCCATGGGCGCGTTCGGTGCCGTGATCATCATTGCCTACCACCCGTACGGGCTGCCGCTGCAGATCTACAACACGCTGCAGGAGACCGGCCTGGCCTCCGCGCTGCCGTACGCGCTAATCCTGCTGGTGGTCGCGCTCCCGCTGCCGCTTGCCGCCTTCACCTGGAGCGCCCGTGCTCGACGCCGACGTCGAGGTTGACCGCAGGGAGTTCACCGTGCGCGCCGAGCTACAGGTCGCGCCGGGGGAGCGGCTGGCGCTGTTCGGGCCCTCGGGCGCGGGCAAGACCACGCTGCTCGAGGTGATCGCGGGACTGGTACCGCCGGGCCGCGGGCGGGTGCAGCTCGGCGGGCGGGTGCTGACCTCGACCGAGTCCCCGAAGGTCTTCGTCCCGCCGTGGCAGCGGCGGGTGGGCCTGCTCCGCCAGGATCCGGGCCTGTTCCCGCACCTGTCGGTCCGGCGCAACCTGTGCTACGGCCCCGGCGTCGATCCGTCCGGGCGCGAGCTGGCGCAGGTCGCCGACGCGCTGGGGATCTCGGCAGTGCTCTCGGCGATGCCGGTCCGGCTGTCCGGTGGCCAGGCGCACCGGGTCGCCCTCGGGCGGCTGCTGCTCGCGCACTGCGACGCGCTGCTGCTCGATGAGCCCTACACCGGCCTGGACGCCAGCCTGCGCCGGTCGCTCACCGAGCTGGTGGCCAGGCTGGTCGACGACAGGGCGGTGCCCGCGGTGCTCGTCGCGCACGAGCTGGCCGAGGCGCAGGCGTTCGCCGACCGGCTGGCCATCCTCGACCACGGGCGGCTGCTGCAGGTCGGCGCCCCCGATGAGGTAGTGCTGCGGCCGGCCTCCCGCCGGGTCGCCGAACTGGTGGGCTACCTGGGGTTCGTGCCGGCGGATGGCCGGGCCGGCATCGAAGCGGGCATCCATCCGGAGCGGGTGACCAGCGGAGCCCATCCCGAGCGCGGGGTGGTGTTGACCGGCATGGTCACCGGATGCAGGCCGTCCGGCGCCGGCTGGGAAGCAGACCTGGCCGTCGGTGCCACGACGATCACCTGCCGCCTGCCCGAACGGCTCGCCGAGGCCGGCGGCGAGCTGGTGGTCACCGCGGTCGACCCGCCCTGGTTCGGGCCGGACGGCGCCGCTGTCGCCGGGCCGTACGGGTCGCCCGCCCCGAGCGGGCCGTCGAACCCGGAGCAGGTGGGCCGATGAACGATCAGGGCGCGGGCGGCGGCGGAACGGTGCTCCGGCTGGCCCGTCAGGCGCGCGGTTTCTCGCAGCAGCAGCTGGCCGGCGTGGCCGGGGTATCCCGCCAGGCGGTGTCGGCGGTCGAGTCCGGCCTCTCCGACCCGTCGCTGCGGGTGGCGCTCGCGCTGGCCCGTGCCCTTGGCATGACCGTCGAGGAGGTGTTCGGGCCCGGCATCCCGGCTTCCGCGGTCAGCGCGCGCGCGGTGGCGCCGCTTGATGACGAGACCGCCCGGGTCACGCTGGCCCCGATGGGCGATGCGTTCGTGGCGCTGCCGCTGGCCGGGGCCTCGGTCAGCAGGGCCGGGTTCCTCCCGGCCGGCGGCCTCGCCTTCGGCGCCGACGGCGACGGGGAGCACTCGGTGCAGCCGATCGGGCTGCCCAGGCCGACGCTGGTGGTGGCCGGGTGCGATCCGGCGATGCCGCTGCTCGAGACCCCGCTGGGCCTGCTGGACCCGCCGGTCGCCCTGAGCTGGTGGCCGTGCCCGAGCGAGGAGGCGCTCCGGCTGGCCGCCGACGGCCTGGTGCATGTGGCCGGCGTGCACCTGCGCGGGCGCTCGGGCGACTACAACACCGGCCCGGCCGGGGAACTGCTGCCGCAGGGCGCCGAGGTGATCGGATTCTGCTCCTGGCGGGAGGGCCTGGTGCTGCGGCCGGACCTTGCCGACGGCATCACCGGCCTTGGCGACGTGGTGCGCCAGGGGCTGCGCCTGGTCAACCGGGAGCCGGGCTCCGAGGCGCGCATCGTGCTCGACCGCGAGCTGGCCGCGCTGGGGATCGAGGCCAGCCGGCTGCCCGGTTACGGCACCCGGGCGACCGGGCACCTGCAGGTGGGCGCGGCCATCACCGCCGGGCTTGCCGACGTCGGCGTGGCCAGCGAGCCCGCCGCCCTCGCCTACGGCCTGGCTTTCATCCCGCTGGCCGCCGAGCGCTTCGACCTGGTGATCCCGGCCGACGTGGCCGGCTCCCGCGAGGTGCAAGGGCTGATCAAGGTGCTCTCCTCGCGCTGGCTGCTTGACCAGCTGGCGAGCCTGCCCGGGTACGATCCCGCGCGATGCGGCGAGCACGTCGCGACGCTGCCGCCATCGCGCGGCAGCGGGACTAGCTGAGCCGCCGCCTGGCCATCCGCAGCCGGGTGCAGTGCTTGACCGACATGCGGCCGTCCGGGAACCGCTCGGCCGCGATGTCGCCGATCCGTGCCAGCAGCAGGTCACGGTCGGCCGCCGGCAGGCGGCCCACATAGGACTTGCTCCGCTCGTAGGTCAGCCACTCGCCGATGCTGAGTGTCCGTGTCCACGGAAGCTCGGTCTCGGTGCCGGACTCGAAGAAGCCGATCTGGTCGATCCGCTTGTCGGCCCAGCGGGCGTCGCGGTTGCGCCGGTCGTAGCCCGGGCAGGCGGACTCCAGGAGGCTCTGATAGGCGTCGAACCATTCCTCGCCGTCGGCCCACTCCTGGTTCCACCATGCCGCCCAGAACCCGCCGGGCCGCAGCACCCGGGCGATCTCGCGCGGCGCGCGGTCGTTGAAAAACCAGTGCCAGGACTGGGCGAAGCAGGCGAGATCCACGCAGCCATCGCGCAGCGGCGTCGCGTTCGCGTCGGCGAGCAGGAAAATCGTCTCGGGGCTGTGCGCCCGCGCCTTGCCGAGCATCCGCTCCCCGATGTCGACGGCCACGATCCGGGCTCCCCGCGCGGCAAGCTGCCGGGTGGCGATCCCCGTTCCCGCGCCGCCTTCCAGCACCAGCCTGCCCGCCAGCGGGCCGGCGGTGTCCTCGAGCGCCTGGTAGACGCCGTCCGGGTAGGACGGCCTGGCCGCGTCGTACTCCTCAGCCAGCACGTCGAACTGCGATCCCGCCATCTCTGCCGAGGCCTCCTCAAGCTGCCGGTTCTCTCATCGTCTCGCCTGGCGGGTGCCGGCCCGGCGGTGGGTGGTGGCCGGGAACGGCCCAGGGGGCAAGGCATTCTGCCGAGAGCAGGCAAGCTACGCCCAGGATGAACACCGCTCGGCGGCCGGGCGCGAATGCGGCAGGGTGTCTGGCATGAGACTGCTAGTGCTGGGCGGTACCCATCATGTCGGCCGGGCGGTCGTGGAGACGGCCGTGGCCCGGGGGGACGAGGTCACCACGCTGAACCGCGGGCTCACCGGGAACCAGCCGCCGGGCGCGCGGTCCCTGCGCGCCGACCGCACCGACCCGGCAGCGCTGCGGGCAGCGCTCGGCAGCGAGTCCTGGGACGCCGTGATCGACACCTGGAGCGGCGCACCCGCCGTGGTCCGCGATGCGGCCACGCTGCTGGCCGGCCGGGCCGGCCACTACGGGTACGTGTCGAGCGTGTCGGTATACCGGGACCCTCTTCCGCGCGGAGCCGACGAGAGCACGCCGACGGTGGACGCGGACCCGGCCAGCACCGACGGTGCGGACTACCAGGCGGCCAAGCGGGGCGGCGAGCTCGCGGCGGCGGCGTTCGGTGACCGGGTACTGCTGGCCAGGGCCGGCCTCATCCTCGGCCCGTACGAGATCGTCGGCCGGATGCCGTGGTGGCTGCGGCGGATGGAGCGCGGCGGCGACGTCCTGGCCCCGGGACCGCAGGACATGCCGCTGCAGTACATCGACTGCCGCGACCTCGCCGCGTGGATGCTCGAGGCCGCCGACCGCGGCCTCGCCGGTGCGTTCAACACCGTGAGCCGGCGCGGCCAGGCCACGATCGGCAGCCTGCTCGAGGCCGCCAGGGACGTGACCGGATCCGGCGCCAGGCTGGTCTGGGTCACGCCCGAGGTGATCGTGGCTGCGGGCATCCAGGGATGGATCGAGCTCCCGGTCTGGGTGCCGCCGGACGGCGAGGATGCGGGCGTGCACGACATCGACGTCTCCGCCGTGTACGCGGCAGGCCTGGTCTGCCGGCCGGTCGAGGAAACGGTCGCCGACACCTGGCGGTGGCTTCAGCAGGAGAACTGGCAGCCGCAGCCGCGGCCCGGGCGTCCGCTGCACGGCCTCAGCCCGGACGTCGAGCGCCGGGTGCTGGCCAGCCTGGCCTAACGGCGGCCCAGCGACCTTGGCGTATTCACCTTGTCTGGGGCGATCTTGAGGATCACGCGTCCCTGCGGGCCGACCGGGGGCTGGTAGTCGGTGCCGACGTACTTGCGGGACAGTTGGTCGATGTGCTCACGAGCCTCGCTGCCGTTCACGGTGTCGACGACCCGGCCGCGCACCTCGGACCAGTCCCAGGGGTCCTGATCGGAGTGGATCAGCACGGTGATCCGCGGGTCCCTGCGCAGGTTCCTGGAACGCTGGCGCTGCGGCTCGGTGTTCACGAGCAGGTGCTCGCCATCGGTGTCGACCCACGTCAGCTGGGCCTGCGGCTGGCCGTCGGGCATCAGCGTCACCACCGTGGCCAGGTTCTTGCCCCGGGCCAGGCGCACGGTGTCCTCGTCGAGCGGCATCTTCTCTCCTCAGCTCGTCAGTGGCCAAACACCGGAACGATCATGCCACGGGCGATCGTGTGGAACCGGAGGTTGAACCCTGCCACGGCAGGGGAGACGTCGGAATCGATCCCCAGCTTTTCGGTGTCGAGCGCGTGCACCGCGAAGACGTACCGATGTGGCGGGTCGCCCGCCGGCGGCGCGGCGCCACCGAAGTCCTTGGTGCCGTAGTCGTTCCTGACCGAGAACGCGCCCTC